>Ga0160467_100110_pt1 | contig 116871 bp, 83 predicted proteins | sample HID1972I_E11MG_FD_108221 | JGI IMG/M metagenome (GOLD analysis project Ga0160467, IMG submission 108221) | Enriched pill bug-associated microbial communities from UW Madison campus, WI, USA - HID1972I_E11 MG | ecosystem: Host-associated > Arthropoda: Insects > Digestive system > Unclassified ... | reverse complement strand
CTTCGCCTCTTACCGCATTCTTTGTATTCCATGACATAGCCGCGTTATTAGCCGTCATCTTATCAGAAAAGTGCATAAAGCCAATAGCATAAAAGGGCTTAAAGGGATGCAGCCATTGTTGAACAAAGCCGAATCTGCTGCGGTTATTTTTTCAAGTGTGTCAGGTTTGTTTTTTCTTTTGGCCGGTAAGCCGCGAATGTAATCAATGCCTTTCCAGCTGCTGCCTACCACCGAGCCTACTTTGCCTGAGAAGCCCCCGTTAGGGCCGTTTTTAAATGTTGCCATCTTTAAGATATTTATTTAAAATCACCTTCGCCTCAATCCTATACTAAAGATAGGAAAGGATTAACGCGTATTTTAACGGGCTATGTACGGGTTAAACACGAATTATGTACGGGTAATATACTTTTAAGTTTATGTTTTTTGCAGAGAGCTTATTAACCTTTCCTAAACAAGGCTAGGAGCCTTATCCGGTTCTTAGCAATAAGATCATTGTTTTTCGGCAGAGGCTGTGCCCAAGGCACAGGAGATAAAGGCTCTGCACGTATCTTTGTTGTCCCTTTATGCCAGTCAGAAGAACAATCAGAATCTCAGGCTTTCATTAATCTATTGGAATCCTCAATACAACAAAAAGATATAAACAAACTGTAAATGTTAGTATACAGCACAGTGCAGGTTGCATTATTTATTTATTTATTCCTATGTTTATATAACTAACCTGTTACAATTAACGAACTGATTTTACATCGCTGATAAGCCTGTATATTAATGAGTAACCTGAAAAACCTTTCTGACGAAAATCTTCTTGATTTGCTCAAGGTTGAACACGTTTCTGCTTTTGAAGAGTTGTATGGCCGTTATTGGTCTAAACTATATTCTAATGCATATAACCGGGTGCGTATTGCAGAAATTGCAGAAGAGATTGTACAGGATTTTTTTACAAGCCTTTGGATTAACCGGAAATCACTGGAAGTACATTCGTCTTTTAGTAATTATACGTATACAGCAATTAGAAATCTGGTTTTTAAGTATTATCAGAAGGAATATAAGTTAAAAAAATATCATGAATCCCATAAGATAAGCCTGATAGAAAGCGATTTATCTACAGAGCAGCAAATCGAATTTAACGATATGAAGCGGGTATTAGATCGGGAAGTAGAGAGTTTACCTCCTAAATGCAAAGGGGTTTTTATACTGAGCAGAAAAGAACATAAAAGCAACAAGGAAATAGCTGCCCTTATGGAAATTTCTGAAAATACAGTAGAAAATCATATGTCGAAGGCACTGAAAGTCCTTAGATTGAGTGTTAAAAACCTCAATTTATAACCGTAAATTTAATGCCGGATTGTTGATTATGTTTAGCACATACCATACCCTTTTATTTGCATGAAAAAACAAGCTTTTTCTCAATTAAGCGATAAGTATCTGCATGGAGATTGCACTCCTGAGGAAAAGACTCAATTGCTTGACTGGTATGATCTGCAGAACACTTCTGATCCCCTTTCTGTATTAGATGTAAATCAAAAACGAGATCTTGAAATGAGAATGCTTGCTAATATTCGGGAAAAAGCCGGCTATAACAGACAGGCTAAACAGAAGGCTGGCTTTAAAGCTGTTTATTACATCTTTTCTGGTATAGCTGCATCCCTATTGATAGTATTGGGCTTTATTTACATTAATAACAGGCAACAAATATCTATAGGGGCTATAAAAAAATCGCATTCAATTGTTTTCAAAAACAACACGAATCGGCTCTCAAAACATATACTGCCTGATAAGAGTGTTATATGGCTTAAGCCTTCTGCGATAATTCAGTACGATACTAAATTTGTAAATAAGTATAGAAAGGTTTCGCTGAAAGGAGAGGCGTTTTTTGAAGTGGAGAAAGATATGTCTCATCCTTTTTTAATTTATAGCGGAGGTATTATTACCCGGGTAGTAGGCACCAGCTTTAATATTAAAACGGATGAAAAATCCAGATTAACCGAAGTTTCTGTTGTTACAGGAAAGGTATTTGTGTATACACCTCATACATCTGAGAAGGCTCAGAATGTATATTTGCTTCCTGAGCAGAAAGCAGCTTATTCGCAAAACAGCCATCAGCTTATAAAAGGCCAGACCCGGGAACATTCTCTGAAAATATGGAAGAAAAAATCCTTAACCTTTGATAATTCGCCGGTAAGTGAGGTTATCAGGACATTGAATGAGTCTTTTGGTTCAAAAATCCGTACTTCCGACGAGGCGATAAATCATTATACTCTCCGGGCAGACTTTACAAATGTGAATTTAGCAACCATAATGGAAATGCTATCCAAATCATTAAATTTAACCTATCAAATAGAAGGAGAAAGTATTATAATTTCCGAAACACCTGAAGCTAACCTGAATTGAAAACTTAAAAGAAGTTCTTAGCAGGTATAATTAAAATGCTTTGATGATTATCCTGTAAATTAAGTCAACAGACAGCTATAGAATCATTAAAAACTTTAAACAGAATTACGAGAAAGAGTTTGACGCAAAAATCAGCACTTCATTTGCTACTCATCGCTAGCCGTAAAAAACAGGTTAAGGTTTTTAAAAGCGTTTAAAACCGGATAAAACTTTCAATCTATATTTATATTTATGGGCAATAAATAATTGATAAAAAAGGTTTTGATGATGATAAAGCGAGGGGTGATTTTAAAGAAGAAGGATAAATAAACTTTATAATTAAGGGATTAAATTGTCAGGCACCTCCTAAGGTGTCTGACAATTACCTTCTAATCTGTTCTGAAAAATATTTTCACTTCGACTAGTGGTTAGCTCTGAATTGAGGAACTATACATAATAACTGATGTAGACCATTTCATGCAAGAGAAATTTTTATCGCAATTAATTGATAAATACCTTAATGGAACGTGCACCCTTGAGGAGGAAATGCTATTGTTTGATTGGTATGATTCAGTTGAAAGTACTAATGACCCTATTTTCTTACTTACCGAAGAGCAAAAACAAAGACTTAAACTTAAGATGTTTAACCGCATTGTAAACAATGCTGATTTAACAGAGTATAAAAGTATTAAACGTAAACTACGTGCACGTATTTATTACTATGCTGCTGCGAGTATTGCAGCAGCGTTTTTAATTGTTTATAACCTCTTACCTGTAAATAAATCAGCTTTGCTTACTGCTCAGTTCAATAAGGAGATATCTACAACGGTTAATTTTACAAATACTTCTAAAAAGATCAATAAACATCAGCTTCCGGATAATAGTATCATTTGGCTTAAGCCACATGCAACGATTAGTTATGATAAAAAGTTTATAAATAAATATAGATTGGTTTCTTTAACCGGAGAAGCTTTTTTTGAAATTGAGAAAGATAGTAAACATCCTTTCCTGATATACAGTGGTGAAGTTATTACCAGGGTAGTAGGTACAAGCTTTAACATTAAGGCCAATAAGGGGGCAAATGCTACAGAAGTTTCAGTGGTAACCGGGAAAGTATTTGTTTACAGTCCATCTGCAAAAACACAAAAGCATAAAAGTGTTTATCTGCTACCGGAGCAAAAGGTGACTTTTTTAAAGGAAGATCATGAATTAATTAAACATACAGCTAAAGGATCTTCTTTAAAAATATGGAATAAAAGCACTTTGTCTTTCGATAATGCGCCAATAACTGAAGTTGTTAATTCCCTGAACGAAAAATTTGGAGCGAAGATAATTTTAGCTGATAAGGGTATTTATCAGTATACATTAAAAGCAGACTTTTCAGATGTCAATCTTCCGGCCATACTGGAGTTGTTATCAAAATCTTTAAACATTACTTATGAATTGCAGGGAGATAATATTATAGTCTCTAATGAACCTGAAACTAACTTAAGTTTAAACCTAAATCGTATTGAATGAAAAAATAAACAGAACGTCTTAAAAAGTTAAGAAGTGATAAACACTTCTTAACCAAAACCTGATACTATCGGCAAATAGTGCATTATAAATAATAATGCTGGGTTTTTACTGTCTCATTTTTGGAAATAAAACAATTAAAAGTATGAATTTTTATTTACAACTTTCTAATGACTTACGTTATATCATGAGAATTTCTCTAAGTCAGTTAATACTAATAGTCATTTTAACAGGAGTCTCATATGCTGGCGAAACAAATGCGCAGGGCGTTTTAAATAATCCTGTAAAACTGAATCAAACAACCACTACGCTGCATAGCGCTTTGAAAAAGATCGAGAAGGCCAGTGATGTTAAATTTGTTTATAGCAGAAACATAATTAATACAGACCAGATTGTGTCGGTTTCTGCCTATAACGAAAAGCTTTCTACCGTTCTTGATGAATTGCTGGAGAGCAGGGGTATTAAATATGAGGTTATCAATCAGCAAATTGTTCTGAGCCCTTTAACAACAGCAAAGGAAACTGTGCAAACTTCTGCAACAGCTAATCAACAACCGGATGCAGTAAAAGCAGATATAAATATTACCGGCCGGGTTACTGATTCTAAAGGGGAGGCCCTCATTGGAGTTACCGTAAAATTGAAGGGTAATACGTTGGGAGCTGCTACCAATATTACTGGAGATTTTTCTATTAATATTCCTGAAAATGTAAGCAATCCGGTACTGGTGTTTTCATATATCGGATTTACAACTCAGGAAATAACTGTAAATGGAAGAACAAGGATTAATGTTCAGTTAGTTGAAGATGCCCGTGCCTTAGATGAGGTCGTAGTGGTTGGATATGGCACTCAGAAAAAGAGCGATATAACAGGCGCAATTTCACGTGTTACGGCCGAAACTATAGAAGAGCGTCCAGCGGTTAATTTAACAGAGGCAATTCAAGGTAAGGCAGCAGGAGTAAATGTTTCAAGTAATGAACGACCTGGAGAGTTGCCGTCGGTTCGAATCCGGGGTAACCGTTCGATAAGTGCTTCTAATGATCCTTTATATGTTTTAGACGGGATACCTATCGTTTCTGCTCTTGGAGTAACTTCATTTTCCATAAATGACCTTAATCCTAATGATATAGCGTCGGTGGAGATTTTAAAAGACGCTTCGGCAACTGCAATTTATGGTTCCAGAGGAGCTAATGGTGTAATAATAATAACCACCAAAAAAGGAACAAAAGGAAAGGTTTCTATTAACTATAATGGAACGGTTTCGACCGACTCTTATAAATCGCTAACTGACTTCATGGATGCGGGAGAACTTATAGACAGGAGACGCTTGGCATTAATTAACGGGCGTAATTATCAAGCCACAACCAATATTGACTTAAATCAAGCGCCCAGTATTGGTTACCCGGATCCTTTCCTCGATCTACAAAAAATGGGATTAGGCTCAGACCTTGTAGCAAGAAATTCAGTTTGGATGGGATATGAGTGGGAAGAATTTGGAGTAACGCCTAAACTGCGTTCGACAACCGCCGCAGAACAGGCTTTAGGATGGCCAGCTCAGGTTCCGATTTATAATTCAGCAAATATTCGTTCTTTTAATTGGAGAGACGAGGTGCTTCGTCAGGGAGTTACCCAAAATCATCAGGTCTCTCTCTCTTCTGGAACAGATATTTCCCGTTTGTATTTGTCTTTAGGGCATAACAATCAACTTGGTGTTCAACGAGATCAGGATTTTAAGCGATATAATTTCAATGTAAACGGCGATATTACGCCTAATAATTGGTTAACAATGGGGATATCTGCAATCGGGTCGCTATCAAATCAAAATTATGGAATTACGGCGCCAAATACAAGCAATACCGGGTCCAAAGACTTATATTCCAGGGCGATAGACCAGCTTCCTTATGCTCAGCCAAGGGATGAGAATGGAAACTTTATCCGTAATCCGGGAGGAGATCTAAACTTATGGAACCCCTTAATAGATATCGACCAGGCTCTTAATGATCGGCGGTCATCCTCTACCTTGGCAAATCTATTTACTGAGGTTAAGTTCTTGCCATGGTTAAAATATAGATTGAATTTTGGCGCACAATTAAGGAGTTTCCGAAATGGGGCCTGGACAGGTCAAGACGCCACAAATCATTTAACAAATCGGCCTAATACAGCTGGATATGCAACGCAGGAAAACTTTTCATGGGTAGCAGAGAACTTATTGTATTTAGATAAGACTTTTGCTAACATACATACTTTTAACGTTACGTTGTTGCAGTCTTCTCAAAAGTCGAGGAGAGAAAATGCTAATGCTAACGTAACTGGTACAATTTATCCAATTAGTTTTTGGTACGATTTGGGAGCTAATACAAATGGGAAGCCAGATGGCTATGGAACAGGCTTTACGGAAAATACGTTAAGTTCCTATATGGGCCGGGTGAATTACAGTTTAATGAATAAGTACTTGCTTACTTTTTCAGGACGTTTCGATGGTTCTTCTGTTTTGGCTCCTGGGTATAAGTGGGATTTTTTCCCTTCCTTTTCAGCTGCATGGAAGCTGCACGATGAGGAATTTATGAAGGATATCAATTGGATAGACGAAATTAAGCCTCGTTTTGGATATGGTGAAACCGGAAACTCGTCTATCCCTCCTTATGTAACGTCTGGTCCATTAAGCAGGAATCCATACGTGTTCGGAAGTACACCAGGCATTGGGTACCTTCCACAACTTGCCCAAAACCCACAATTAGGTTGGGAACAAACATCCCAATGGAATTTAGGACTCGATTTTTCATTGCTGAGAGGAAGACTTTCAGGAGCTGTGGAGTTGTATGACGCTACGACTACAGATCTATTATATTTAAAAGATATCCCGGGAGTGTCTGGATATGTGCAAAAGTATGAGAATATAGGTAAAACCCGGAATAAAGGTCTTGAGATATCATTGTTGACAAAGAATATAGCGACCAGAAATTTCAGATGGAGTACAGATTTTAACTTTGCAACTAATAAAGAAGAAATTGTAGAATTACTGAATGGTAAAGAAGACATTCTTGCATCAAGGTTATTTATTGGGCAGCCTATACAAGTGTTTTATCACTATGATAACGCGGGTATTTGGCAAAATACACCAGAAGATTTGGCTGAGATGGCCAAGTTTAACGCCGCTCCGGGAAATCATAAATTCTACCCCGGAACAATAAAGGTAGTTGACCAAAATGGAGATTATAAGATTGATGCCCAGGATTACGTTGTCAGAGGAACCAATCGGCCAAAATGGACGGGCGGTATGACCAATACGTTCGATTATAAAAATTTCTCACTGAGCTCATTTATGTACGCTCGGGTTGGACAAACCTATTTCGGAGGTTATCCAGGCAATCGTGTTGAAAACGATATTTGGTCTTTTGATAATCCAGGTGGAAGATGGCCTATGCCAAGTAGTGGAGCTACCATCGACAACTTTACACCTGCGATGCAATTTAATAGCGGTTCGTTTGTGGTAGTAAGAAATATTTCACTTACGTACAACGTGGCTGAAAAGTTATTGAATAAAGCAAGTATTAAAAATATGCAGTTGAATGTGCAGGTTCTTAATCCATTTATCTTTGGTGGAGACATAGTTAAATTAGGCTTAAATCCTGATGATGATACGAATTGGGATGCGGCCTCTCAAGCCAATTCAAATTCGACTTCACCATTGGGGGGAGCTAATAATAATACTATTCTTCAACAAAGTGTGGTATTTGGTGTAAGGATTGGTTTATAAATATTGATTTAATTCAAACTAAAGTTATGAAAAAATATATTTCAATTTTAGCAGTACTAATAGGAAGCTCACTTTTTTCCTGTAAAGACTTCTTGGAAGAAAAGCAGGTCTCCAGTCTTACTCAAAATTATTATAACGATGAGAGCGGGCTGAATACGTTAATTAATGGGCTTTACGTTTATGCCCGGGTAAAGCATGAATGGGACGCAAATGGAGCTCGCTTAATAGAGCCTGAGACAGATGCTTATATGACTTCTACTGCAGACAATGCAAAGATGGGAACCGGGGTGTACGGTTCTGATGTAAGTACAATCGCAAGTAATGTTAATAATTTTATAGGAACAGCAAATTCGACTTACGCCCCTATGGGTGCTTATCCTCATATAAATAACTGCAACATTGCGTTGGATGTGCTGGATAATATTAAGCCAGGAAAGTTTGGAACAGATGCAACATATAGTAGCGGACGAAGGGCGGAAATATTGTTTTTAAGATCCTGGGCTTATTATCTGATTTCAAATCAGTTAGGGGATGTTCCACTTTTACTTGCACCCAAACGTGAGGATAATGGCATTTATAACTATCCTAAAGCAAAGATAGAAGATATTTATAAGCAAATCATTTCAGATATGCGCTATGCCTATCAAAATTTACCATTAACAACAGATAGAGGTAGGGTTTCAAAATGGGCAGCAGGACATTTTCTTTCCAAACTCTATTTAAATAGAGCACAAGCTGCGGGTTTTCAAAACAGTAGCGAACAGCATCTTAAAATGCTATATAAAGGAAATGTAGCTACAGATCTTGATTCTGTAATAACCATCACTACAGAAGTTATAAATGGAATGGGCGGTGCAGCGGGCTTAGCACCAGACTACTGGACATTATTTGATCCTAAAGTATCTGAGACGACGCCTAGTAAAGAAGTGTTATGGTCAGCGCAATTTGATGTGAATACGACGTTGAATGGACGTTTCCAAAACAGATCTGTTAATTATCATATTGGAGATTATACAAATCAAACGGGCGTAGCGAGAGCCATGGCGTATGGCAGGCCATTTGGTACCTTTAAGCCGACCGACTGGGGCTATGATAATTTCAGAGACAAAGTTAATGATTCAAGATATTATAAGACATTCCAATACGAGTATGTTAGTAATATGCCTGCAGCAACCAGTACATCGTATACATGGTCCGCGGAAGCAGCAGCATGGTGGAATGCGAATAAACCAGCAAACCAGCCAGCGGTGACCGCAGGAAGCAAGAGGATACTCACTAACGAAAGGGCATTAATATATCTTGAAAATCAGAAAGACGAGGCCCTAGATTCTGCAATGGTAATGAGTATGCCTTTTCAGTTTATGGTGAGATGGATAAAATCCGCTATAACAAATAGAGTTTATTATCGATTACTAGCCACTACTCAAGCTTCTATGGGTTTGGCAACAGGAACACCGGCACCTTATCTTTCATCCAGAAAATACGTAGATCCGTTAAGAGGGGGAAGTTCTGATGAAGCCAACTTTAACAGTGAAAGCGGTACCCGGGATGCTATTCTTATGCGGTTGGCGGAAACTTATTTAATAAGAGCAGAAGCATACGGTAGAAAAGGTCAGTATGGATTGGCTGTTAATGATATAAATGTTTTGAGAAATAGAGCGGCTTATAAATCTGGAGAAAATCGCCCCAAAGTTTTAGTGGAATGGGAACCTAAAGCGCAATCACTTACAGCTCCAGAGAAGCAAGCTCCTTATCCCGCAACAGGAACAGCTTATGATGCGATAAAAATTTCAGAAAGTCAGTTTACACCTGGCACTCCCGAGGCTTTAGCGGAGGGATATATTCCCACTGTAACTTCTAAAGAAGAGATGTTTATCCATTTTGTTTACAATGAAAAAGCCAGAGAGTTTTTATCTGAAGGACTTGCTTGGGAAGATCTGCATAACGCTGGTATTTTATACGATCGTGTGGTTTATCTTAATCAAATGGCTTCGGACAAAACTGGATTGTGGCCTGTAGCTTTTAACACGAGCAACGGAAACGGGCAGAATGGCAATGGAAAAGGCCAAATGCAAAAACATTATACTTTCAGACCTTGGCCAAACGCTTATTTAATTCAGATTACAGACGAAAAAGGTATCCCTTTAGATGCTGCGGCGAAAGCAGCCTACCAAAATCCAGGCTATTAGTTTAGAAGCTCAACCGCGAAAATTCAGCGGTTGAGCTTTTTAAAAAAAATAAAACTTTTTCTCTTTTTCCTTTTTCGGCAGTACTTTTGCTGATTCTTTATAATATTATCAATTTTCCACGAATAATATTATTATTGTTAAAAAAAACAGCCCTTAAATCTAATTTCTTTTATTAGTATTATAATGATAGCAGGACACTACAGGTTGCAGTGGCTGTTTACTCTTCATATTTTAGTCCTTGTAACCAGTTAAGTAAGCTCAGTAAGAAGAGCATAATATCAATTTTAATCAGAATATATGGATAGACCTTTACTTTCCCCTGTCGTATTAGACAATCAATTAAATGCTTTTAAAATCTAAATCCGGAGAATTCCCTTAGTAAATAACCTTTCAAATTCAAATAATAAATTAATATCAATACACGGATTATTGTACTTTTTTAATACAAAAAAAGCAATTTGGAATTTTTAACCATTATCATAGACTATTTTTTATGAATTTAAAACTTTACTTGTATCAGGCAGTATTATCTCGGCCAAAGCTTATCTGCTTTTGCTTAAATAAATCAAATTCTTTTATTAACCGATTCAATTATAAATATGTTTAAATTATTAAGATGTACAGGGATATTATGGGCACTTTCAGTGATCATTCTCTCCGGATGCAGAAAGCAAGAGTTTGACAATTACTATGGAAGGCCTGGTGGGTTGGGTAAGCCTATTTATCAGCAATTAGACTCCATGGGTAATTTTAAGAACTATTTGGCTTGTATCGAAAAAGCAGGTTACAAGAACACTTTAGGTTCTGCTGGTTCATGGACAGTTTTCGCCCCTACTGATGAAGCTTTTCAGGCTTTTATGTCTGAAAATGGTATTTCTGATATAAATGCCATTTCGGATTCACTTGCCCAAAAAATTGTGCGGACATCCATGATTTATGATGGAGAAAAAATAGAGAAGCTGAAAGATAATTTTACCAATGCAGGGTTTGTAGAAGATGTAGCGTTCAGGCGAAGAACAGTTTATTATGATTTCGTAGAAACTGCAACCTCTATTCCTGGCCGCACCAGCAAGAGATTTATTTCCACCAATCGTTCTGTGGGTCAGCCTTATGCAGCAACTGAAAATAATAATAAGCACATTTCTTATTTCTTTGATAGTTATATGTCAACCAGAGGATTAGGAGCGGTAGATTACCAGGCTTTTTATCCGGGATCTAAATATACCGGGTTGAATGTAGGCGGTGCTGAAATTGACCCCATTAAGAATGATATTGTTGCAGAGAATGGGATCATACACGTGGTGAATAAAGTATTAATGCCGGAGAAGAACATTGATCAGTATCTAAATGTGAAACCTCAGTATTCTCTATTTAAAAGCATTTTAGATGGTTTTGCAACCTATACATATAATGAAGATGTGAGTCGTAGGTATAAGGTTTTAACCGGTAGTGCGGATAGTGTTTTTACTAAAAGCTATACTGAAATAGCACTAGCTTTAAATAACGAGAATTTTGCTAAAGAAGATCCTAACGACGCACAGATTAACAACAATTCTATAACGGCACCAACCAATGCTGCTGTTGAGGATTATGCTAAAAAGGTCTTGTTGAAATATTATCCTTCTGGTACCACTGTTTTAGATCTCCTTACCCAAAATAAAGCGATTCTGCGTGAATATGTAAATTCTCATCTTTACAATGGTCAGCTTTGGCCCTCTAAATTCGAAACTCAAAATAATATATTAGGAGAATCACCAAAAATTAACAGCTCAAATATTGTCGAGTCTAAATTATTAAGTAATGGTGCTTTTTATGGTGTGAATAAGTCTCAGCAGGCTAGTGTTTTTCATACCGTGTATGGCAATGTATTACTTGACCCGAAATATTCATTAATGAGTAAAGCATTAGAGTTAGAAGGGTATAACCTAACCTTGAAAATTCCTTCAATACGTTATATGTTGATTATGGTTTCTGATAAGGTGTTAGATGCTATGGGCTTTAGTTACGACACCTACTATCCTAGTGATCCTATTCGTTACCTTAACCCTAATACGGGGACATCAGAAAGCGGGCGTACAAGAATACGCAGAATTATGCAGCAGCATATTGTTCCTTTAGAAAATAACCCGATTCCGGGTATATCAGGAAAGGGTTTGTTAGAAACATTCAACGGAGATTATATCCAGTATGATAACGGGCGTTTAGCTTCAAGAGGAACCTTAGACAGTGCGTCACTTTCTAAGCCCACCAGTATAAAAGTTGATTCTACAAATATAGGTGTAGTGAACGTATCCGGTCCTGTAAATGGAATTGCGGTATATGCCAATGGTCTTTTAAGCTACTCTGACAAAACAATCGGAACACACCTTTCAGAGATGGTTAACAACAATACGGCATCTCCGTATTATAAGTTTTTTCAATATTTAATAAATAGTGCCGGTATGTATAAAGCCAGTACAGGCGAGGTAACCGGCGTGTCTGTAGGTTTAAACTATACCTTTTTGATACCTAATAATGCGGCGATAGATGCTGCTATAGCGAACGGTATATTGCCTTCGTCACCTACAACTGCTGATGTTTTGCAAATAGAAATGGTCACAAAATTTATTAAATATCATATTGTGAAGAACTCCTTTGCTATCGATGGAAAGAAAACCGGTGCTTTTGAGTCTTTGTATGAAGATGTAAATGGTAAGCAGGTAGTGAATGTAGTAACCAACACCAATAGTTCTGTGACTTTAACAGATAATGCCCAAAGAACTACAAGCACTATTCTTAATGACAGTAATAAACTGGGAGATAGAATATTAATTCACTCCTTAAATTCTTACCTGGATTATAGAAATAATTAATTATTTATGATGGCTAAACGTTTAATAATAAAATTTTTGTGCACAGTGGCATGTTTTACGATGTTGATCGGACAAACCCAGGCACAAACCCCGACAGCTATTACCGTAATAGGTAAAGTAACAGACCGCAGTGATAAGCTTTCCATACCGGGAGCGTCTGTTACTATATTGGATAAAGATAATAGAACAGTATCGGCGGCGGTAACCGATATCGAAGGAAACTTTGCGATTAGAGTGAGAGATAAATCGCATAGAATTGTTGTTTCCTTTATTGGGTATAAAACTTCAAAACCCATAACAATAGGTGATAGAACCTCTATTAATATTGCCATGGAGTCTGATGTCAACCTTTTAACAGAGGTGGTGGTAAGGGGGGTTGCCAAAGTAGATAATGGAACTGGTATGGGTATTGCCAAAATCAGAAATACTTCTGCGGTTGCTACTATTGATGCAAAAGTATTAGAAGAAATGCAATCGGCTTCTATTGATCAGGCCTTACAGGGAAGACTTCCTGGTGTCGATATTTCAGCAATATCGGGCGATCCTGGTGCAGGTATGCAAATCAGAATCAGAGGTACATCTTCGTTAAATGGTGCCAGCGATCCTCTAATTGTAGTGGATGGTATGCCTTATGAAATTACCATTCCGGATGATTTTAACTTCGCTACTTCTGATGATAATGCTTATGGGCAGTTATTAAATATTGCACCAGCTGACATCAGCGAAATTACTGTGCTAAAAGATGCAGCTGCTACCGCAGTTTGGGGCTCAAGGGCGGCAAATGGCGTTTTGGTAATTTCCACAAAAAGAGGAGCGATGGGGCCTCCTACCATTAGCTATAACTTCAAAGGATCGATTGCTCCTCAAACGGACCCTATTCCAACATTGAATGGCGACCAATATACTACCTTGTTGTTAGAAGAATTTTACAATGCCGGAAGGTTGTTTTCTACCACAGAAAATGCCAAACAGTTTCAGTATGATCCTAATGATACGTATACCTATTATAATTTCAGTAATAATACTGACTGGAACAGGGCTATTACCCAGACAGGTTTGTACCATGACCATAGCTTACAAATTAGTGGTGGTGGAGAAAAGGCCAGATATTTAACTTCAATAGGATATTTCGGTCAAAAGGGAAACCAAATTGGTACCGACTTAAATCGTATTACTACCAGGGTAAATTTAGATTATAGTGTTTCTGAAAGAATTAAATTCCAATCGGATGTGTCTTATTCGCATGTTCAAAACAACCAACCTTATTCTAATTCAATCAGAAATGTAGCTTATCAAAAAATGCCAAACCAGTCTATTTACGAATACGATGAATATGGTAATTTAAGCGGCAATCTGTTTACTCCGGCTGGTACAGCACAAGGTACTTATAGCGGAACTTATAATCCCTTAGCTTTAGCTAGCAGAGCTATAAACAATCAGTTAGGCGATAATCTGAATACCCGTTTTAATTTGAATTACCAATTAATACCCAATTTAGTAAGTGTGATAGGTAATGTGACTTTTTATGTTAATAACAATAAAACCAAAACTTTCTTACCTCAAAACGCTACCGGAAGGCCTTTTACTGAAACTGTAGTAAATAGTGCTTCAGACGCCGATTATGATCAGTTTGGTTTAACTACAAAAACAGATTTGTTATTTACTCCTAATCTCGGAGATAAACACCAGCTTACCGGTAATATCTCTTTCCAAACCTACGATGGACGATATACTATACAAGGCTTAGCTGCCACAAATACCGCTTCTTCGTATTTACAGGATCCAAGTATCCCGGGAAGAACTAATATTAGCAATTCAGCAATATCTACGGTAACCCAATCACGTTCTATCGGGCTATTGGCTCAGGCAAACTACTTTTTATTGGAGCGCTATGTTTTTGCGGCCAGTATAAGAGCTGATGGTAATTCTAAGTTTGGCCCTTCCAATCGCTACGGTTATTTCCCCTCTCTTTCTGCCGCATGGAGAGTAGGACAGGAGAAATTTATTCAGGACAATTTCAAATTCATCAATGAATTGAAATTAAGAGCCAGCTGGGGCAAAAGCGGTAATGCACCCAGAGGCGATTATACCTATTTTAATACCTATAACACGTATGATTACAGCTATTTGGGCGAAAATGGGGTGTATTCTTCAAATCTTGAACTATCTGATTTAAAGTGGGAAACCATTACACAAAGTAACCTTGGTTTAGATGTAGAGCTTTTCAATCGTAAATTAAGAGTTGGCGGCGAGGTATATAAAAGGAGAACATCTGATTTGTTCTTTAGCGGACTTCAGGTAGCTAACTATAATGGTTTTAATTCCTTAACCCTGAACGCAGGAACTATGGACAATGATGGTTGGGAGGCCAGTGTAGGTTATACCCCTATCAGAAATAAAAACTGGGTAGTAGATTTAAACTTTAATATAGCTCATAACCAGAATGTTATTCGTGAAGTTTCAAGGTTATATCCAAGAGAGAGTTCTAAAGGTATCACCCAGAACAAAACGTTTTATTCCTTTTTACAGGAAGACAACCCATTTGGTTCATTCTATGGTTTCAGGTCGGCCGGAGTTTATCCGGACAAGGCATCTACAATAGCTAAAGACAGAAGCGGTAACAATATTGTTAGTCCTGACGGAGACGAAGTTTATATGCGTTTTGGCTATCCTACTATTGATTATACTTTCCAGCCGGGAGACGCCATGTATGAGGATATCAATTACGATGGAGTGATTGATTACAAGGATATTGTTTATTTAGGTAACAGTAACCCTAAATTTACAGGTGGTTTCGGAACTTCTTTAAACTATAAAGCTCGTTTAAAGCTTACTCTTTTCTTTAGCTTAAGGCAGGGTATTGATTTGATTAACGGTACTAAAATGAATACTACCGATATGCGCAGCTACAGTAATCAAAGTACCGCTGTATTAAGGAGATGGAGAAATGAAGGTGATGTAACAGATATTCCAAGAGCGGTTTATGGCGCCGGTTATAATTCTTTAGGTTCGAGTAGATTTGTAGAGGATGCATCTTTTATTCGTTTAAGAACAGCTACATTACGTTATGAATTTGCTCAGGATTTTATAAAGAAGATAGGCCTTAAATCTTTCAGCACTTATGTAACTGCTGAAAATTTATTTACCCTTACCAGATATACAGGTCAGGATCCGGATGTATCCGTTAGGTTAAATAATGCATTCTCTACTTTAATAGATAACTCAAGGACACCGCCATCCCAAGCAATTACATTGGGTATTTCAACAAGATTTTAACAGCAACTAATTATGACAAAGAAAATATTTCAAACAGCATTTATTCTTGTGGTGCTGTTCTGTAGCACTTCCTGTAATAAGTGGCTTGATTTACAGCCTCAGGATGGTATAACCAAGCAGGAATTCTGGAAAACTAAAGAAGATGTAAAAGCAGCATTGAACGGTATATACTCTTCAATGGTTGCAGGCGGGGTAGAGGAACGCATATTAACCTGGGGTGAATTACGTGGTGATATGGTTGATGTGACTACCTATGCTTCCGATGATTTTAGACAAGTACGTAATTCTAATATTTTATCCACTAATACTGTTTCTAATTGGGGTAGCATGTATACCGTAATTAATAACTGTAATTTATTGATTGATTTTGCAGGTGAAGCAAAAGCACTTGATCCAACTTTTACAGATCAGCTTTATAACGATTATGTAGGCGAAGCGCTCACCATCAGAAGCTTAATGTATTTCTATCTGGTAAGAGCGTTTAGAGACGTACCGCTTAAATTGAAAGGCTCCTATAAAGACAATGATATTCAGGAGATCGGTAAATCTACTTCTGCCCAGGTGATTGCTCAAATACTAAGCGATTTAAACAAGGCTAAAACAATGGTTCCTCATAGATTGGATAATTCAGATCAGGTTAACAAAGGCCGGATTACCAGGTACGCTGTTTTTTCGCTTTTAGCGGATGTGTATTTATGGAATGAACAATATCAGGAAGCCGTCACTGCAGCAGATTCAGTTTTAATTAATGAAGAATTTAAATTAATTAATAGCAGCGGGGGATGGTTTGCCAGTGTGTTTGAACAGGGAAGCAGTTCTGAAACTATTTTTGAACTGAACCATAGGGCTTCGGTGCAGAATAATTTTTATGGTTTATTGGCTGATAGTCGCCGGCAATATACTGCGTCTATGTATGTGCCAACAGAGGTTTTCGCACCTAACGGTGTGGTGGACGCTGATTTGAATGACGGAAGAAGCGTTTTTTATGATCAGTCCGCCACTATACGTAAATATGGAATGGATAATCCGAGTTTTTATAATTTTCAGGTTTACCGTATTTCTGATGTGATGCTGATTAGAGCCGAGGCTTTAAACCAGATAGGTGGCTTGGAAAACGGAAATGAAGCGTTACGTATTTTAAACCAGATCAGAACTGCTAGAGCTGCTCTGGCAGCAACAGACCCCTTGATTTCTGACGGAGATAATACGGACGGTATCGCCCGTTTTATCCTGGATGAAAGAGCAAGAGAGTTTGCTTTTGAGGGCAAACGCTGGTTCGATCTTTTGCGTTACGCCAAACGTAATGATTATGCCGATAACTCCGTGCTACTGGAGTTAATTACTAAAACTTCTGATGCTAATGTACAGCAAAGCGCATTAAATAAAATCAGGGACAGGGATAGTCATTATTTTCCAATTTTAGAAAGCGAGTTGTTTTCTGATACCAAGCTGGTTCAAAATCCATTTTACTTAAAATAATAAAGTCATGAAAAAGAATTTTATTAAAAAAGCGACAGGAGTAATTTTACTCATGTTTGCCATCCTGTTTACATACTCCTGTAAGAAAGAGTTATTCAAACTCTCTACAACTGACGATCTAAATATTACGGGTTATTTAGAACAGAATTCTGAGCAATATTCGATGCTTCTGGAGATTATGGAGAAGTCGAAAACTCAGGGTTATTTAGGTGCTTATGGAACTTATACCTTATTCGCGCCAACAAATGATGCTATTCAGAACTGGGTTACAAGTAATGGGAAATCATCTTTAAACGAATTCTCGGATGCAGAGTTGTTGAACTTTGTGAAATACCATGTAATTAGGGATACAGTAAGTACCATAAGGTTTACCGATGGAAAAATACAAACTCCTACATTATTTGGTGAATATTTATATACTGATGTAGTGAATGGAACTTACCGTGTAAATAAGCAAGCATTAATTAATAAGAGTAACATAATTCTGGGTAATGGGGTTATACAATCTATTGATAAGGTTTTGGTGCCGCCTGCTGAAAATTTATTTGAGTTGGTGAAGAGTAACCCTGATTACAGCATTTTTACCGAAGCCTTAATAGCTACCGGATTTAATGACACTCTAAGCTACCAAAGAGGGCAGGAGATAGCTGCTGAAAAGCGTTTTCAAACGGTAATTGTACAATCTGATTCTTTATATCGTACAATGGGCATTAATAACTATGCTGATTTGGCTGCAAGATACTCTACTAAAAACGACCCTAAAAATCATGCAGATAGCCTATGGCTATATATGGCTTATCATATCACTAACGATGGCAAGTTTCTACAGGATATCGCAGGTTCTCCCACTTTGTATACATTAGCACCTAAAGAAATTATCTCTACCAAATTAGATGTTACTAACATATTATTAAATGAAACTGTTTTTAATGGTGTTCTAGAACCAGGAGCTCAAATTATACGCTCTAAAAGTGATAATTTAGCTATGAATGGAGTAATGCATGTTGCTAAAGATAATTTCTATATTAAAGTTAGACAACAAGTCCCTGTTTATTTTGATTTTGACTCTCCTGAGTTGAGAGCTGCTCTTGGTGCTGGTTTTCGTAATGCTGCATTTACAGCTAATCAAAATTTAGTCAAGAATGGTGTGTCAATTGCAAGTTCAATTATTCCACAAAATACCGCTATATCAGTTGGTAGTTATAATTTTAACAGTGGTACAACTGACGCAACAAGACCAAAAGCTAACGGTGACTATTTATTATTATCATTCTGTAATGCCAGTACAGCCAGACAAAAATATATAGATTTTAAAACGCCTTATCTGGTTAAGGGGCGTTATAAAGTTTGGATATGTTATGTACAGTATGATTATGGAGCGCGTTTGCAGACCAGCTTCGATCCCGGCACACCTCAGGAACAAATTCTTCCAAATATTACCTACACTGACCAGGGAATTTCGGCTTCTGGTGTTCCTAATACGGCGGCCGGTACTGGAAGTGCAAATGCAGATAATTTAATGTTGGCGCAAGGTTACAAACGTTATATGGCAACAAATGTAGAATACAATGCAAATAATGTCAAAGGATTAAAGGCATTGTATGGTACAGGTTCAGATAAAAATGTGGGACGTTTAGCGGGTATTATCGATGTTCAGACAACTGACAGACATGTCCTACGCTTAACTGCTATTGGCGAGGCTAGGTGTGCGAATGAAAATACTTGGATAGATATGATACATTTTATTCCGGCCGATGATCCAGAACAAAATTATCCCCGTTTCCATATTTTACCGGGAGAATTATTTTATAGACCATAGAGATAAAGAATCTAAGAGCAGGCTAAGACCTGCTCTTCTAAAGCATAAAAGATGAAGATATTTACAATACAACGATTGATGATGATGATGTTCGTCCTGGTTGGTTTTGCTTCCTGTCAGGATAAATGGGACGAGCATAATGCCAATCTTGGCTCAGATTCGAACAGGGATTTATTCGAGGTCATTAATGGGAATACAGATTATTCAAAGTTTGCTGATCTCTTAAACAGATCAGGCTATGCCAGCGTTTTACAATCATCAAAAAACTTCACCCTGATTTTACCCACCAATGCGGCCATAGAAGAAGTTGCAACAACAGTAAACCTTAATGATAGTGCGGCTCTTCGTTCTTTCATAGGTTATCATATTATCAACTCGGTTTACCCGGTAAATGCTGGTGCCGATACGGTTAGGGCTAAAAACCTGAGAGGAAAATATGTAGATTTTGTGAATGGTAATTTTAATAATATCCTTCCGGAAATTAGCAATCAGGTGGCTCGAAATGGAATTTATCATGTGGTTAATCATGCATTAACCCCTTATAAAAATATATACAATTTTTTATTAAGCTTTCCAGATGCTTCTATGCAAATGGATGCACTACTTTCTTTTGATACACTAAAAGTTGTTGGAGATACTATTTTACCATTTAGGAGCGCAAGGTTTATGATTGATGTATACTCTCCTATGATAAATGAAAGGCAAAAGTATACTTACTTTGTGTTGAAAGATGATTTCTTCACTTCAGAATACAATAAATTGGCGCCTTATCATACCACTTCTTACCAGGCGAATGGTTTAAGACCGGATAGCACTACCGAGTTTTTTACTAAAATGACCATGCTGAGAAACTTAATTGTTCCCGGCGATTTTTCTGAAAGTAATATGCCCGATACCTTGACTACTATATCAGGATTTAAATTTATGGTGGATAAGAGTAAAATTATTTCATCTCATATAGCAAGTAATGGTAGAATACATTACGTAAGCAGCTTGCCTTATAAATTAAAAGATCAGATAAGAGAATTCAAGGTTCTCGGAAATACACCAAGCGGATTTATTGCGGGTTACAGTTCAGGGAACGTTTATTATCGTAATAAAAGAGATAACCTGGGCAATCTTTATAACGACATAGAAATTTATGATCATAAGAAAACTGAATTTTTTGCGAGTTATTTAAACCGTGCCACTTTCAAGGTTAAGTATAAGGTATATGGCAGGGCGATCTCTGGCTTAATAGGCGATCCTCAAACTGTGGAGTTTACTCAGTACATTAATTTTTTTAAATCTTCAAGCGGAATCTTTAATGAAGACGTAAAGGATGCTCAGGGCGCAGCAGCTCAAAGGTTCACGTATGTCGTTACGCCGCGTAATCATGAGGAAGTATACTTAGGTGAGTATGAAAAGAAAGACTTTGGGACCATGAGTTTAAGACTGCAGTCGGCACCAACCGCAACAACCGGTCAGAATACGCTAATATTAGAATACCTAAGATTTGAACCTATATTACCTTAATTTAAAATACCGTATGTCGAATTATAAAATTATAAAAATAAGCGCTGTTCTTTTGCTGGCTTTAAGCTCTAACCAGGAGATTTATGGCCAGGAAAATGATACCAGTGCCGTAGCAGTAGTAAGTAAAGCTCTAAGTGGTCCGAAAATAAACGGGAAAGTGATAGATGGTCTAACCGGAACACCTATTGTAGGGGTAAGTGTGAGTGTTGGAAAATATTCCGCTAATATTACCGATCAGAAAGGCGAGTTTAATCTTTCGGTACCTAATTTAAGAACTAATATAGAAGTAGCCTTTGTGGGCTACCATACCAAATTGGTACCAGCCAACAAAACCAATTTAACAGTGGTTTTGTATCCGGAAACAAGCAAGTCTATGTATGTAAGTTCAGCAACTCCTGTGGGAGAGGTTAATTTGGTACAATCTGCGGGGGCGGTAGAGATAGCTGATTTTAATGGTGCATGGGAGCAAAATTCCGAAACGATGGATACTTACCTTCAAGGCAAGTTAGCAGGTGTTCAGGTTATTCGTAAATCAGGAACGCCATCTATGGGAGCTAATATGATGTTAAGAGGTTTTAACTCATTATATGCGCAAAATCAACCTTTATATATTGTAGACGGTTTAATTTATAATGCTGAAATCCATAGTTCTTCTATCACCAGCGGGCACGAGAACAATCCTCTTCAGAATATTGATGTAAGGGATATAGAAAGTATAACCGTATTGAAAGATGCGGTGGCAACTTCTATATATGGTGCTAAAGCGGCAAATGGTGTTATAGTAATTAATACAAACCGGGCCAGGGAACTAAGTACTAAAATCGATTTTGAAGTAACTACTGGTTTAAACCAAACGCCTGGTAATATACCGGTGATGAATGCTTTTAATTATAGAAGTTATTTGAATGACGTTTTAGAGACTTCAACATTAACGGGCGAGGAAATTTCAGCCTTACCTTTTAATAATGACTTCCGGGACTACGTTAACTATCCGGTTTATCATAATGAAACCAATTGGCAGAATGAAGCATTTAAAACTGCGATAGATAAGAGTTATTATTTGAAAGTTACTGGAGGAGATAATATTGCAAAGTATGCTTTATCTGTAGGTTTTACTGATGACAATGGTGTAATATCCGAAACCAAGCAAAATAAATATACAGCCAGGTTTAATTCTGATTTAGCGTTAACTAAAAAATTGACTGCGCAAACCAATATCTCTTTGGGATATGGTCAGCAAGATCTAAAAGATCAGGGATTTGCAGCGAACACTAACCCTCTCTTTTTAGCGCTCACTAAAGCTCCCTTTTTGCATACCAATGAATTGGCATTAGACGGCAGGGTTTCTCCCAATTATGCCGATGCTGATTATTTTGGATTCTCTAACCCTCTGCAAATTATTTATAATGGCGTTAATGCCAAGAAATCTTATAGGTTTTTAGGTGGTATTAATTTTAATTATCAACTAAATGATAAAATAAAATTCACCAACATTACGGGTATTACGTATGATAAGGCTCAGGAAAATTTCTTTGTTCCTGCAAAAGGGATCGCTACAGAAATTATAAATAATAATGTAGTAACCAGTCGTTTGGGTACACAAGTAGCCAGGTATTTTTCTATATCCAATGACTTAAGAGCAAGCTATTCAAATACTTTTAACAACAGGTACAAGTTAAATACGTTTGCAGGCATTCGTTACCACCATCATAATGCTGAGCAGGATTATGCTTTAGGTTATAATTCCGCTACCGATGATTTAGTAAGTATTGGAAATAGTGACGCTGCTTTAAGAACGTTTGGCGGTGAAATAGGCGAATGGGCAAATCTGACTTTTTACGGATTAGCGGATTTTTCTATAGATAACAGATTCGTTATTAATGCTTCTGTATCATTAGACGGTTCATCCAGATTCGGCGACCAGGCCAAAGGGGGTGTTAATTTTGGCGATAATGCATTTGGCATTTTTCCATCTATTGGTGGTGCATGGATCATATCGTCTGAGGACTTTATGAAAGACATCAGCAAGGTTAATTTATTGAAATACAGACTTAGTTATGGATTAACCGGAAATGATGATATCGGTAATTTTAATTCCCGTCAAAACTACGTTTCCAGAAACTTCCTGGGTGCACAAGGTTTAGTAAGAGAAGGCGTTTCCAACCCTTATTTAAGATGGGAAACCGTAAGAAAGTTCAATACAGGTGTTGACTTATCTATGTTTAGAGAGCGTTTTAATTTAAGTGTCGATTTTTATCAAAACAACACCGACAAAATGCTAGCTTATCAAAAAGGAAACTCTCTTTCGGGTGTAGCTTATTATCTGGATAACAGCGGATCCATGAAAACTACCGGATTTGATTTGAGCCTTTTTGGAAAAATTACTACAGGAAGGGTAAAATGGGATGCGGGTTTAAGCCTTGGAACGTATAAAAATGAAATAACAAGCTTACCAGAAGCCGTTTATACCAATATAGCAGGCGCTACTTATATTACTCAGGTAGGCTCCCCGGCTAATGTATTCTATGGTTATAAATTTAATGGAGTGTATAGCACACAAGCTGACGCTACTGCGGCAGGTTTATCTAAATATGATGAGGCCGGGAATGCTGTTCCGTTCGGGGCTGGTGATGCCATTTTTGTAAACAAAGACGGCAATACCATCATAGATGAAAATGACCGTTATGTGATAGGCGACCCTAACCCTGATTTTTACGGAGGTTTTAATAACACATTTGCTTATAAGAACTGGTCACTTGGAGCATTACTTACATTTAGTGTAGGAAACGAGGCATATAATTATACGCGGGCCAATTTAGAATCCGGCAGCTCTATTTACAACCAAACCGATGCGCTCTTAAACAGATGGAAAGCAGAAGGACAGGTAACAAATATCCCTAGAGCGAGTTATGGCGATGCAATGGGTAATTCAAGATTCTCTGACAGATGGATTGAGGATGCTTCGTATTTACGTTTAAGACAACTTTCTTTAGCGTATCAATTTACGCTGAATAAGGGTATTCTTAATTATGTTAAGATTTACGGAACAGCAAATAATCTGTTAACATTTAGCAAGTATTTAGGCTACGATCCGGAGTTTAGCATGAATACAGATATTTACAGGCAGGGGATTGACGCTACTTTAGAGCCTCAGTTCAAATCGTTTCAATTAGGTGTACGCTTTGGATTATAAAATTATGAACATGTTTAAAATATACAATAGAAACAGATTTAAATTATTTGCAATAGTAGCAGGTTTACTTGTTGCGACCAGCTCTTGTAAAAAGGCACTTGATATTCTTCCTCAAGATAAACTAGATAAAACGCAGGTGTATAATACCCTTGCTGATGCCGATGCTGCGGTAATAGGGATATATGGGCAGTTTGCTTCTTTAGGCGAGAAATATATACTTTTTAACGAGTTAAGAGCAGATTTAATGGATGTTACTGTAAACGCCAATCCATATTTACAGCAGCTATCAGAACATAATGAGACGTTGGATAATCCTTATATAGATCCAACAGATTTTTATAAAGTGATATTAAATTGTAATGATGCCATTAAGAACTTTAAAATTATGGCGGACAAGAGTAAAATCAGCGAGGCTGATTTTAATCATCGTTATTCCGACCTGATTGCCCTTCGCTCATTTATATACTTTCAATTAGGTATTCATTATGGTAATATTCCATATATTACCGAACCATTGGAAAGTGTTGACGATTTAAAGGCATCAAACAATTTTCCAAAAATCGGATTAACTGCGCTAATTGATTCGTTAATTAATGCAACTGCCAATTTGCCCTATACGGAAGCGTATGCTTATCCAACCTCTTCTTCTATGAATTTTACGGTTGATGGTAATTCAACCAGGAAGATTTTTATCAACAAACCAGAGCTTATTGGGGAGCTTTACCTCTGGAAAGGCAATTACTTTGAGGCAGCTAAATGGTTTAAGAAAAACTTATCTGCAGAAGATAACAATACAGATGTTAATCACCAGGTAGAGGACAATAGAATTGGCTGGGAACGCAACGCAATTTCTTTTACCAGAAGTCAAACAGCATCATCGCTGGTAAATTCTACTACCGAAGGATGGAGATCTATGTTTGCACAACCCAATACCAGTAGAGGTTGGAATGCTGAATGGACATGGGGAATACCTTATAATAATGCTTTTGCACCAGGCAATCCTTTTGTAGAATTGATGGGAAGTAGTGCCATGGGTGGAAAATACATGGTTAAGCCCTCGCAAAAAATTATTGATTTATGGGATGCACAAACCTTAACTAATGGGGTACCCGGAGATGCCAGAGGAAAAATGTCTTATACCGTCGGTGCAGATTTAAATCCGGTAATTACCAAACTTACAGATGCAGTTTCTCCTTTGAGTATTTTGAATAAAGGAGGGAATTGGAATATTTACAGAGCAGCCAGTACACATTTAAAATTTTCGGAAGCAGCCAACCGTGACGGACAGGGAAAATTAGCTTTTGCGTTATTAAACACTGGCTTATTGAATACTTATTATGACGGTACTTATAGTGGTACAGATCAGAGTGGAACTACAAAAGTACCTGCAAATTTTGATGAAGCAAATACGGCTATTACACCTTATCCGGAAAGTTCTCCTTATTATTTCGATGCGAGAGATTTTAGTATCGGTAGAGGGATAAACTGGTACAGAAATCAGGGAATTAGATCAAGAGCTTGGCTGCCCCGTTTAGATTTGCCGGGCATTGTTTATAGAGATACTTACTTAAGAAGAATTCAGGAATTTAATGTAGATGTAGAATTGCTGGAGGATAAACTAATAGAAGAAGCAGCAATGGAACTGGCGTTTGAAGGTAGCCGTTGGAGCGACCTGATGCGTATTGCCAGAAGGCGTAATAAGCCGGAATATTTGGCCGAGAGGATTTACGAAAAATTAGTAAAGGCAGGAAATCCCCAAGCTGGCGCAGTAAGAGCTAAATTGATGAATCCGGATGAATGGTATTTGCCATTTAAATTGAAATAGCAAAGTTTTATAGCTTAAAGAGGGTGTCGCAAAAATGACATCCTCTTTTTTTTGTGATTCTTAAATCTCTTGTTGTTGTGAAACTGCTTCTGATGGGTACTTGAAAAAACCTGCTTAACCGTTCTTTTAATCAGCTCTCTACCGATATCTTTAAACCTAACCAATGGTGAAGTCTGATGAGCATTTTTCTCTAAAGTGCAATCGATTTATTACGATAAAAAGCTTGAAGGCTATTTACCACACCAACTAATAAATATTTAATTCAGTATATATGGGTAATATTTTACAAAAAATTTTTGTTGTTCTCGCATTTTTGATCTCTAGCTTAGAATCAACGCTTGCCCAACAATGGGGGATTCTGGGTAATGAAAATCAGATCTCATCGCTTACCTCTAATTATACGTCTATCGCAGTTTTAGATAGCATTCCTTACCTGGTGTATAGAGAAAATACCGGCCCTGTAGTAACAGTAAAAAAACGAAATCCGGGTACTGGCGCCTGGGAACAGGTAGGGAACGCTATAGGCGCAAACCTTATATATACCAGAATTTATCTGGATAGGGCAAATAATCTTTTTGTGACTTATGTGGATGCTGCAAACGGTAATAAGCTAGCGGTAAAAGCTTATAATGCCGATACTCAGATTTGGGAGCCCTTAAATAACGACCCAAACCAGTTGTACGTTTCCACCGGATCCGTGAATGGTTTAAGCGGGGTTACACAGTATAATTCTACCCCGAGAAGTTCGGTGGCTTTCGATTCTAACAATACGCTCTATATCGCTTTTAGCGATGGCACGGACTTGCCGCCTTACGTAAAAAAGTTTGATGGAACCTCCTGGGTGACGGTTGGTGCTGGAACTGTAGCTGCCTCGGTAAAAGCGGTAGCTGTAAGTCTGGTAATTGACGAAACCGATGTGCCCTGGCTGGTATTTGTGTCCTTAACCGATAATACCTCCAGCACCGGTAATATGGCACTGTACAAATTCGCAAGTGGTGCATGGGCACCCATAACTTCGACTATTTCCGGAATCCGTCATACCAGTATGGCGCTTAACTCTGCGGGTAATCTTACTATCGCTTATTTTAATACCGGAAATTCAAATCGGGCTACGACAATAGTTTACGATAAGGTGGCTGCAACCTGGGGTGCTACCACTACTCTTTCTACACGTGATGCACCAAATATTAGCCTGGTGCGGGATATTTCCGGCAATTTATACTGCTCATTTATTGATGCAATAAATGCCGAATTTATTAGTACAGCACGTGTATTTAAACAGGCTGCGGGTGCTACTAACTGGACCGAATTAAGGGATCCGAACGTTAGCAGGGGTATTGATGAGCCAGTCGGTAACCTGACTATCGCTGCGGGAACCGAGCAACCATTTATTGCTTATACCAAAACAAATTCGAATGAGGTAAGTACGCCAATAGTCAGAACCTTCGTTCCTCCAGCCGCTCCTGTAACTATTACCAGCAAATCTGTTACCGGGATTACAACCAATTCAGCAATTGCAGGGGGAGACATTACAGCCGATGGCGGTTCGGCTGTTATCGAGAGAGGCGTTGTTTACAGCACTACTTCCAATCCAACTATAGCTCATACAAAAGTTATAGCTAGTACAGGCGGTACGGGCTCTTATACCGTTAACCTTACAGGTCTCGGTACGGCCACATTATATTACATTAGAGCCTACGCCATTAACGGCGGAGGAACAACCACAACGTATGGAAATATTGTACGATTGAGCACACTGGCACCAACTGATGCGGTAGTGACTACGCCAAAACAAATGGAATACCTCAACCGTGGGGTGGTGGCTGTACGTAAATCTACTAATGAAGTATTCGTTAGCTGGAGATTATGGGGAACCGATCCATCAACCATTGCATTCAATATTTATCGCGACGGTGTGAAATTAAATGCCACACCTATAACCACTTCTACCAACTATTTAGATAATATCTCTACCAATGGCTCCTATACGGTAAAAACGGTAATAAATGGAATTGAAGGTGCAGCTTCTGAGCCTGTTTCTGTATGGTCGTCAAATACCAATCAATTAGTGATTCCACTTCAGATTCCGGCAGGGGGGACGCTTCCTGACGGCGCCTCTTATACCTATACCGCTAATGATGCCAGCGTTGGTGATGTGGATGGGGACGGCGAATATGAAATTTTTCTGAAATGGGAACCCACAGAAAAAAATGATAACGCCGGTGGTTATAGCGGTAACCAAATTTTTGACTGTTATAAATTAAATGGCACCAGACTGTGGCGTATCGATCTAGGTAAAAATATGAATGCCGGCCCTCATTACAACCAGTTTATGGTGTACGATTTCGATGGTGACGGCAAGGCCGAGATTATTTTAAAGACGGCTGATGGTACAGTAGATGGAACCGGAACAGTGATCGGTAATGCTACGGTTGATTACCGTAATTCCAATGGATGGGTTCAGCAGGGGCCTGAGTTTCTTACAGTATTTAATGGTTTAACTGGTGCTGCCATGGCTACCGTTCCTTACCAGCCTGGCAGAGGAGCTGTATCCGACTGGGGGGATGATTATGGAAACCGTCAGGATCGTTTTGTTTCGGCGGTGGCCTACCTTGATGGTGCCCGCCCGAGTTTAATCGTTGGTCGTGGTTATTACAATAAATTGGTACGTGCCGCTTACGACTGGCGCGACGGCCAGCTAACCCTTCGCTGGATCTTTGACAGTAAAGATTCAGATGATCCGGCTAACAACGCTTACTCCGGCCAAGGTAACCACCAGATGACGATAGGAGATGTGGATGGTGACGGAAAAGATGAAGTGATCAACGGATCAAGTGCCATCAATGATGACGGCAAACGTTTGTGGACCTGGGGATATGGCCACGGTGATGCTTTGCATATGACGGATATGGATCCTGACCGCCCGGGGCAAGAGATCTGGATATGCCTGGAATCACCAAACGATTATGCTGCGATGGGTTTAAGGCAATACGATGCAAAAACCGGCGAAACGAACTGGGGTGTATCCACTACTGGCGATGTCGGCCGCGCTTTGGCTGCCGACGTTGACCCAAGTCGTAAAGGCTATGAGATGTGGGGTTCTTCGGGTAACTTCTATGATGTAAAAGGTAACCAGATCGGTACCAGTAAACCTACGGGCGGAAGCCAGGCGGTAAACGCAGGTATATGGTGGGATGGTGATTTAGGTCGCGAGCTGCTTGATGGAACAATCATGGACAAATGGAATCCTGCAACTAATTCATTAAGCCGTTTATTCACGATATACAATGTGGCTCCGGTTAGTTCAAATAACGACACCAAGAAAAATCCATGCCTTCAGGCCGATATATTTGGCGACTGGCGCGAAGAGATAATCCTCCGCCATACAAATAGCACCGCTTTATATATTTTCACGACCAATATTCCCACAGATAAACGTCTATATACGCTGATGCACGATCCGCAGTACCGTACAGCTGTTGCATGGCAGAATTCGGCTTACAACCAGCCGCCTTACCCAAGCTTTTACCTTGGTTATGATATGGACCCGGCACCCGTTCCTAATATTGAAATTAAGTCTACTTTAGCACAAACGATAGCTTTCGATGCTATCCCAACTAAATTTATTGGCGATGCAGATTTTAATCCGGGTGCGGTGGCTTCGTCAGGGCTGCCAGTGACTTATACCAGTTCTAATCCGGCTGTTGCAACTATAACAAACGGACAGATTCGTATTGTTGCGGCAGGTTCAACTACTATTACCGCATCACAAGCTGGCAATTCTATGTATCTTCCAGCCACTAATGTTGTGCAAACTTTAGTTGTTCAAGCAAACGCTCCGGCTCCATTTACGCTTCCTGCTAAAAACTTCAAAATATCGGCCATTTCAGAAACCTGTGCAAGCAGCAATAACGGCAAGATCAGAATTGAAGCAATTGAGGCTTTAAATTATAAAGCGAAGTTAACCGGGACAAGTACTGAGTATTCATTTACTAATACTGCTCCCTTGGAAATTTCCGGTTTAGCCGCAGGCGACTACGAAGTGTGCATTACCGTGGACGGTCAGCCTGATTATAGACAATGCGCCGCTCAGATCAGGATTACTGAACCAGCCGCTTTGTCGGTTTATACATCGGTTAATTCGTCAGATAAGACGCTTAACCTGAGTTTATCAGGAGGACAATCCTATGAAATTCAATTGAACGGAATGACTTACAAAACGACTTCAAGCACGTTTATATTGAATCTGGCCGAGGGTAAGAATGATTTAAGTATTCGTACGGACAAAGACTGCCAGGGTGTTTTTTCTGAGAGTGTGCTTTTGATTGCGAAAAAGCTTATTTATCCTAATCCTTTTGATGAAACATTATTTATCAGTTTAGGTAACGATAACTCTAAAACCGTTAAGGTTTCTGTGTATTCATTATCTGGATCAGATGTTTATTCAAAGGAACATATCGCAAATGCCGAAACCATTGGAATCAATCTTTCTGCATTATCACCCGGAGCCTATATCATCAAAATTAAAACTGACTCGTCAGAAAGTTCCTCACAAATTTTAAAGAAATGAAGCAAATATTAATAGCCTTACTTATCATATCCACTATTTCGTGTAAAAAATCGAAAACGCCCGCAGCCCCAGAAACACCACCTTCTCCACCGGCTCAGGCCGTTTTAGTAGCACCTGCTTTAAATGCCCCGTGTAATGAAGGGCAGGTAGTTTCGGCAACAGAAAGTACCGTGCCGTTTAGCTGGAATGCTGCCGCCAATGCAGAGAGTTATGATATATATATCAAAAACCTCCTGACAAACATCACCAGCACGCATAGCACCACAACTACGCAATTGCCTGTGCAGCTATTAAGAGGTACTCCTTATTCATGGTATGTGGTATCTAAAACCAGTAAAGTTAGCACCACCGCACAAAGCAGTACCTGGAAGTTCTATAATGCGGGAGAAGCTAATGTTTCTTACGCACCATATCCGGCGGATAACCTTATTCCGGCTAAGAACGCGTCGGTTACGGCTGCTAATGGAAAAGTAAGTCTTTCATGGGTAGGAGAAGATGCAGATAATGATATTAAAGCATATGACATTTATCTGGGGGCCAGTGAAACAGCACTGGTTAAAATCCAGTCAGACATTACCGCAACTACAGTTAGTGATGTTGCAGTAACATCAGGAACTACCTATTACTGGAAAGTATTTACGAAGGATCATAAAGGGAATATATCTGGTTCAGAAATATATAACTTTAAGGTTAATTAAATTTCTTAGTTTTTCGGTAGAATATCTTCTCGGATATCTATCGGCATATTGTAATTAATAGGAGCCTTCTTTAATTTGGAAGGCTCTTGTTTTTAAGTTATATTAAGCAATAAGGTTCTTTAAGAACTTAAAATAAATATAAAACACATTTAAAAGCTTAATAATGAAGCATATTTTAGTTGTAATGATATTCCTTGGTTCTTCATTAATACCAGGTAATAAACTCCTGGCACAGATAGAAAAAATTTACTTTTTAAAAGGTAAGGTGGGAAAACGGGATATGGCAATTAAAATGGTAGTTTATGATGATGTATCAGAACGTCATATCACTTACTTTTTTATGGATGATAAAGGAGATAAGCTTCTTAAAGGAAAATTTGACGGAAACTTTTGGGTCTTTTCTTCGAGCGGAGAAGAGAACGATCCTTCAAGGTATGGTATAATGTTAAAAATTAGAACAAGTGCCGATGGTGCTTGGAGTGGAACATGGTCTGAAGGTGGTAAAAGCGTTGCTATTAATTTGAAAAAGATAGTTCCTGACTCAATACCTTCTGAATTTAATTATTTACAGTACGTAAAAGAGCAGGATCCCTACCAGCGTTACAAGCTATCGGGTATTAGTTTTCATAAAAAGCGATCTAAAAAGTATACAAAGGAACTAATGTGCGATTGGTATGAGGAGAGGGAATCCGGAATAACTTTTTTCAGGCTGCGCTCCATTAAAAATAAAATTAACCTGGTCCCCATTAATGCTGCTCTGGAAACTGTAAATCTTTCTGCAGTACAAAGTTATTTTAGTTTAAACCAGAATAGAATTGATTCGAAAATAAAGACTACTATATCTTACTTAAGTAATGAATTATTAAGTTTTAAGATAGTGTCGGAAAATACCTATTCAAATCTAAAGACTTTACAAACGCGGCAGCCTTATAATTACGATATAAAAGAAGCCATGCCGGTTGATTTAGAATGCTTACTAAGGTTTGACCCTGAAGATAAAAAAATAAATAATGAGGATTTGGAAAAGCTCTATAAGTACAGGAAAGAAGTTTTTGCACCTAAGCTCTTTGAACTCTTAACTAGTTTATATCCCGAAAAAATGAAAAGTGACGAATGTGATTTAAATAAAGTGGAACGCTGGGTTTTTCCTGCATGGAGCCTGACAAAAAAAGGAATATCATTCGGGTTTTTTACTGCTGATGTGTGCGATGTTCAGGATTGGGCTATTTTACCATATGAGGTATTAAAACAGTTTATTCAGCCAAAATACCTGCTTCAGGCTAGCAAATAATTTGATTAGAGTTTTGTCTGAGAAATGTGGTAATTAGTCATCCATTAAAAGCCTTTCATAACCTCATTTATCCAAAAAGATAAATCCGAGTTTTAATCTGCAAATTACTGAAACTAGCTTTACAAGCTTTCAGGTAATAATACTTCCCAAGAAGAAAAACGGCACAATTGCCTGGCGCACAAAAATGACCGGTTTGGGGATTCGGGTCTACTTATTAATCTCGATAATTTGCTCAGCTGCTAATGGATTTCCGTTACTTTCAAGCCCTTCAACAGCCAACCTCAATTTCATTTTTTCTGCGGGACTCTTAAAAGAGAAAGAAGCTGCCCCGTTTAAGTCTGTCTTGATTAATGGATTCCAGAAAAAGGTAAAACTTTCATCGGTTTTTTTATCATCCACCGCTTCGGGATTAAACTCACGGGCCTGGTAGTAGCCACTTGTTTTTACTGAAATGGGATTCCCTTTGGCACCCAATAAAGTTCCCTCCTGTAGAGTAAGGTATACCAGAAAAAAATCTTTTGGGCCTTTCCCCGGGATCATTCCGACCATATGTTTGATAGTTACATGTTTAAATTCTGACATCGGCAAATTTAGATAGGTATCATAAATATTATTCCGAATCTGATAATCAATATTTTTGCTACTTGCATCTTCTTCCTCTGTTTGTTCACTATAGTCTGCCGGTACAACATCATCCATAAAAAACATTTCTTTATTGTTTATCAAAAGCCTGGGATAAACTCCCCCAAAAACTACATAATTGGTTTCTCCTGAAGGATCGGGGAGGGCTTGTTTTGAATTCGCAAGTAAATAGTGGCTTAGATTCTGGTAGTCAGAATCACGGGCGGATATTACAAATTCCTCATCTATATACCCCATTTTATTCAGCACTGTATTTCCTAAAATAACTCTCGATTTATTTTTAATTTTTACCTCATCCAGCATTATGCCATTGCCCATTGAATTTTTCTTTTTCATTAGGAATTCATGCTTTTCTAAAATCTGTTTGCTCATACTGTCTGGAATAGAATCAGTTAGGTATTTTACATCATCTTTGAAAGCCGTTGGTTTGAAAAGCGGATCCAATTTGATCCATCCTTCATTTTCGATTTTTTTGTTAACCGCAGTAACAGCAAACTTTTGTTCCCCCGTAAACTTGAACCCATCTATAAAAAAGGTACCTTTCTCATTGGTCACTCCAGTTAAAAGCTGGCTTTGATTTTGCCCCGTCGATCTGATAGTCACATTTGAATTGGCAATAGGAGCATCGCCAATTTTTCGTTTCACACTCCCTGATATGGTAATGCCGCTTTCCGGAATCTGTGAGATATTGAAGGCAGTATCAGCCATCCTTTTCCAGAGGAAATCCCTCCAGCCTTGTGTGAGCATTAACAAGTCTAATTGTTTTTTGCGGTTGGCGTTTTTCACATCAAAATACTGTTTGGGGTTTTCTAGCTTTCCTTTCAGTTCCGACTCCAGCATCAGGTAAGAAACAATATCGCTTTGTCCCGATTTTGCCAAATCGTCATCCAGTGAGGCTATCGAAAAACTGCCTTGTAAAGGATTATTGTCCGCATCGCTCACTTTTAGGTTTACCCTCACCGTTTCACCAGGACCATAACTTGGTTTTTCGGTGCTGATACTTAGCACAGGTTTGGACTTATAGTCCACATACACCAGACGTTCACAGTTAGGGCGGCCTTCACTGTCATATAAAGTAATAGAGGCAATGCCTTCCGGAAAATTGCTTTTGTAGACACTTACGGTCTGTTGCAGCCCCCGCATGGTAAATTGCGTGTTGAAACAGTTTAGACCATGGCTTTTCCCGGCCAGCAGCACATCTTTGCCCACTAACCCCGAAATAGCATTGGTACTGATGATAATTTGATATAGACTGTCTTTTTCAATTACGTACATTCCGTAACCTTTAGTCAGGGCGGCGGGGAGGCTTTGTTTAAAGCTTTCCCCGTTACCTAAATGTCCCTCTGCCTGATAGGTTTCGCCTGCGACGGGTTTAAACAAGAAAGTGCCGATACCTTTTTCGTTCTCCAATGTGGTAATTAATTCTCCCTTACCATTGGTGATGGTGCCTTTTATAGCCATTTTATTCGGGGTTTTAAAGGCAATTACGGATGACACGTCGGCTACTAAAGAGCCGCCTTCTGGTAAAAACAGAATGCCGGTTTTTACTTTTTCAGGTTGAACAGCAGGTTTTCTATTTTTATTGGGCGGGCTAGCCATCTTATTTTTTTCGTCAACATCCTTCTGTGGCTTAGCTACAATTTTAATCTCCTTTTCGAAAATGAAATTATCGCCAAAGTTTCGCATCCAATTGGTCCAGGCCCTTAAGATATAGGTGCCCGATTTTAGTTCGTCATCTAATTTAAAATCACCATGTCCTTTACCATCTTCCAGTTTAACAATTAGCTTTTTTGAATCATAAGCCCGGTCGATGGGAAAGAATTCGACATATAATGTGTTACTTGTATTAATACTGCGGTTGTTTTGGGCGTTGATTAAAAATGCACTAAACCATAGGTCTTCGCCCGCCAGGTAGACCTGCCGGTCTGTACGCAGGTGTACCTTTTCAAAAAAAAGCTGTTGTGAAGTAGTGGATTGACCGCAAATTTTACCTGCAAATAATGTGAATAAGCAGAGGGTTAGGATGTGTTTTATCATAAATGGTTAGGTTGTATTCAAAATATGTTTATTATTGAAGCACAGAGACAACGTAACTTAATAACGGGTTATTAGGTCAGCTTCAAATAATTAACTAATATAACAATATCGTCTTTATTACCTACTGCCAAATATTAGGCAAAGGTGTAGAGGTACGTAAGTTTTTAATAGTAAACTTAGACTTGAAAAGCGATGCAAATTTAAAACCGGGTGAATAATGATACGAGTTGGATTAAGTTTTTTAACAATAAATCTACTGATTATAGGAATAGCTCTCGGTCAGGTGGAGTCGCGGGCTCCTAAATGGGGAGATTGGCAAACCTGGGGCGATCAGGGAGATGGAACTTACCGGAATCCCATTCTTCCCGGAGATTACAGCGATCTGGATTGCATAAGGGTAGGAGACGATTATTATGCTATTTCATCAACCTTCCAGTATTCGCCGGGGATGATTATTATGCATTCAAAAGATTTGGTAAACTGGAAGATTTTAAATCACGTAGTAGATGATATAAGTATGATTTCTCCTGAAATGAACTGGGATAGAATGAATCGGTATGGGCGTGGTATCTGGGCAGGCGCTATCCGTTATCACGACAATAAATTCTGGGTGTATTTCGGTGATCCGGATATGGGGTATTTTATGAGTACCGCCAAAAAAGCTGAAGGCCCATGGGAACCGTTGCATCAGGTCATGGATGAAAAAGGCTGGGATGATTGCTCTCCTTTTTGGGATGATGACGGCCAGGGATATTTTATAGGAACTAATTTTGCAGATGGCTATAAAATTCATCTTTTTAAGATGACTCCGGACGGCAAAGCTCTTATTAAAGAATCGGATAAAGTAATTTATCAGTCTAAAGGCAGCGAAGCCAATAAATTGTATAAAATTAATAGTGTTCTCGGAGGTGAAATCTGGCGGAAGAATAGTGATGATGGAAAGGGCACAAACTATTTATGGCCCTTATTCAAAACCAAAACAATTAAGCCACGCTCAAAAGCAAGCACATGAACCTAACCAGGGTGGAATAGTGCAGACGCAAAAAGGCGACTGGTTCTTTCTTACGCATCACGGTTCCTCGGGCGACTGGTCGGGGCGTAATATGAGCCTGCTTCCGGTAAATTGGGTAGACGGCTGGCCTATTTTAGGCAATGTGGGTACGGATACTATTGGCACAATGGTATGGGCCGGCAAAAAGCCATTGAAGAGTAAAAAGGTAATTGTTCCGCAATCCCGCGATGGATTTAGTAAGTCCAAACTTCAGCAACAATGGGAATGGAACTATCAGCCGCGTGCAGATAAATGGTCTTTAGCAGAAAGAAAAGGCTGGCTAAGGCTCCATGCATTTAAACCGATTCAGCAAGATAACTTGTTAAAAGCCGGTAATACGCTCACACAACGGTCGATGCGTACCAAAGAGAATGAAGTGATTGTCAAAATGGATTTAAGTGGAATGGCAGATGGTCAGAAAGCAGGCTTAACTCATTTTGGTTCTCCGAATTATTCCGCGATAGGAGTTATTTGTGAGGGGGCAACCAAAAAGCTGGAATACAATGTAAAAGGGGATAGCGCAATCGGAGAGGTGCTTGTAGGCAATAATATATGGCTTAAATCAATCTGGGGGCTTGAGGGAAAAAGTCAGCACTATTATAGTGTGGATGGAAAGAATTATATTCCATTGGGCGAACCCTATCAATTGATGTGGGGCACATATCGGGGCAGCAGGTTAGGGATTTATTCCTATAATAATAAATCAGATAGCGGCTATGTGGATATAGATTATTTTCGATACGAGTATGCTCATAGCGGGGAAAAATAAGATTCTAAAATATCAACCGTAAAGTTTGTTTGGGCAATGCTATAATTGAAGGAAATACTGTAATATTATCTAGTCCCGAAATTAGTAAACCTACGGCAGTTAGATACGGATGGAGTAATAATCCTCCTACAAGTTTATATAATAAAGCCGATTTGCCTGCATCTCCCTTTAGAACCGATAATTAATTTACATTGCAACAAAGGAAAGTAATAGCCAGACTCCTGCGGATGTCTGGCTATTACTTTAAAACTCCCCTGATATTGTATATCTTGTTTAAAGATTTACTGGAAATAATAATCAGTATCCTTTATAAATTATAATAAACATGAATAAACTTTCTTTAAAAGCGCTTTTAGTAATAACTGTATTATTCGTTACAGCCTATTCGCTAAATGCACAAAACGTTCATACGTTACAAATACAGGCAAATAAGCCATTGGCAGAAGTTCAGCCCACCATGTGGGGGATTTTCTTTGAAGATATAAATTTCTCTGCTGATGGCGGCATGTATGCGGAACTTGTAAAAAATCGTTCTTTCGAGTTTGCAGTGCCTATGATGGCATGGAAAGAAGTAAAGCAAAATGGAAGCGGGAAAATATTAATAACCAACAGAACTTTAGCTAACAGTTTTAATCCTCGTATTGCAAAAATTACTGTTGATGCAGAAAATGGAGCCTATGGTTTGGTAAATGAAGGCTTTCGCGGTATGGGTATTAAAGAAAACATGCAGTATGATTTTTCTTTCTTTGCAAATACAGAAGGAAGTTCAGCGCTCAAAGCACGTGTCGAATTGATCGATTCCAAGGGCAACAAAATCGCGGAAGCTGAATTGAGCGGACTGGATAATACCTGGAAAAAACACGCTGTATCATTTAAAGCTACTGCAACGGATGAGAAGGCAAAATTAAGAGTATTGTTTATTGGTAAAGGCATTATCAATGTAGATATGATTTCTTTGTTTCCACAGGATACCTGGAAAAATAGAAAAGGCGGCATGCGTGCAGACTTAGTGCAGATTATCGCCGATTTAAAACCAGGTTTCGTTCGTTTCCCGGGTGGATGTATTGTTGAGGGCCGCGATTTAGTTAACCGGTATCAGTGGAAAACAACTGTTGGCCCAATTGAGGATAGAAAGCTAATAGTTAATCGCTGGAATACAGAATTCAAAGCCCCGCGGGATGCGCCGGATTATTTTCAAACTTTTGGATTGGGTTTTTATGAGTATTTCTTATTATCCGAAGATGTAGGTGCCGAACCATTGCCGATTTTAAATTGTGGTATGGCTTGCCAGTATAATACCGGTGAAGTGGCATCGATGGAAGAACTGGAAGTTTATATCCAGGATGCGCTGGATTTAATTGAATTCGCAAATGGACCGGTAACGAGTAAATGGGGAAAACTACGTGCGGATATGGGACATCCGAAACCATTCAATATGAAATATCTTGGCGTAGGAAATGAACAGTGGGATGAACAATATATTGAACGATATAAGGAATTTGATAAAATACTTCGCACAAAACATCCTGAAATTAAATTAGTATCGGCAGCCGGACCTTCGCCAAATGGTCCAAGATTTGATTATGCCTGGAATGAGTTAAAAGCATTAAAAACCGACTATGTGGACGAGCATTATTATCAGAGTCCTGATTGGTTCTTTAACAATGCGAGCCGGTATGATAATTATGACAAACAAGGACCTAAAGTTTTTGCTGGCGAATATGCAGCACATTCTAAGGATGGCAAGGATTCGGAATCGCGTAATACCTGGTTAAGCGCTTTGTCTGAAGCTGCTTTTATGACCGGACTTGAGCGAAATGCAGCTGTGGTTCACATGGCATCGTACGCACCATTAATGGCGCATGTAGAAGCATGGCAATGGCGGCCGGATTTAATTTGGTTCGATAATTTAAGGTCGGTAGCAACTCCTAACTATTATGTACAGCAACTATTTTCTGCAAATAAAGGAACACATGTAGTTCCCATTACCAATAACGGAGAAATAGCAGCGGGTAAAGACAGTATTTACGCCAGCGCCACTATAGATAAAAAATCCAATATGCTTTTTATAAAGCTTGTTAATAATTCCTCGGAGCCCCAGCCTTTTGAAATTGAAATAAATGGCGCTAAGTTAAAACAGGGAGTGATTCAAGTGCTAGCTGCGCCCGAGCCCATGTCTTATAATACTCTGGATAATCCTAAAGTAATTTCTCCTGTAGTAACCAAACTTAAGTTATCTGGTAATAAAGTCAAACAAGCTATCTCGGCGAAATCGGCAAATCTCATTAAGATCCAATTGTGATGGTAGAATATTTATTCTTCGTAATATCTCTGTTTCAATTAAGATATTAAAGGTTTAAGTATTAAATTCAGACTCTAAACAAGGGCTGCATTATAGCGGCCTTTGTTTATTATTCAGTGTTTAAAAAATGAGGAGATTAAGCTGCATGAAAATATTTAGAAGTTCCGTACAGGATGCAGCAGGACACGCATAATATAAAAACTCCTTAGCTTCGGATTTCTGATTAAACCATTTATATCTAAACAATAATCTTCAATATAAGCTATAAAACATGTTTATTACCAAAAGAAAATCTAAAACAGTGGCAAGAAAGGTATTGTTTTCATGCGGATTGATAATCTCCGCATCGTCGTCTTCTTTCGCGCAATACACTACTTTAAAAGGGAACGATTCTACAACTCCCTTACATCTTTTAAAACCGGATTATGTTACTCCTTATGGCGAAACCAAACCTGCAGATGTAAAAGTTGTAATGGATAGGGTATTTAATTATCTGGATGCTCAAACGCCAATGCAGTTAGTTGATAAAACCTCAGGAGCCGTAATAAGCGATTTAAAGAAAGCTAACGCAAACTCAATTTTTAAAGCAGGCGATTTTCGTTTAATCAGTTACGAGTGGGGTGTTACCTATACCGGAATGCTGGAAGCCGGCGCTGCTACAGGTGATAAAAAATATACAGATTACACAACAAAACGCATCAATTTTATTGCTGATGTAGTTTCTAACTATAAAAACTATCTTAAAACAAATTCTGGCGCAACTACACCGGTTCGTTCTGTATTAGATCCTCATGCTCTTGATGATGCAGGCTCTATGGCTGCAGCCATGATTAAAGCTCAAAGAACGGGTCAGATTAAATCAGATCTGCGTCCCGTAATAGACAATTATCTGAATTATGTAATGACTAAGGAGTTTCGTTTAAAAGATGGAACACTTGCCCGTAACAGGCCTCAACCGAATACCCTTTGGTTAGATGATTTATACATGAGTATTCCGTCTATCATGCAAATGGGCGTTTTAACTGGTGATAATAAATATTTTGATGAGGCGGTAAAGCAGTATCAATTATTCGCCGGAAGAATGTTTAACAAGGAAAAAGGGTTGTATATGCATGGTTGGGTTCAGGATATGGAACCGCATCCTCAGTTTCATTGGGGACGAGCCAATGGATGGGCCTTGCTAACCAAAATTGAAATATTGGATGCTTTGCCTGCTAATCATCCAGGTCGCCCGGAAATTTTGCGCATGTTAAAAGCCCATGTAGCAGCATTAGCGCCGCTTCAGGCAGGAACCGGTTTCTGGCATCAATTGCTTGATAAGAATGATTCCTATCTGGAAACTTCTGCTACCGCGATTTATGCTTATTGCATAGCACGCGCAGTTAATAAAGGATGGCTGGATGCTAAAGCTTATGGCCCTATGGCATTATTAGCATGGAATGCTATAAGTACAAAGGTAACTGATAAAGGACAGATTGAGGATGTTTGTGTAGGAACCGGAATGGCATTCGACCCGGCATTTTATTACTACCGTCCGGTTAACGTGTTTGCGGCACATGGATATGGTCCTTTACTTTTAGCTGGTGCCGAAATGTACAAAATGCTTCAGCAACATCCTTTTGAAATAAACGACAGTTCTGTTCAGATGTATAAATAGCTGAATGTCATCCTGGATTTATCAGGATATTTTAGAGAAAGATTACCAGGTGCGGGATGCTGAAACGAGTTCAGCATGACAGGGGAGTTAAGCAGGCGTTATTAAAACATGATTGTTTCTAAGCCAGAAAATCATCCTGAATTCATTTCAGGATTTCAAGGAAATGATTAAAAGAAGAGGACGGCGCGTTTAATATTTTACGTAAAATATTAACTTAAAGAATAAAGTGAATCTGTAAATGCAATTAACTAAGGTTTTTGTTATTTTCTTCTGTATAGTTACACAAACAGCTTTTGCACAGCAAAAGGATAATATATTGTGGTATAACAAGCCGGCAAAAGATTGGAACGAGGCCTTGCCCATTGGTAACGGCCGCTTAGGTGCAATGATTTTTGGCAGAGCTGCAGAAGAACTTATTCAGTTAAATGAAGAAACATTGTGGACTGGTGGGCCTGTAAATTCTAATCCTAATCCCGATGCGCCAAAATACCTGGAGCCGGTTCGAAGCGCTTTATTTAACGATTCTATTGGCAAGGCGGTACAATTACTACGCAAAATGCAGGGTCCGGATACCGAAATGTATCAGCCTTTAGGCGATATTGTTATTCGTCAGAAATTTACAGGTGAGCCCGAAAATTATCGCCGCGACTTAGATATCGGTACAGCCATTGCAACCACGAGCTTTACGGCGGGAGGCGTTCATTACTTTCGCGAGATGTTTTCTACTGCGGTAGATCAGGTAATGATTTTAAGGCTGAGTGCAAGTGAGAAAGGAGCCCTGAATTTTAGTGTTAAAAATCAGCATGAATTAGCTTTTCAAAGTTTTATAAACAATGAAAAGGAATTGGTGCTTCGCGGAAAGGCACGGATTACAAATGATGAAAGAAGGAATCCGAAGCCAATTGTGTTTACAGATGAGCGTAATGAAGATGGAATGCGCTTTGAATGGCGGGTAAAAGTTATCAGTAATGATGGCGTTTTAACAACAGACAGCCTTCTGAATATCAGCAATGCATCCGATGTGATTTTATTGATTTCTGCTGCGACCAGCTATAATGGGTACGATAAATTTCCAGATAAAGATGGTAAGGATGAAAAGGCGGAAGTCCAAAAATATATTACCGCCGCTTTATCAAAGAGTTATAACGAGATAAGAGCGAACCATATTCAGGATTATACTAAATTTTTTAATCGTCTTACGCTTTCTATAACCGGTTCACTTGTGCCAGACCTTCCGATAGACGAACGTTTAAAATTATATAAAACGGGCAGCCCTGATCCAAAACTTGAAGAACTGTATTTTAATTTTGGCCGCTATCTGTTGATATCTTCTTCAAGGCCGGGTGGTATTCCAGCTAATTTACAAGGTATCTGGAATCCTTTAATCAGGCCGTCATGGAGAAGTAATTACACTACAAATATTAACGTGCAGATGAATTACTGGCACGCAGAAATGGTAAACCTTTCTGAATTAACAGAGCCTTTAATTGAGCAGATAAAACGCTGGGCACACAACGGAACAGAAACCGCTAAAAATTATTATAACATGAAAGGTTGGGCCCTTCACCATAATTCAGATATGTGGGCGCAAACAAACCCCGTGGGTGAAGGAAACGGCGATCCAAAATGGGCCAATTGGTCGCTGGGCAGTCCCTGGCTTTCGCAGCATCTGTTCGAGCATTATCGTTTTACATCAGATAAAAAATATCTGAAAGAAGTGGCCTACCCATTAATGAAAGGCGCGACAGAATTTTGCCTCGACTGGCTTGTTGAGAAAGATGGAAAGTTGGTTACGGCACCGTCAACCTCGCCCGAAAATGTTTACCTGCATCCAAACGGATTTAAAGGTACAGTTACCATTGCTTCTGCCATGGATATGGAAATCATGTGGGATTTATTTACCAATATGATTGAAGCGAGTAAGGTTTTGGGAATAGATAAAGATTATGCGGTGATGCTTGCCAAAAAACGGGATATGCTAAGTCCTTTGAAAATTGGAAAAAAAGGAAATTTAGTAGAATGGTTTGGCGATTGGGAAGATGAGGATCCGCAGCACCGTCATGTTTCTCATTTATTTGGCTTACATCCCGGAAGGCAGATTTCTCCTCTGCTTGATCAGAAATATGCGGATGCCAGCCGCAAAACTTTAGAAGTACGTGGCGACGAAGGCACAGGCTGGAGCAAAGCCTGGAAAATCAATTTCTGGGCTCGCTTATTAGATGGTGACCATGCCTATAAAGTTTACCAGGAATTATTAAAAGGGTCTACGTTAAATAACCTGTTTGATACGCATCCTCCATTTCAAATTGATGGAAATTTCGGAGCTACCTCTGGTATCGGAGAAATGCTTTTGCAAAGCCATTTAGATGCGGTTCAATTACTGCCTGCGCTTCCCGCGGCATGGAAAGACGGACACGTAACTGGTATGATAGCTCGCGGGGCTTTTGAAGTAGATATGTTCTGGAAAGATGGAAAGCTTACAAAAGCATTTATCACTTCTAAAGTTGGTAACCCTATTAAGCTTCGTACCAATCAAATAATAACAGTGAAAGGCCTGAAAGCAAAAACATCAACTGCAAAAGTAAATAACGATACACAATATATTACATCGTTTGATACAAAAGCAGGGCGGAAATATGAAATTATGGTACGATAGGATGAAGGAGAAAAGATGAAAGATAGGACACCGTGTCATCTGATAGATGTTGGTGAGGACACCAACACGAGGAACTCCGCGTTTGGTGTCCTCACCAACCGCTTAGCTTGAAAAATGAAATTGAAAAATAAATTAACAATGAAACCTGCATGAGCTTACCGCTCACAACCAAAATGAACTTAGCGAAGCGTTCTTTTGAACACCGCTAATAAAACAAAAGCACGTGAAAAATAAGCTCATGCAAGCTTCATAGCCATTAAAAAACAATTATATTTTGATGAAAATACAATTCATTCTATTGTCAGCAGCCTTTTTATCTGCTTGTACTGTACAAAAATCAAGTACTGATAAAAGCACTTTAAAATTTGATTTGGGTACAGAGAGAGCTGCAAAGGGTTATACCGCGGTAACGCCCGAAACTATTTATTCTTCTGAAAGAGGTTACGGTTTCGATTTTGGAACCACTCCTAAAGCTGTTGACCGTGGTGGAAACGATCTGCTAAAAGGCGATTTCGTAAGTAGCGACCAGCCTTTCTATTTTTCGGTTAAGGTCCCAGAAGGGAATTACAAAGTTACCGTTACACTGGGAGACTCGAATGGAAAAACAGCTACTACTATAAAATCAGAGTCCCGCCGTTTAATGGTCGAAAATGTTCAAACCGAATCGGGTGAATTCAGAAAAGAAACTTTTATTGTTCATGTTAAGGACAGAAATATTGATGCAAATACTCAGGTTGGCCTAAAACCAAGAGAGCTCACTAAACTCGACTGGGATGATAAACTTACACTGGAATTCGATTTGCAAACTGCAGTAAATGCCATTGAAATTGAAAAGGTAGAAGATCAGGTTACTGTTTTCCTGGCGGGAAATTCAACGGTAGTAAATCAGGATGAAGAACCTTGGGCATCATGGGGACAAATGATTCCCCGTTTTTTTAAACCTGGTGTAGCTATTTCAAATCATGCAGAATCCGGTTTGTCGCTTGGAAGCTTTATCGGTAGCAGACGATTAGCCAAAATCTTAAGTATTATGAAGCCGGGCGATTATGTGTTTGTGGAATTTGGCCACAATGATGAAAAAGAAAAGGGGCCCAACGATGGTCCGTATAAATCTTACAGCGAGCGTTTGCGCACTTTCGCCACAGAAGTTAAAAGTAAAGGAGCGAACCTGGTAATTATCACACCAACTGCACGCCGTTCCTTCGGTGCAGATGGAAAAATGAATAATACACATGGTGACTATCCTGATGCGGCAAAAAAAGTAGCGCAAGAGGTGAACGTTCCTTTAATTGACCTTACCGCTTTAACCACTACGATGTTTGAAGCAATGGGCGATGAGAATTCTAAGCGGGCTTTTGTAATTTATCCTGAACAGAACCTGAACGACAATACCCATTTTAATCCTTATGGAGCCTATGAGATTGCTAAAATAATCGCAACAGCAATTAAAGATAAAAATCTTGGCATTGCGAAGTTTTTGGTGGATATGCCATCTTTCGATCCGGCCAAACCCGATTCGTTTGAGTTGTTTAACTGGCCACCAAGTCCGAAGGCCAGTATGGTTAAACCCGATGGAAATTAATAATGAGGAAATTAATAATATTACTTTTTATAGGGTTAATAGCTGCTTCATCTGCAGCTATTGCCGCTCATGATGTAAAAGCATTCGGAGCGACTGGAAATGGAACAACATTAGATACCGATGCGATTAATAAAGCAATAGAAGCCGCGGCAAAAGCCGGTGGCGGAACGGTTAATTTTCCGGCTGGAACGTATTTAAGTTATTCCATTCGTCTTAAGAGTAACATAACGCTTTATCTCGAACAGGGTGCGACGATTTTGGCGGCATCTCCCGAAGGCGATGTTGGTTATGATGCGCCTGAGCCCGGCCCTGGAAATGAATACCAGGATTTTGGCCATAGCCATTGGCAAAATAGCCTGATTTGGGGAATCGGACTAGAGAATGTTTCTATCCTTGGCCCCGGAACTATTTATGGAAAAGGGTTAACAAGAGGCGGTCCTTACAGGGCGCCTTATGGAAATAAAGCGATTGCATTGAAACTATGCAAAAACGTAATTCTTAAGGATTTTACTATTCTATATGGCGGGCATTTTGGAATTTTAGCTACTGGTGTGGATAATTTAACCATCGACAACCTGAAAATGGATACCAATCGTGATGGTATGGATATCGACGGCTGCCGGAATGTGCGTATCTCGAATTGTAGCATTAATTCTCCATGGGATGACGCTATTTGTCTTAAAAGTTCTTACGCCCTGGGTTATGCCCGTGCTACTGAAAATGTAACCATTACCAATTGTCAGGTAACCGGTTTCGACCGCGGCACATTTATAAACGGGACCTATAAACGCGACGAATATAAAATGGTTCCCGATAAAGAAGGGCCAACCGGAAGGATAAAATTTGGAACTGAATCTAACGGTGGTTTTAAAAATATCACTATTTCAAATTGTGTGTTTGAGTTTTGCCGTGGGCTGGCTCTGGAAACAGTTGACGGCGGTTTGCTTGAAGACGTTTCAATTTCAAATATCACTATGCGTGATATTGTAAACTCTCCCATATTTTTACGCTTGGGCGGACGAATGCGCGGGCCTGAAGGCGTGCCTATCGGGAAGTTAAGACGGGTTAGTATTAGTAATTTGATGGTTTACAATGCAGATTCTCATTTCTCATCCATCATCAGTGGGTTGCCGGGAAACGATATTGAAGATATCAAGCTTAATAATATCAGGATATTTTACAGGCCGCTTGATTCGGCAGAAACGCAAATACAAAAAGTAGTTCCCGAATATGAGAAGGCCTATCCGGAACCACAAAAGTTCGGCATAATGCCAGCGTATGGCTTTTATATTCGCCATGCTAAAAACTTCGAAATTAATAATGTTGAGGTAAGTTTTTTAGGCAGAGAAATCAGGCCGGCTTTTATCTTAACTGATGTAAAAGGAATTCAACTGAATAATGTAAAAGCTCAAAAGGCTGGAAACACTCCTGTTCTGGTATTGAATGAGGTATCTGACTTTGAATCTAAAGGCGGGAATATGTTAAAGGATATCAGGATTAAGTCGGTAAAGGATAAGAGTTTTTGAGTTAAAATATTCTTTCAAATAAAAATAATTAATAGTACTCATGTTTAAAAGGCTATTTGTAACAATCCTGTTATTTGTCGATTTGTCTGCAAGTGCGCAAATCATCAGGAAGCCTGTGCCTGATAAGTTGGTAGTGCTTACGTTTGATGATGCTGTTTTAAGTCATTATACAAACGTTGCGCCTCTTTTAAAGAAATATAAGTTTGGAGCTACTTTTTTTATTGCTGAGTTTTTGCAGCCTGCTTTTACTGATAAGACAAAATACTTAAGCTGGGACCAGATAGGAGAGTTGAATAAGATGGGTTTTGAAATTGCTAATCATACTCAAAACCATACCCATGTCAACAAAATGGACAGAGAACATTTTGTTAAAGAATTAATTTATATCGAGAATAAAGCCAAAGACGCAAAAGTAAAAAAGCCTTTAATCAGTTTTGCTTATCCCGGGTATGATACTCATCCTTCCGCAATTTCTGTATTGCAGGAAAAGGAATATTTGTTTGCTCGTACAGGAGGTGGCAGAGCTTATAATCCTGAAAAGGACCATCCTTACCTTATCCCGAGCTTTAGTACTTCAGGAGATAACAGCAAAGAAATTTTTGATGCTTTTAAACAGGCAAAAGGTGGCAATATTGTCGTGTTAACCATTCATGGAGTGCCGGATGATGCTCATCCATGGGTAAATACACCACTAAGTTTGTTTAAAGAGTATTTGAAGTATTTGCATGATAATGGTTACAAAGTTATCGCTTTACGCGATTTGAGTAAATACATTAATGTACAAAAGGCGTTAGAGCAAATTAAACCAGATTTTAATAAACTTAAATAAAATGAATAGGAGAGTTTTAACCCTTTTTGCATGTTTAATTACCATGCCTGCAGTTTGTCTAATCGCTCAGGAGCGACTTGAAACAGGTTCCAAACAGCCAATGCCTCAAGAGTGGATAGATAAAGATACCGGACATAAAGTTGTGCGGTTAACAGGAATAGAAGGAAGTAACAGTAGTTTTTACTTTCATAATAATCCGTTTATTGGTAATAAAATGCTTTTTTATAATACCAGTACTAACAATGGCAAACAAGTTTATACCGTCGATTTAAAAACCTTTCAAACAAAACAAGTTACAAGCCAGCAGTCACCAATGAAGGGCGAGATTGTTGCCCATAAAGCACAGGAAGTCGTTTATCAGATTGAAGATAGTGTTTTTGCAACCAGTGTTAATACAAATAAAACTCGTTTGTTATATGTTTTTCCGGCCGATTTTAAGGCTACTGTTTCAACTCTAAACGCCGATGAAACCGTTTTGGCAGGCAGGTACAGTGAAGGTTCTGAAGAAAGAGAAATATTAAAACAATATCCTCAAAAGGGTCAGTATTTCAACCGGATTTATGATGCTAAAATCGCGAATACATTATTTACAATTAATATTAAGACCGGCGAATTAAAAAAGGTTCATACGGAAAATACCTGGCTTGGACATGTTCAGTTTTCTCCTACAGATAAAAATATTTTAATGTTTTGTCAGGAAGGCCCATGGCATAAAGTTGACCGTATCTGGACCATAAATATTGCAACCTCTGAGGTTATAAAAAGACATACCCGTACTATGGATATGGAAATTGCCGGACATGAGTTTTTCTCTCCCGATGGTAAAATTATTTGGTTCGATCATCAAATGCCGCGAAGTACAACGTTTTATTTAACAGGTGTAGATTTAAAGTCGGGCACTGAAAAAAAATATCAGCTTCAGAGAAATGAATGGTCAATACATTTTAATGTTTCACCAGATCAAAAACTTTTTGCAGGAGACGGCGGAGATGCCGGACAAGTGGCAAAAGCACAGGATGGAATGTGGATATACCTGTTCAGACCGGAAGGAGATAATTTTAAAGCGGAGCGCCTGGTTAACATGAAAGCTCATGGTTATAAACTTGAACCTAACGTTCATTTTTCACCTGATGGAAAATGGGTAATCTTCAGAGCGAATTTTGAAGGTGAAAGTCAGGTATACGCAGTAGAAATAAATAGAGCAAATAAGGCTTCGTAATAAGTAATAATTAGTACATGAAAAGGAATTTTATAGGCGTTACGATTTCAGCAATGTTGTTGTTAACAAGCGCAGAAGGTATTTTAGCACAAACCGCACCGAAATGGCCCGAAATTACTCAGCAAAATAAACCCTGGACCCGTTGGTGGTGGGAAGGAAGCGCTGTAAATGAAAAGGACCTTAGCTGGATAATGGAAGAGTACCAGAAAGCTGGCCTGGGTGGTTTAGAAATTACCCCGATTTATGGTGTTAAAGGCTATGAAAAACAATTTATCGATTTCCTTTCGCCAAAGTGGATGTCTATGCTTAGATATACTCTTAAGGAGGGTAAGCGTTTAAATTTAGGCATTGACATGGCGCAGGCTTCCGGCTGGCCTTTCGGCGGGCCCTGGGTGAGTAACGACGATGCCAGTAAATACGTGGCTTTTAAAAACTACTCGCTTAAGGGCGGTGAAAAGTTAATGGAAACTATTCAATATATGCAGCCTGCTTTAGTACGTACCGTTGGCGAGCGGATTGATATTTCGAAGTTGAAAGAACCTATCTCGTCAAATCCTGATTTGCAGTTGCATGCTTTCGACCAGGTTCGCTTTCCTAAATTATTGCCGTTGCAAACCGTGATGGCTTATTCTGATAAAGGCGAAATTCTGGAATTAACAAATAAGGTGGATGCCGCGGGAAATTTAAAATGGACCGCTCCTGCGGGAAACTGGAATATTTATGCTGCTTTTGAAGGATGGCACGGTAAAATGGTAGAGCGTGCGGGCCCGGGTGGAGAAGGCTATGCTATCGATCACTTCTCTAAAAAGGCGACAGATAATTATTTGGGCCATTTTGATAAAGTATTCAAAAAAGGCGATATCGACGGTCTAAGAGGTTTTTTTAATGATTCGTACGAAGTAGATGATGCTCAGGGCGAAGCAAACTGGACTCCTCAGTTTTTCGAAGAATTCCGGAAACGCCGGGGCTATGATTTGAAAAATCATCTTCCTGGGTTGTTCTCTACTAATCCTGATGAGAAAAGCAAAAGAGTGCTGACGGATTACAGAGAAACAATTTCAGATTTATTATTAGAAAATTATACTAAAACCTGGCACGACTGGGCAAAATCTCATGGAAAGATAATTCGTAACCAGGCGCACGGTTCGCCAGCCAATATTCTTGATTTATACGCAGCTACCGATATCCCGGAAACGGAAGGAACAGATATTTTACGATTGAAATTCGCTTCTTCTGCGGCAAACGTAACCGGAAAACCGCTTAGCTCATCCGAGTCTGCAACCTGGGAAAACGAACATTTCCTCTCAAAATTAGGTGATGTTAAAAAGGCCATGGATTTGTTTTTATTAGGAGGGATAAACCATACATTTTATCATGGTGCTAACTATACCCCAAAGAATGAAAACTGGCCGGGTTGGTTGTTTTATGCCGCAGTTCATTTTACTCCCAATAACTCTTTCTGGAAAGACTTTGGTAAGCTGAACAATTATGTAGCGCATGTGCAATCGTTTATGCAACAGGGAAAACCGGATAATGACGCATTGCTTTATCTGCCGATTTACGATACCTATGCAACCCCGGGCAGAACTTTGCTTCAGCATTTTGATGGAATAGACCATGGTTTTAAAGGAACCAGTTTAGAAGAAAGTGCCCGCTCTTTATATGCGAAAGGGCATAGCTTTGATTTTATTTCTGATGCGCAAATTTTAAATATCACCAGCGTTGATGGCTTGCTTCAAACCGGTGGTATCGCATATAAAACCATTATTGTTCCGGCTACCAAATTTATTCCGCTTGCTACGTTTAAAAAGTTATATTCTCTTGCAGAAAGTGGCGCTACAGTAATTTTCTATAAAAATACACCTGCGGATATTCCGGGGTTAGGTAATCTGGAACAAAAACAAGCCGAATTTAAAAGTCTGTTAGCTGGCTTAAACTTTTCATCATTAAACGGAACAAAGAAAGCTTCTGTTGGAAAAGGTAGCTTTTTAATTGCTGATGATTTGGATAAAACATTAACCCAAATTAACGTTCATCGCGAAGCATTGGTTGATAATGGCCTTCAGGTTATTCGCCGTAAGTATGATAATGGTCAGTACTATTTTATCGTAAACTCAAGCGATAAAGATGTAAAAGGCTGGATTCCGGTGCGGGCTAATGCTGAAGCGGTTGCATTGTTTAATCCTATGACAGAAAAGACTGGTTATGCAAGTATTAGAAAAGGAGCTGATGGCACTGAAGTTTATCTGCAGTTAGCCAAGGGCGAAAGTATCATTTTACAAACCTATCATACACCGGTAAGTGGCCAGGGCTATGTTTATACAGAAACTGCGGGTACTCCACAGCCAATTAGCAGTAACTGGAAAGTGATGTTTTTAAATGGTGGTCCTGCTTTACCGGCAGCTGTAAATACAACGAAACTTGAATCCTGGACTAACTTAAGCTCAGAAGGTGTTAAAGATTTTTCAGGAACTGCGAGTTATACCACTACGTTTAAAAAGCCAAAAGGTAATGCTAAATCCTGGCTTTTAAGTTTAGGTGATGTACAGGAAAGCGCCCGCATTCTATTAAACGGTTTTGAAATTGGAACTGTTTTGGGCCCGGTTTATCAGCTTGAAATTTCGTCAGATAAATTAAAGCGCCTGAATACATTGGTAATTGAAGTTTCAAATTCTATGGCCAACAGAGCGGCCTATATGGATAGAAATAATATTTACTGGAAGAAGTTTTACAACACCAATATGCCGGCAAGATTAGGCGCTAACAGAGGTGCTGACGGACTTTTTTCCGCCGCCAAATGGGAGCCAAGAGCATCCGGATTAATTGGGCCGGTTACTCTAACGCCGTTAAAAGAAGTAAAAGCTGAAAGGTAAGAGCGAGCAACCTTAAAAATGCAGACAGCGTTCTAAGCACTGTCTGCGTTAATTATTGATACATAAAATGAAAAAATATAAATCGTTTCTATGGACATCTAAACTCCGGTTTATACGTAGCGGCGGCTCGTTGTTTGTCCTGCTCTTGATTTTTGCATCTGCAAATACACAACTTGTTACTGCACAAATTAAGGTTTCTAATAATCCGGTGCTAAACGCTTTCCCGTTAGTGGTGAATGGAAAAGCGGCTGCGATTTTCACCGATGCTGCGGATGCGGAAGTTGTTCGTATTGCGGCAGAAGCTTTGAAGAATGATATCAAACTGGTTACTGATATTGTCCCTGAGCTCTCTAAAACCCCTTCAGGTTCTGTTCAGGTTATTATTGGTACCATCGGAAAGTCTAAGATTATTGATGGTTTAATTGCCAGCAATAAGCTCAATGTAAATGGTTTTAAAGGCAAGTGGGAAACGTTTGGTATTTCGATAGTTGATAATCCTTTTCCTGCTGTAAAGCAAGCGCTTGTAATTGCCGGCAGCGACCCTCGCGGAACAGCGTTTGGTATATTTGAACTATCAAGGCAAATAGGCGTTTCGCCCTTGTATTGGTGGGCGGATGTGAATCCGGTGAAGCAAAAAGAGATTTTCATTAACGGGACGTATGTCTCTAATCCGCCATCGGTAAAGTATCGCGGTATCTTTTTAAATGATGAAGATTGGGGATTACAGCCATGGGCTGCCAAAACATTAGAACCCGAAACCGGCGATATTGGTCCGAAAACTTATGCTAAAATATTTGAGCTGCTTTTGCGATTAAAGGCAAACCTTATCTGGCCTGCCATGCATCCAAGCACCAAAGCTTTTTACCATTATCCAGGCAACAAACAGGTGGCGGCAGATTATGCGATTGTAGTTGGCTCTTCGCATGCAGAACCGATGTTGCGAAATAACGTAGGAGAATGGAATAAATCGATGGGTGATTTCAATTATATCACTAATCGGGAAAAGATTTATAACTACTGGGAAACCCGCGTTGCAGAAAGCAAAGGAAATGATGCTATTTATACCCTTGGAATGCGTGGTGTACACGATAGCGGAATGGAAGGGGTAAAAAGCGTTAAAGAAGCCGTTCCATTGCTGGAAAGAATTATTGATGAGCAGCGTGGTATGCTTAAAAAGCATGTGAATTCTAACGTGGCAGCTATTCCGCAGGTGTTTACAGTGTATAAAGAAGTGCTCGCGATATACGATAGCAATATTAAGCTTCCTGAAGATGTAACCGTGGTTTGGCCCGATGATAATTACGGATACATACAGCGGTTAAATAATGATAAAGAAAATGTACGGGCAGGCGGTTCAGGCGTATATTATCATGCTTCTTATTGGGGCAGGCCGCACGATTATCTGTGGTTAAGTTCCACTCATCCGGGTTTAATCCGCGAAGAGATGATGAAGGCTTATGAAACAAAGTCAGATCGCTTATGGGTGCTGAATGTTGGAGATATTAAGCCTCTTGAATATAATATCCAAATGTTTCTGGATATGGCCTACCATGCAGAACCATTTAACGAAAGTGCATACACAAAAACTCATTTACAGAATTGGGCAAGCGATATCTTCGGAAAAGATAAAGCTGCTGAAATTAGCCAGATTTTATGGGATTATTATCAACTGGCTTTTGAGCGTAAGCCGGAATTTATGGGTTGGAGTCAAACAGAGCCCACTACAAAAACTAATTATTCCGACTATAATCATTTCTTTTATGGCGATGAAGCACAGCGCCGTATAGATGCTTATAACAAGCTAACCAACCAGGTAACGAACTTACGTTCGAAAATTGCAGAAAAAGATGCTGATGCATATTACCAATTAGTATATTATCCGGTAGTTGGCGCCTCATTAATGAATAAGAAATTCCTTTACAGGGATAAGGCTTATCTGTATGCGAAACAAAATCGCGCCAGCGCGAACGATTATGCTGCATGGTCGAAACAAGCCTATGATGACATCGTGAAAGAAACCGAATTCTATAATAACCAGCTGGCAAACGGAAAGTGGAAACACATAATGTCTATGGTTCCACGCGATTTACCTGTTTATCAGCAGCCGGCTTTACCAGAAATTGCAATAGACAAATCAGGTGTTTGGAGTATCGCGCCGGAAGGTTTCGTAAATAAAGATTCTTCTTTACTAAGTAATGGCAGTAGCGGCTTCGCTTTGCCTGCGTTCAATCGCCTAAGCGATAAAAGCTATTTTGTTGATGTTTTCTTAAGCGATAACAAAACCATTAACTGGACCGCAAAAGCAGATAGTTGGATAAAACTATCCCAACGTTCAGGCACTTTAAACTCTGAAAGTGGTAAGCAAGAAACACGTATTTGGGTAAGCATCGACTGGAACAAAATTCCGCGCAGCGGAAGGCAGAACGGCAAAATAAACTTTACCGCCAATGGCAAAACGCTTGTTGTAAATATCGGAACTAATAACGCCGTTCAGCCGGAGCTTGCCGGATTTAAAGGATTTGCAGAAGATAACGGCTACATTTCAATTCTGGCATCAAATTTTACTAAGAAAATAGACAGACAGAACACGGGCTGGTCTTTAATCGATGGTTTGGGTTATACCAATAGAACCTTGATATCGCTTCCGCTTGGAGGAGTAGAGTTGCCAGCTTTACAAAATATCGAAAGCTTAAAAGAAACGGCTCCTTTTGTAGAATATGAGTTTTATTCGTTAACAACAGCGAAGCCGCAAATTTCTGTTTATACCTTGCCCACTCATCCTGTAAATAATGACTACAGCATGCGTTATGCTGTTTCCGTTGATGATGGCCCGCTTAAACTAGTAGATTTTAAAACCGTTGGCCGTACAGAAGAATGGAAACAAAACGTGTTAAGAAATAGTGCTATTAAGAAAGTTGAAGGGCAGACAATAAATCCCGGCAAACATACTTTGAAAATTTTTATGGTAGACCCTGGTGTGGTATTAGACAGAATAGTAATTGATTTAGGAGGCTTGAAAAAGGCGTATAGTGTAATACCGGAAACGAAATTTTAATGAGACGATTACTGAGCATTATATTTGTTTTATGTTGCCTTCTCTTAATAGCGGATAGCTCGTTTGCGCAAAAGAAGAAAGGCATACTCGCGGATAAACCTTTATTTCGTGACCCAATATTTGATGGTGCAGCCGATCCTGTTATAGTTTGGAATAAACAGGAGAAAAAATGGTTTATGTTTTACACCAACCGCAGGGCGAATGCCACGAACGAAACTGGTGTAACCTGGGTACACGGAACGCGGATTGGAATTGCAGAATCGAAAGATGGAGCAAAATGGAAATATCGCGATACTGCAAATATCAATTATCGGCCTACAAAAGATTATACACATTGGGCGCCTGACGTTTTTGAACATAATGGCACTTATCATATGTTTTTAACGTATGTACCAGGTATATTTACAGATTGGAACCATCCCAGATATATTCTGCATTTAACAAGCAGCGACTTGCTTAACTGGGATTATAAATCCACCTTAAACTTAGAAAATGATAAACTTATTGATGCCTGTTTATATCTGATGCCCAATGGTACATGGCGTATGTGGTATAATAATGAGAAAGATGGAAAATCAATTTACTATGCGGATAGTAAGGATTTAGAAAGCTGGGAGCTTAAGGGCAGAGCGGTAAAAGACAGGGGAGGAGAGGGGCCTAAAGTTTTTAGATGGAAAAATAAATATTGGATGCTGGTAGACAACTGGGCTGGTATGAGCTTATTTTATTCGGATGATTTAACGAATTGGACAAAACAGCCGAAACGTATTTTGGAGGAGCCTGGTAAAGGCCCCGAAGACCAGGCGATTGGCGGCCATGCCGATGTTGTAATAAATGGCGATAGGGCGTATGTATATTATTTCACTCATCCCGGAAGGATACAAAAACCTTTTGCCGATGGCGTAGAAACCCGCCGCAGTTTAATTCAGATAGCAGAATTGGAATACAAAGATGGCGTTATCTCTGTCGATAGAGATAAACAGGTTTATATTAAGTTAAAAAAGAAAAAATAGTACACACATCAATTAATAAATTATGAATTTAAAAAAGGGAATTTTTGCAATTGGGTTCTCCATTTTAACAGCACTGCAGGTATTTGCACAACTTGGAACAACTAAACAGATACAATATCTTTCAGGTACTGATAACGAGAATACAGTTACCTGGGATTTTTGGGCAACCGGAGGCCGGAACAGTGGCGTTTGGTCCAAAATTCCAGTTCCATCGCATTGGGAGCAACATGGCTTTGGCGAATATAATTATGGTCGTGATTATGTAACCTATGGTAAAAACTTCCGTTTTGCGGATGAAAAAGGAATTTACCGTTATAGCTTTGATGTACCTGCAAACTGGCAGGGACAGGATGTCTTTATTGTGTTTGAAGGTTCAATGACGGATACTGAAGTTAAAATTAATGGTAAATCGGCAGGTGCCATTCATCAGGGCTCTTTTTATCGTTTTAAATACAACATCAGCGATAAGCTGAAATACGGCAAATCGAATCAGCTGGAAGCGGTTGTAAGTAAAATGTCGGCAGATAATTCTGTGAATAATGCAGAACGTCTGGCTGATTACTGGATTTTAGGTGGTATTTATCGCCCGGTATATTTAGAAGCGGTTCCTAAAGAGCATGTTTCCTGGACTTCAATCGACGCAAAAGCAGATGGCTCATTTAATATGAATGTTTATCTGAACAATGCACAGGCAGGCAGAAACGTAGTTGCCGAAATTGTTGACGCTAAAGGTAAAGTAGTTGGCACAGCTCAGGCGAAAACAGTTGCGGGCGATACTATGGTAAACGTAAAAACTTCGTTAAAGAAACCGCTTTTATGGACTGCCGAAACTCCGAATCTTTATCGTGTTAATATTGCTATTAAAGACGGTAATAAAAATATTTATCAGACAAATGAAAAGTTTGGATTCAGAACCATTGAAGTACGTAAAGGCGATGGTATTTATGTAAACGGTACCAAAATTAAAATGAAAGGGGTTAACCGTCATGTTTGGTGGCCGGAAACCGGGCGTTCTGTGAATGCTAAAATCGATTTAATGGACGTGAAATTGATTAAGGAAATGAATATGAACGCGGTGCGCTGCTCACATTATCCTCCTGATAGAAGTTTCCTTAATATCTGTGATTCATTAGGGTTATATGTATTGGATGAATTGGCAGGATGGCAAAAAGCCTACAGCACAAAAGCTGGTACACCTCTGGTAAAAGAAATGGTTACACGCGACGCAAATCATCCTTCGATAATTTTCTGGAGCAATGGTAACGAAGGCGGGCATAATTTTGATTTGATTGATGATTATGCCAAATACGATTTATCAAACCGTACGGTAATTCATGCGCATCACCGTCCTGGAAATGCTATAAATGGCATTGATGGAAATCACTATGAAGATTATTACAGCACGCAGAAAATTCTGGCTGATACCAATATTTATATGACAACCGAATTCCTGCATGCGCAGGATGATGGTGGTGCAGCAGCTTCTTTAGCAGATATTTGGGAATTGCACTGGAATGCTAAAAAAGGCGCAGGTGGTTTTATCTGGGACTTGGCTGATGAAGGCTTGGTTCGCACAGACCAAAATAATATCATTGATGTAAATGGCGTAAACGCCCCCGATGGGATTGTTGGTCCGCACCGTGAAAAGGAAGGAAGCTTTTATGCTATCCGTGAAATCTATTCTCCGGTGAGGATAACTTTGAAAGATCTTCCTGCCAATTTTAAAGGAGAAATTGCAGTGGAAAACCGTTACCATTTCACCAACATAAATCAATGCACTTTTAAATGGGAGCTGATCAATTTTAATAATCAAGCCGATCGCAGAAGTGGTTATAAAACTATTAAACAAGGATCTGCAACAGCGCCTTCAATTGCTCCTTTGGGAAAGGGCTCTATCAAATTAAATCTTCCTGGCGATTGGAAAAGCTATGATGCGTTAACATTATCCGCTTACGATCAACATAATGAAGAGATTTACAGATGGGTTTGGAAAGCTGGAAGTAATACGCAATTACTTGAGAAAACACTTATACCAACGGTTGCAGGTTCTGCAGTAACTATAAATGAAACTGATAGCTTATTAACCATGAAAGCTTCAGGAATATCTGTAACCCTAAGCAAAAGAACAGGTTTATTAAGTGCCTTAGCTAATGAAAGCAGTGCTGCATTAAGTTTTAAAAACGGGCCGGTGCTAGTGAGCGGAGACGCAACATTTACTGGTTTGAAGCATTTTAAAGAAGGTGACAGCTATATTGCAGAAGCATCTTATACCGGTGATATGAAATATGTCCGCTGGAAAATGAATCCAAGCGGCTGGTTGGAAATGACCTATGAATATGCGCTAAACGGCGACTATCAGTTTGCAGGAGTGACCTTCAATTACCCTGAGAATTTTGTATTAGGTGCAAAATGGTTAGGAAAGGGCCCGAGCCGTGTTTGGAAAAACCGTTTGCACGGTGCTACCTACAATGTTTGGGAAAACCGTTATAACAATACCCATACCGGAAGCGCCCCATGGATTTATCCTGAATTTAAAGGCTATTATTCAGACATTGTTTGGATGGAATTTAATACCGTTCAAGGCAAATTTACAGTTGCTTCTCCAGATAATGATTTGTTTGTGCGCTTGTTCCATTTTTATGGCTTAAGCGGTATCGAATCGCATCCGGTATTGCCACAAGGCGATATTTCTTTCCTGGATGCTATTCCTGCAATTGGAACGAAACTGGCTTTAAATGTTAGTCCGAATGCCCGTAACCTTGGCCCCTTAGGCGAACTTAATCATCTTAGCGGAAGCAAAAAAAGAACCTTATTGTTTTATTTCGGTCTGCCGAAGACAGGTGATGAAAACAAACAATTTACCATGCCAAAAGAGAATATCTTAACGGATTAAGGAATATCGAACGAATTAAAAACGGGAATGTGCCTATGGGCCATTCCCGTTTTTTCTCTTCGTTTTTTCCCTCTCCTTCCTTCATCCCTTATCCTTTCTCTCTTTGTCCTTCCTTCTTTGTCCCTTTTCTCCTTCTACACCAGATACTCAAATAATGTTAAATCACTATTAATCTCTTTATAATTAAAGTTTAGAGCTTGCATACGATGAATAAGCGCTGAATAATCGTCTACTGATTTAAGTTCAATTCCTACCAGAGCAGGCCCATATTCCTTTTGTGTTTTCTTAATAAATTCAAAACGGGTAATATCATCATCCGGACCTAAAACTTCGTTTACAAAAAGCTTTAAAGCACCGGGACGTTGCGGGAAACTGATAACAAAGTAATGTTTTAAGCCTTCGTATAATAGAGAAAGCTCTTTAATTTCCTGCATGCGCTCAATGTCGTTATTGCCCCCGCTAAGAATGCAAACCACCTTTTTCCCTTTGATTTCATCTCTGCAAAAATCCAGCGCTGCTACAGATAAAGCACCTGCCGGTTCTGCAACGATTGCATCTTCGTTGTAAAGCTTAAGAATAGTTGTACAAACTTTACCTTCAGGCACTAGAATTATTTTATCAAGCACTTCTTTGCAGATCGAAAAAGTAAGCTTCCCTGCGCGTTTTACAGCCGCTCCGTCAACAAAGCTATTTATAGTATCTAATGTTACCGGAGAGCCATTTTTAAAAGCCTCAAACATCGATGGAGCGCCTTCCGGTTCAACAGCGAATAGTTTTATAGAGGGCTTAATCGATTTCATAAAAGCACCGGAGCCGGCTGCTAAGCCACCTCCCCCTACGGGAATAATGACCACATCGGCATCAGGTAAATCTTCCAATATTTCAACACCTACGGTGCCTTGCCCTTCAATAATTTTATAATTATCAAAAGGAGGAATAAAAGTCATTTTATGTATTTCAGTATACTCGAGAGCTTCTTTAAGACAATCATCAAATGTATCACCAGCCAGAATAATTTCAATTATTCCGTTTCCAAACATATTGGTTTGATTGATTTTCTGTTTTGGGCTGTTTACCGGCATGAATATAATGCCTTTGGTATTTAATTTTTTGCAGGAATACGCAACGCCTTGTGCGTGGTTGCCGGCGCTTGCACATACTACGCCTCTGGAAAGTTGCTCTTCATTTAGCTGAGAAATCATGTTGTAAGCGCCACGAAGTTTATAGGAACGGACAATCTGTAAATCTTCTCTTTTTAAATAAACATCGCAGGAATATTTTTCAGATAAGCCGGCATTGTAAATTAAGGGTGTGCGTCTGATAACGCTTTCTATTTGCTTTAAAGCAGCTACGGGATGGAAATTTAGAAGCGGATTACTCATTAGAATAAATTAATGAAGGGATTGATAATGATACCGACTACGGAGTTAATCAAAAATAATACTCTCATAATGTTCTACAACAGGAAAGGGATCATAATAATGATGTAACAACGCTTTCCATTTAAAATATGTTTCAGATTGCCTGAAGCCAATAGTATGATCTTCTAGTTGTTCCCACTCCACTAATAAAATATACTTGTGGTTTTCTTCTATACACTTTTGTAGTGTATGATTTATATATCCTTTTGTGGAAGAAATGTACAGGCCTGCAAGCTGAAAGTCTTTTTCAAATGCCCCTTGTAATTCATGTTTAACATATAGAATCGCTACTTCTAGTATCATTATCTCTCTTTTTTATAAATGCGACTATCAGACTATAGAGTAAACGCAGCCAGTGCTTCTAAAAGGAGTTGCAAAAAGACTGCCGGTGCGATTATACTTTTTGTTAATACCCTGAGCATATCCATTAAAGAAGTGTGAAAACTGCAAACTGATTATTTCAGAGCTGCTTCTTGTTCTTTCTTTAGGGAAGTCTTGCTGAATCTCTGTGTCGGGCTTGGTTCTGATGAGAATATGAAAATGGTTCTTTAATAAAAGTAAACATACGTGTCTGCAATTGGCAGAATAAATATGGCGTATTTATCTAAGAAATAATAGTAGTTTTCAGTGTCTTTAAAAATGTTTTCACCATTAATTCCTCTAGTGTAGATGTGATAGAAGTTTTCATTTTGAAGAGGTAATATATTTGATTTCATTCTGAACTCCATATACAAAAGTTGAGAAGAATCAAACGCAGACAGCATTTTAAACGCTGTCTGCGTTTGATTACTTAAATATTCTTAGCCAACCAATCTCCAACTTCAGAGGTTTTGTAAGACTTGTTTTCTTTTCCGGCGATATCTTCTGTAACAATTCCGTCAGCTAAAGATTTGTTAACTACCGTTCTGATAAGCTCAGCTTCTTCTTTTAATCCGAATGCATCTTCGAACATCATAGCTGCAGATAAAACGGTTGCTAGAGGATTAGCGATATCTTTACCTGCTGCCTGAGGATAAGAACCGTGAATTGGTTCAAATAAAGAAGTATGAATACCGATTGATGATGATGGCATTAATCCCATTGAACCTGAAATTACAGACGCCTCGTCGGTTAATATATCTCCAAATAAGTTTTCTGTGATAATCACATCGTATGAACTTGGCCACTGAACCAGGCGCATTGCTACTGCATCAACAAATTCATAACTTACTTCAACTTCAGGAAAATCTTTTTCCATGTCCTGAACTGTTTCTCTCCATAAACGAGAGCTTTCCAGAACATTAGCTTTATCCACACAGCATAATTTTTTGCCACGGCCCATTGCCATTTCAAAACCTAATTTAGCTAAACGCTGAATTTCTGCTCTGGTATAAGTACAGGTATCAAACGCGGTATTCCCATCGTCTTTTCTTCCTCTTTCACCAAAATAAATACCACCGGTTAATTCGCGTAAAATGATTAAATCAGTTCCCTCGATACGTTCTCTTTTTAATGGAGAATTATCAATTAAAGAAGGGAAAGTGAAAGTAGGACGAACGTTTGCGAACAAACCAAGCTTCTTACGCATTTTTAATAATCCCTGCTCCGGACGAACGGTTGCTTTAGGATCGTTGTCATACTTAGGATGTCCGATAGCGCCAAACAATACAGCATCAGCAGCCATACAAACCTCATGAGTAGAGTCCGGATAAGGCTCGCCATGGGCATCAATTGCAGCTGCTCCGGTTAGAGCTGAGGTCCAGTTAACTTCATGATTAAATTTAACAGCAATAGCATTTACTACTTTAACTGCCTGATCTACTACTTCAGGTCCTATTCCATCTCCTGCTAAAAGGGCGATATTTAATTTCATTTTTGTATGATTGTTTTTATATATTCAATTTATATCCATTACCTGTACTCAGTACTTTATACTCAATACTTAGTACTCAATACTTTATACTCAATACCTAGTACTTAATATCTAGTACTTACTACTCAGTACTCTATACTTAATAACTCTCTATATGATATTCAACATTTTCTGCGTAGCCTTAATCGCACAAACCGTCTGATCTGAATCTAAACCGCGGGTTTTAAATGTTTTGGTTTCTGTCTCCCAGGTAATCACCGTTTCGCATAGCGCATCAGAGTTACTTCCAGGAGCAATTCTAACAGCGTAATCCACCAGTTTTGGAAGGCATTGTTCTATTTTACTGTAAACTTTGGTCAGTGCATTCATAAATGCATCAAATTGGCCATCGCCTTGCGCGTGCTCTTCAAAAAGCGTTCCCTCAATACAAACAGAAATAGTAGCCGAAGGCCTTAGACCTTTAGAGTGGGTTAAAACGTATGATTCGACCTTGATTTTCTCTTCATACAAGCTGCTATCCAACACATCAGAAATAATGTAAGGCAGGTCTTCTTTGGTAACAGTTTCTTTTTTATCTCCCAGCTCAATAACTCGCTGGGTGACTTTTTTAAGATCCTCATCATTAAGTTTCAAACCAAGCTCCTGAAGATTCTTTTCAATATTGGCCTTGCCGGAAGTTTTTCCTAAAGCATACTTACGCTTTCTTCCAAATCTTTCCGGAAGCAGATCATTAAAGTACAGGTTTTTTTTATTGTCCCCGTCGGCATGAATACCAGCAGTTTGCGTAAATACATATTCACCGACTATCGGTTTATTAGAGGGAATTCTGACTCCAGAAAAGGTCTCAACCAATTTACTTACTTTATAAATAGAAGATTCCCTTAGGTTAATTTCTACATCAGGCAAAAAGTCGTTTATTACCGCTATGGCGCTTGCCATAGGTGCGTTTCCGGCCCGCTCACCCATCCCGTTTACGGTTAGATGTAAGCCATTTATTCCGGCTTTTACAGCTTCTAATACATTTGCGGTACCCAAATCATAATCGTTATGGGCATGGAAGTCAAAGTGAATATGCGGGTGTCTGGACTTTAATTCTGCAATGTATTGAAATGTTTCGGATGGGATTAAAATACCCAGTGTATCTGGTAGTAAAATCCGTTTAATTGGTTGAGTAGATAAAAACTCCAGGTATTTTAACGTATACTCTGGAGAGTTACGCATTCCATTGCTCCAGTCTTCCAGGTAAACATTCGTATCGATGTTCTCGCGCTGCGCAGATTCAATAGCCCTGGCAACTTCAGAAAAGTGTTGCTCGGGAGTTTTTTTTAATTGATGCGTTAAATGGTTTAAAGAACCCTTGGTTAAGAGGTTTTGTACTCTAACCCCGGCTTTTTTCATCCATTCTATGGAAATGCCTTTATCTACAAATGACAGGACTTCTATAGCATTTATATAACCGTTGTTTTCTGCCCATTCTGTAATTCCCTTTACAGCTTCAAATTCACCATCAGATACCCTGGCAGATGCAATCTCTACACGGTCTACATGAAGCTCTTCCAGTAATAACTGGGAGATAGTTAATTTCTCTGAAATGGAAAACGATACACCAGATGTTTGCTCGCCATCGCGGAGCGTGGTGTCCATAATTTCTATTTTCCTTTGTTTCATATTGGGATGATTACACTGATCTTTCTATTACAAATTTAATCAGACCAACTTGTGTAATCACATTCATCAGTGTAATCATATAGTTTAAAGTGGAAGGTGAGTAGCAAATTCTTCAATTTCAGACTTCATGTTTTGCAAATAATCAATATCGTCAAAACCGTTTGTCATATTATCTTTTTTATAGCTGCTGATGTCAAAGCTTTCTTTTTCACCAGTAGATAAAAGAGTGATAGTTTGCTCAGGCAGATTGATTTCTAACTGAGTATTATGATCTGCAAAGATTGCCGCAAAGATTTTTTCAAGAAACTCCGGACTAACCTGTACCGGCAATACGCCAATATTTAAGCAGTTATTTTTAAAGATATCCGCAAAGAAGCTTGAAACTACGCAACGGAAACCGTAATCGTAAAATGCCCAGGCTGCATGCTCTCTGGAAGAACCAGAACCAAAGTTTTTACCGCCAACCAGTATTTTACCACTATAAGTCGGATCGTTTAAAACGAAATCTGCTTTTGGTGTATTGTCCGGATTATATCTCCAATCACGGAATAAGTTATCACCAAAGCCTACACGTTCTGTTGCTTTTAAGAAGCGTGCTGGTATAATTTGATCAGTATCCACATTCTCAATCGGAAGAGGAACTGCAGTGCTGGTAAGTATGTTAAATTTATCGTAAGCCATTTTCTGTATGTATTTTTATGTTATAAGTTATTGGTTGTAAGTTGTGGATAATGGATATCACATAAGTATCATTTGTGAGTCCAGATGCTTAACCCTTCACATCTAACTTGTTCCTTCAACCTTCAACTCGCAACCTTTAACCTTTTCCCTTCTAAACCAATAAAGTTCTTGGATCTGTAACTACTCCTGTAACTGCTGCTGCTGCTGCAACTAAGGGGCTAGCAAGCATTGTTCTCGCGCCAGGTCCCTGTCTACCTTCGAAATTTCTGTTCGAAGTACTAACAGCGTATTTTCCGGCAGGAACTTTATCATCATTCATTGCAAGGCATGCAGAGCAACCGGGCTGACGAAGAGTAAATCCTGCTTCGGTTAATATATCTAATAATCCTTCTTCTTTAATCTGTGCTTCTACAATATGAGATCCGGGAACTAACCAGGCAGTTACATTATCAGCTTTATGTCTTCCTTTAATAAGAGAAGTAAATGCCCTGAAATCTTCAATACGGCCATTTGTGCAGCTTCCTACGAAAACATAATCAACAGGTTTTCCTATCATCGATTCGCCTTCTTCAAATCCCATATAACCAAGAGATTTTTCATAAGTAGCAACACCGCCTTCAACCTGTTCTGCATCAGGAATACTATTCGAAATTCCCATACCCATACCAGGGTTGGTTCCGTAAGTAATCATTGGTTCAATAGTACTGCCATCAAACGTAAATTCCTTATCGAATACAGCATCAACATCAGTTTTAAGCGTTTCCCAATAAGCCATTGCTTTATCCCATGCTTCTTCTTTTGGAGTAAACTCCCGGCCTTTAACGTAATTAAAGGTTGTTTCATCAGGAGCAATCATTCCACCGCGTGCACCCATTTCTATGCTTAAGTTACAAACGGTCATACGACCTTCCATGCTCATTTTTTCAAATACTTCGCCGGCATATTCAACAAAGTATCCGGTAGCACCAGAAGTTGTTAATTTTGAAATGATAAACAAGGCAACGTCTTTTGGGGTAACTCCTTTTCCAAGGCTGCCAGTAATGTTAATGCGCATGCTCTTTGGCTTAGGCTGCATAATGCACTGTGTAGAAAGAACCATTTCTACTTCAGATGTACCAATACCGAAAGCGATCGCACCAAATGCACCATGTGTGGATGTATGTGAATCGCCGCAAACGATGGTTGCCCCGGGTTGGGTAATTCCATATTCAGGGCCTACTACGTGTACAATACCATTCTTTTGATGACCAAGTCCCCAGTGACTGATTCCATATTCGTTAGAATTGGTTTCCAACGCTTTTAACTGATTAGCAGAAAGAGGATCTGAAACCGGCAAATGCTGATTTATTGTAGGAGTATTGTGATCCGCAGTAGCAAATGTACGCTCCGGATACAATACCTTAATGCCGCGGCTCTTTAATCCAAGGAATGCTACAGGACTTGTAACTTCATGAATTAAATGACGGTCGATAAACAATACGTCCGGTCCGCCTTCAATCTTACGTACAACGTGTGTATCCCACACTTTATCAAATAGTGTCTTGCTCATTTTATTTACTATTATTCTCTTTTACTTATTTAGTACGACAAACCTTTTCAACTAAGCGTTGTCTTTTATTTATACCCTTCAGGGTGTTTATACAAACTTATTTAAAGCATCCAGATATGCATTAGCCGAAGCTCTTACGATGTCTGTGCTAAATCCATAACCCATGTAAGATTTATCTTCATGAATTACACGCATATCTACTTTACTCACATCATCACTTCCGCCATGAATAGAGTGGATGTTAAATTCTTTAATCTCTATTTTATGTCCCAGTATTTTTTCAATTGCATGTATGGTTGCACTCACTGGTCCGTTTCCAGACGCAGTAGCTTCGTGCTCAGCACCTTTGAAATTTAAGTTAATGGTTGCTTCAGGGGTTCTTACATCTCCACAGTTAACTTGTAATGAATTTATTTTTACACCATTCTTAAAGTTTGTTTCTGCTTCTTCACCCATTAGCAATAAAAGGTCATCATCTTTTATTTCTTTTTTCTCATCGGCCATAACTAAAAAACGTTCGTAGGTCTGGTCCAAATCAATGCGGTCGATGGAATATCCCAAGCGCTCCAAATGATGCTTAAGCGCATGGCGGCCACTGCGGGCAGTAAGGATAATCTCCGACTGATCAATTCCTACATCTTCAGGATTCATAATTTCGTAGGTTTCGCGATGCTTAAGAACGCCATCCTGATGAATGCCGGAACTATGCGCAAATGCATTTTTACCTATAATAGCTTTATTCGGCTGAACAGGCATACGCATCATGCGGCTCACCATTCCGCTTAAATTATATAAATGCTTGCTGTTAATCTTATTATGAAAACCTAAAGCTGTATGCGTTTTCATAATCATTACCACCTCTTCTAATGAGGTATTTCCTGCGCGTTCGCCGATTCCATTAATGGTACATTCTATTTGGCGGGCTCCGTTTTGAATTCCTGCAATACTGTTTGCAGTAGCAAGTCCCAAATCGTTATGGCAATGCACCGAAATAATAGCCTGATCGATGTTTTTTACGTTTTCTTTCAGGAAGCGGATTTTTTCACCGTATTGTTCCGGCAGGCAATATCCGTTTGTATCCGGAATATTAACTACTGTTGCGCCAGCCGCTATTACTGCTTCAATCATTTGAGCCAAAAATACGTTATCTGCTCTTCCGGCATCTTCTGCGTAGAATTCAATATCTTCAACAAACTTTTTAGCATATTTCACCGCTTCAACCGCACGTTCAAGAATTGCTTCACGGGTACTGTTGAATTTATGCTGGATGTGCATGTCTGATGAACCAATTCCTGTATGAATACGAGGATATTTGGCATGTTTCAGTGCTTCTGCTGCACAATCGATATCTCCTTTATTAGCACGTGTTAATGCACAAATTATTGGCTCGCGAACTACTTTTGACAGTTCAACCACACTTTGGAAATCGCCGGGACTGGAGATTGGAAAACCTGCCTCAATAACATCAACACCTAGAGATTGAAGGGCTTCGCCAATAATTATCTTTTCGGGTGTTGTAAGTTGTGAACCCGGTACCTGCTCGCCATCACGAAGCGTGGTGTCAAAAATGAATATGCGGTTTGGATCGTGTAACATGTTTTTTTGCGTGTTGATTTTAATTTGGTGATTAAGTAAACCTAATCATCATTTTACTAAAATATTTTTTTCAAATACTGAAATTTCTAATAGATTTTCGACGCTCTTTACTTCGCCCTTCTCTAATACTATTTTCTTTTCTAAACAAGCCGGCAAGGCTGATTCAAAATGGCCAACGTAAATTAAGCTCATTCCGTTGCTGCACAATTCATCAACCAGCTGGTTAAAGTAGAGCGTTTGTTGCTGATCAAGACCCTGACAAGGTTCGTCCAGAATAAGCAACTCCGGATTTTTAATAATCGTTCTTGCTAATAACACCAATCGTTGTTTGCCGAGCGGGAGCGAGCTTAATAATTCGTTTTTGTTTTCAGTTAATCCGAAGTATTCTATTAATTCATCTACCTGAATGCTTTTTGAATAAGGTAATTGCTGAAATAAGCCTACCGTATCATAAAAACCGGAAGCAATACTTTGCCAAACCGTTGACGATGCATCAAAATACCAATGGAACTCTGGCGATATTAAACCAATATGTTGCTTAATATCCCAAATGCTTTCTCCGCTTCCCCGTTCGTTCCCGAATAAATGAAGCGTATTGGCATACGACTGCGGATGATCGCCATTGATTAAACTCAATAAAGTCGATTTTCCTGAGCCATTCGGACCTTGTAAAAGCCATTTTTCGCCGGCTTTAACTTCCCAGTTTATATTTTTTAAGACGCGTTTATCATCATAGCTGATATTTACATCCATCATTTTAACAAGAATATCTGACGAATAAACAGGAGATTCTTTTAAGAAATCCGGAATTTCCCTGCAATGCTGTTCCGGCAAAGCCGAGGCTATTTCTATCGAACTAATTTCCCATAATTGTCCGTCTTCTATTTTTGCAAAACGATTTATGCTCATTGGTAATTCATCAGTACTACCAATCAAAATTAATTGTACGCCTTCAGCCGCAATTTCATCCAACAAGACATTCAAATTTCTGCGCGAATTTGCATCCAGGCCAGTATAAGGCTGGTCGATTAGTAACAATTGAGGCTTTAGCCATAAGGCTTTAATTAATTGTAACTTTTTATGCTCGCCGCTTGATAGCTCAATTAGCTGTGAGTTTTTTAATTCCGCGAAACCTAATGCGTTCAAAAGACGTTGAACGGCATTAAAAGCAAGTCCGTTTTCTTTGCCATAGCCCGCTAATTCAGCATTCACGGTAAGTGTTTCTTTAGCCTGCTGACTGGTATAGCGTTGCTGATAATAAAAATTTGCAACACCTTCCAGGTTTTTAAATTGGTACCAGCTTTCTACATAAAGCACCTTAGCCGGTAAATTGCTTTCTGCCTTAAAGTTGATTTTTACATCCCCAATCGCATATTGTAATCCAGCAATAACTTTGGCTAATGATGTTTTTCCACTTCCGCTTTTCCCGCTTAGCAGCCAGTTTTCACCAGAATGTATTGTCCAGCTCAAATCCCTCAATACCAATTTTTGTTGGTATTGCAGAGTTAGATTATGGATATGGACGACTGGTTGTGACATCATTGTTTGTGAGCCTCAGCCTAACCCTCTCCAGAGGAGATGGTTAAGCCGAGGGTTTTATATGTTATTATTGTAACCTTTCTCCTTTAAGGATGAGGCGCCTATGCTGTTTTAATTGCTTTCATTGAAGTCATTGCTTTTCTCAGTTCAGCGCCTATAAGCTCAACGTGGTGAGAACGGATAGCATCATTTACGGCAATTAAAGTTCTGTTATCTACTGCACCATCTTTACCCTCATTAAAGTTTTTACCAACTAAGTCAGTATCAACTTTCTTCATGAAATCGCCTAATAAAGGTTTACAAGCCTGGTCAAATAAATAACAACCGTATTCAGCAGTATCAGAAATTACACGGTTCATTTCAAATAGTTTTTTACGTGCAATAGTATTCGCAATTAGTGGTGTTTCATGTAGTGATTCGTAATAAGCGGATTCTGGTTTAATTCCGGCTTCAACCATTGTTTCGAATGCCAACTCAACACCCGCTCTAACAAAAGCTACCATTAAAGTATAGTTGTCAAAATATTCCTGCTCGCCAATTTTAACATCACCAGCAGGAGTTTTTTCGAAAGCAGTTTCACCTGTTTCAGCTCTCCAGGCTAATAAGTTTTTATCGCCGTTTGCCCAATCTTCCATCATGATACGGCTAAACTCGCCGCTCATAATATCATCCTGATGTTTCTGGAATAGCGGACGCATAATGTCTTTCAATTCTTCAGAAATCTCAAAAGCCTTGATTTTAGCAACATTGCTCAGGCGATCCATCATTGCTGTAATACCGCCTTGTTTTAAGGCTTCAGTAATTACTTCAACACCGTATTGTACCAGCTTAGAAGCATAACCAGGATCAACTCCTTTTTCCATCATTTTGTCGAAAGAAAGAATAGAGCCGGTTTGCAATAAACCACAAAGGATAGTTTGCTCACCCATCAAATCTGATTTTACCTCAGCTACGAAAGATGATCTTAATACACCTGCTCTGTGACCGCCGGTGCCCACTGCATATGCTTTCGCCTGTGCCAGTCCTTTACCCTGAGGGTCATTTTCCGGGTGTACAGCAATTAATGTCGGCACACCAAAGCCTCTTACATATTCTGCTCTAACTTCGCTACCAGGACATTTAGGAGCAACCATAATTACCGTTAAGTCTTTACGGATTTGCATACCTTCTTCCACAATATTGAAACCGTGAGAGTATAACAGGGTAGCACCTTCTTTCATTAAAGGCATTACCGCATTTACTACAGCAGTATGTTGTTTATCTGGTGTAAGGTTAATTACTATATCTGCAGTTGGAATTAATTCTTCATAAGTGCCTACTGTAAAATTGTTTTGAGTAGCATTCTTCCAGGAATCTCTCTTACCTTCAATGGCTTCTTTACGTAGTGTATAACTTACATCTAAACCACTATCTCTTAAATTTAAACCTTGGTTTAATCCTTGTGCGCCGCAACCAACAATTACTAATTTTTTGCCTTTTAGCGCAGTTACGCCATCGGCAAATTCAGAACTGTCCATAAAGTCGCAAACACCAAGCTGATTTAATTTTTCTCTAAGAGGTAATGTGTTAAAATAATTTGCCATTTTTTTTATTGCTTAAATTCTATTTTAATTGTCTGTTATATATTCAATTTTCTCTTTTACTGCATGGTTTAAGAGAATTCTACATGGTAAAAACTTTAGAACCTTTATTTAAGTATTCATTTTCAACAACTTCGTGTCCTGGTTCTTCACGCTCAAATTCGCGTAATTTACGGTTAAATCCGTCGCTGTTTTTAATAATTGCAATTCTTGCACTTCGTACAAATTCAATTAAACCATATGGTTGAAGTTTGGTGATAAGCATGTCGGTTTCCTCCCGGTGTCCGGTTGTTTCAAAAACAGTATAATCAGAACGGATAACGACCACTCTTGCACCATTTTCTCTTAATAAGCGTTCTACTAATGCCTTCTCTGCAATTTCATCTGTAGGCACTTTGTAAAGAGCCATTTCCTGCCAGATTACATCTTCATTGGTATTATAATACACTTTTAAAACCTCAACCTGTTTTTCAATCTGGCGGGCAAGCTTACGCACAACCTCCTCCGTTTCTGTAATAACGATATTAAACCGGTGAATGCTTTCAATCTCAGAAGGCGAAGTGTTCAGGCTTTCTATATTGATTTTACGGCGACTGAAAATGATAGCAATACGCGTTAATAAACCAATCTGGTTTTCCGTATAAACTGTAATGTTATATTCTTGCTTTTCGATGTTTTGTTCTGTGCTCATGATGACATAATATTTATATAAAAGCTGTTTGCTTACAACTTTCAACTCACAACCTTCAACTTATTTCAACCTGATTTCACTCACACTGCAACCTTGCGGTACCATTGGGAAAACATTATTTTCTTTGGTAACCATTACTTCAAGTAAGTATGACCCTTTATGCGCAAGCATCGTTTTCAAAGCAGATTTAAGATGTTCACGTTCGCTTACCTTCTGTCCCGGAATGCTATAAGCATCTGCTACTTTTACGTAATCAGGACTGGTGATATTTACAAACGAGTAGCGTTTATCATTAAATAATTGCTGCCATTGTCGCACCATCCCTAAAAACTGATTATTTAGAATAAGGATTTTAACATCTACATCAAACTGCATAATAGTTCCCAGTTCCTGTATATTCATTTGAATGCCGCCATCACCTATTACTGCAATAACTTCTCTTTGCGGAGCACCATATTTTGCACCGATTGCTGCAGGAAGTGCAAATCCCATTGTTCCGGCACCGCCGCTGGTAATATTGCTGCGGGTTTGGTTAAGTTTTGCATAGCGGCAGGCTACCATTTGGTGCTGGCCAACATCTGTTACAATAATAGCTTCACCTCCGGTAATTTCATTTACCAGTTGAATAACTTCGCCCATGGTAAGTTCATCAGAAGTAGGGAAGAGCTCGTCTTTTATAACAACTTCCACTTCCTCTTTTTCATACTCTCTGAATTTAGCGAGCCATTCTGTATGTTGTTTTGCCTCAACAAGCCCGGTTAATAAAGGAAGTGTTTCTTTACAATCGCCCCAAACCGGAACGGTAGATTTTACATTCTTGTCAATTTCGGCAGGGTCAATATCTAAATGAATAATCTTGGCTTGTTTCGCATATTTATCTAAACGGCCGGTTACGCGGTCGTCAAAACGCATTCCTACTGCAATTAAAACATCACATTCGTTAGTAAGCACGTTTGGTCCATAATTTCCATGCATTCCCAGCATTCCTACATTTAAAGGATGATCGGATGGAATTGCGCCGGCTCCTAAAACGGTCCAGGCCGATGGAATGCCAGATTTTTCGATAAATGTTTTAAATTCCTGTTCTGCTCTGCCTAAAATTACTCCCTGTCCGAAAAGCACAAAGGGTTTTTTAGCCTGATTGATAAGATCTGCAGCTTGCTGAACATATTCTTTACGTACAATTGGCCTCGGGCGATAACTACGAACATGCTCACATTTTGTATATCCTTCAAAATTGAACTTTTGAATTTGTGCATTCTTGGTAATATCAATCAGCACTGGTCCCGGTCTTCCGCTTTTCGCGATATAAAATGCTTTAGCTAAAACAGCAGGAATTTCGCTGGCATCGGTAACCTGATAATTCCATTTTGTTATTGGTGTGGTAATATTAATTACATCAACTTCCTGGAAGGCATCTGTTCCCAATAAATGGGCAAATACCTGGCCGGTAATACAAACCAAAGGAGTACTGTCAATCTGGGCATCTGCCAATCCTGTTACCAGGTTTGTTGCACCTGGCCCGCTTGTTGCGAAAACCACACCAACTTTGCCGGATGAACGGGCGTAGCCCTGCCCGGCATGAATTCCTCCCTGCTCATGGCGGACAAGAACATGTGTCAGCTGATCCATATAATCATACAAAGCATCATATATTGGCATGATAGCCCCGCCAGGATATCCGAAAATAGTATCAACGCCTTCTGCTAATAACCCTTGTAGCAAAGCTACAGCACCAGTCGCTTCTACAAATGGCTTTGGTTGCTGTACTAGTATTTCCTGTTGTTCTGTTTCCATGTTTATTTTTTTTATTCAGTTTATAAGGCTTGAGCTTTCAGCTTTAACCTTTCCGCTTTAACCTCCTAAAGATCCGTTACACAACCTTGGGCTGAGGTACCTACGCTCTTAGCGTATTTATATAAAACACCTTTTTTTACTTTTAACTCAGGTTGCACCCATTTTGAGCGACGCTCGGCAATCTCTTCCGGCGAAACTTTTAAGTTAATGGTATTTGTAATTGCATCCAGTTCAATAATGTCATCATCTTTAACCAGGCCAATTAAGCCGCCTTCAAAAGCCTCTGGTGTAATGTGTCCTACAACAAATCCGTGTGTACCACCGCTAAAACGGCCATCGGTAATCAAGGCCACACTTTTTCCTAATCCTACACCAATTAATGCAGACGTTGGCTTAAGCATTTCGGGCATGCCGGGAGCGCCTTTAGGACCAACATCTCGTATCACTACTACGTCGCCTTTTTTAACACGGCTACTGGTTATTCCTTCAATTAGGGCAAACTCGCCATCAAAAACACGGGCCGGGCCAACAAAGCGTTCGCCTTCTTTTCCACTAATCTTCGCCACACTTCCGCCTTCTGCAAGATTTCCGTATAATATTTGAAGATGTCCGGTTGCTTTAATAGGTGTTTCTTTCGGAAATATAATTTTTTGAGTGTCGAAATCCAGTTCAGGAACCTCAGCAAGGTTCTCGGCAACTGTTTTTCCGGTACAGGTTAAGCAGCTTCCATCAATCCATCCTAGTTTTAAAAGATATTTCATCACAGCAGGTACACCGCCCACGTTATGTAAATCTTCCATCATGTATTTGCCGCTGGGTTTCATATCAGCCAAAACCGGAATACGGTCGCTTACCCGTTGGAAGTCGTCTTGTGTTATTTCCAGGTCTACACTTTTAGCTATGGCGATAAAATGCAGAACTGCATTAGTAGAGCCTCCAAGAACCATTAGCGTAACGATAGCATTTTCGAATGCCGCTCTGGTCATAATATCAGTTGGCTTGATATCTTTTTCAAGCAATAGCTTTATCGCTTTTCCGGCAGCAAGGCATTCCTGTCTTTTATCTTCGCTAAGCGCAGGATTGGAAGAGGAGTAAGGTAAACTCATTCCTAATGCTTCGATTGCCGCTGCCATGGTATTTGCTGTATACATGCCACCGCATGCCCCTGCGCTGGGACAAGAATTTTTTATAATTTCTTTAAAATCAATTTCGTCCATCTCGCCGGCCATCTTCTTACCTAAAGCCTCAAAAGAAGAAACGATGTTTAAATCTTCACCTTTATAATGTCCTGGATGGATTGCTCCGCCGTATACCATTATAGAAGGACGGTTTAAGCGGCCCATTGCCATTACAGAGCCCGGCATGTTTTTATCGCAACCAGGAATTGTTATCAACCCATCATAATATTGAGCACCGCAAACAGTTTCAATGGAATCGGCAATGATGTCGCGGCTAACTAATGAATAGCGCATGCCTGGAGTTCCGTTGCTCATGCCATCACTTACACCAATAGTATGGAAAATTAAACCTACCAGGTTTTCATCCCAAACACCGTTTTTAACCAATTTCGCTAAATCGTTAAGGTGCATATTGCAGGTGTTGCCGTCATAGCCCATACTTGCAATACCGACCTGAGCTTTTTTCAAATCCTCATCGGTAAGGCCAATTCCATAAAGCATGGCTTGCGCAGCTGGTTGTGTAGGGTCTTGGGTAAGTACTTTACTGTAGCGGTTTAATTCGCTGGTCTCTGTAGTAAAAGATGAATCCATTTGATATTTTTATTGCTATCATTAAAATAAATTAATGATGATGTATTTAGAGTTTTATATCGTTTATTAATTTTTTATTAAGATAGATACTTGCTTCTTTTTTGGCAATAGGGTAAGTGTAAAAAAGTAAATAAAAATTATATTTTGATTGTGTAAATATATAAGAATTATATTTTGCTTAATTGCGAGGTTTTGCAATAATAGTATAAATAAAGTATACTACTTATGGATTCGGTATTCGGTATAAGACCAACCGTCGGCAAGCTTTTTATCAGAATTCTTCCTGAAATGAGATACAAGTTCTAAAAACTATATAGAATCTGTACTGAATTTAATAAATAACTACAGCGAAGTTGGGCACAATAAAGGCCGGTTGCTTTTCTTCAACCGGCCTTTAATATTCTATCTTGTCCAAATGAATCAGTAGAGCTGCTTCATTCCTAAACGTTGAATTAACTTACAATGCCTTCCGCAAGTAATATTATTTTATTGTCGTTTACTTCTACCACCCCGCCTTTTATTACAAAGCGTTCTTCGCTTTTTCCACCACTACGAACTATTACCTTTCCATCCTCCAGTGTAGAAATAATTGGAGCATGATTATTAAGTATTTCAAAAGAACCTGCAGTTCCGGGAACAGTAACTGATGTTACTTCCCCTTCGTATACTTTTTTATCTGGTGTTAATATTTCTAATGTCATTTGAGTTGTATGTTATGAGTTGCAGGTTGTGTGTAACCCTTAACTCCTTACTTGTATTAATAGGCTATAAGTTCTTACAACTTACAACCTATAACTTTCAACTTCTTACGCGTTTGCTTCAGCAAGAATTTTCTTGCCTTTTTCAATCGCTTCTTCAATGGTTCCTACAAGGTTGAACGATGCTTCAGGATATTCATCCACTTCACCATCCATAATCATATTAAAACCTTTGATTGTCTCTTTAATATCAACAAGTACGCCTTTTAAGCCTGTAAATTGTTCAGCTACGTGGAAAGGTTGCGATAAGAAACGCTGAACACGGCGGGCGCGTCCTACAACTAATTTATCTTCTTCAGAAAGCTCATCCATACCTAAAATGGCGATAATATCCTGAAGTTCTTTATAGCGCTGCAGTGTTTCTTTAACACGTTGTGCGCAATTATAATGCTCATCACCTAAAACAGCTGCACTTAAGATACGGGAAGTAGAATCCAGAGGATCAACCGCAGGATAGATACCCAGCTCAGCAATTTTACGGGATAATACCGTAGTTGCATCTAAGTGGGCAAATGTAGTTGCCGGCGCAGGGTCAGTTAAATCATCTGCAGGAACGTAAACGGCCTGTACAGAAGTAATTGAACCACGCTTGGTTGAAGTGATACGTTCTTGCATCAATCCCATTTCTGTAGCCAGGGTTGGTTGGTAACCTACAGCAGAAGGCATACGTCCCAACAGGGCCGATACTTCAGAACCCGCCTGAGTGAAACGGAAAATATTATCAATAAAGAATAATATATCACGTCCTTGTCCTGTTCCGTCGCCATCGCGGAAATATTCTGCGATAGTTAACCCTGATAGCGCAACACGTGCACGTGCACCCGGAGGCTCGTTCATTTGTCCGAAAACAAATGTTGCTTTAGATTCTTTCAATTCCTCAGCATCGATTTTATCAAGGTTCCATTCGCCTTTTTCCATTCCATGCATAAACTCTTCACCATATTTTATAATGCCGGATTCAAGCATCTCACGAAGAAGGTCGTTCCCTTCACGCGTACGCTCTCCAACACCTGCAAATACAGAAAGTCCACCATGTCCTTTGGCTATATTATTAATAAGTTCTTGAATCAATACAGTTTTACCAACACCGGCACCACCAAATAATCCAATTTTACCACCTTTTGCATAAGGCTCTAATAAATCGATAACTTTAATACCTGTAAAAAGTACTTCGGTTTCGGTTGAAAGATCTTCGAATTTAGGAGGGGCGTTATGAATAGGGCGGCCATTCGACTTGTCAAGATTTGGAATACCATCAATGGCATCACCTACAACATTAAATACCCTACCTTTAATACTTTCGCCGATAGGCATTTTAATAGGTTCGGCAGTATCAACTACTTCCATTCCGCGTACAAGTCCGTCGGTTGAATCCATCGCAATTGCACGTACACGATCCTCGCCAAGATGCTGCTGAACTTCAAGAACGATTACTTGTCCGTTTGGCTTTGTAATTTGAAGTGCATCGTAGATTCTTGGAAGTTTCGCTTCTTCAGCAAAGCTAACGTCAACTACCGGTCCGATTATTTGCGCTATTTTTCCAGTGTTTGGCATAAAATTTTTAGTAAAAATTCTAATTAATCAAATTTAGGCGACTAAAACAGGTCGCTTTTTTGGTCTGCAAAATTACGCTTTAAACCGGCATTTCAAATGACTTGAGTAAAAGAATTTTAATAAATTTTCAAATTGTGCTTTTTTTGCAAACTGTGCGGGTTTAAGCTTGTTAAAATGAGACAAGTAAATACAGATATTATGAAAAAGTTAATGGATTTTACAACTCAGGTAAAACAGTCTGTTATAAGTGTGCTCAGCCTGGTGCTGCTTTTGTTTTTGTCTCTTGGTGTAATTGCTCAATCAGTAGATAATACCCAAAGTCCTTCAAGGGCAAACGATGCATCGCAATACCTGCAAAATATAGAAAAAGATCCTAACGGAGTACCTAATAATTCCGACTGGTATCTTCAACCCTGGATATGGGCCATAGTGGCTTCAGTTCTTATCTTAATTATTGGTTTAGTATTTAAGAACTATGGCAAAAAAGATATTGAATCTGAGCATGGTTTGTAAATTCCCGTTAAGTGCGCTGAAGAGAAATCAATCGCTCAATTCGCCGAAACCATTTATTGTGCCGGTTGTTAAAGTCTTAATCAATTAAACTTATAATCATCCGCGTTAAGCACAAACGATGGTTAGCAAAATCAATACGTATGAAAAATTCAATTTCCATTAAAAAATTAGCCGGGGCAGAGGTTTGGTATTCTACAATTATCGCAACTCTTTGTATTATGGCGGGCATGCCTGTTTTTGCTCAAAATACGGTTCCCGAAAAAGTTGATGTTGATATTAATACTGGCAGTGATGCAGCAGCTAACGCCGGATGGTATGCACAGCCCTGGGCTTGGGTAGTTGGCGTTGCTGTTTTTATTATTATCATTATTGCCATTACCCGTAACGGAAGTGCAAGAAGAGAAGATATATAAATTATTTATAGTAAATCTGCAAGAGGCTGTTTTAAGATCAACTGATCCTGAAATAGCCTCTTTTTTTAATTCAGTTGTTCCTGGTTATAAACGGCTGCTGCAAACACCTCTTGCAGAACGGTGCTCATATCTTATCCCTATGTAAAGCTTAAGGATATTCTTGTAATAATTTTGCTGTTGTTTACTATTAGGCCGTTTCCGCATGATGTAAATCCAAATTAAAACATATATTCGTAATTAAATTAACCTTTTCATTGATTTAATATGGATAGTAATATTGCTTTGCTTTTAATGGTTGTCGGGTCGATAATAGCACTTTTTGTGTTCTTTTACATCCTTCCCATTAACTTATGGTTTACAGCGCAACTTTCGGGTGTTCGTGTAAGCTTGCTTAATCTCTTTTTAATGCGCTTACGGAAAGTGTCTCCATCGCTGGTAGTAAACGCTATGATTACTTCTACAAAAGCCGGTTTAAATCTAACATCGAATGATATTGAAACCCATTATCTGGCTGGCGGAAATGTAAACAGTGTTATTAAAGCGTTAATATCTGCCGATAAGGCAAATATTCCATTGGATTTTAAATTAGCTACTGCGATAGATTTGGCTGGAAGGGATGTGTTTGATGCGGTACAGCTTTCTGTAAACCCAAGAGTAATTAATACTCCGCCTGTTGCTGCAGTAGCAAAAGATGGTATACAATTAATAGCAAAAGCAAGGGTAACTGTACGCGCCAATATTAATCAGCTGGTTGGCGGCGCCGGCGAAGAAACGATTCTTGCGCGGGTAGGTGAGGGGATTGTAACGACTATCGGCTCGTCTACCAATCATAAAGAAGTGCTTGAAAATCCTGATAAAATATCTAAAACCGTTTTAAGTAAAGGGCTGGATAGCGGAACAGCTTTCGAAATATTATCTATTGATATTGCAGATATCGATATCGGCGAAAATATTGGTGCTAAGCTTCAAACAGATCAGGCAGAAGCTGATTTAAAAGTGGCAAATGCACGTGCAGAAGAACGCAGGGCAATGGCAGTAGCATCCGAACAGGAAATGCGCTCTAAAGCACAGGAAGCAAGAGCAAAAGTAATTGAGGCAGAGGCTCAGTTGCCTCTTGCAATGGCAGATGCGTTTCGTTCGGGTAATTTAGGGATTATGGATTATTACAAGATTCAGAACTTAAAATCAGACACTGATATGCGCGATTCTATTGCTAAACCAGGGCCTGGAAAGTCGAAATAATGCTATCTTGTTGATTTATAGTTAAGTATTTAAATTTTAAAAATTTCTTAATTTTTAAAATTTACTTCTATCTTTGCAGTCCAACAAAACGAACCTGTTTACAGATAGTTTAATTGGGATAGTAAACTAAATAGTACCGGACCTGTAGCTTAATTGGATAGAGCACCTGACTACGGATCAGGAGGTTAGGGGTTCGACTCCCTTCAGGTCCACAACATCAAAAGGACTAACCGGAATCATTTCCGATGGTTAATTAAGCCCCTGTTATATTGCAGGGTTTCACAAAACATACAAAAGCCTTTTCGAAGCATTTACGAAAAGGCTTTTTAAATTTTAACGCGAATCAGATGTTAAATCTTGTATTGTTTGGCCCTCCGGGCGCCGGTAAAGGAACACAATCTCAGAAACTTATTGAAAAGTATCATTTAGTACACCTTTCAACAGGTGATATTCTGAGAAATGAAATTACAAATGGAACAGAACTCGGACTGGAAGCTAAAAAGCTGATGGATCAGGGTCTTCTTGTTCCTGATGAAGTAGTAATTGGAATGATTAGTAATAAACTTGATGCAAATAGAGATGCAAAAGGATTTATTTTTGATGGCTTTCCAAGAACTGTGGCTCAGGCAGAAGCTCTTGATAACCTTCTTAAATCTAAAAGCACTACCATTTCAGGAATGATTGCTCTTAACGTAGACGATCAGGAATTAGAGAAAAGATTGCTTAACAGAGGAAAAGAATCGGGACGCCCTGATGATGCAAATCCTGAAATTATTCGCAAACGCATCGAAGAATATAACTCTAAAACTGCGCCTGTGGCTAATTATTACAAGTCACAGAATAAATATCAAAGTATTAATGGTATCGGTAGCATTGATGAGATATTTAATTCGATTTGTGCGGTTACAGATACGTTTAGTGCAAAGTATTAAGTTGTTAGTATCTAGTATTAAGCCGTTAGTATCAGTACTAAGTACTTGATACTTGTTACTCGTTACCCATATCTCACAACCCACAACCCATTATGTCTCAAGGATCCAACTTTGTTGATTACGTTAAAATCTGTTGCAGGTCTGGTAAAGGCGGTGCTGGCTCAACACACTTGCATCGTGATAAATTTACAGCAACCGGTGGGCCGGATGGTGGCGATGGGGGTCGCGGTGGGCATATTATCCTGAAAGGAAGTACGCATATATGGACACTGCTGCATTTAAAATACCGGAAACATGTAATTGCCGGCGATGGTGGTAGTGGTGGCAGTGGTTTAAAAAGCGGTAAAACGGGTAAAGACGATATTTTAGAGGTTCCTTTGGGAACAATTGCAAAAGATGCGGAAACAGGGATTACTTTGTTTGAAATTACCCAGGATGGAGAAACTAAAATATTAACTCCTGGCGGCCGTGGCGGATTAGGTAACTGGCATTTTAAAACCCCGACGCTACAAACCCCCCGTTTTGCTCAGCCTGGAGAACCTGGCAGAGAAGAATGGATGATTTTGGAGTTAAAGGTCCTGGCAGATGTTGGACTAGTTGGATTTCCCAATGCCGGAAAATCTACACTTTTATCCGTAGTTTCGGCTGCTAAACCTGAAATAGCAGATTATCCTTTTACTACCCTGATTCCAAATCTGGGCATTGTATCTTATCGCGATAACCGCTCTTTTGTGATGGCCGATATTCCGGGAATTATTGAGGGGGCATCAAAAGGGAAGGGTCTGGGACTAAGATTTCTCCGTCATATTGAGCGTAACTCAGTATTGCTGTTTATGGTTCCTGCAGATACCAGTAGAACGATAAGAGAAGAATACGAAATCCTTTTAAGTGAGTTGGAGGATTATAATCCGGAATTAATGCATAAGCCGAGGGTACTTGCAATCAGTAAATCGGATATGCTGGATGAGGAACTCACAGAAGAGATGAAACAGGATTTACCAGATGTTCCTTATGTGTTTATTTCTGCCGTTAGTCAGAAGAATATTACGGAATTGAAGGATATGCTGTGGACTGCAATAAATGGATAGCGGCTTGTTACTGCAAGTTTGAAAGGTAATGGTTATGTTTTTTTCTGTTCCCGTCCCTTGCTTAAGTTAATTAATGCTTTTTCTGTTCCGTCCTTGCCAGCTCGACTGGCAATCGTAATACAAAATATACAATTAAACTAAGTGCATTAAGATTCCCGCCTCCGCTGGAATGACGTTACTATGTCCAGCTGAAGGCAATCGTATCATTACACACCAACTCGTTGCATTAGTATTCATAATTCATCGCTCATATCGCTTATATCCCTCATTCCATCACCCTGTCCCTGATTTTAACAGCGGGATTCCCCTGATAAATACTATACGCTTCCAGGTCTTTAGTTGCAACAGAGCCAAGCGTAAGCACACTATGCGATTTGCAGGTAACACCCGGACAAACTGTTGCCTTTGCACCTATCCAGACTCCGTCTTCTAAAGTAATTCCATCAGTTATCAGATCAAACCCGATTTTTTTAAAATTATGATTTCCGGTTATGAGCATCGCTTTTTGTGAAACACAAACATTCTTTCCAATAACAACCGGAGCCAGGTTTTCAATGTAACAGTCCGCCAGCCAGGAATGATCGCCGAGTGTTAATTTCCAGGGATATTTAATATGTATAAAAGGTTTTACCCTGACGTCTTTACCAATCTTTGCCCCGAATAATTTTAAAATCCAAACCAAAATAACACTAAAAGGTACCAAGCCCGACCGGAAAACAATCGTATCGGTAAAATACCAGAGAAATGCTTTTATTAAAGATGCACCCTGATCAAATCCTTTAGTGTCAAACGCCTTTCTAAGCTGTGTTTCTTTCATCGTATCTTAACCCATTGCTTTTTCTTAATCCCTTTCATCCTTTTGCTCTCCGCTTTACCCTTTTACCTTTCCTCCTTTTCTCCCATTCCACCCTTCCTCACCCACACAAACATTACCCCCAGCAATGCAATATAAAGGATAATATTAAACAGGTCGTGATGGTCAATAAATGATTTTAAACCAGAATGCCTCCAGTATAAACTTAATAAAACGAAACGAATAATATTAAGCGACTGAATAAGTACCAGGCCGAGAGGCAAAAACCATAGTTTACTTTTTAAAGCTTTGGGATACGCAATAACAAAAGCAGTGAAAAAACTCATTACGCCATAACCGAGACAGTCGTATGCCAGGATTATTCCTCCCCGGCCAACAACCCGTAGCCAGATATCCGTGGTGAACACCTGGTAGCCTGCAAGTTTTAAAATTTCTGCGCTGCTCTGAAGCAGAACATATCGTAAGCCTTCTATATAATTCAAATAAGTATCTAAAAACGGAGAATAATAACCTCCCGGAGTAACAATGCCGATGTAGAATATATTGAAGTAATATAAAAGAATGAATAGCCCTAAAAACAGCATCAGGAAACGATACGCAGGATGCTGCCAAATGGATTTAAGCCGGGTCAAATCTTCTTCGATAATTTCTTTATTTGATTCAGCTGATGTTGTATTCATGTTAGTTAATGCGTATCGCTTGTATTGTCTTTTTTTAGTTTTTCTTTCATTTTTACATCTACAATAAGTCTGAACCAGAATCCCTGTAAGAAATGAAAAAGGATACCGGTTTTGCCATCGAGAATTCCTAACTGGAAAAACATCCTGTAGAAAAAGTAAATAAAAGGACGGAGTCCAAGCGGCAGTTTCCACCAGATGCTTTTCATCCATGCGATACGCTCATCCGGATTACCAAACCACTTGCCTTTTACTGTTTGTAAGCGAATAAGTTTCATCCGTTCTATTTCTTCGCCAGCCACTAAATCGCTGTACCGGTTATGCTTGGCAATCCAGAAGCTTATTTCGTTTTCTTTAAGATTCTCTTCCAGAATATGGCCGTCTTTCCAGATGATAGTTTTACCGGGAACCACAAAACGGTGATCCATATTTTCATTCAAATCTGAATAGCCGGTTCCTGTGCGAAACATCTTTAATAAATATTTAGGATAATAGCCACCAAAGCGTAGCCATTTACCCTTAAAGAAGTTTTTCCGGTTAAAGTAGATACCGTTTACATCACTGTAATCCTCATCCCTGAAATTTTTAAGTCTAGTAAACAATTCCGGGGTTACTATCTGATCCGCATCCAGTCCGATAATCCATTTACTGGATACAGGAAAGCTGCTTAATGCCGCATGCCATTGCCTGGGATGATTTTCAAATGCATTTTGCGCCACTACAGCTCCGTACTCTTCACAAATCTGCAAAGTCTTGTCAGTACTGCCCGAATCTAAAACAAATACCGGGGCATTCAGCCCTTTAATGGAAGCGAGCAGGCGCGGAAGATGCACTTCTTCATTATAGGTAAGGATAATAAAAGAAAAGTCGGGCATTATTTAATTAGTATATATTAATGAGAGGTAATACGAAATCCGGGTGCGTTAATTGTCAGACACCTCCAAGGTGTCTGACAATTGAAATTAATAGGCCTCACCCTTGATCCCTCTCCAAAAGAGAGGGGCATGTGTAAAAAACCGGAAGGCGTAAAACGTAATCGGATTTGTTATTTAAAATATAATGATAGAAAAGTTTATAGCCTTTCTATATTATCAAAAGCGTTTTCCTCTCTCTCCTTTGGAGAGGGTCGGGGTGAGGCTATCCTCGCCCTAATCAGCATCGATTTCCATAAATAAGGAAACCGGCCGCAACCCTCAAATCCTGTTACGGTAAATTCATGTTCTTCCAGCAATTGCGTTAAACTGCTTTTGGACCAGAACTTAATATGCCCGCCATCCCAAAGCGGACCCAGATGAGCGTCCATTTTTCCACTTACAGCAAGAGCAAGATATTTTAAATAACCGTGATAGGGTGTGGATAGAATCAATTCCCCGCCTCCGTCTTTCATCAGCGTACACTTTGCAAATTCAATAAACTTTCGTGGATCATAGAGATGCTCAATGACTTCCGTGGAAATAATGGTATCAAATTTAATCTCAGCCAAAATGGGAGGTAAATCATCCGAGGATAAATCCTGTAAGGCAAACCGGTCCGGATGGCGTTCTTTTGCGATAGTAATTCCTTTTTCAGAAGCATCGGTACCATACACATTGAAGCCTTTTTCTAATAAAAACCTGGCTAAAGAACCGTTTCCGCAGCCCAGATCGAGGATGCTTTTGTTTTTAGTGCTGCTAAGCATCGCAAGTAATTTGTTCTGAATATAGGCGTGGGCGTGTGTACGTTCAGCATTGCTATATCCATAATCTTTATATTCAGACATCCTGTAGGATTTTTTTATACATATCAATATAACGTTCGGAAATTTTATCATCAGAGAAATCTGCCCTGATTTTTGCCGGCGAATGTTGCCGGATAGATTTTAATTTATCAGGATCTGAAGCAGCCTGTATGAGTATTCCTCTCAAGTCTTCTGCATCAAACTTGCAAACCCAGCCCAAATTATTTTCCATCACATAATCGCTTAACCCCACATTTTCAGTGATTGCAACCGCTGTTCCTGAAGCAAGGCTCTCTATTACCACATTGGCAAAGTTTTCGTTGTGAGAAGGCAATACCAGCAGATCATGTTGTGCCATAATGTCAAATTTCTTTTCAGGTAATTGCGGGCCCGTCCACAGAATTTTATTATTAATTCCGAGTGAAGCGGAAAGTTTCTTTAAGCTGTTTATATAGGCTTCTTCACCCGGCCCTGCTATCGTTAGAATATAGTTGAAATCAATGCTGTGCAACGCGGAAAATAAGATTTTCAGCCCTTTTTTCTGTTCTATCCGGGAAAAAAAAAGAAGTTTGAAAGGCTCTCCAGGCGACACTGCATTCACAACAGCGGCGGTATCCGCTAGTGTCACAAGATTAGGGATAACCGTTATGCTTTTAGGATTTACCAGCCTCAGCAGCTCTGTTTTCTCATTTTCGCTGGTAGCATGAAAATGGCAATGCCTCAATAAGGGTTTGCTAATAAAACGGTGAATTAATTTTTTAACCAAGTTATTGCTGTTACCGAATGAATAGCTGCTTAATGTACCTCTTGGCGATACAACAACCGGACCTTTTTGTAACACAGCAATTATACAACTTAGCACAGAAACGAGATTCCACCAGGCATGGATATGAACGATGGTGAGTTCTGGGTTGTGGGTTGAAGGTTGTGGGTTGGAAGTTGGGCGTTGAAGGTTGTGAGTTGCGGGTAGGGCAGCGTTTAGTTTTTTATGTAAACCCCAAAGCAGCCCGGGACTAAAATGCGTATGATCTCTTGTAATGCGTTTGTAATATGTAACGGGTACATTTTCAACAAATACTGTTTTGCCATGACTAACCTCAAGCTCTGCGGGCCCGTTAGCATTCGTTGTAATAACTTCCAGGTCAACACCCTTGCTTACCAGCACTTCCGACAGTTTAGAAACCGACATGGTTGGACCGCCATAAATATGCGCCGGCTTATAGGATGCGTTAACTTGGATGATTTTCATCTGCTTTTCTTAACACATTTAACACACGCAATATCATAAAGATAAGCAGCATGGTGATATAACTATAGAGTACCGAATTAATTAAGAACTCAAAACTAAGCCCCCGCCATAATATCTGAAATAAGCCGGTAAATACCAGGGCCGTACCTATCAGATAACCGCCGAACAGGCTCTCCGCCTTTAAGGAAATTAATTGAGTAATGGCCCCGAAAATTAATAAGGTAATAAAGATCCCAAATGCTCCGCCAGATAAATAGCCATCCACCACTAGTGCAGGTTTAGCCGAAACATTAGAATTACTATTTATTACTCCGGACTTATATACCCGCGCCATTACCAATTCTTCAGTATTTGGCTTGTCCGGCCAGAATACTCTGGGTATTAAGGCATCCAAAGATTGTGACAAAAGTTCAAAGCCATAAAAATCATTTAAGGAAGGCGTGGTATGAATAAATCCTGTAAACATTTGTACCTCGCTTAACCTGCCCGTAAAAAAGCCCCAGGTAGTACTGCTCTCTATTTCATCTTCAGATATGGCACTATATGCGGCATCTGATGCTGCCTCAATACTTTCGTCCTCTGTCCATGCTTTCTCGCGAAAAACTTTATTGTAAGTAGGTAATAACAGGAAGAGCGCAATCATTACCGGAACAAACAAGGCCAATACCAGGCGTTTATAAAACGGATAGAGGAAAATTCCAAGAACGAGTATATTCACAATAATAGGTTCTTTAAAACCCGACAGCAATGCGTCAATAAAACTCAGGGAAAATAAGATACCGCTTATAATAATATACTCTAGCCGCCCCGCTTTAAAGGAATAAATTAAAGACAGTGTACCCGCAATAAAGCTTAAGGCAGATAACTGAAAATAGAACTGCACAAAGCCCGGAAAGTATAAAAAAGCTCTGGATAGTATTAATACAATTAAGGTTAGGCGCATCAAAAAGGAAGGCAAATCGTCAATAATCAAATTAAACCGCCTGCGCTGTGGCCTCAGAAAAATAAGGATACCCATAATATACGCAGCATGAGCCAGGCAATAATAACGCTGGCTTTGCGCAATCAACTCTAATTGGACCGTATTAATATGTGTGTCAGATGTATCAAAACGAACAAGTCCCGTGGCATCCAGGAAATTAAAAATAGGTGTAATGCACATATATCCCGCAAAGATGACATGTACCAGGAATAGGGGCCGCATTAACTGCTCTGCTATCGGCAAATCCTTAGGCAGTTCTTTTATTCTTCCCGAATAGCTCAGATAAAATATATAGAACGAACCCAGCCAGGCAATAAAAAATGAAACTACCGGCAGATAACTAAATAACAGACTCAGCATCCAGGGGATGTAAAGCAACAGGTAACGCTCTATAAGCTTTGGCTCCTTCATTACCTCACCCGGACAAGAAAATTAAGCATTCTTAACACCCTGAAAATAACCAGCATGGAGAAGAAGCTCCAGAATACCGAATTAACAATAAATTCAAAACTAAGGCCCCTCCAGAATATCTGGAACAGGCCCGAGTAAATTAAGGCGGTTCCCAATACATATCCTCCAAATAGTCGTTCTGCCTTCATAGAAATAAACTGAACGACAATTCCATAAATGAATAAGCTTATAAAAACCCCCATGGTACCTCCCGATAAATAGGCGTCTACTACAAAGGCTGGTTTAGCTGACACCCGGGAACCTCTGTCTACAATACCGGCATTATACACCCGTTCCATTACCATTTCTTCTGTAATAGGTTTTGAGGGCCAGAAAGCTCTTGGAATAATAACGATAAAGGACTGTTTCACCAGTTCAAATCCATAATAGTCGATAGGAAAAGGCGTAGTATGCACATAATTGGTAAACATCTGTATTTCGCTTAACCTGCCCGTTAAAAAACCCCAGGTGGTATTGTCATCTGTTTCTGAATTCAACACGGATGAAATAGCGGCATCAGAAGCAGCCTGAGCGCTTTCTTCGCCCGACCAGGCTTGCGAGCGAAAAACCTGGTTATAAGCCGGTAAAATAATAAAGAGTGAAACCAGTATAGGCACAAAGGTTAAAAAAATGGTTTTTTTATAAAAAGGATATAGAAATATTCCCAATACTAACACACTGATAATAATAGGCTCCTTATAGCCCGATAATAGGGATTGGGTAAAGTTGGAGATATATAAGAAGAGACAGACAAGGGTGTTTCCTATCTTCTTCTGTGGAATAGCATAAGCCAGTGCCAATGTTCCTGCAATAAAGCTTAGTGCATTAAACTGGAAATAGAATTGACGGAGTCCTGGTACTAAAAGAAAAGTAGTGGATAATGGAAGTGTTATCAATGCGAAGCCCATCATAAAGGTTGCCTTGTCCCTTACTGCCAGGCGATAATTACTGGGTTTTGAATAATCCATTAGCAAAAGTACACCGGTGATGAAAGACGCATGCGCAAGGCAATAAAACCGCTGGCATTTGGCAACCAGTTCCAATTGGTCCGGGTCGACGGCAAAGAAGGGCCCGGGTAGTTCAAAGTTTTGGTAGCCTAACACCTCCATGAAATAAAAGATAGAGGTGCAGGCCATATATCCTGCAAAAATAATTTGGGTCAGGAATAAGGGCCGCATAATTTGCTCTGCAATCGGTAAGTCACTTGGTAGAGGCTTTATCTTACCACTAATGGTTACAAAAAAAATATAAAACGAACCAGCCCATGCAATCAGATAAGAGCTGATGGGATCCATGCTTAGTAAAAGGCTTAAAAGCCAGGGAACAAAAACAAGAAAGATTCGCTCGGGGTTATTGGCTGAGACCGGATAGATAAGGGTGTTCCTCAATTTAGTTTTTTAAGAGCGGTTAGAATACTATCTGCGGAGTGTTTTATACTCCAGTTTTTTATGATTTCTTTTGAATTGTTTCCATATTTATTAAGAGTTTTCTTAGCTAACATCTTCTTTAGCTGGATGATTAAATCAGCTTTATCACCTGATTGGAAAATTTCTCCGTTTACCCCGGCTTTTACTAAATCATTCCCGCAGCCTACCCTATCAGATATTAGTATGGCTTTTCCAGCGGCCATTGCCTCGTTTACCGCGAGTCCCCATGTTTCACCCGGCCCGCTCGAAGGTAAACAAAAGAGATCGCAGGAATGGTAAACAGCCGGCATAGCTTTCTGATTCTGGAAATCCATAAAGTGAATTCTGGAAGATAGGTCCTGTGTATCTTGTTGCTTTCTCAATGATTCCACTTTGTGCTTTAATGTTTCTTCTAAATGGCCATTTCCAACAAATAATAGATGTGTGTTGGCTGGCTTAAGTGCGATAAAACTGTTTAATAATAATATGGGATTCTTCTTCTTCTCAAATTTTCCGGCAAACAAAATCAGTATCTCATTTTCTTTAATTACTAAGTCTGACTTTATTTGCTCCCTTTCGTCAATATGATCTTCTGCAAAGCGAGTATTGTCTATGCTATGCGGACAGAATACTAAATGATTTGATTTAAATCCATATTTTTGGAAATAAGCTTTATTATTTAACCCCACATAGAAAGCAGTGTTAATATAAGAATATAACCACCTCAAATAAATATATTTTACTAAACGCTTTAACCCGTACCCTTCATCTAATAAAGTAGAATCGCCTCTGAACCAAACCGGAATCCTTTTACCAAAATGCCTGATAATTTTTTGATGACTATCATAATTCCATCCTATTACTAAAATGCAATCAGGCGCATACTGTGTCAGTAGCGATATCGCATCCGGATTTATAATTCCTTTAGAATGATGAGAACCTGGATCCTTTGCAGTGTTTTTAAAAAACTCATACTCATAGCCATCTAATAGTGGAATATCCCATGTAATATCCTGCTTAAATCCAGGATCATGTTTTCGTAAGGATTGCTCCCCCCAGGTATAAAACACCCTGATTTCAGTTTCTTTATCTCTGGCTATTTCCTTAAACAAAGGAGCATAGTACTGAATGGGATGAGTGGTAATTATGGCTAGTCTTTTCAAATATGATATATATGGGAAGTACAGAGTATTTTGAATTATTACGGATTGGTTTCGTTCCCTGTTTTGGTCATTAAAGGACTTTGTCATTTCGACCTAAGGAGAAATCTTTACGCTGTCCAATCACTCTATCAAATACCTCACATTGTTTTTCCGTTAGCGCTTTTGCACTATACTCTTGCATATACCCCCAGTTCGTTTCCGGCTTTTTGCAGCGTTGTGCTATCAGATTTTTTAAAAACTGCCTGATTACTTCTATCGAATCTGCTAAATTCAGATCTGACACCGTCCTTCCTCCGGCATTTTTAATAATATCAAATGCGCTGCTGGAAGAATTGAAAATTGCTAACAAAGGTTTCTCTGTTAAAATATAAGGATAGATTTTTGAGGCTGTATAAGCAGTATCATTAGAACCTGGAATAATCAAAGCATCTGCCTCTTGCAAGCATTTTATATTTTCAAAATATGATATCCGGTCAGTTTGTTCATTAACATATTCAGCTATATCCAATTCTTCAGCAACCGGAAGTATTGTTTTAACTCCTTTACCTGCCTGTGCATAACTGGTGCCTATAAAATGGAGTCGTAATACACTAAATGTATCATAATTCTCTTTTAATAACTTTGCAAAAGCGGTAAATAAGAGTCTTACCGATTCTTGCATGTCATACCCTCCGCGGCCAATGTACACAAGGTTTAACTTGCCGGGGCGTTTTTCTAAAGTTTGAGCTATCCTGTCAGAAAATTCCTGTGCTACTTCAAAATCTTTTTTTAAATAGCCGAACGTTATGGTTTTTGTTGGAATGTTATTAATGTTCTTATAGCGCGCCTTTAACTGAGTAATATACGCATCCGAAACACTTATAATCCCATCGACATTTTTCATCGCTATAGGCTCCAGGAATTTATTTAGTCGGTAGGAGAACCAATGCTTTGCCGGCCTTTGGCTCTTTGGTTTATCCTGATAATAGGTAGAGTGCCAGGGATCCTGCATATCTATAATATATGGAATCCCGAACTTCTTCTTCCAGTAAGCTCCCAAAATACAAACAGGAAATTGTGTAGTGGAGAAATAAATAAGGTCGAATTTCTTCTCTTTTAACAGTCTGTTAACTGTCTTCTTATAAAACCAGACGGACCTTAATGCCAAGCTTCCTAAACGAAACTTAGAGGTCCATTTCTTTGAAAAGGCTTCAACGGTATGTATAGGGATATCTTTCGGTATAGTTTCCAACAAGAGTAAATCCTTCACCATTTCTGAATATAATGGATTGACGATAATAACTTCTGCCTGCCAACCAAACTCCTTAAAATAAGGCAGACTCATCCGTATGCGCTGCATATCTGCGGCATTACTGGGAGGAAAATAAGGGGAAATAATCAGAACACGATTAGATTGCAAGGGTGTCCTCCACTATTTTAAGAAATTTTTTAGATTCAATTTCCCAGTTAAGTTGATTCTGGCCCAATGTGTAACTGGCTTGTTTGGCAACGTTTAAGGCATCACGGTTAGCTAAATAATAATTTAATGCGCTTGCCATGGATGCAGCATTTTTTATTTCGAATAATTTACCACAATCCGGGTGTTCAGTTAAAAGTGTTTGTTGGGCAGATGTGTTACTGGCAAGTACCGCTAAGCCGGATTGGATATAGGTGAAAATCTTATTAGTAAGGCAAATGTTTCTATTAAAAGGAACTCCTGTTTCTGTTGCTAAGCCAATATCGAAATTAGATGCAAATGAATAGATCTCATCAGGCGGAATAGGAGGGTAGAAGGTTAACCGGGAATCTGAAAACCCATATTTCTTCACTAATTGTGTATAATGTTCTATCGCCTGTCGCCGCGGATAACCTAAAGCATGAATTTCTATTAAGGGACTTCCTATAATCTTTATTGCCTCAATCGCATCATCTAGTCCTCTGTTTGGTCCGATTGTTTGAGAAAACCAGAAAAGCCTTAGAGGTTCATCGGTATTTGATTTTTTAACTTCCAGTTTTGTACGAGGAAATACATTTAGAATGGTCGTAAAGTTTAAAGCGGGGAAGATTTTTTTATATTCCAAGCTTATCAAGGGACTTGCTGTGATAAGGTAGTCTACTTTTGGAAAATATTTTTCTTCAAGAAACTTCTTACATCGTACATCAGGATGGTTCGGAGCATTACTATATTCTAACCTGTGAAAATCCTCCGCATCAAAGCCGCATTTAACCTTGTTTTTTTTAGCGGCCTTAATTGCCGGAGCCATGCCTCCAGGATTATGACCGATATATAAATCAGCCTTTAGTTTTTTAGCCGTAGTGTAAAGTTTATAGTTGCATCTACCAATGGATAATTCTGCAACTCCAAGCTTTAAAGTGATATACTCTGCTAATTTTCTGAAAAACTTATGAATGATTCGGGTAAATAGATAAGTAAGTTTATTATCGTGAGGACTTCCACCTACTCTGATAAACTTCCATTTTTTTAAAGGAAGTAGTACTTTGTCTGTGTTGCTAGCCCAGTCATTCCAGTATTGTCCAATCACAATCACTTCATATCCTGCATCCGCTAAAGCATCAGCCTCTTTAACCATTCTGGGATTTAAAGAAGGCTGGCTGGACGTGACTAAAACTATCCTTTTCATTCTTAAATCCATCTCTTACTGGTCCTTAGAGGAGAGTTATCTTTGACAAATAAAAAGTCCGACTGGAATAAAGCCTTATCATAAGGTCTTCTCATTAGGGAGCAGATGTCGTATAGTACGAATCCATGATTTTTCATAAAAAGTATAATGTCATACACCAGAGGCGAGTCTTTATAAATATCAAGCATTGAAACTTCCAGCAAGACTCCTTGAGCCGAGGCAAGACAGGAGAGTCCGCCCTTTAGAATTTCAAGTTCATATCCTTGCGTGTCAATCTTTATAAAGTCAGGTTGCATAAAGTTAGACCCTTTAAGAACGTCATCCAAAGTTACTAAGGTTCTCTTTTCCGTTTCTGCGCCGGTTTCGTTTTCTTCTTTTAGTACAGAACTCGCTGTTTCATAAATATTGAACTCGACTTCTTTTGTTTCAGCGCCTAATAAGGCGATTTTGTAAGAAATATTTTTATAGGTGTAAGAAACTTTTTCGAGTATAGGTGACTTAGAGTTTTGCCCTTCCAGCATCAATATTGAAGCCCTGGGAAATATCTCTTTAATAAATTTACACCAAGTGCCTTCATAAGCGCCAATGTCTAAAATAACAGAAGGAGAGAAGCCCAGATTCTTTATTCTTAATAAGCTATCTCTCTGGTCCGGAGCACCTGATTTTATTTTGATGTAGTTTTTAAGCCGTTCAGGAAGAAGGCCTTTTAACACAGATTTAATCATTCTTTGTAAATAGCGATAAATATTCTTTAGCAATCACTTTAACATCAAAGCGCTCTATCGCCTTTCTTCTGCATGCTGTCCGGTCAATCTCAAAAAGCTTTAGTAAAGCTTCAATCATTTCTTCTTTTGAAGAAACTTTCATCCCGGTTACCCCTTCATCAATTACTTCCTCTACTGATCCTCGCTTTATTGCAAGAACGGGAGTCCCACATGCCATAGCCTCTACCATTACCATTCCAAATGGTTCATCCCATTCAATCGGGAATAATAATGCTTTAGATTTTCCAAGATACTCGTTTTTCTGAGTGTCATTTAATGGTCCCAGGTAGATAATCTGTTCCCCATCAATTAATGGCTTGATCTTTTTCTCATAATAAATTTGGTGTTCTTTAGCGATATTTCCTGCAATCCATAATTTGTTCCCGCTTGCCATCGCAACCTCAATAGCCGTCAGTACTCCTTTAATTTGTTCAACCCTCCCCAAAAACATCAACGGAGCATTATCCGCAACTTGTTTCTGAAGTGTATATTTCGAGAAATCTATCGCATTATACACGGTCTTCCAAATACCTGCTACCTTACCGGTACTTACGCAATCATTACTGCATGCTGTAAATATCAAATTTTTATTCGGTAGCCGGTTGATTCTTCTAATTGCGGTGCCGGTAATTTCCCTGCCATAGGTCATGATTTTCTTAACCGGCTGATTCAATATGGGTAATAAATATAATAGACGGCCAAAATTATGGATTAAATCAAATTTGTGAACGTTTTTGTATAAGTATGCCCAAGCTTGTAACAGCTCTATATTGCGTTGTAAAGGTTTTTTGTTCAGATTGGAATTATTTTTGCCGAATACCTTTAAGCTTGGCGCTTTTGAATTAGGCCCGCCTAATAAGGTAACCTCATGGCCAAGCCGGGTATATTCCTCTATAAACATGGCTACTAAACGTTCGTGTCCCCCGTAAAGTGGTGGCGGAACGGGTAAATCAGGATCCATGATTAGAAGAATCTTCATAAATCCTTTTTAACTTGTTGATAGATTTTGTAGTACTCCATAGCGCATTTCTCCAGAGTAAGATTTTCTAAAATGTATGTTCTGGGTGAAAATGGAGAACTTTTTAGCTTTTCTAAAAATACATTCAATTTATCAGGAAATTCTGTCCTATCCTTAAATTTATATCCACAGCGCTCATCCCAATAGGGAACCGAGGAAACGGGCTGAAACTTGACTTTATGTGGATAATAACAGGGGTCTTGCCAAAAGCCGCCTCTGTCCCATGCTAAGATAGGTGTATTGGTGGAAAGAATCTGCTGATAGGCTAGTCCCTGTGTTTCGTGTTCGCATAAAAATATTACTGCTTTACATCGGGATAACTTATCAATCAATTCCGGATGAGAATAGCTGCCATATTTAATAGTTTCATAACTCAGGTTTTTTTCTTTTAACTCTGTTACTATTGGGTTGATTACTTCGTTTTCAAAGTGACCATGCTCCCAACGAATCTTATCATAGATTAGGAAATCTATCTCAGGTTGTTTTAGTTTGATATCTGGATCCCATTTCTCTGTGTCAATACCTACGGGCCAAAACTGGACGATATCGCTTCCATAATACGAGTCAAATTTTTCTTTCATCCAAGGGCCTGGAACCAATATTCTTTTTATGGTGGGGTAATTAATTAATAACTCAGGATTATCACTGGGATGCGAGAATATACCTGCTCCGAAAACAATTGGATTCTTCCATTTGAATTTATCTAATATCTGAGGCTTTCCTATAATACAGGCAATCTCTTCCGGATGTTTCTTGATGTACTTAAAATCATTAAAACGATAAGGTATACCTAACTTATCTAAGCCACGCATTAATTCCAATGCTACCATCATTACACCGCCAGGGCGGTGTTTACCGCGTATAATGCGTCTGATTAGTTTACGTGGATAACGGTCGTATTTAAACCAACGATCTGGATCTGGTTCTTCGTAGAAAATGTTGATTGGTTGAACTTTCAATTAAATATGATTCAAAACAGTGCCATTTTCGAATAAGTCTTGTGCTATAATAACATTGAATTCACTTAAAAATAAATTTTCATTTGCATATTTTATGAATCTTAAAGGCACCTCTCCGTAAAATGATGACCACATAGAGAAAGTGCTAGGAGGCCCAATTAAATAATCACATAGACTAAGTGCGTATAAATCTGAAATGTGACAAGAGTTAGGTATTTGAAATATGTTAAAAGGAGTGAAGTTATTTGTGTTTATTTTTTCATTGGAACATAATAGAAAGCCAATCTTTTTATTATGCAGCTCTCTTTCAGCTAGAATCTTACACATATAAGATTTATAAATCTCGTCTTCAAAATAATAAACGCCATTTAAAAATTTTTTATAATCTCCTCTTCTGATGTGAATTCCAATAATAGTATCGAATTTTTTCCTTGCACTATCTATTATTTTTTCCGCATTGGCAATAAACAATTCTTTAGGTCGGAAGATTTCCTTTAGTTGCTGGTGATATTCTTTAAGATAAGAATTGTTCTTTTTATGAGTGGCGACGCCAATAAATACCAGGTTGGAATTATTTAGAAATACTTTTTCGTCCCAGCTTTCATTCTTCCAGTTTTTCTTGTCTACAAATATTTTCCATCTCCTTAAAAAGAAATCAGGAATGTGTCTGACGCTTTTTAGAAGTATCTTTCTTAATAGTATATCTGCTCTTCTTCTTTTAATTAAACCAAATTTTATGTCTTCAAACTTATTTAAATTGTCAAAAAACTTGTAATTGTCTTCAAAGTATAATGTCAGAAAAGTGATGTCATGCTTTAAGCAATATGCGATAAATGGCGCATAAGACCATAATTGATTACCTAACTGACCAGGTTTGTCGTTTATTATAAGCATATTATTCTTCAATCAAATCTAAGTGACCTGAGCCTGCAATAAACCCTTCAATATTCATTTTTTCAACTAATGCGTAATTTGATTTTACTTTAAGGATTTTTGAAAAAGCTTGCTCTAACGAAAGCTGATATTCTGTACCAAGTTTCGCTTTGTTAATGGATTTGATACAACTCCAAAAGCTTTTTATTCCATGTATTCCTTTTGAATAAGATATCATCTCTTCCACTGATAGCTTTAACAGCGCTTCCAATACCTCTCTGTTTCTTACAAGATATGATCTGGTACTAAAAAATGATATTTTTCTTTCAAAGTTATACGCAATCCCAAGTATCTCTGCCTCACCAATACGAGTCTGTAAATCGCTTCGTTGGAAATGTTCTGTGGGATAATATCTTCCACTAATTTTGAAAATCTGCTTATCATCCGGGAGGTTATGTAGATTGTTTAAAATGAGCAGAGCCTCGTTCAGGCCCTTATTTGTAAAGTTATATTGGGGTGTGTGAAATATATTTAAATTTTGAAATGTATCTTTTTTGATTTTATCGATATTTATTTTTGAATTAGAATTGTCAAACAGGAAAATTTTATCGAATCCCTTTACTTTTAGACGTTTGATCGTATTTATTGTTTGAAGGTATCGCTCATCCTCAGAAAAGTAAGAATACAGCCCCGGGCGTAAGGTGGAGGTAACTAGCGCGATCATTTTAGTACCTTGGCTAACGAATTTTGAATAAGTCGTGCTTTTTTCCAGCCAATCGTTTTTGATAACAAGTTTATTAAATTCCCACCTAGTGGCGGGATCTCGTAACTGCCTCCTATAGTCTGAATTTCTCGCATTAATTCTGTAGCTAGCTGCTTATGCCGAGGATATGCTTTTAATACAAGGTCAAATAACTGTTGTGCCAGAGCCTTCTTAACGCGGGGGTCATCCAAATACTTGTTTAGGGTTTCTCGTTTGCATTTAATAGATTGAAAGCAGCCTTGAAGAGATTTAATATTATCCCTTCTTGATAAATTGAACGCAGATTTATGTTTTCTGTAGTAATTATAACACCCCGTCGTGTAGACCACGCCAGCCGAAGACAAAAGCATTCTAGAAAAATATTCTCCATCATCATCTGGCGAATAGAATTCCTGCCAAGGTTTATTACTTCTAATTAAAGTTGTTGGTGTTAGCCATGCGTTTGTTTGAATCATTGAGCCTTTACCATTATTACCGCCCCATAAATTTATTAAAAATTCAAAGGAGTTATCTGTCGATACTAGAAATTTTTCTTCATAGGGAGAGGGTTTGTTATGAAGGTGGTTCTCTCCATCTATAAAATGAATAGTACTGCAAACCGCTAACTTATTTGGATATTTAATCAATTCTTCGACTTGGATTGATAACTTATTAGGACTTAATATATCATCGGCATCTAAAAATTGAATATAGTCACCTTCAGCCAGATTTATCCCAGCATTTCTGGCTGCGCCAGCGCCTTGATTGTGTTGTTCCAAAATTTTGACAGTTTCATTTGTGAACATTTTTGCAATTTGCAATGAATCATCTTCAGAGCCGTCATCAACTATTATAATTTCTTTGTTATCCCAAGTTTGACCGAGTCCACTTTCAATCGCTTGGGCTAAATATTTAGCGGAGTTAAAAATGGGAATTATTATTGAAACTTTGGGATGCATCATTGCGAGCCTCACTTAATTAAAGTAAGCGTTGTTAACAAATATGGCATCACTTTGTAATAGCTCGCCCTTCTCAGAGGTAAATCCATCTACAACACTTGCCAGCCGAAAGTTATTCTCATAAAAAATCTTATAAATATCAAATAAGGTAGATGAATTAACATAAAGTTCTTTATATGAGACCTCGATATACACGACTTTTGTTTTTTTTAAGGTTTTTATACCGGAATTTAGGACCAAGTGCTCAGCCCCTTGTACGTCAATCTTAATAAGATCTATTACACTTAAATCCGGCTTGTCTGTAATGCTGTCAAGTGTTTTGGTGTTAACTGTTATCTGCTCAGGTTGCTTCAAATTCATTGATACCACTTCGTTCTTTTCCATCTCGAAGAGAGAACTTACATAGTCAAACTCTTCAGAAACATAAAATAATGACTTGGCGATACAATTCGATAATGCACAGTTTAAGATTTCATAATTGTCTTTGCCCTTAAATTTTTCCTGCAACTCTGCAATACGTTTTGGTAGAGGCTCAATTAAGATGGCACTTTGTATATTGTAACCCTGCTCTAGCCTCGAAAAAAAGTTTCCTTCCGATGCGCCTATATCAACTACGTTTATCGTTGTGTTTAAGGGTATCCATTTTATTATCTCATGCGGAACGCCATATTTATTGTAAGGAATATTAAAAAGCTTACAGAAAAGGGTTCGCGCTGTATGTTTAAGGGATTTTGGTATATGTTTTTTAATAGTCATTGTAATTATTTTGATTAGCGCAAGTAGCCGCCTCGAAGCCAAATCTGTACGATACAAAAATACCGGTAAAGTAAGTTAACTAACAGATATTCTTTTACTAACAAGAATCGGGGGTTTTCAATGCCGTGCTTTTCTCTTATGTAAATATCGTCCTCCATCCATTTTCTTTTAAAAGTATCGGCTTTGCCTAAAGATTTGGATTCTTCCTGAAGCCGAAATACTCCTCCAAACATATTAATGTGATGTTTTTTTCTCTTCTTCAATAGCCTCAACCAAAGTTCATAATCCATAGCGCAGTTGACTTTTTCGTCTAATGGAACATGAATGTTAGAGCGCCAAAATGTAGTATGAGAATCAACAATTGCTCCAAATATCAAATACTTATCTAAGATGAACTTTCCATAGCTTTTATAGATTTTTCCATCTCGCTCATCTAAGGTAATTGAATTTCCATATACAATATCCAATGTGCGGTCTTTGGCGAACGCTTCACCAACACTATATAGATATCCAGGGACATAATAATCGTCACTGTTGATCCACCCTAATACTTCTCCTGTTGCCTTAGAGAAACCTTTGTTGATAGCATGTGCTTGTCCTTTATCTGGTTCACTTATCCAGTATGCGAGTTTGTCCTCGTATTTTTTTATGATTTCCGTTGATTCGTCTGTGCTACCACCGTCAATTACGATTATTTCTATTTTAGGATAACCTTCGTCTAGGATAGACAAAATGGTCTGTTCAATATATTTCGCTTGATTATATGAAGGGATAACAATTGAGATTTCTGGTAAAATGGGAAAATTATCATATATCTTACACTCTTGCATATAGTGTTAATGGTTTTGATGTTTTTTTATAAATTCATCAATATTATAAAAATATTTTTCTACATCTTTCAATCCTTCTTTATCAAAATCCCACCACTTTATTGCAAGAAGTGAATTGATTGTATCCTCATTAAAACGATACCGTAAGATTTGAATCGGCGTTCCTATAGCAATAGCATATGGTGGTATATCCTTCGAAACTACGCTTCCTGCACCAATTACAGCACCATCACCTATTTTAATTCCGTCCAATATTGTGACATTCATTCCGATAAAAACATCGTTTCCGATTGCAATAGGTTTTCTTTCAATGATTTTATCGACGTTTGAAAAGGAGATGCCTGCAACATTAGATGTAGAGTAGAACGCGGGGGACGTTGATAAGCCATCAGTTGGGTGGATACCCCATCCGCAAAAGAAGTTTGGTCCTATACTGCAAAACTTTCCTATTGTAGTCATATTAATTCTACTGTTAAATGAAATATATGTGTAATCGCCTATATAACAATTACCAATAGAAGCAGGTGTAGAAATAGTTGTTTTATCAGTGAAAATTGTATTGGAAATATTTTTACTTAAGATATTTACATTGAACTCATTTTTTTCTATAAAATAAAGCTTTGGAAAGAGTATCTTTAATACATACCTAGCAAAATTTCTTATTTCTTTTTTTATAAGAGGAGGCATATCAATTATATTATCTTATATAGAACTTTTTTTATTTTATCTATTAAATTTCTAAACCGCTGCGAATAATATTGAGCATATCCTTTTCTTCTAATGCCATGTACCTGTTCAATAAATACCTCTTCAGAGCCCTCTACAATCGATAAGATGCTGGGGTGATTGATTTCATCTATGCATTTCAAGTGACTGTCAACATAAGGGCTTTCTCCCTTTGTATGTGTAGCATCATTATTAAATCCAATGTTAACAACTAAATTATAGTTCGTATTTAAACATAAGCCATTTGCCTTCCAAATACTCAACATCCATTGATAATCCCAAGCGCTGACAGTTTTATCTTTGATAAGCTTGATTCTAGACTTCCAGAATTGCTTCTCAAACGGATCTTTAAATTTCCTTTCTATTAGATTATTGTAGAGTAATTCGTTATTCAGCTCAAAATCGTAATTTTTCCAAGCTCTCCGCCAAGTTGCCCAACCCCATACATGTGGATAGCTTGAAAGATAATATGAGCCATTGCCAAACTTAATTTTGTCATCATAATTTGTTCCAGTTATATGCATAAAGGAATGGTTTTCTTTATATCTTTCTAAAAGTTCTGAGCAAAAAAAGAAAAAGCTTTGATTAGGCAAACAATCATCTTCTAAAATAATACCTTTCTCTACATGTTCAAAGAACCATGAAATTGCAGTGCTAACCGCTGTGCCACATCCTAAGTTTTGCTCTCTAAAGAGAGTACTTACTCGGCAGTTCCAGTCAATTTTATCAAGAACAAATTTCTTAACTTCTTCACAATTAATTTTATCGGAGGCATTACCATCACGCGGACCGTCAGCAGCTATAAATAATAGCTTCGGTTTTGCACTTCGTATTTGTTCGAAAACCAACTTGGTCGTATCTGGCCGGTTAAAAATTAAAAATAATACAGGTGTGTCCAACATCACAAAACGGCCCAGTTACTTTGTATTATAGAATGCGGTGTTTCTGTGTCAGCCGTTCCAAGCCAATATTTTGGAGCTATTACCTTTGGCTTCTTTGAGTTTAAATAGGCTCCCCACCAACTAAAACTACTGTTGGATAATACGCAAATATCAGCATTCATTAAAAATTGGAAATCAATTATCTCAGCATTTCTGGAAACATACTTATTAGAAATATAGTCAAATTCATTTTGTATAATATCTGGTTCATCCGACAAGAATACATAGAATGCATTTGGTGTTTTTATTTCATTTATAGCCTTATGGAAATAGGAGATAGGTAAATCTAATCCTAACTGGACGTAATCTCCCTTTCTGATGTGGATGACAATGAGCTTTTGATATTGAGGAAAATTTTTAACAACTTTATTGTATTCACTCCGATATTTATCTTTTATTAAAAAGTGTTTTTTAACTATGTCTTGGTCTTCCTTAAAATAATTCTCAGATTGGAAAAAACCTTGGTACAGGGTCTGGTTCTTTATCTTTTCTAATTCGATAGAAGGCATATTAAAATTGCTAAGACTCAGCTCGCTCAAGTTGTAAAAGCTCTTTATTATTTTATAAAATCGAATTCTAAGATGATGAGTAAAGATGTTTTTGAACCCCTTGATACTAAAAATGTACTTGTCTAATAAATAGAAAGTATTGCGTGGAACATCAAAATATTTTGCTAAAAGAAAAGGCTCAATGGTTTGATCCAGATGGAAGTTAGTATTCAGCTTCCTTGCAGTGCTGACAACAAACGCATATTGAAACAATTGATTACCTAGCCGACCTTCTAAGCGAACTCCTATCATGAAAAGAATCGTTTTACTTTGTCAAATATTCTTTGTGATGTTCTTTTTTGGGGATAAATAAAGTTGTTTAATTTCTTATTTAGGTTTTGGTAGAATTCTTCCTTATTCCCAGCTAACTCTATAGGCCTATGCTTCAGGTTGTAAAACCATATATATCTACCCTTTCCAAACATATAGGTTACGAAATTTTCATCTATTAAATGCAAAAGTGGGGTCAATGCAAAAGCTGCCTTTACGGAAACCGACCACAAGTTAGCTTCTGCGTCTTTCATCCAATAAGAATTTTGTTGGTCCAAGCGATGAAAATATTGACTATTCTCTAGGCACACGAACTTTGTACCTGTTATAGCTTGCCTTAAACCAAATGTAGATGTGTCTAAAGCTCCGCATCCTTCTGCATAACCTCCTGCTCTTTTCCAGCTGGATTTTGTAAAAAGATAGTTTCCGTGTTGACCAGGTACATTTTTGCCCTGCAAATGTGAAGCTAGTGGGATTTCACCAGCGGGCAAGGACCAAGTATAATCAGGCTTGTTTAGATCGTTTGAAAAAAAATGTTGGTTCTGGAAAGATGCGGCCTCGGCATCTGTTGACTTTAGGTATTCCTTTAGAGGTTTTATAGAATTGGTTTCAAGGACATTGTCTGCATCTAAACAAAATAGCAATTCGTTTTGACTGTTCTCTATTGCTGTGTTTCTTGCTGCTGCTCCACCCTTGTTTCGGGTATGGTGAATGACTTTAATTGAAGGGTAGCGGGTTACGCATTTATCCAATACTTCAGCCGTGTTATCAGTCGAGCAGTCATTAACGATTACAAGTTCATCTCCAATAGAAAAGTTAGTTTCCAGAATGGACAGTATGGCATCTTCAATTGTTTTAGAACAATTATAAGCCGGAATGAAAAAAGAGATGTTATGGGGCATTAATAAATTGTTTGTACTTACATTATTGCTTCATCAAGAATTATTACAATGTGTTTTGAATTTGAATGAACAAATGAAACTATCTTAAATTAAATACTTTAACGAAAGCGGCTGACAGATTAATCGGAAATGGCTTTTAGTTCTTGAATAACATATTTACACCAACTTTGATATTTTAGCTCCTGTTTATAAAAGCGTTTAGCTAATCTACCTTTTACCAAAGCATCCTCTTTATTCAGGTTAATCAATAAGTGCTCTAATTCAGCGACCGTTTTAACATAATAACTGATTTTATCCCAGTCGATAAATTTTTTGAATGGACGGACGTCATGCTCTCCGATTAAACAGGGAGCGATTCCTAATTGCATAATTTCATAGAATCTGAAAGAGCTACCTCCGTATCCTCTTGGTGCTAAACCAATATAGCTTCTCAAAATATTATCAATAAATGGCTTGCCATATAAGATTCTTTTTATGAAATTTCTGGGTGTATTTCCTGAAATGACTACATCGCTATTATTAGAGAATGTTTTAAGCATCTCTTTACGGATTGCATGCGTTTCAAAGTTTCCATTGAAACTTGCTAAATATTTTTTAGTTCGAATTATGAATGGTGATTTGTCCTTGGAACATAATAATGGTATATCTATACCTGTTTCATTATTCCTAGAGGATAAGAATTGGATTGATTGTCCTATGTCTATTACTGGTCCGTCATCATATTGGGTAATAGTAAATGTTTTCGAGTCATCAATGATAATATCGTTCACTATTGTTTGCAATTCTTGGACGCCATTTTTAGCAAAGTCATGATTGATATGCCATCGTGTCCAAAAAATAGGCAGATAATGCCAATTAGCTTCTTCTGGATTATTGGTTAATAATCCAGGGTTTCTTTTTAGCCAAACTAAAAAATCTTGTTCTACGCCATAATCTTTATTATGACCTGGATACCGAAAGCGCTGACTTGACGGTTGTAGTTTTTCTTGTACGTCTAAAATGTAGATCTTCATGAGGCTGTCATCGATTTGGGTTTAGTTCTAATTGTACCCAGTCTTTTGGAATGATGCCAAGGGGATATTCCCTCTTAGTTTTATACCCAAGCCAATATTTGGGAGCATAAACTACTTTGTTTTTCTTTTTATTAAGCCAGGCTCCCCACCAGTGAAAACTACTATTTGAAACTATAAGTTCGTCACTCAACGTTAAAGCGATAAATGAGTCAATGTTATTATCAATATAAATCGCATTCTTATAAATCATTTTTAGCTTAACGCAATCGATATCATCTGAAATAAATATTAGTTTTTTATTCTCGATTTCAGCAATTTTAGAAATTGATTGTGCGAAATAATCAAAAGTTAAATCCGGAGTAATGTTTCCCAATGCTTCAATTTTCCAAGTGGAATAGTCAGTCAATCTTATAGCAACACAAACGGTGTGTTGTTCATGTAGATAGCCATATTGAGAGTTGTACTTTTTCAGATGTTTCTCTTTTATTTTAAAGTGCTCTCTGACATCTTTCTGTATGTCGTGAAAGTAGTTTTCGGATTGAAAGTATCCGTATATGATAGAATGGTCTTCCACTAAATCTAAAATAGATTGCGGTAGGGCATTGATATCTAAATCTAAAGTTTTCCATCGTCTAAATTTTAGTGATGTGAGATATTTAAAATATCTCCAGCTTTTCTTTAAAAAGGAATTATATTTATTTAACTCAAAAAATTCCTCTAAATCAGCTGTGTCAAAGATAAAGTCAATATTCTTGCTTTTGGATATTGAGAGTCCAAAAGCAAACTGGAAAAGGTTATTACCAAGCCTTCCTGTTTTGAGAATCCGGATCATTTATTTAATAAATGATTGAATTTATTTTTGATTCTTTGAATGTAATCCTTTCTTAGTAGGTTTGTTGATAAACTTCTATTCTCTTTTTTTAAGGTATCAATATAGTTTTTTAAGTAGATATTTTGCTCCTCTAAGATTTTAACTTTAATAGATTCTAAATTATTTATGGGTTTTTTGAAAGCCACCAAATTTCCATATTCAAAATATGGTTTAAATATCGTGTCTGGATTACTAATACTTTCAAAGGTAAATACATTGGGTTCTAGATCTATCGAATCAAGAATGATCCCCTGAGAATAGCCCATTTGTTTCAATAACTCAATAATCTTTAAAAGTTTAGAATAAAATTCAGGGCTCCATCCACCATGGCCTTCACTTTTCGAACATCCTCCGCCGTACTCAAACTCTAAAACCTCAGGTAACAAGTCATTATTTGACGAAGAGAGTTGCTGAATGATTTCTAACTCAGAGCCTTCTGTATCTATTTTTAAAAAGGTAATGCGCTCTATTTGGTGTTTTTCAATAAATGAGCTAAATGTTTGACCTATTACTGTTTTGCTATTGCTTTGCTTTACCCCCCACCAATTTGAATGTAGAGAACTTAGATCAGACAATGCGCTGATGTATAATGTTAAAGGACCGTTATTTTTGTAAATGCAAGATTCATCATAAATTATATCTTTTTCAAGTGATAGTTCGACAAATGGTGGGAATGGGATTGGGTCGACAGCAATAGTTTTGAATTCAAGTGACTTATAAATTTCTGAATAGAAGTTGCTTGTTCCCACACCTATCTCTATCGCTACTCCGCGTCGGTTTTTATCAATCTTATCCGCAACCAACTGAATAAGACGCATACTAAGTTTTTCAGGAAACATCTAGTTTATATTAAATTGATAGTCAAATACGACATTCCCCCTCACGCTAGAGGGATATATTGGATATATGGATTTATTGAATTGTTCAACAAGTTCGATTTTTATTAGATTTAAGCAATCGCCAGTATAAGAGTCAGAATTAATGAATAATCCGATATTATATTGATTACTTACCAAATTTACATCTCTGATTTTTCCTTTAATTTTGACCATCCGCTCAGGCCCTGTAGCATCTTCAATTTCTTTACAGCGCAGATCTATTACTGATACTCGCTTTTCATAGGAATCATAAAACAACACGGCCAAGCCTGATATTTTAATCCGTTCTCTTAGATAGAGTTCGATCTCAAAATTAATGTCTTCATTTAGATTGTAAATGGTTTTGTCAAATTTGAATGATTTTAATAGTAATTTATCATTCATTTCCAAGTCCTTGGCTTCAGATTTATTGGTGCTATTACTTTGTAAGTAAGCATTTATTGTGCTTTCAATGTCGGCAATCATTTGAATAGTACCGTTCCCTAAATATATGCCACTTTTGCAGACGCTTGCGATTGAATCCATATTATGACTCACAAACAACACCGTTCTCCCTTCTCCCTTACTCACATCTCCCATCTTCCCCAAACACTTTTTCTGGAATTCGGCATCACCCACTGCCAAAACCTCGTCCACAATTAAAATCTCAGATTCCAAATGCGCCGCAACTGCAAAAGCCAATCTCACGTACATGCCGGATGAATAGCGTTTTACAGGAGTATCAATATACCGTTCAATTCCGGCGAAATCTACAATCTCGTCAAATTTTCGTGCTATCTCTTTTTTTCGCATGCCCAGGATAGCGCCATTCAAATAAATATTCTCACGCCCCGTAAGTTCCGGGTGAAAACCTGTTCCCACTTCCAGTAAACTCGCGATTCTTCCTTTACCACTGATTTTCCCCGTAGTAGGAGAGGTAACCTTACTGAGAATTTTTAATAAGGTACTTTTTCCCGCTCCGTTACGGCCAATAATTCCAACGGCATCACCCTGTTCAATTTCAAAATTTATATCCTTTAAGCTCCACACGATATCGCTGCTGCCTTTAGTGGATCTGTCATTTGTTTCCCCGATACGCAGAAAAGGATCCTCCTTGCCACGTACCTTAGCAAGCCAGCGTTCCAGGTCGCGGGAAATAGTGCCGGTTCCTATTTCACCTAGTTGGTAAGCTTTGGAGAGGTTTTCTGCTTTAATTGCGATCATAAGAGGGGTTGTCGGTTGAACGTTGTAGTATTAAGTATAGAGTACTAAGTATTAAGACTTGTATATTGATTTATTATAAGGGCTAAGCTATAGAATTTAATCTTTGCTAAATGAAGCAATCAGGTGCTTTTTGTCTCCTCTCCTTTGGAGAGGGCCGGGCTGAGGCCTACTCAAATATTAAATAAAACCAGAATAAATCTTTATAATATTACTATATTAATAATGCCCTCGTAAAGAAAGAATATTTAAAATAACAACGCTATTGTCCTTAATCGTAGATTAGCCGATGTTCTTGTGTAATTCTTCGGGACCACGCTCCTGATAGTTTATATTTTAAAGGTTCGGGTTTCCCTATTCCTTCATAAGGGTTTTCCTGTATGGCCTAAAGAAGCTTTTCTATTTTCTTCTGAATAGTTTTATTGCCGGTGTTTTTCCAGTACTTTAAATCCTCAACCGCTTTCGGGCTGTAGATTATTTCCATAAATCTTCCGTAGCGATCTTTATACCCTTTTCATTTTTAATGTCTTCCCTGCTTTGAAGTACTTTTTCAACAAACTCAGGATCATAGGGACTTTCGGCAAATTTAAAATCAATTTTCAATGCCTTAATAAATGCTTTTAAAGCGGCCAACTGCTCTTTAGTTTTTGGTTGCACTATTAACGTTTCCATACAATTTGTAATATGATGCTGTTTAACAAAGATAAGGAATTGTGTTGAAAGCATCTATCCTTTTCTCCCTCTCGGCTGTAGATGCTTGGCGAGGGCTTCTAACAATTGTAGCTCGTTTTTAAGTGTCAGACACCTCGAAGCTGTCTGACACTTAATGGATTCTTTCAGGATTGGAATTCCTCAGCCTGTTTCGTCTCCCTCTCCTTTGGAGAGGGCCGGGGTGAGGCCCCTTACACCGTATCTACAAAATTCTTCTCCACTTTATTAAATATCACTATCCCAACCAGTAAAATTACTACCGTTGCAATTGATGTATATCCCAGTGCTTCCCAACTGAACGTCCCCTCACCTAAAAACCCATAACGGAACGTTTCAATAATGGTTGTCATCGGGTTATATTCAATAATCCAGCTATACTCCGGATATTTTGTGAGTGCCACCGATAGGGGATAGATTACCGTAGTGGCATACATTAACAGTTGCACTCCAAAAGTTACCAGGAATGCCAGATCGCGGTATTTGGTAGTCATAGCTGAGATAATCATTCCTAAACCCAGGCCCAATGCGGCCATCAGGACGATAAGAACCGGAAATAAAAGGATATAGCTATTCGGACTGAAGTTTGCATCGTTCAGCAGATAATAAAGCATCATCATGATGAATAATCCAAACTGGATACCAAACTTAACCAGGTTAGATGCAACAATGCTTAAAGGCATAATTAAACGCGGGAAATATACCTTTCCGAAGATGCCTGCATTATCTTTAAAGACAGTCGACGTTTTGGTTAAGCATTCAGCGAAATAGTTCCATGCGGTAATGCCAGCCATATAAAATAAAGGCTGAGGTAAGCCATCGGTAGAGATGCCGGCAAGATTTCCAAATACAAACGTGAAAATGATGGTGGTAAAAACAGGTTGTATAAAAAACCACAGCGGCCCTAGTATCGTCTGCTTATAAAACGATACAAAATCCCGCCTTACCAATAAGCCCAAGAGATCCCGGTATTCCCAGGTATCTTTTAGTTTAAGGTCGAATAATGAATTCTGGGGTTTTATTTCCCAGTCTGTTAAGGATTTATTAAGCACTTATATTTCTATTATATATGGTTAACTTCTAGCTTCTTCTCTACGTCTTGGAGGTCGTTTTCTCCCTCTCCTTTGGAGAGGGCCGGGGTGAGGCCCTAAACGCCTAATTAGCACCCTTCGTGTTCCACCTTCAACCCACAACTCACAACTCATCACTCACAACTCATCACTCAAAATCAACTCCTTAATCCTTCCACTATACGCCTTATAACTAAAATTCTCCATACAGCGGTTTTGTATGGCAAGAGATGAGGCACCGGTACGTTGCATGAAAAGATTAGTAGTAATAGCCTGTAAAACTTCATTTTTATCGGTAGGCGAAATCAATGTTCCTAATCTTCCGTTCAATAGCGCATCTACACTGCCATCCTGGTTGCCTGCAATAATTTTGCAGCCGCAGGCCGCCGCTTCTATAAAAACGATACCAAAGCCTTCTTTCCTGCTGGGCATTACAAATACATCGGCAAGTAAGAAATGATCACTCAGTTCTTCTTCCGGAACAAAGCCTGGGAGTATTACATGCTCTTCCACTTGATACTCTTTAATTAATTGTAATAGCCTGTTTTTTTCAGCCAGATCTGCTTTGCCGGCTATTATATATTTTAATGCCGGGAATGATTTAAGTAGCCGGGGAATGGTTTCTATGACCAGATCATAGCCCTTATATAATTCACTGGATGATAACCGGGTCAGAGTAAATAAAACCGGGTCGGAAGGGGCAAGGTTATATCGTTTTAAAAGCTCTCCTGGCTTAGAGAAATCTGTTGGAATCTCCAGGAAAGGATCCAGGCAGTTATGCACAACTTTAATCCGGTTCCCTGGAACCTGATGGCGCTCTTGTATTTCAAAGGCGGTATGGGAACTTACGGCCCAGATTTCATCGCATTCCTTTTGCAGGAAATTTCTTTTCCATTTTTTTAAAACTCTCCATACCTCTATTCCATGGGCAAACAGGATGATTTTTGTTTTTGGAGAGAATCTTTTAATAAGCAATGCGATAAATAGGAGATTAATATGGCTTAAAATGACTGTGTTTGATCGTATTCCTTCAGCAACTGCAGCCAATGAAAATAAAACCTGGTTTCCTTTAAATGCCCTGAACTGCTCTTTTAAAATATATTTAGCATCGCGATCAAGGGACCTGTCGTACATCGAAAAAGATTTCGGTTCAATCAGATCTTTCACACTTAAATCATATAAGGTTCGCGTTAGTACCCTGCATACCTTTTCAATGCCCCCGGTAAAGCTGAACGTTTTAAGCGTAAGAAAGAGGACTTTTTTAGGCATTATTAATATGATATAAGGCAAAAGCAGAGGACCAGTGCAAATCTCCTTTATGGAAATCTCCGATTAGTTTTTTGGAGGTTTGATTGTGGTAATGCTCAGGATTAGATATGTTATCGAAACGCGACATCCATTCCTGGAAAGGAAAGCTGAATCCCATTTTTTTACGGTTCCATACCGGTTCCGGTAACACATCTTTAAAAGCCTCAATTAATAATCTCTTTTGGATCTTCATGCTGAATTTAACATTGGGATGTATACTCAATGCGATGGAAACCAGGTCATGGTCAAGAAAAGGTACCCTTACTTCCACGCCATGGCTCATACTCATATAATCCGTATCCTTTAATAACTGGTTCTGCATATATAGGTTCGATTCAAACCAGCTTGCGCGGTTCCCGCCTTTCAAAGAGTTTATTTGCCCCGGGATGGGGAAATTATTAATAAGCATATCGATTTCCTTTAAATCGGCATCCAATATAGAAGCGATAAGCGGAGGATTGTAAAAGCCTCTTAAAAAAAGATATTCTCCAACCGGATTATCATAATTAAGATAATACAAACGCTTGTACTTATGATTGGGATGATATTCAGCACTTTTAATAAGTGATGAGGGAAGTTTTTTGATCAGAGCCAGGTTATCCATGCGTTGAAAGGAGGGATAGCCTCCGAATAGTTCATCACCACCTAATCCTGAAAGCACTGCTTTTAAGCCGTTTGCTTTTGCATACTTGCTTACAAACCAGGAGTTTATTCCGTCGGTACTGGGCTGGTCCATACTGCTGGTAATGGTATCAAAGTTTTTAATGAATTCCTTGTAATTTATAAAGTATTCATTGTGCGAACCCTGCATGTCTTTGATCACCATTTCCTGGTATCGCTTTTCATTATAATCCGTCTCTTCCAGGTTAATGGAAAGGGAATTTAACTTTTTACCCTGGTACTGGTCCGCGATTAAGGTAAGAATGCTGGAATCAATTCCTCCGCTTAGAAATACCCCGATGGGTGCATCAGAAATGAGGTGGTTAATAACCGATTTTTTTAAGCCCTCTTTCACTGCATAAACCGCTTCATCGATGTCTTTTATTTCTTCCGTATAGCTGAAAGAATGAAAGGGATGTATCGAATGTTGACAGGTAGCGGTATCCCAGCACAGGTAATGTCCTTTTGTTAAGCTTTGCACACCTGTTAAGGTTGTAAAAGGTTCCGGGATATGTCCGAATGCTAGTAGGTATATTTTCCAGTTTTCATCCTTTTGGAAATCAAGCGCTGTTTTAGAAAAAGCTTTCACTTCAGAAGCGAAAGTCAGGGTATTATTCTTTGTAGAATAATACAGAGGCTTAATACCTGAAGCATCGCGCACCAGGTAAACCTTATTCGTGGTCGTATCAAAAAGCGCAAATGAGAACATCCCTTTTAACTTGGAAAAGGAATCGGTTCCCCAGGCTTGATACGCTTTTAAAATAACTTCAGTATCGGTTTGAGTACTGAAATAATATCCCAGGCTTACCAGCTCGTGCCGGATAGTTTTAAAATTATACACTTCGCCGTTAAAGGATATCCAGATACGTTCATCCCTGCAGCTCATGGGCTGGTGTCCGGCAGAACTTAAATCAAGGATAGACAGTCTTCGGTGCCCCAAGCAAACCGAACCGACGGCATTGATGTAAATCCCTTCATCATCCGGCCCGCCATGCTTTAACGCATCGCACATCGCCTTCACCTGCTGATACGTTTCAACGGAGCTGCTTTTTGATGAAATAATTCCTGCTATGCGGCACATGGGTTATAGGGTATTTTGAATGTGTTAATCGTTTGTTCCTTTTATTTCGGTTGCAGGCTTTGTGATTTCGGTACTAGTCGTTCAGGCACGTTTTGGAGCACCTGTCCGTCACGGTTAATACCCACTCCGTCATTCCCGCGCATGCGGGAACCTTAATGCGACTAGTTTTGAATGGGTTGATGCATTACGATTACCAGTCAAGCTGGCAATGACGTACACCCTCCCACGTCATTCCTTCGCAGGCAGGAACTTTATGCATCTGGTATTAAAATGCTTGATTTTCTCTTTCCCTCCTTAGTCCATCCTTCCCATCCAAACACAGCTTCGCCGCCTCAGTCCCATTTTATTTTTTGAAACTGCTCATTAATCCCCTAAAAAACCCGTACGGGCTCCCCAACCAAAATTTAAAGGCTCTCTCCCCTTATCCTTTTCGCTTTCTGCTTTCCCCTTTATCTATCCCTTCACATACCCTTCCAACGGCTCCAAAAACGCCCCAGCTATCTGCACCAATACCGATTGTGAAATATAATCTATTCTAACCAGCATCCTTTGCGAAGAATGCCAGGATATCAATTCCCCTCGTAATCCCTGCAAGGGCCCTGCCTTAACCACTACCTGCTGACCTGCCTCAAAACTATGCTCCACCACTTCCAAATCAGAAGCGCTGGCCAGTAAAAGCTTAAGCTGGTTAATTTGCCGTTCCGGAATACTCGCCACTTTGCCCGAAAAGTATATAAAACGGCTAATCCCCCTGCACATTAATACATCAGCCATCTGCCTGCTGTTAATCTGTACAAAAAGATAAGAGGGAATTAAAGGTACTTCTACCCATTTTTTACGGTCGCTCCATTGGCGAAGCTGCTTATGCAGGGGCAGATAAGCAGGAATATTCTTTTCCATCAGGGCCTCAAATGCCTTCTTCTCTGCCCTCGGATTAGTATAAACAGGGTACCAATTCAAATCCATCGCACCAAACCTTAATTAAACTTAAGCTTTAAAGTATTTACTAATGTTCCACCATTTAGGCTTTTCTTCTTCTGTATAATATCCATCGCCCGAATACCCGGAGTAATCCGAGTAATAGTACTGGTAAGCGCTGCCCGAGTAATTGCTGCTGTAATACCGGCTATGAAAAACATCATCAGTTATGGCATTTAGTACGATAACCACATTGTTTAATTTATACTCGCCTGCAAGCCGGTCAGGAATGGTAGCCGCATTATTCCTGGAAACACCTGAACGGATGACGAAAAGATTAATATCCGAGTTCCTGATTAATGGAATAGAGTCGGAAACTAAACCTACAGGGGCCGTATCCAGCAGCACAAAATCATAAATTTCTGAAAGTTCTGCAATCAGGTCCTTTAAGCGCTGGGTATGGAGCAATTCAGAAGGATTAGGCGGAACAGGCCCGGAAGGAATGAAATCCAGGTTTACATCTGCTGTTTTTACAATAATCGACTCTAAATCATCCTGCTTGGATAAATAAGTGCTTAAGCCTTTTTTATTATCAGCCTTAAAGGATTTATGCAGTTTCGATTTGCGTAGATCCGCAGCGATTATGATCACCTTTTTATCAATTAAGGCAAGGGTACTGGCCAAATTAATTGAAACGAAGGATTTACCTTCTCCCGAAATTTCAGAGGTGACACAAATCGTTTTACACTTTTTCTCTCCGGCCAGGAAACTAAGATTAGTACGTACCGAGCGTACCGATTCTGCAAATATGGATTTCGGTTGCTGGACGGAAAGCGCCTGAGTATTGTCTTTATCAATAAAGCCCGGGAATTCCCTTATAATACCAATGATTGGGATGGAAGTCAGGCTTTCAACCGTTTCCTTATCGTATATATATGGGTTCGATATTCTTACTAAAAGAATAATACCCACACCGATACCCAGCCCCCATAAAAATGCGTAAGTGTACGTTTTGCCCGGTATAGGGGAGATAAGGCGATTTCCCGGCGTAGCTTCATCCACAATAGTTGCTCCGGATACTACGGCTGCTTTACTGATTTGTGCCTCCAGCTTTTTTTCAAATAAATAAGAAAATACCTTTTGGTTAATATCAAAATCAGCCTGTAAATTGATGTAATTCCGTTCTGTACCAGGCAGCGTAGAGATTTCGCGCTCCGCATCAGAAATCTGCTTTTCAACGTACCGCTTTAAGCGGCTGTTACGTTCTTTATAATTTTGAATGTTAGCAATGATTGCTTTTTTTGCTTCCGCGATTTGCTTATCCAGGTTTAGTATTTGAGTAGAATTGGGAGTATAAATAGCCAGCTTTTTTTCGCGTTCCAGGATGGCTGAATTTAATCGCTCCACTAAACTGGCAAGCATTGCATCCACCTTACCCTCTACATTAAAGTTGTAATCAAAGGAGCCGGAGTTTTTTTGCAATCGCTCCTCTAATTGTTTAATAGTAACTTCTTCTAATTCTAAGGCATTCTTTTGTTCGTTTTTTGAAATGACTTCACCGGCGCTGTTTGATGCTGCAGAAGCAAACGTGATCATTTTATTACTGCTCTTAAAGTTTGCCAGGGCTGTTCCGGCTGTCTTTACCTGGTCGGATAAAAAGGTTAATTGCTGATTAATGAACGCAATAGTTTGCGAAGCCGATAAACTTCTCCGGTAGCCATCAAAATAAACATATTCTTTTAAAATGGCATTTAAAATATCTGCTGCAAAAAGAGGGTTTTCGTCAGTTACAGTAAGCATCAATACGTTGGAGCTTTTAGCAGCTTCCCTCATGCTTAAGCTAGTTGTAACTCTGGATAAAAAGTCCTCTTTAGTATTAAATTTTATAGAATAACTGCTGCCACTAGTTGCGGGCCCGCTGATGATTTTAAAATCTATTCCCGGTAAATGAATGGTTTCTCCATATTTATGAGTGCTGGTAATTTCTTTTTCACCTGTTTTATGACTGAGTTCAAATGAATTATTATCAACGCTGTGAATATCAAATAAACCTTTAAAGAAATTCAGAGAATCCTGTTTAATAATTTGGATGGGGAAAGGAACCTCGGGGTATAATTCAGAAGTCCTTACTCTGCCTTTCACGTAATAGGATACTTTATAATTTAAACGGGAAATAGCGTTTAATAAGACATCTCGTGATTGAATGACGTAAGTTTCTGTTTGAACTTTATTGGTCCGGTCGTAAATATTTTTTACGGCCAATAACTCGGTAATTTCTGATTTTTCTTCTGCAAATTTCAGGGAGGCGCTCGTAGAATAGATTTTAGGCGTATACCATAAATAGGTATAAGCAATGCTCAGTGAAATAAGTATACAAAAAGCAATCCAGTACCAGCGGCTTAAAAGTATTTTTAATACTTTAACATAATCAATACTTTGAGTAGGTAGTTTCGAGGTGTTAGTTAGTTCGGTAGTACTCATTATCTGCTCAGTGTATAGATCAATAAAATACCATTAAGAACTAAAAATGCCGGCTGAATAATGGCGGAATAATTTTTAATGCCTTCGGATAGGCTGGCCAAACCTCGTGGTGCTATGTAAATGATGTCGTTATTCTGTAAGATCATCTTTTCGCTGGCAAGCGATCTGATGTCTTTTAAATTAACATATATTATTTCCGGATTTTTGCGGTCGCCGCGAATGATTTTTATTCGCTTTGGGTCCGACGTTGGTAATAAACCTCCGCTCTTGGCTAAGATTTCAATTAAATCGACATTTTCCCGCTCCAGCACATAACTTCCGGGCTTAGCAGACTCGCCAAATAAGGTTACTTTATAGTTTACTACTGTTAATTCAATAATAGGGTTCTTTAGTAAATTCTTTGCGTATAGCTCTTGTACTTTTTTTGATGCTTCTTCCTGGCTAAGCCCATGAATGTTTACTATTCCGATAACGGGCAGATTGATGTTTCCATCTTTATCCGAACGAAATACTGCAGCGCTTTGTACTCCATCTGCATTGGTAGTTACCACCAATCCTTCAGGGTTCTGAATATTACGTATGGCTATTAAATCGAATGGTTTTATTTTGTAGCTATTGTCGGTAACGTTCAGACTGGCATTGGCTACATATACAGATGTTGCGGTATCGGCTAATTTATCGTACTCGCTTTGAAAAAGCGTATTGGTATTGCGTAACGATTTGCAGGATGAGAGCGATAAAAAAAATAATAATATTCCAAGCCCCCATGCACTTTTCCCCTTTATAAAACTCATTTGTAGTATTGTTCTGTTTATAATCCGGCTAAAATTGCTTAATTAATCTCATATTTTACAAAAAATATATTTTTTTAAAACAAATTCAGTCTTTTATCGTTTACCCGCCTTTTGCGCTTATATTGCAAGGATTTTTATCAGCAAGAATAACTTATGTTAATCTGTTTCTAAATCGTATATCTAATCTTTTGCCCGAATTCATCCATGAAGATTTCCATTATAACGGTCACCTATAATGCCGAAGAGTTTTTAAAAACATGTATTGATTCTGTACAGCGGCAAACCCACTCCGATATTGAATATATTATTATAGATGGCATTTCGAGCGATAAAACATTAACGATTGCCACTTCTTACGGGAATATCTCTCAATTGGTTTCGGAAAAAGACAGAGGGATGTATGATGCGCTGAATAAAGGGATAAAAATGGCCACAGGCGAGGTAATCGGAATTCTAAATGCAGATGATTATTTAGCCTCTGATAATGTGATTTCAAAAGTTGCAAAGACGTTTTCAGAAACAGGCGCTTCGGTACTGTACGGCGATTTATGTTATGTGGATAAGCAGGATACCGGTAAAATTATTCGCCGCTGGAAATCCAAACCCTATAAAAAAGGCCTGTTTCAATGGGGCTGGATGCCGGCACACCCTACCTTTTACGCCCGCAGGGAGCTGTTTGAACAATATGGAGATTACCGCCTCGATATGGGCAGCGCAGCAGATTACGAATTGATGATTCGTTTTCTGCATCGCCACCGGCTTAAGCCGGCTTACCTGCCTGCTGTAATGGTAAACATGCGCACCGGCGGGGTAAGTAATAGCTCTGTCGCCAACCGTATAAAAGCCAATAAAGCCGATCTGGAAGCGATGAAAATTAACGGAATAAGATATCCCCGCCTGGCTGCATTTTTAAAGCCGGTACGAAAGATACCTCAGTTTTTAGGCTCACTCTGGTAGGCATTCTGGCCCTTACGTCATTCCTGCGCAGGCCGGAATCTTAATGCAGCGCAAAGACAAAACCTATTTATCGTATTACGATTGCCAGTCAAGCTGGCAATGACGAAACACTCAGCCCGTCATTCCTGCGAAGGCAGGAACCTTAATGCGTCTAGTATTGAAAGGTCAATCCATTACGTAGTACCTTCAAGCTGGCAATGACGAAACACTCAGCCCGTCATTCCTGCGAAGGCAGGAACCTTAATGCGTCTAGTATTGAAAGGTCAATCCATTACGAGTACCTTCAAGCTGGCAATGACGAAACATCCAGCCCGTCATTCCTGCGAAGGCAGGAACCTTAATGCGTCTAGTATTGAAAAGTCAATCCATTACGAGTACCTTCAAGCTGGCAATGACGAAACACCCAGCCCGTCATTCCTGCGAAGGCAGGAACCTTAATGCGTCTGGTATTGAAAAGTCAATCCATTACGAG
>Ga0160467_100109_pt1 | contig 118606 bp, 105 predicted proteins | sample HID1972I_E11MG_FD_108221 | JGI IMG/M metagenome (GOLD analysis project Ga0160467, IMG submission 108221) | Enriched pill bug-associated microbial communities from UW Madison campus, WI, USA - HID1972I_E11 MG | ecosystem: Host-associated > Arthropoda: Insects > Digestive system > Unclassified ... | reverse complement strand
TCGCCGCCGTCAGCGTCGTCTTGCCGTGGTCAACGTGGCCGATCGTGCCGATGTTCACGTGCGGCTTGGTGCGTTCGAACTTTTCCTTGGCCATTCTCTAGCTCCTGGAATCCCCAAAACGGGGGTCCAAATGGGTTTGGGGATAGATGGGGCGATTTGTGCTCAAACCGCCCCGTTTTCAAGTGCGTCCGTCGGAAAGACGGACTTAGGCGTACTTCTTGATCACTTCGTCGGCGACGTGTTGCGGCACCGCTTCATAGTGGTCGTACTGCATGGTGAACTGGGCGCGGCCCTGCGACATGCCGCGCAGCGTGTTCACATAGCCGAACATGTTGGCCAGCGGCACGAAGGCGTTCACGACGACGGCGTTGCCGCGCATGTCCTGACCCTGGATCATGCCGCGACGGCCGTTCAGGTCGCCGATGATCGAACCCAGGTACTCTTCCGGGGTCACGACCTCGACGGCCATGATCGGCTCGAGCAGCTTCGGTCCGCCCTTTTCCTTCAGTTCGCGGAACGCGGCGCGCGAGGCGATTTCAAACGCCAGCACCGAGGAGTCGACGTCGTGGAAGGCGCCGTCAATCAGGGTCGCCTTGACGTCGATGACCGGGAAGCCGGCCAGCAGGCCGTTGTCCTTGGCCGACTTCAGGCCCTTTTCCACGCCCGGGATGTATTCCTTGGGCACGGCGCCGCCGACGATGGCCGACTCGAAGACGAAGTCCGAACCCGGCTCGCCCGGCTCGAACACCAGCTTGACGCGGGCGAACTGGCCCGTACCGCCGGTCTGCTTCTTGTGGGTGTAGTCGATCTCGGCCTTGCGGCTGATGGACTCGCGATAGGCCACCTGCGGCGCGCCGATGGTCGCTTCGACCTTGTAGGTGCGCTTCAGAATGTCGATCTTGATGTCCAGGTGCAGCTCGCCCATGCCCTTCAGGATCGTCTGGCCCGACTCGTGGTCGGTCGAGACGGTGAAGGACGGATCTTCCGAAGCCAGCTTGGCCAGGGCGACGCCCAGCTTCTCCTGGTCGGCCTTGGTCTTGGGCTCGACGGCGATCTCGATCACCGGCGCCGGGAATTCCATCTTCTCAAGGATGACCGGCGACTTCAGCGGATCACACAGGGTGTCGCCGGTGCGGGTTTCCTTCAGGCCGGCCAGGGCGACGATGTCGCCGGCGTAGGCTTCCTTGATGTCTTCACGGTTGTTCGAGTGCATCAGCAGCATGCGGCCGACGCGCTCGCGCTTGTCGCGCGACGAGTTCAGCAGCGACTGGCCGGTTTCCATCTTGCCCGAGTAGATGCGGCAGAAGGTGATCGAACCGACGAAGGGGTCGTCCATGATCTTGAACGCCAGGACCGACAGGGCTTCGTCGTCCGAAGCCTGACGCGAGGTCGGTTCTTCGGTCTTGAAGTCGATGCCCGGGATGGCGGGGATGTCCACCGGCGACGGCAGATAGTCGACGACGGCGTCCAGCAGCGGCTGCACGCCCTTGTTCTTGAAGGCCGAGCCGCAGAGGATCGGATAGAAGGCGCCCGAAATCACGGCCTTGCGGATGCAGCGCTTCAGCACTTCGACCGAAGGCTCTTCGCCGCCCAGGTAGGACTCCATGGCCTCGTCGTCGATCTCGACGGCGTTATCGACCAGGTACTGGCGGGCTTCGGCGGCGGCGTCAGCCAGATCAGCCGGGATGTCGCGCACGTCAGCGGAAGCGCCGACTTGGTCGGTTTCCCAGACCAGGGCCTTCATCTCGACCAGGTCGATCACGCCCTTCAGGTTCGATTCCGAACCGATCGGCAGTTGGATCGGCACAGCCTTGGCGCCCAGACGGTCGCGGATCGACTCGACCGACTTCTCGAAGTCGGCGCCGATCTTGTCCATCTTGTTGACGAAGACGATGCGCGGAACCTTGTACTTGTCGGCCTGACGCCAGACGGTTTCCGTCTGCGGCTCAACACCGGCGTTGCCGTCCAGAACGGTCACGGCGCCGTCGAGCACGCGCAGCGAACGCTCGACTTCAATGGTGAAGTCCACGTGGCCGGGGGTGTCGATGATGTTGAGACGCTTCTCTTTCCAGAAGGCGGTCGTCGCGGCCGACGTGATGGTGATGCCGCGTTCCTGTTCCTGATCCATCCAGTCCATGGTGGACGCGCCGTCGTGCGTCTCGCCCATTTTGTGGTTCTTGCCGGTGTAGAACAGAATCCGCTCGGTCGTCGTCGTCTTGCCCGCGTCGATGTGGGCCATGATGCCGAAGTTGCGGTAGTCTTCGATTTTATGTGTGCGGGGCATTCGATTTGCCTTCCGGGAGCTTCGCGGACGCGCGAGCGCCCTGGGGTGTCGGATATGACGGCGCGGGCAGTTCAGTCTGAACGCCCGCGCCGGATCGTCTGATTAGCGACCGCCCCATTATCCGAAGAACAGGGACGGTTTTAAGACGTTTACCAGCGGTAGTGGCTGAAGGCGCGGTTGGCTTCGGCCATCTTGTGGGTGTCTTCACGCTTCTTGACGGCGGTGCCGCGGTTATTCGAGGCGTCCAGCAGCTCGGCGGCCAGCTTTTCGGTCATGGTGTTTTCGCCGCGGTTGCGCGCAGCGTTGACCAGCCAGCGGATGGCCAGGGCGCGACGACGGTCCGGACGGACCTCGACCGGCACCTGATAGGTGGCGCCGCCGACGCGACGCGAGCGGACTTCGACGGCCGGAGCGACGTTTTCCAGCGCAGCGTGGAAGGTCTCGACCGCAGTCTGTTCCTTCTTCTTCTCCGCCAGGATGTCGAAGGCGCCGTAAACGATGTTTTCGGCGACGGCCTTCTTACCTTCGTACATGACGTAGTTCATGAACTTGGTGACCACCAGGTCGCCAAACTTCGGATCCGGCAGAACTTCACGCTTCTGAGCGCGGTGACGACGGGACATGGATGTATCCTCTTAAATCTGTAGGGCGCTAAGGAGCGGATTACTTCGGACGCTTGGCGCCGTAGTGCGAACGACGCTGCTTGCGGTCCTTGACGCCCTGGGTGTCGAGCACGCCGCGCAGGATGTGGTAGCGAACGCCGGGCAAGTCCTTCACGCGGCCGCCGCGGATCAGCACGACCGAGTGCTCCTGCAGGTTGTGGCCTTCGCCGGGGATGTAGCACACGGCTTCGACGCCGTTCTTGGCCAGACGGACCTTGGCGACCTTACGCAGAGCCGAGTTCGGCTTCTTCGGGGTCGTGGTGTAGACGCGGGTGCAGACGCCGCGACGCTGGGGCGAACCTTCCAGGGCCGGGACCTTGTTGCGGACCGGCTTCGGTTTGCGGGGCTTGCGGATCAGCTGGTTGATCGTGGGCATTCGAATTCGTCTCTTTTCGATGTGGAGGCGTGTGTCTTTCGACCGGAGCGCCTCATGAGCCTTCTTTTGAACGGGACCGAAGCCCCGCCCGGGTGTTATCGAGCCGAACGAGACGCCCAAACAGAAAAACCGGAACGCGCGCTTCGGGCGTTCCGGCGGGCGCAGCCCGTCCGTTCGATTGTCACGATCTGAGCGAACGGCGAACCGCCCACCTCTCGAAAGTGCGCGGCTTCTACGCGCGATCCGTTAACAGGTCAAGGGTTTCGCAGACGCGCCCGCCTCATCGTACGCCGTTCATCCTGGCGGCCGTTCCGCCCACATATCGCCACGCTTGCAAAGCCATGTTCTTTCCCGAGGGATGGGGAGGTCGCATGACCGTCGCGGTTCTGGACAGATTCAGCTTGGGCCGCCAGTCCGGCCGACAACGCGCGGTGACGGTCGGCGCGTCCGTAGTGATCCACGGCCTGCTGCTGGCCCCCCTCGCCTTCCATACCGTCAGACCGGCGCCGAATCTGAATCAGACCGCCCCTGCCGTCGTCTATCTGGATATAGAGCCGCGCCCTCTTCTGCCCCATGAGCGGCCTCGCCTTCCTACGGTCGCCTCAGCTCCCGCTCCGCAGGTCCGCCCCGCAGGTCCGGTCAGCCGCCAGCCAGCGCCCGCTCTTCCCTCCGTCGAACGCCCTGCCCCGCTGGCCCCGCGCCTGGCCCGCGAGGCCCCGGAGGGCACGCCCGCGCCGCCCGCCGAACAGGCCGCCGATCCCTGGCAGGTAACGCCGGAAAGCCAGGCCGCCACCACCGCGCGCGCCCTGCGCACCTCTCCGGTCGGCTGCCGCTCGCCGGAACTGCTGACCCGCGCTGAACGGGTGATCTGCGACGAGCGCTTCAACGAGCGCGCGGCTGAAGCGGCGGCGCGGCGCTCCATCACCGGCAGCGGAAATCCTGATCGCGACACGCGCTTCGCTCGCGAAGGCGCGCGCGAGCTGCAACGCTATGAGGCCAAACGTCGTCCTCTCAGCGGGGGCGTCGGCGTTCTGGCGCCGCAGGACTGCCCCGGCTCCAACTTCGGCACGGGCTGCGCGGGCGCCCATCTGGATTCCTCGATGCAGATGGACTCCAGCCGCAACGTCCAGACCCGCCGTGACGGCGCCCCTGCCTCCGGCCGCCCGATGACGCCCGGCGCCGCCGGACCGCGCGAGCCGATGCGGCCGCAGTAGGCTTTCGGCGCATGCCCCTCCTCAGCTCGCGCACGCCCAACGGCCTCAAGCAGCGCAGAGCGCGGTAGGTCGAGAAAACAGCCTCAAGCAGCGCAGAGCGCGGCAGGCCAACAAAAAAGAGCGGCGCCTTTCGGCGCCGCCCTCCTCAGTCTTTCAGGTCTGAGCCCGGATCAGTCGGCCGACTGCTCCAGCTCCAGGGCCAGATCCGCGGGAAGCGGTTCGACCGCCTCTTCGCGGGCCTGGGTCAGCACAGCGTCGCGCTCGTTGGCGATCTTCTGCAGGCTGCGCAGGTAGGCGCCGGTGCCGGCCGGGATCAGGCGACCAACGATGACGTTTTCCTTCAGGCCTTCCAGCGTGTCCTTCTTGCCGTGGACCGAAGCCTCGGTGAGGACGCGGGTGGTTTCCTGGAAGGACGCCGCCGAGATGAAGCTGCGGGTCTGCAGCGACGCCTTGGTGATGCCCAACAGGACCGGCTGCACGGTGGCGATACGGCCGCCGCGCTTCTCGACCTTGGCGTTCTCGATATCGACTTCGACCTTATCGACGTGGTCGCCCTTGATGAGCGTCGTCTCGGCGGAGTCGATGACTTCGACCTTCTGCAGCATCTGGCGAACGATCACCTCGATGTGCTTGTCGTTGATCGGCACGCCCTGCAGTCGGTAGACCTCCTGCACTTCGTTCACCAGATACTCGGCCAGCGCTTCGACGCCCTGGATGCGCAGCAGGTCGTGCGGATCCGGGTTGCCGTCGATGATGTAGTCGCCCTTCTGGATCAGATCGCCGTCGTGGACGGAGATGTGCTTGCCCTTCGGGATCAGGAACTCGACCGCTTCGCCCTGGTTGCCGTCGGCATCCGGCTCCGGGGTGATCTTGATGCGGCGCTTGTTCTTGTAGTCGCGACCGAATTCGACGCGACCGTCCATCTCGGCGATGACCGCGCAGTCCTTAGGACGACGGGCTTCGAACAGCTCGGCAACACGCGGCAGACCGCCGGTGATGTCGCGGGTCTTGGCGCCCTCGGTCGGGATACGGGCGATGATGTCGCCCGGCTTGGTCTCGTCGCCATTGGCCACCGACAGGATGGCGCCGACGGGCAGCAGGTAACGCGCGTCAGAACCGCTCGACAGCTTGGCGTAGCTGTCGCCCTGGGTGACGCCCATGGCCGGACGCAGGTCCGCGCCGCGCGGGCTGGCGCGCCAGTCGGAGACGACGCGCTGGGCGATGCCCGTGGCCTCGTCGGTCTCTTCCTTGACGGACAGGCCGTCGACCAGGTCCTCGAAACGCACCACGCCGCCGACTTCCGTCAGGATCGGGGTGGTGTAGGGGTCCCACTCGGCCAGACGCTGGTTCTTGGTCACCTCGGCGCCGTCCTTGACGCGCAGGCGCGCGCCGTAAGGCACCTTGTAGGATTCGCGGTCCTTGCCGTCGACGGTCACGGTGACCACCACGTTGCGGCTCATGGACACCGGGTCGCCGTGTGCGGCGATAACGGTCGGTCCGACGACCTTGATGACGCCGGCGTTGGTCGCCTCGAAGAAGGAGGTCTCCGCCACCTGAGCCGTACCGCCGATGTGGAAGGTCCGCATCGTCAGCTGGGTGCCCGGCTCGCCGATCGACTGGGCGGCGATGACGCCCACCGCTTCGCCGATGTTGACGTTGGTGCCGCGCGCCAGGTCACGACCGTAGCAGGTCGCGCAGATGCCGGTTTCGGCTTCACAGGTCAGGGCCGAACGGACCTTGATGGACTGGACGCCCACCTTGTCGATCAGCTCGACTTCCTCTTCCTGCAGATAGGTGTCGGCAGGGAACAGGACTTCGCCGCCCGGCTCCTTGATGTCCTCGGCCGCGTAACGGCCCAGCACGCGCTGGCCCAGCGAGACGAGCACGTCGCCGCCTTCGACCACGGCGCGCAGGGTGATGCCGCGCGTCGAGCCGCAGTCTTCCTCGGTGACGATGGAATCCTGCGCCACATCCACCAGACGACGGGTCAGGTAACCCGAGTTGGCGGTCTTCAGGGCGGTGTCGGCCAGACCCTTACGGGCGCCGTGGGTGGAGTTGAAGTATTCAAGGACGGTCAGGCCTTCCTTGAAGTTCGAGATGATCGGCGTCTCGATGATCTCGCCCGAAGGCTTGGCCATCAGGCCGCGCATCCCGCCCAGCTGCTTCATCTGAGCCTGCGAACCACGGGCGCCCGAGTTGGCCATCATGAAGACCGAGTTGATGTCCGGCTCCTGACCCTTGATCAGCACGCGCGGCTGGGCGATTTCGCCCATCATCTCATCGGCGATCTTGTCCGTGGCCTTGGCCCAGGCGTCGACGACCTTGTTGTACTTCTCACCCTTGGTGATCAGGCCGTCAGCGTACTGTTGCTCGTACTCCTCGACCTGGGTGCGGGTCTCGTTGACCAGCTGTTCCTTCTTGGCCGGGATGACGATGTCGTCCTTGCCCACCGAGATGCCGGCCTTGGCCGCCTCGCGGAAGCCCATCTGCATCATCTGGTCGGCGAAGATGACCGTCGCCTTCTGACCGCAGTGACGGTAGACCTGATCGATCAGGTTGCCGATCTCCTTCTTGGTCAGGTTCTTGTCCAGAAGGTTGTAGCCGATGTTCGGGTTCAGCGGCAGCAGGGCGCCCAGCTTCATCCGGCCCGGCGTGGTGTCGATCACCTTGGTCACGACTTCGCCTTCCGAGTTCATCTCGGTCCAGCGCGCCTTGATCTTGGTGTGCAGGGTCACGACACGGGCGTCCAGCGCCGCGTCGATTTCGCCCATGTTGGCGAACAGCTTGCCTTCGCCGGGCTGCTTTTCCTTGACCAGCGACAGGTAGTACAGGCCGAGCACGATGTCCTGCGACGGCACGATGATCGGCTTGCCGTTGGCGGGCGACAGGATGTTGTTCGTCGACATCATCAGCACGCGCGCTTCCAGCTGGGCCTCAAGGCTCAGCGGGACGTGCACGGCCATCTGGTCGCCGTCGAAGTCAGCGTTGAACGCCGTACAGACCAGCGGGTGCAGGCGGATGGCCTTGCCCTCGATCAGTTTGGGCTCGAACGCCTGGATGCCCAGACGGTGCAGCGTCGGGGCGCGGTTCAGCAGAACTGGGTGCTCGCGGATGACCTCGTCCAGGATGTCCCAGACGGCGGGCTGTTCACGCTCGACCATGCGCTTGGATTGCTTGACGGTGCCCGACAGGCCCTTGGCGTCCAGACGCGCGTAGATGAACGGCTTGAAGAGCTCCAGCGCCATCTTCTTGGGCAGGCCGCACTCGTGCAGCTTCAGCTCGGGGCCCACGGTGATGACCGAACGGCCCGAGTAGTCGACGCGCTTGCCCAGCAGGTTCTGACGGAAGCGCCCCTGCTTGCCCTTCAGCATGTCGGCCAGCGACTTCAGCGGACGCTTGTTGGCGCCCGTGATCACGCGGCCGCGACGGCCGTTATCGAACAGGGCGTCGACCGACTCCTGCAGCATCCGCTTTTCGTTGCGGATGATGATGTCCGGCGCGCGCAGTTCGATCAGGCGCTTCAGGCGGTTGTTCCGGTTGATGACCCGGCGATACAGGTCGTTCAGGTCCGAGGTGGCGAAGCGGCCGCCGTCCAGCGGCACCAGCGGACGCAGTTCCGGCGGGATGACCGGGACGATCGTCAGGATCATCCACTCGGGCTTGTTGCCGCTCTCGATGAAGGCTTCCAGCAGCTTCAGGCGCTTGGACGCCTTCTTGGCCTTCAGCTCCGACGGGTTGTCGGCCAGCTCGGCGCGGTGCTTCTCGGCCTCGGCGTTCAGGTCGATCGCCATCAGCAGGTTGCGGACCGCCTCGGCGCCGATCTCGGCGGTGAAGCCGTCGTCGCCGAACTCTTCCTGATAGTGATAGAACTCGTCTTCCGTCAGCAGCTGGTTCTGCTTCAGCGGGGTCAGGCCCGGCTCGGTGACGATGTAGTTTTCGAAGTAGAGGACGCGTTCCACGTCCTTCAGCGCCATGTCCAGCATCAGCGAGATGCGGCTCGGCAGCGACTTCAGGAACCAGATGTGGGCGACCGGGGCGGCCAGGTCGATATGGCCCATGCGCTCGCGGCGGACGCGGGCCAGGGTGACCTCAACGCCGCACTTCTCGCAGATGATGCCCTTGTACTTCATGCGCTTGTACTTGCCGCACAGGCATTCGTAGTCCTTGGTCGGGCCAAAGATACGGGCGCAGAACAGGCCGTCACGCTCGGGCTTGAACGTACGGTAGTTGATGGTTTCCGGCTTCTTGATCTCGCCGAACGACCACGAACGGATCTTCTCCGGCGAGGCCAGGGCGATCTTGATCTGGTCGAAGGTCGGGGTGACCGGGACCGGGTTGAAGATGTTCAGGACTTCCTGGTTCATCTTTTTTCCTTCTGCGGGAATGCCCCGCGAAAATCATTCAGAGAGGAGAACAGGCGGACCGCCCTTCCCCGCCGAGGCGAGGAAGGGCGCTTGATCCGATCAGCTGTTTTCCAGCTCCACGTTCAGGCCCAGCGAGCGCATTTCCTTCACGAGCACGTTGAACGACTCGGGGATGCCGGCCTCGAAGCTGTCGTCGCCGCGGACGATGGCCTCGTAGACCTTGGTGCGGCCGGCCACGTCGTCCGACTTCACCGTCAGCATTTCCTGCAGGGTGTAGGCGGCGCCGTAGGCTTCCAGAGCCCAGACCTCCATTTCCCCGAAGCGCTGACCGCCGAACTGCGCCTTACCGCCCAGCGGCTGCTGGGTGACGAGCGAGTACGGGCCGATCGAGCGGGCGTGGATCTTGTCGTCGACCAGGTGGTGCAGCTTCAGCATGTAGATGTAGCCGACCGTGACCGGACGCTTGAACTGCTCGCCGGTCTGACCGTCGTACAGGATCGACTGGCCCGAACGGTCCAGGCCCGCTGATTCCAGCAGGTCCTCGATGTCCGAGATGCGCGCACCGTCGAAGACCGGGGTCGCGAAGGGCACGCCCTTGGACAGGTTCTTCGCCAGTTCGATCAGGTCTTCCTCGTCGTCCGGCAGCGGGGTGTCGGCGCCATAGACCTCGGTCAGACGCTCGATCAGAGCCTGCTTCTGACCACCATGCTGCCAGGCTTCCAGCAGACCGGAGATCTGCTTGCCCAGACCGGCGGCGGCCCAACCCAGGTGGGTCTCGAAGATCTGACCGATGTTCATGCGCGACGGCACGCCCAGCGGGTTCAGCACCACATCGACGTGGGTGCCGTCTTCCAGGTACGGCATGTCCTCGATCGGCAGGATCTTGGAGATGACGCCCTTGTTCCCGTGACGGCCGGCCATCTTGTCGCCCGGCTGCAGCTTGCGCTTCACGGCCACGAAGACCTTGACCATCTTCATGACGCCAGGCGGCATCTCGTCGCCGCGCTGCAGCTTCTCGACCTTGTCTTCGAAGCGGCGGTCGAGGGCCTTACGGGCGTCCTCGAACTGCTTCTTCATGGCCTCCAGCTCGCCCATCGCCTTCTCGTCGTCGAGGGCGACCTGCCACCACAGGCCCTTGGACACTTCGGCCAGCTTCTCTTCGGTGACCTCGCCGCGGCCCATGCCCTTCGGGCCGGACACGGCGGTCTTGCCGAGCAGAAGCGGCTTCACGCGGCCGTAGACGTTGCGCTCAAGGATCTTGAGCTCGTCGTCGCGGTCCTTGCCCAGACGCTCGATCTCGGCGCGCTCGATCGCCATGGCGCGCTCGTCCTTGTCGATGCCGTGGCGGTTGAACACGCGCACGTCGACGATGGTGCCGGCGACGCCGGGCGGCAGACGCAGCGAGGTGTCGCGCACGTCCGAAGCCTTCTCGCCGAAGATGGCGCGCAGCAGCTTCTCTTCCGGGGTCATCGGGCTTTCGCCCTTCGGCGTCACCTTGCCGACCAGGATGTCGCCCGGCTGGACTTCGGCGCCGATGGCCACGATGCCCGCCTCGTCAAGGTTGCGCAGGGCTTCCTCGCCGACGTTCGGGATGTCGCGGGTGATCTCTTCCGGGCCCAGCTTGGTGTCGCGGGCCATGACCTCGAACTCTTCCAGGTGGATCGAGGTGAAGATGTCGTCGCGCACGATCCGTTCGGAGATCAGGATCGAGTCTTCGAAGTTGTAGCCGTTCCAGGGCATGAAGGCGACCAGGGCGTTGCGGCCCAGAGCCAGTTCGCCCAGGTCCGTCGACGGGCCGTCGGCGATGACGTCGCCGGCCTTCACCGCATCGCCCACGCGCACGATCGGGCGCTGGTTGATGCAGGTCGACTGGTTCGAACGCTGGAACTTCGACAGGCGATAGATATCGACGCCCGAGCGGCCGGCGTCCACGTCGCCCGTGGCGCGCACGACGATACGGGTGCCGTCGATCTGCTCGACCACGCCTTCACGACGGGCGACCACGACAGCGCCGGAGTCCACGGCCACGACGGCTTCCATGCCGGTGCCGACCAGCGGCGCGTCCGACTTCACCAGCGGCACGGCCTGACGCTGCATGTTGGCGCCCATCAGCGCGCGGTTGGCGTCATCGTTTTCCAGGAAGGGGATCAGGGCGGCGGCGACCGAAACGACCTGCTTCGGCGACACGTCCATCATGTCCACGTCGGCCTTGGTCAGCAGCTGGGAGTCGCCGTTGATACGGCCCGGCACCAGTTCCTCGACGATCTCGCCGTCCTTCAGGTCGATATTGGCCTGAGCGATGACGTGCTTCGCCTCTTCCATCGCCGAGATGTAGACCACCTCGTCCGTCGCCTTGCCTTCGACCACGCGACGGTACGGGCTTTCGATGAAGCCGTACTTGTTGACGCGGGCGTGGGTGGCCAGCGAGTTGATCAGACCGATGTTCGGGCCTTCCGGCGTTTCGATCGGGCAGATGCGGCCATAGTGCGTCGGGTGAACGTCGCGGACTTCAAAGCCCGCGCGCTCGCGCGTCAGACCGCCCGGGCCAAGCGCCGAGAGGCGGCGCTTGTGGGTGATTTCCGACAGCGGGTTCGTCTGGTCCATGAACTGCGACAGCTGCGACGAGCCGAAGAATTCACGCACCGCAGCGGCGGCCGGTTTGGCGTTGATCAGGTCGTGCGGCATGACCGTGTCGATATCGACAGAGGACATGCGCTCCTTGATGGCGCGCTCCATGCGCAGCAGGCCGACGCGGTACTGGTTTTCCAGCAGCTCGCCCACCGAACGGACCCGGCGGTTGCCCAGGTTGTCGATGTCGTCGATCTCGCCGCGGCCGTCCTTCAGGCCGACCAGGATCTGCAGCACCTTCAGCACATCGTCCTTCTGCAGGACGCGGATTTCGTCCGAAACCTCGGGGGTTTCCAGACGCATGTTCATCTTCACGCGGCCCACGGCCGACAGGTCGTAGCGCTCGGCGTCGAAGAACAGGGAATTGAACATGGCCTCGGCCGCTTCCGGCGTCGGCGGCTCGCCCGGGCGCATGACGCGATAGACGTCGAACAGGGCGTCCTCGCGGCCCGTGTTCTTGTCCACGCGCAGGGTGTTGCGCATGTAGGCGCCGACCGTGACGTGGTCGATGTCCAGCACGTCGATGGTGGTGAAGCCGTTGGCTTCCAGCAGCTCGATCGCCGCGGCGTCCAGCTCATCGCCCGCCTCGGCGTAGATTTCGCCGGTCTCGAAGTTGACGGCGTCAGAGGCCAGATATTTGGTCAGCAGGGCGTCAGCCGCCAGCGACAGCGACTTGAGGCCGCCGTCAGCCAGCTTCTTGGCGGCGCGGGCGCTGATCTTCTGACCGGCCGGAGCGACCACTTCGCCGGTGTCGGCGTCGACCAGATCGAACTCCGGCTTCACGCCGCGCCAGCGTTCCGGCTTGTAGGGCGTGACCCAGCCTTCGCCGCGCTTCTCGTACGGAACCGTCTCGTAGAAGGTCTTGAGAATCTCTTCCCCGTCCATGCCCAGGGCATAGAGGAAGGTCGAGGCCGGCAGCTTACGGCGACGGTCGATACGGACGTAGACGATGTCCTTGGCGTCGAACTCGAAGTCCAGCCACGAGCCGCGATAGGGGATCACGCGGGCGGCGAACAGCAACTTGCCCGACGAGTGGGTCTTGCCCTTGTCGTGGTCGAAGAAGACGCCCGGCGAGCGGTGCATCTGCGAGACGATCACGCGCTCGGTGCCGTTGACGATGAAGGTGCCCTTGTCCGTCATGAGCGGGATGTCGCCCATGTAGACGTCCTGCTCCTTGATGTCCTTGACCGAACGGGCGCCCGTTTCTTCCTCGGTCTCGAACACGATCAGGCGCAGCTTGACCTTCAGCGGCGCGGCATAGGTCATGTCGCGCTGGATGCACTCCTCAACGTCGTACTTCGGGTCCTCGAACTCGTAGGAGACGTATTCCAGGACGGCGCGCTCGTTGAAATCCTTGATCGGGAACACCGACTTGAAGACCGCCTCGATGCCCTCGTCGTTGCGCAGACCCGGACGCGACTCGCGCTGCAGGAACTGCTCATAGGAAGCGCGCTGAACCTCGATCAGGTTCGGCATCTGCACGGCTTCGGGGATGCGCCCGAAGCTGTAGCGAATGCGCTTCTTGCCGGTAAACGACGTGGCGGCAGCGATCTTACCCAAGGCGAGACCGTCGGTGGACTTGGCCATTCTGTTTTCCCAATCGCGGCCTCTTGCGAGGCCTGCTCTCAATGCAGCAGCCACGGCGCGCCGACCGGCGATCCGTGACCGTTAAATGTCTCTCGGCGTCCACCCTCGATCCGCAACGGATCAGGACGCCTGGATGTATCCGCCCCCTTGGGGAGGGGCGACGCCTTCGCACCGGTCGGAGGGCGACAAACCGGGCCTCGGCGCTTTCGCGCGGGATTCATGGAATCTGCGGGACGCGCATATATACGCCCTTCTTCGGCGAAATAAAGGCCCCCGCACGCGAGCAGGTGACAGTTTCGATCAGCGTGATAAGCCTTGCGTTATGAAGCACATCGCCCTGCCCCTCCTCGCCGCCCTGTCGTTGGCGGCCTGCGCCTCGACGTCGGATGTCGGCTATCCCGGCCTGCGAGAGGCGGTCGGCCCCGCGACCCAGGAGAATTGGGAGGTCGGCCAGGCCGCCTATCTGATGTGGAACAGCCAGCGTCGCGGCTGGACCTCGACCCCGTCGGGCCTGCAATATCGCCTTGTCAGCAAGGCCAATCCGAACGGCGCCCAGCCGTCCGCGACCGACACGGTCAAGGTCCACTATCGCGGCACCTTCATCGACGGGCGCGAGTTCGACAGCTCCTATTCGCGCAACGAGCCCGCGACCTTCCCCCTGAACCGGGTCATCAAGGGCTGGACCGAGGGCGTCGCCCTGATGCGCGAGGGCGAGACCTATGAGTTCGTCATCCCGGCCGATCTGGCCTACGGCTCGCGCTGGATGGGGACAGAAATCCCCGCCAACTCGGCGCTGCGCTTCACGGTCGAACTGCTGGAAGTGAATCCGCAGGGATGACGCGCCGCTCGGCATAGAATTTGGGAGCTAACCCTAATCCCCGCTCATCCCGGCGGACGCCGGGACCCAGTGAGAGCGCCACACTGGGACTTATCCCTCGGCGAGACGCCGGAAGCCAAAGTACTGGGTCCCGGCGTCCGCCGGGATGAGCGGGATGGAAAGCATCGACACGGAATCGTCATCCGTCTTGACGACGCCTGCGACACATTGTCGTCTGCGCCTCCTTGTTGAGGCCGCGTTGGGGGCGGCCGTCCTGAGATAGCCGTCATGAAACCTTTCCTCCTGGCCGCCAGCGCCTCGGTCCTCCTGTTGGCTACGGGCGCGCCCGTTCTGGCCCAGGTCGGGACGCCCGCCCTGCCCGTGGCCCTGGCGCCGATCCCGGCGGCCAGGGACGAAGCCTATCCCGGCGTTATCAAGCTGCATGTCGACGCCACCGACATCGACCGCCGCCTGATCCAGGTGCGTCAGACTATCCCCGTCAGCGGCCCCGGCCCTCTGATCCTCTTCTATCCCCAGTGGATTCCCGGCCATCACGGTCCGGTCGGCCCAGTCGCCAATGTCGGCGGCCTGACCTTCACCGCCAACGGCCAGCGACTGGAATGGGTGCGCAACACTGTCCAGCCCTGGGCCTATCAGATCGAAGTTCCCGCCGGTGTGACCGAGGTCGAGGCCGCCTTCCAATGGCTGACGCCCATCGAGGGCGGCCAGGGCCGCGTCACCGTCACCCCCGAAATGGCCAACGTCCAGTGGGACAAGACCCTGCTCTATCCAGCGGGCTATTATTCGCGCCAGATCACCTTCCAGCCGACGCTGAAACTGCCGCAGGGCTGGAACTACGGGACGGGGCTGGACACCGTCAGTTTTGAGAACGGCGTCGCGACCTTCGCCCCCATCACGCTGGAGCATCTGGCCGATAGCCCCGTCTTCGCGGGCGCCCATTATCGCCAGTTCGACCTTGATCCAGGCGGCCGCTCGCCGGTGCGGCTGAACGTCATCGCTGACACCGCCAAGATGCTGGAAGCCTCGGACGAGCATATCCAATTGCACCGCAATCTGGTCCAGCAGGCCGACCGCCTGTTCGGCGCGCGCCACTATGACCACTACGACTTCCTGCTGGCCGTGACCGACAAGCTGGGCGGCATCGGCCTGGAGCATCACCGCTCCTCCGAGAACAGCGCCGATGTGAAGTATTTCACCGACCGCGAAGCGACCCTGGCCGACCGCGACCTGCTGGGCCACGAATACACCCACAGCTGGAACGGCAAATGGCGCCGCCCGGCGGATCAACTGACGCCCAATCTGAACGAGCCGCTGCAGAACTCCCTGATGTGGGTCTATGAGGGCCAGACGCAGTATTGGGGCCTTGTCCTGACCGCCCGCGCGGGCCTGATGAGCAAGCAGCAGGCGCTGGACGTGCTGGCCATGACCGCCGCCAGCTTCCAGAACATTCCCGGCCGCCAGTGGCGCGCCATGCAGGACACCACCAACGACCCCATCATCAGCCAGCGCCGCCCCCAGCCGTGGAGTTCCTATCAGCGCAGCGAGGACTATTACCGCGAGGGCTCGCTGATCTGGCTGGACGCCGACACCCTGATCCGCGAGCGGACGGGCGGCAAGCAGTCGCTGGACGACTTCGCCAAGGCCTTCTTCGGCGTCGAGGACGGGAACTGGGATCCGGCCCCCTACACCTTCGCTGACGTGACCTCGACCCTGAACGGAGTGCAGGCCAACGACTGGGCCGCCTTCCTGCGCGAGCGGCTGGACGCGGTCGGCCCCGGCTCGCGCGGTCCGCTGGACGGCATCGAGCGCGGCGGTTACCGCCTGGTCTTCAAGGAAGAGCCGTCCGGCTACATGGGCGCCCTGTATAAAGAGCTGGGCCGCAACGACTTCACCTATTCGCTCGGCTTCATGATGAACAAGTCGAACAAGATCACCTCCGTCCTGTGGGGCGGCCCCGCGTTCGAGCAAGGTCTGACCTCGGGCTGGGAAGTCGTCGCCGTCGGCGGCCGCGCGGCCTCGGCCGACGTGCTGAAGGAGGCCGTCACCGCCGCCAAGGGATCGGCCGAGCCGATCGAACTGATCCTCAAGAACGGCGACGTCTTCAAGACGGTGCGCTTCGACTACCATGACGGCCTGCGCTACCCGCACCTGGAGCGGATCGAGGGCGCGCCCGACCGATTGGGCGACATCCTGTCGCCGAAGCGGCGGTAACGGCCAAGCGCCGCGCCTCTCCCTCCCCTTTATGGGGAGGGTGGTCGGAGCGAAGCGAAGACCGGGTGGGGGGCAAGGCTGATCAAGCACCGGCGTCCTGCATCGCCAAGCCCTCCCCACCCGGCCTCGGCCTTACGGCCTCAGCCACCCTCCCCATGAAGGGGAGGGAGAAGGTCGCGCTGCGGCGGAAACGCCGCTACTGCTTCAGCATGACTCTGACACACCGCCTGCCCGCCGCCGCCCTCGCCCTGCTGCTGTCCTCCGCTGCGCCCGCCGCCCTGGCCCAGGACTGGACCGGCCCGCAGGCGCCGACCGCGCCGACGCCCCAGAACACGCCTCTGGCCCTGCCCCGCGCCCTGCCGCCGATCCCGGCGCCGACGGCCGAGGCCTATCCCGGCGTCATCCGCTATGAGGTCGACGCCACCGACGTCGAGAAGAAGATCGTCCGCGTGCGCCAGACCATTCCGGTCACGCCCGGTCCTCTGGTCCTGCTTTATCCGAAATTCCTGCCGGGCAACCACGCTCCGACCGGCCCGATCCAGCTGGTGTCGGGCGTGAAGGTCCAGGGCGGCGGCTCAGATGGCTCTGGGCGCATCGACTGGCTGCGCGACACCATCGACCCCTACGCCTTCCACATCGACGTGCCGCAGGGCGTCAGCGAGATCACCGTCGATTTCCAGTGGCTGACCCAGCCGGACAACTCGACCTGGCGCGTCGTCATGACCCCCGAAATGGTCAATCTGCAGTGGGAGAAGGCCCTGCTCTATCCGGCGGGTTATCGCTCGACGGGCATCACCTTCGCCCCGTCGATCCGCCTGCCGCAGGGCTGGAAATACGGCGTCGCCCTCGACACCGAGAGCTTCGTCGACGGCCTGGCGACCTGTGCGCCGACCGACCTCTACACCCTGATCGACAGCCCCCTGTTCGGCGGCGCCCACTTCCAGCGCATCGCCATCGACCCGCGCCGGGGGAACGGCGAAGGCGCCGTCCACCTGAACATCATGGCCGATACGGCCAAGGATCTCGCCCCCACGGCCGAGCAACTGAGCTGGTTCGAAAATCTGGTCGCCCAGACCGACCGTCTGTTCGGCGCCCGCCCCTATGACCGCTACGACTTCCTGCTGGCCGCGACGTCAAAGCTGGGCGGCATCGGCCTGGAGCATCACCGCTCGTCCGAGAACTCGGTCCCGGCCGACTTCTTCACCAACTGGGGCAAGAGTATGGGCGCCGTCGGCCTGCTGCCGCACGAGTTCACCCACGCCTGGAACGGCAAGCGCCAGCGCCCGGCCGACGAACTGACCGCCAACCACAACATTCCGACGCAGAACACCCTGCTGTGGGTCTATGAGGGGCAGACGGAATATTGGGGCGACGTGCTGACGGCGCGCTCAGGCCTAGCCTCCAAGGCCGACATCCTGACGAGCTTTGCCGAGGTGGCGGCCTTTTACGACAACCAGCCGGGCCGTGAGTGGCGCCCGCTACAGGATACGAACAACCACAACCTGCTCGGCTATCGCACCAGCAATCCCTATTCCTCGTGGATGCGCGGCACCGGCGACTACTACCGCGAGGCCCTGCTGATCTGGCTGGACGCCGACACCCTGATCCGCGAGGCGACCGGCGGGAAGAAGTCGCTGGACGACTTCGCCAAGGGCTTCTTCGGCGGCGACGACGGCTCATGGGCGCCGCGCGGCTATACGTTCGACGATGTTGTGACGGCGCTGAACGCGGTCCACCCGCACGATTGGGCGACGTTCCTGCGCACCCGTCTGGACGCCAGCGGGCCGGACGCCAAGGCGCCGCTCGACGGTCTGACGCGCGGCGGCTACCGCCTGACCTACACCGACAGCCTGACCGCCGATGAAAAGCGCGTCCAATCGGGCTGGGCCAATGACTTCCAGTATTCCCTGGGCTTCACCCTGTCGTCCTCGAATAAGCTGACCGGCGTCCGCTGGGGCGGCCGCGCGTTCGAAGCCGACATCGGGCCGGGTTGGGAACTGGTGGCCGTCAACGACGTCGCCGCCTCGGCCGAGAAGCTGCGCGACGCCGTCACCGCCGCCAAGGGGACCGACGCCCCGATCCGTCTGCTGCTCAAGAACGGCGACCGCTACCGCACGGTCGACTTCGACTACCACGACGGCCTGCGCTACCCGCGCCTGGAGCGCATTCCCGGCACGCCGGATCGGCTGGGCGACATCCTCAGCCCGCGTCGACGGTAGGAACCAAGGCGCGACGCACCTCTCCCTCCCCTTCATGGGGAGGGTGGTCGGCGCGAAGCGGAGACCGGGTGGGGAGGACTTGGCGACCCTGATCTCAGCGTTTGATTTGCCTAGCCGCCCCCACCCGGCTTCGGCCTGACGGCCTCATCCACCCTCCCCATGAAGGGGAGGGAGAAGATCGCGCTTCAAAAAGAAAACGGGCCGGAGGTTTCCCTCCGGCCCGCTTCGCTTTGAAAGCTGTCTCTGGCGAACCAGAGGCCAGATCCGAAATCTTACTTGATTTCGACCTTGGCGCCGGCTTCTTCCAGCTTCTTCTTCAGCTCTTCAGCGGCTTGCTTCGAGACGTTCTCGACGACCGGTTGCGGAGCGCCTTCGACCAGGTCCTTGGCTTCCTTCAGACCCAGGTCGGTGCGGACGCCGCGGACTTCCTTGATGACGTTGATCTTCTTGTCGCCGCCGTCAACCAGGACAACGGTGAACTCGGTTTGCTCTTCAGCAGCTTCAGCCGGAGCAGCGCCACCGGCGACAGCAGCGACGGCGACCGGAGCAGCAGCCGAGACGCCCCACTTGTCTTCCAGCAGCTTCGACAGTTCAGCGGCTTCCAGGACGGTCAGGGCCGACAGTTCTTCAACGATTTTGGCGAGATCAGCCATTTTAGTCTTCCTTCGGTAGGATGAGGTTCAGAGAGATTTGCAGAGATGACGGGGCTTAGGCGGCGTCTTTGGTCGCGTACGCGTTGAAGACGCGGGCCAGTTGGCCGGCAGGCGCTTGCAGAACGCCAGCAACCTTGGTCGCCGGGGCTTGCAGCAGGCCGATGAGCTTGCCGCGCAGTTGATCCAGCGACGGCAGCTTGGACAGAGCCTCGACGCCCTTGGCGTCCAGAACCTTGTCGCCCATGAAACCACCAAGGATGTTGAACTTGTCGTTCCCCTTGGCGAATTCGGCCGTGACCTTGGCGGCGGTGACTGGGTCGGCTGCATAAGCGATGCCCACGGGACCCTTAAACAGGTCGTGGTACTCGCTGCCTTCCTCGACGCCCAGCGCCTTGAGCGCCAGACGGTTCTTCACCACCTTGAACGCGCCGCCTTCCTTACGAAGGCGACGGCGCAGGTCTTCCATCTCCACAACGGTCAGACCCAGGTTGTGGGTCACGACCACGGCGCCCGCGTCGGCGAACACGCTCTTCAGCTGTTCGATCGACTCGGCTTTTTGTGCGCGGTCCATTGTGGTCTCCAGTTTTGGCATTCGCCGCCGGGCTTATTCCCGACGACGGATTTGGCTTAAGCGCCATGCATCGCTGCACAGCGTTCAGGCCGGTCGTATTGTCCGAAGGAAGCGCGGCCCGCCCGCCGGATACCGGCAGGACGAAAGCTCTTTGCATCCCCATCTCCCCACGGCGCCAGAGGGCTCTCTGGACGATTATGACGCGGGCGACCCCCGCATCCCGAAGTTCTCGGACAGGCATCGTCAGAACCGAAGCCCTGACGAGATGCGGGCTCTATACACGGCCCGGCGGGAAAATCAACGGCTGGGCGGCGCCTTCCAGCGCCCGACACGAAAGCGGCCTATTCGGCCACGCCGCCGCTTGGCTGGAAGTGAAGGATCAGCTCCGACAGTTCCGCCTCATCCACCGCCGCGGCGGCGTCTTCAGCCGACATCCAGCGGCGTTCGCGCTGGGCGTCCTCGGGCCAAGCGCCCAGCTGGATGAAGACCTCCAGCGGATAGACGCTGGCGATGGTGGCCTGAACCCGCCCCGACTTCAGCCGCTTGCCATAGCGGAACCAGCCGATAGGCGCGCCCATGACGTCGCCCTGGACGCCCGCCTCCTCATAAGCCTCGATCACGGCCGCTTCGGCGTCGGTCTTGCCGGCCATGCGGTTGCCTTTGGGGATGACCCAGCGCCGCGTCTCGCGCGAGGTGATCATCATGATCTCCACGCCGTCCGCGCCGTGCCGCCAGGGCAAGGCCGCGACCTGACGCGTCTCCGATGACAGGGTGCGGGGCTTGCTCGACATCAGGTCAGGAACAGGCCGCCCACGGCGTAGAACAGGGCGCCGATGGCGGCGGCGGCGGGCATGGTGATGAACCAGGCGGTGACGATGCTGCGCGCCACGCTCCAGCGCACGGCCGAGACACGCTTGGCCGCGCCCACGCCGACGATGGCGCCGGTGATGGTGTGGGTGGTTGAAACGGGTATGCCCATGCTGGTCGCCGCGAACAGGGTGATCGCCCCGCCCGTCTCAGCACAGAACCCCTGCTGGGGGCTGAGCCGCGTGATCCGCGACCCCATGGTGTGAACGATCTTCCACCCGCCGAACAGGGTGCCCAGGGCGATGGCCGCCTGACAGGTGATGACAACCCAGAAGGGCACATGGAACTCGCCGCCCAGCATGCCGCGCGAATAGAGCAGGATGGCGATGATCCCCATCGTCTTCTGGGCGTCGTTGCCCCCATGCCCCAGGGAATAGGCCGAGGCCGACACGAACTGCAAACCACGGAAGACTCGGTCGGCGAAGTTCGGATTGGCCTTGGCGAACAGCCAGGACACGATCAGCACCAGCAGCAGCGCCAGCATGAAGCCGATGGCCGGAGACATGAAGATGGCCCCGACCGTCTTCAGCACGCCGCTGATGACCACGGCCCCGCCGCCCGCCTTGGCCACCCCGGCGCCCAGCAGGCCGCCGATCAGGGCGTGTGAACTGGACGACGGAATTCCGAACAACCAGGTGATGATGTTCCAGCTGATGGCCCCCATCAGGGCGCCGAAGATCACCTGATCCGAAATGATGTCCGGCGAAATGATGCCCCGCCCGATCGTGTCCGCAACGTGCAGCCCGAAGAACAGAAAGGCGATGAAGTTGAAGAAGGCCGCCCACCCCACCGCATAGATCGGCGGCAGGACGCGCGTGGCGACGATGGTGGCGATGGAATTGGCCGCATCGTGCAGGCCGTTCAGAAAGTCGAACAGCAGGGCGACGCCGATCAGGAAGATCAGGATCAGGAGGGCGTGGTCCATGACGGTCCTTACAGGTGCTCGACCAGGACGCCGTTGATGCGGTTGGCCACATCCTCGAACCGGTCGATCACCTTCTCCAGGTGATCCAGCAGTTGGCTGCCGATGATGAAGCCCAGAGTGTTGCCGCCGGTGCCGTCATGGCGGTGCGCTTCATACAGCGCCTTCATCCCGGCGTCGTACAGGTCGTCGCTGCGCGCCTCCAGATCGGTGATGCGCTCGGTCAGGACCACCAGACGTTCGTGGTTCTTGCGCATGGCCGGCAGCAGGGTGAAGGCTTCCTGCGTCAGAGCCGCGCACTGCACGGCGATGTCGGCCAGTTCCTGCATCTTGGGCGAGAAGGCGCGCATCTCGTACAGGGTGACCACCTTGGCCGCCTTCTGCATCTGATCGATGGTGTCGTCCAGAGAGTTGGTCAGGCCCCGGATGTCGGCGCGGTCGAACGGGGTGATGAAGCTGCGGCGCACGGCGAACAGAACCTCGCGCGCGACCTCGTCGGCTTCCTCTTCATGAGCGACCACCTTGGCGCACCATTCGCCGGTCTCCGGCCCGCCGTCCATCATCTTGCGCAGCGCGCCCGCGCCGTGAACCAGGCTCAGAGCATGGGCGTCGAAAAGCCGAAAGAAGTTGTCTTCCTTAGGCAGCAGCGCCTGAAACCAGTTGAGCATGATCATCTCCCGCAAAGCCGCCTCCTGCGTGTGGAGGATCAAGCCGGGCTCCAACTCCCGGCTTACAGCCGCTTCGTCAAGTCATCCGTATGCGGATTTCAGGTTTTCTTCCCCGACTATTGACGCCCCCTATGTGGCGCCTCATGAGGAAAAGTGTCATTTATGTGGTCAAATAACGGCCAAAATCGTCATGCCCTACCCTGCAGCGCAAGAACGTCTACTGGTCGCCGCCGGCCAGGCCCTGGCTCGTCGCGACCCCCGTTCCGCACTGGAATTGCTTGATCAGGCCGATCAATTCGGCCCGACGCACAATGCGACTCTGAATCGCGCCGTCGCCCTGCGTCTGCTGGGCGACTATCATGGTTCGTTACGCGTACTGGATGACGCGCTGGAGATGCGCCCCTACGACTTCATGGCCCTGTTGGCGAAAGGGGCCATGCTGGAGAAGATCAACCAGCCCAAGGCGGCGATCGAGATCTATCGCAATGCCCTGAAGATCGCCCCCCCGCGCGATTCCTGCCCGCCGGGCGTCATCGCCCAAATGGATTACGCTGACCGCCTGGTCGAACAACACGCCAGAAATCTGGCCGATTTCATGAAGGACCGCGTGGCGTCCCTAAAGCCCGAACTCAGTGACGCCAACCGTGAGCGTTTCGATGAAGGGCTCGAAATTTATGCCGGATTGAAGCAGCCGCCCCGACATCAGCCGCTGCTGCTCAACTATCCACGCCTGCCCATCATTCCCTTCTATGATCGTTCGCTGTTTCCCTGGTTGTCGACGCTGGAAGAGGCGACGCCTGTGATTCAGGCCGAGTTGACCGCCCTGCTTGAAACCGACTTTGACGCCTTCTCCCCCTACATCGCCTATCCGAAGGGAGCGCCGGTGAACCAATGGGGAGAGTTGAATCATTCGCGCAAATGGACCTCCCTCTTCCTGTGGAAGGACGGACGACGCCAGGACGACATCTGCGCCCGCGCGCCTGCAACAGCCGCCCTTCTGGAAAGCCTGCCCATGGCGGACCAGGAAGATTTCGCCCCTACGGCTGTATTCTCCGCCCTACAGCCCAGGACGCACATTCCACCGCACACGGGCTCGTCCAATGTGCGCCTGCTGACCCACCTGCCCCTGATCCTGCCGGGCCCGGCGCGCTTTCGCGTAGGCAATACAGTTCGCGAATGGGAGATGGGCACGGCATGGGTGTTCGACGACACCATCGAGCACGAAGCCTGGAATGACGCCGAATCCATGCGGGTCATCCTGATCTTTGACGTCTGGAACCCCTACCTCGACGAGGGCGAAAAGCGCCTGATCACCGAGATGATGAAGGCGCAGCGGGACTATATGTCAGATCAGGCTTCGCCCCGCCCCTTGTCATAGGCTGACCGAGCGGCCGCCACTTGGTCCATTCGCGTCTCGGCCCAATCGATCATCGGGCGCAGAGACTGCACGAGTTCCCGCCCCAGAGGCGTGATGGCGTAGGTGACCGAGACAGGCACGCTGGCCTCCACCGTGCGAGTGACAAGGCCGTCGCGCTCAATCTGACGCAGGGTCTGGCTGAGCATCTTCTGGGACACGCCTTCTATCCGGCGCTTCAGCGCGTTGAAACGCATCGGGCCGTCATCCAGCGTCGTCAGCAACAGAACTGTCCATTTATCCGCGATCCGATCCAGCAGCAGGCGGGTCGGACAGTCGACAGCATAGACGTCGCCGCGACCATCCTCGCGCACGTCGGTCACCGCCGGGGAACCTGGTGAGGAAAAAGTGTCTTCTTGCATGGCCGCTTCCCCTATCACACCTGGTACCCATTGGTAACTTAAAGAGAGCAAGCCGATGAAAGTGACTGTTCTGGGGGCCAGCGGCCGCGCCGGTTCGGAGATCGTCAAGGAACTGGCCCGACGCGGACATGCCGTGACCGCCGTCGCCCGACGGCCTGAACGCATTCCCGAGGCGGCTGGCGTCACCGCCGTCGCAGGAGACGTCAACCAGCCAGAGACCCTCGCTCCTGCTCTGAGCGGCGCCGACGCCGTCGTCAGCGCCATCATGTTCGTCGACAGCGATCCGCAGCGCCTGATCAAGGCGGTCAAGGACGCGGGCGTCGCGCGTTACCTGGTCGTAGGCGGCGCAGGCAGTCTGGAAGTCGCCTCCGGACAGGCCCTGATCAACACGCCCGGCTTTCCCGACGCCTACAGGGCCGAGGCCGAGGCGGGCGGGCGCTTCCTCGAAACCCTGCGCGCCGAACCGGAACTGAACTGGACCTTCCTGTCGCCGTCGGCCCTGTTTGACGGGTCAGAGCGCACCGGGACCTTCCGACTGGGCGACAACACCCTGCTGACGGACGATCAGGGCGACAGCCGCATTTCCTTCCCCGACTACGCCATCGCCATGGTCGATGAGATCGAGACGCCCCGTTACCCCCGCGCCCGCTTCACCGTCGGCTACTGAGAAGGGCGCACAGATGAAATCGTTCGCGCTGGCCGCACTGGCCGCCCTCACCTTCAACGCCGCAGCCGCTCCGGCCAGCGCCGGTGAGGCGCCCTCTGCTTCGGCACAGACGTCCGCCGCGCGCACCCCGACTGAAGCCGAAAACGCCCGGATCGTCGTCGCCTTCTATGATCTGGCCTTCAACCAGCATCGCCCGACCGAGGCGGCGCGGCTCTACATCGGCGACCGTTACATCCAGCACAATCCCCTCGTGCCTAACGGCGCCGAGCCATTCTACGCCTACTTTGAAGGCTTCTTCCGCGACAACCCGCAATCGCGCGCCACCATCCACCGCGTGATCGCAGACGGCGATCTGGTCGCCCTGCATGTCCATTCGCAAGAGACGCCCGACGATCCCGGTCGCGCCATCGTCGACATCTTCCGCGTCGAGAACGGCAAGATCGTTGAGCATTTCGACGTCATACAGGCCGTCCCCGCCACAACCGCCAACGGCAACACCATGTTCAGCGGCGACAAGGCCGACTGACCGAGCCAAAGAATACACGCCTCAAGCAGCGCGAGGCGCCGCAGGCGTAATCAACAAAGAAAACGGCCCCGGAAGATCGCTCTTCCGGGGCCGTCGTCATTCTTAGCCGTGAAGCCTATCAGGCGCCCAGCGAAGCCGGGTCGACCTTGAAGCCGGGGCCCATCGTCGAGGACAGGGCGATGCGCTTCACATAGGTGCCCTTGGCGCCCGATGGCTTGGCGCGGACGAGGGCGTCCACGATGGCCTTGACGTTGGCTTCCAGGGCGTCCTGGGTGAAGGAGGCCTTGCCGATGCCGGCGTGGACGATGCCCGCCTTTTCGACGCGGAACTCAACGGCGCCGCCCTTGGCGTCCTTGACGGCCTGAGCGACGTTCGGGGTCACGGTGCCGACCTTCGGGTTCGGCATCAGGCCGCGCGGGCCCAGCACCTTACCCAGACGGCCGACCAGGGCCATCATGTCCGGCGACGCGATCACGCGGTCGAACTCCATGAAGCCGCCGGCGATCTTCTCGTACAGGTCTTCAGCGCCGACGTGCTCGGCGCCGGCCGCCTTGGCTTCATCAGCCTTGGCGTCCTTGGCGAAGACGGCGACGCGGACGTCACGGCCGGTGCCCGAGGGCAGGTTCACCACGCCGCGGACCTGTTGGTCGGCGTGACGCGGGTCGACGCCCAGGTTGACCGAGATTTCGATCGACTCGTCGAACTTGGCCTTGGCGTTGTCTTTCACCAGCTTGATGGCGTCCGAGAAGACCAGCAGGTCTTCGGTGACGCCCGTACGGGCCTTATGGGCTTTGGTCAGCTTAGCCATGTCTTAGCCCTCCACCACTTGAATGCCGATGGCGCGGGCCGAGCCCTCGATGATGCGCGACGCGGCGTCCAGATCGTTCGCGTTCAGGTCCTTCATCTTCTTCTCGGCGATTTCGCGCAGTTGCGTCTGCGTGATCTTGCCGGCGAACTCGCGGCCGACGAGCTTGGAGCCCGACTTGATGCCAGCGGCCTGCTTCAGATACCAGGTCGCCGGCGGCGTCTTGGTGATGAAGGTGAACGACTTGTCCTGATAGACGGTGATGACGGTCGGAAGCGGGGTGCCCTTGGCTTCCTTCTCGGTCCGCGCGTTGAACTCCTTGCAGAAGCCCATGATGTTCACGCCGCGCTGACCCAGAGCCGGGCCGATCGGGGGCGAAGGCGTGGCCGAGGCGGCCGGCACTTGCAGCTTGATATAGCCGAGAATCTTCTTGGCCATTGGTCTCTCCTATGAATGACCCGATGACGATGCGTCGGGCCGGTGAGCCGTGGTCCGGCATGGCTGCCTCCCACGGATTTGCCGCCGGGCGACTCGAGGGTCGTCCAGCGAAGGCGCGCGTTTAGCAGGCAGACCCTGAAAACGCAAACGGGACCGTCCGGAGACGGTCCCGATCTCTGCGTGGCGTCAGCGGCCGATCAGGCGCTGACCTTCTCCACCTGATTGTATTCCAGATCGACCGGGGTCGGACGGCCGAAGATGGAGACGGCCACGCGCAGGCGGGCGTTCTCTTCGTCGACGCTTTCGACCTGACCGTCGAAGCTGGCGAACGGACCGTCGGTGACCTTGACGTTCTCGCCGATGTCGAAGCGGATGGTGGGCTTCGGACGCTCGACGCCCTCTTCCACCTGGCCGATGATGTTCTGGACTTCGCGTTCCGAGACCGGCAGCGGCTTGGTGCCGCCCGCGGCGCCCAGGAAGCCCGTGACCTTCGGCGTGTTCTTGACCAGGTGATAGGCCTCGTCGGTCATCTCCATCTTCACCAGCACATAGCCGGGGAAGAATTTGCGCTCGGCGTTGACCTTCTTGCCGCGACGGATCTCGACGACATCCTCGGTCGGGACCAGGATTTCGGAGAAGGCGTCTTCCAGGCCCTGCTGCTTGGCCTGATCGCGCAGTTGTTCCGCGACCTTCTTCTCGAAGTTGGAATAGGCGTGGACGATGTACCACTTGTGGCGGGGATTGGCCGCCGGCTTGGGCGCTGCATCGGTCATATGCGCGTCTCCTTTATTGGCCAAGGCTGAGGATGAGGCGGGACGCGAAGCCAAGGCCCGTATCCACGATCCAGAAGAAGGCTGCCGCGATCAGCACCATGATGAAGACCATCACCGAAGTGATCCAGGTCTCCTTGCGGCTGGGCCAGGTGATCTTGCGGGCCTCAGCGCGGACTTCGCTGATGAACTGGGGGATGGACGTCTTTTTCTTCGGCGCGGACGCGTCGACGGCCACGGTCGCTGCGCCTTGCGCGGCTGCTGCGGTCTTGGTCCCCGTGGTGCGGCGGCCGCCGGGGGTCTTCGCCTTGGCCATGTGACGTCTCTTCAACCTCTGGATCCTGCTGCTCCACATGGGAAGTCCCAGGCGATAACAACAGGGGGAATGGCAGGAGTGGAGGGACTCGAACCCCCGGCCCTCGGTTTTGGAGACCGATGCTCTACCAGCTGAGCTACACTCCTAGTGTCCCGGACAAAGATCAGCGCGCCGTGGAAATCGTTCCAGCGGCGCGACCCTCGCCAGAGGGGGGCGTATGCCCGAGCCCCACGGCCATTTCAAGGGCCATCTGCGCCGCAGACGCATGAAGTCGCGGATTTTCCTCAGAACAACCGCGCCACGGCGCTCGGCTCATAGCTCAGGCCTTTGACCAGGTCGTCGGGGTCGCCGATTGAGAAGGCTTCGGCCCGGCTGCGGCCGCCGATGACCGCCACCGCCTTGATGGTTTCCGGAACCACCTTGACCACGGCGACCGCGTCGCCGCCCGGCGCCCACGGACTGAAATCCGGCGAGCGGGCGATAATCAGATCGTTCAACCGCTTCACCTCATCGCCGTCCGTCACCTCTTCAGCGCGACCGTCGATGGAGACGCCGACCGCCTCGCCCTCTTCGCCCACGCCGCGCACCGCCACGCCGACGCGCGGATCGGCGGTCAGATTCTTCAGCTTCTCGCTGTCGCGGCCGGTGACGAAATACAGGTTCAGCCCGTCGTTCAGATAGCCCAGCGTCGCCGCCTGCGGGCGTCCATCCGCCCGGTTCACCGCCAGGGTCATCAGCTTTTGGCTGTCCAGCAGCTTCAGGATGGCGGCCACCGCCCCGCCGTGGATCGGGGTCGTGCGCGAGGTCGAGCTCATGGCGAATCTCCAAAAGGATGGCGACAGCAGAAGGATGACTAAAGCAGACTGGGACGACAGCTTCGTCCCGGCCTTGACGCAGATCAAGGCGACTGGACGCCGCTTCGGTTCCAATCGTCCCATGACAGAGTCCCGCCTCGCGCCTGACGCGCCTCGTCTCGAGGTGTCCCCCCTCAGCAAAGCCGAGGCGCCGGCCGCCTTCGCCCTGGCGCGGTTGTGGCGCCCCAGTCTGGAGCCCGCCCAGTGGGACGCCTTCCTGTCGGCTTGGCGCGCCGCGCCGGAAAGCCGCGGCATCCTCAGCGCCCGCAATCAGCGCGGCGGCGTTCTGGGCTTCGTCAGTTGGTGGCGCCAGCCTGACCTGGAGTACGGCGAGACCCTGTGGGCCGGTCCCTTCGTGGTGCGCGAGATGGGCGTGCGGCCGCTGGTGCGTCAGAGCCTGGCCGTCGAGCTGACAGCCCTCGCCGCCCAACTGGGCGCCCGGCTGCGCTATGCCGAAGAGGCCCATACGCCGGACTGCGCCGTCGAAAGGACGGCTAGGACAGGCTGACCTATTCGAAATCGGCGACGCTTGACCTAGACTGCCCCGTCATCCGGGAGACGACCTTCGTGAACACCGCTGCGGCCCAGACCCAAATCGAAGAGGTGCGTCTGGAGGACGTGCATCCGTGCGCCAGCTGCGGCGCCCGTCCGCTGGGCGTCTGCGCCGACCTGAAGGGGCATGAGCTCCAGAGCATGGCCTGCGCCAGCGAGACCGTCACAGCCCAGCCGGGGCAGGCCCTGTTCCATGAAGGCGATCCGAACCCTTACGTCTTCAACGTCGTGGACGGGGCGGTGAAGCTGTATCGCCTGCTGCCTGACGGGCGTCGCCAGATCACCGGATTCCTGTTTCAGGGCGACTTTCTGGGCCTAGGCGGGCGCGGAGCCTCCAGCTTCACGGCCGAGGCCCTGACGCCGCTGAACGCCTGCCGCTTCCGGCGCAGCGACTTCGATCAACTGCTGAACGCCCTGCCCGCGCTGGAGCACCGCCTTGTAGCCCTGGCCGGGGACGAACTGATGGCGGCTCAGGAACAGATCGTCCTACTGGGCCGCAAGACGGCGCGCGAGCGGCTGGCCAGCTTCCTGACCCGCCTTGCTGAACGTCAGATGCAGTTGGGCGGCCCGGAGGGTCAGGTTCACCTGCCGATGACCCGGCTGGACATCGCCGACTACCTAGGCCTGACGATCGAGACCGTCAGCCGGGTCTTCACCCAGTTCAAGACCTCGGGCCTGATCCAGCTGCTGCCGGGCAACGACGTCGCCCTGCCCGACCCGGCCGCGCTGAAGGCTCTGGGCGAAGGCGCCGCCTGATCCATTTTCGTTGAAGGGATAAGGGGGACGCGGCCTGACGTTCCGCGCCCCTCCCCGCATCGGCTCTAGAACTTGCGGCCGACGCCCACCGACACGACCCAGGGATCCAGACTGACGCTGCTCTTCAGCGCGCCGCCGTTGATCTTGGCGTCCGTATCGAACCACACCTTCTTGGCGTCCAGGTTCAGCGTCCACGGGCCGGAAATGTTCCAGTCGGCCCCGGCCTGCAAGGCGACGCCAAAGCCGTTGTCCAGATCGACCTCGAAGCCGTTTTTGTCCTTGCCGCTGAAGAAGGCCATGTAGCTGACGCCCGCACCGACATAAGGGCTGATCGTCGCGTTCGGGGTCGGCCGGTATTGCAGCGTCACCACCGGCGGCAGCACCCAGGTCTCATGCACCGCAACATCCGTTCCCGCCCCCTTGGCGCGGACTTCATGCTGGGTCGCGCCCAGAATGGCCTCGACGGCCCAGTGGTCGGCGACGAAATAGGTGAAACCCAGCGTCGGCATCCAGTCGTCGCCCACATCGACCTTCAGGCCGCTGTCGGCCCCGGCGGCGGTGACGATGGCGTCGTCGGCCTGGGGCAGGACGCCGGTCATTCGGGCGGTGACGATCAGCGAGCCCTTGCCCACCGGTTCGGGTGCGGCCGTCTGGGCGGAAGCTGCGCCCGCGACAGCCAGCAGGCTGACAGAAGCGATAAGGGCGGCGGCGGTTTTCATCGGTTCAATTCCCGACATTCGCCGGGTCGGAAGAGGGCCCGGCTTCGATGTCCCCATCACCCTGCGCTCGCCCCGCCCGTCTCGCCTTGATCCATCGCAAGCAGCGGATATTTCGTCGGTTTCGTCCAAGAAAAATCCCCTCCGACCAGCGCCGAAGGGGATGTTTCAGTTCAGACCGTCAAATGACGCGGATCAGGGCTCCGAGTGCCCCTCGTCCCCTTCGTCGAACAGCCGGAACTCGTGCCACAGGCCGTTCAGCACGCCGAAGGCCACCGCCAGGCCGAGGCCCAGGATCCAGGCGAAATACCACATGAGATGATCTCCTTTCGCGGGATCAGTAGAGGTCGGGGTTGGTCTTCAGCGCGTCCATCGTCGAGCGGCCCCACAGCACCTTATAGACCCAGGAGGTGTAGAGCAGGACGAAGGGCAGGAAGACCGCGACCACGATCAGCATGATGAACAGGGTCGTATGGCTGGACGAGGCGTTCCACACCGTCAGGCTAGACTGGGCGTCGATCGAGCTGGGCAGGATGAAGGGGAACATCGACAGGCCGACCGTCGAGATGATCCCGACCGCCGAGGCCGACGATCCGCCGAAGGCCAGGGCCGCCGACTTGCGCCACATCCCCAGCAGACCGACCGCAGCGCCCGCAAAGCCCAGAACGGGCGCGATGAGCATCCAGGGATAGCGGCCGTAGTTGTCCATCCAGGCGCCCGGCGCCGCCTCCACCGCCGTGCGCAGGGGGTTGGAGGCGCCCGCCGTGTCGACCACGCCGGTGATGCGGAAGCCCATGTCGCCGAAGGCGACCATGGCTCCGCCGATGGCGAACAGCACCAGACTGGCTGCACCGGCGGCGGTGCCGATGGCGCGGGCGCGTTTCAGCACCGGACCTTCTTCGCCCTTGATCGCCAGCCAGGCCGCGCCGTGCAGGACCAGCATGGACACCGACAACAGGCCGCAGATCAGGGTGAACGGCGAGAACAGACCCAGCAGGCTGCCCTCATAGAAGCTGCGCAGGTCGCTCGTCAGGCGGAAGGGCGCGCCCAGCAGGACGTTGCCGACCGCCACGCCGAACACCAGAGCCGGAACGAAGCTGCCGATGAACAGGCCCCAGTCCCACATGGAGCGCCAGCGCGCCTCGGGCCGCTTGGAGCGATACTTGAACGACACCGGCCGCAGTATCAGCGCGGACAGCACCAGGAACATCGCCAGGTAGAAGCCCGAGAAACTGACGGCGTAGACCTGCGGCCAGGCGGCGAAGATCGCCGCTCCGCCGACGATGAACCAGACCTGGTTGCCTTCCCAGGTCGCGCCGATGGTGTTGATCACCATGCGACGCTCTTCATCCTTCTTGGCGACGAAGGGCAACAGGGCGCCGACGCCCATGTCGAACCCGTCGGTCAGGGCGAAGCCGATCAGCAGCACGCCCAGCAATCCCCACCAGATCAGGCGGAGGGTGGTGTAGTCGAGGGGGAGTTCCATCTCTCTTTTTTCCTTCAACGACCGGGTCAGGCGACCGCGGGCTCGCCTTCCGTGCGGGCGTCTTCTTCGCGGGCTTCCTGCTCGGCGAACGGCCCCTTCTTGACCGCGCGCAGGATCAGGCCGACCTCGACGACGGCGAGGGCGCCGTACAGCAGGGTGAAGCAGATGATCGTGGTCCACAGATGCGCCACCGTCAGGCTGGACGCACCCAGGAAGGTCGGCAGAACGCCTTCCACGGCCCAGGGCTGACGCCCCACTTCGGCCAGAAGCCAGCCGGCCTCGATCGCGATCCACGGCAGCGGGATGGCCAGGACGGCCAGGCGCAGGAACCACCTGGTCTCATGCTTGCGCAGGGTGCACAGCACGAAGGCCGTGCCGAACAGGCCGATCATCAGGAAGCCGATGCCCGCCATGAAGCGGAACACCCAGAACATCAGCGGCACGTTCGGCACCGTCGACCAAGCGGCCAGCTTGATCTGGTCCGGCGTCGCGGCGCGCGGATCCTCGACATAACGCTTCAGCAGCAGGCCGTAGCCCAGGTCGTTGCGGACTGTCTCGAACTGACCGCGCGCGGCCATGTCGGTCGGATCGGCCTTGACCTTCTCCAGCGCGTCATAGGCGACGACGCCGCGTTCGATGCGGTCTTCGGCGACGGCGACCAATTCCAGGATGCCCTCGACCGGCTTGTCGATGCTGCGCGTCGAGATCAGGCCCAGAACATAGGGCACCTTGACCTCGAAGTGGGTGTGACGGTCCTCAAGGTTCGGCAGGCCGAACAGGGTCAGGCCGGCCGGGGCCTCTTCGGTGCGCCACATGGCCTCCAGAGCGGCCAGCTTCATCTTCTGGTTGTCGGTCAGCGCATAGCCCGACTCATCACCCAGAACGACCACCGACAGCGAGGACAGCAGGCCGAAAGCAGCGGCGACGGTCATCGACCGCTTGGCGAAGCCCTTGTGCTTGCCCTTCAGCAGATAGAAGGCCGAAATGCCCAGCACGACCACGGCGGCGCAGACGTAACCGGCCGACACGGTGTGAACGAACTTGGCCTGGGCCACCGGGTTGAAGATCACCGCCATGAAGTCGGTGATTTCCATACGCATGGTGTCGGGATTAAAGGCCGCACCGACGGGGTTCTGCATCCAGCCGTTGGCGACCAGGATCCACAGGGCCGACAGGTTGGTGCCCAGGGCGACCATGAAGGTGACGAACAGGTGGGCGTGCGGCTTCAGCTTGTCCCAGCCGAAGAACATCAGGCCGACGAAGGTCGCCTCAAGGAAGAAGGCCATCAGGCCCTCGATCGCCAGCGGCGCCCCGAAGATGTCCCCGACATAGTGGGAATAGTAGCTCCAGTTCATGCCGAACTGGAATTCCATCGTCAGGCCGGTGGCGACGCCCAGCACGAAGTTGATGCCGAAAATCGTGCCCCAGAAACGGGTGATCGTCCGCCAGATCGGCCGGCGGGTCATCACATAGATGCTCTCCATGATGACCAGCATGAAGGAGAGGCCCAATGTGAGGGGCACAAACAGAAAGTGGTATAGCGCCGTCAGTGCGAACTGAAGGCGTGAAAGGTCTACGACCGCCAGGTCGATCATCGTTCCAGGCTCCTGACCGCCAGCCCCCATCGACCGGCGTTCTACTCTAACCTAAAGCCACGCGGTTTGGCGCGCCTTGATCCTGATCAAAGCCGACACAGCCGACTCGGACTAGACGGCGTTTCGCCCAAGGTCCTTTCGTCCCATGGGCCTTTTGCCCAATCCCGCGTCGTCGGCGATCATGGCTGATCCGCTGATCGACCCTGGAGACAAGATGACGGCCCAGCCGATCGCCCCCAACGCCCCTGCCTTAGACGACACGCAGCCCGCCGCCTGGTTGAAGGCCGCTCTGGCGCCCTGGCGGCGGCTGATGACCCTGGGCGGCGCGCTGGTCATCGCCGACACCGTGCCTGCGGTCGGATTCGCAGCCGGTCTGGCCCTGGCGGTCGGCGCCCTGCCTCAAGGCATCGACGGCGCCCTGCCGGGCCTGGGTCTGGCGGCCCTCTCTCTGCTGGCGCGCGGCGCGCTCAGCCATACGGCGGTCAAGGTGAACACTCGCGCCGCCCGCGCCGCCAAGAACGGAATTCGCCGCTCCATCCTGACGGAGGCCCTGTCCGGCCGCCTGTCCGACGCCGCCGCCATGACCGCCGTCGTCGAAGGGGTCGAGGCGCTGGACGGCCATGTCGCGCGCTTTTCGCCCGCCCGCACGGCGGCCGCCGCCTCGCCGCTGATTCTGATCGCCGTGACCGCCGTGGTCAGCCCCTTCACCGCCGGCATACTGATCTTCACCCTCCTGCCGTTCATCATCGGCATGGCCCTGACCGGCATGGCGGCGGGCGCCGAAAGCCGTCGTCAGTTCCAGGCGCTGGAACGGCTGTCGGGCCTGTTCCTGGACCGGGTTCGCGCCCTGCCCGCCATTCTCGCCTTTCAGGCCGAGACGCAGCAGAGCCGCGTCATCGCCCGCGCCTCCGACGACCTGGCCCGCCGCACCGGCAAGGTGCTCAAGGTCGCCTTCCTGTCCTCGGCGGTGCTGGAGTTCTTCTCCGCCCTGGCCGTGGCCCTGGTCGCCGTTTATTGCGGCTTCAACCTGCTGAAGCTGCTGCCCTTTCCGGCGCCGGAACAGCTCAGCCTGACGCGCGCCTTCTTCGTTCTGGCGCTGGCGCCGGAAGTCTATCAGCCGATGCGCCGCCTCGCCGCCGCCTACCACGACCGTCAGGCCGCCGAGTCCGCCGTCCCCAGCCTGCGTCGCCTGAGCGTCGAAGCCGCGCGGAACACGCGCCCGCCCCGCCCCGGCCAGGCGCCCGCCATCGCCTTCCACGACGTCGCCATCGCCTATGACGGCGCGCCTGTGATCGAAGGCTTCACTCTGGATGTCGCCCCCGGCTCAATCGTCGCCCTGACCGGCCTCAGCGGCTCGGGCAAGAGCAGCCTGCTGCACCTCTTCCTGGGCCTGTCGCCTCTCAGCGCGGGAGAGGTCATGCTCGGCGATACGCGCCTGTCGCAGGCGGGCGACCTGACCGACTGGATCGCCTGGGCCGGGCAAGCCCCTGTCGTCATCCGCGGAACCCTGGCCGAGAACATCGCCCTGGCCCATCGCAGCGCCACGCCCGAGGCGGTGGAACAGGCTGCGCGCAAGGCGGGCCTGAACGGCGCGCTGGATCGTCTGATCGACGAACGCGGCGGCGGCCTGTCGGGCGGCGAGCGCCGCCGTCTGGGTCTGGCCCGCGCCTTCCTGAAACCCGCGCCCCTGCTGCTTCTGGACGAACCCACCGCCAATCTGGACGCCGACGCCGAAGCCGCCCTGCTGCCCGTCATCCGCGAAGCCGCGCGCGGCCGCACCGTCCTGATCGCCACCCATTCCGACGCCGTGGCCGCCCTTGCCGACAAGGTGGTGCGCCTGTGAGCCGTTCTGATTCGCCCGGCGTCGTCCGCCTGAAGGCTCTTATCCGCGCTCAGGAGAAAGCCCAGCGCCCGCGCCTGCTGGCCGCCTCCATCACCGCCGCCCTGGTGTCCGCAGGCGCCGTGCTGCTGCTGGGCCTGTCAGGCTGGTTCATTACCGCCGCCGCCCTGGCCGGGGCCGCCGGACCCGCCGTGGCCCACGTCTTCAACTACATGGTGCCCAGCGCCATGATCCGCTTCTTCGCCATCGTGCGCACCGCCTCGCGCTATGGCGAGCGCGTCACCGGCCACGACGCGGCTTTGAAGGCGCTGGCGGCCCTGCGTCCGCAAATGTTCCTCGGCCTGGCCCGCGCGCCCACGACCAGGGCTCTTTCTCTGGCAGGCGGCGAGGCCTCCGCGCGACTGGTTCAGGACGTGGACGCGATTCAGGATCGTTTCGTGCGCCTCTCGACGCCCTGGGGCGCGGGCGCCGGTCTGGTCGCAGGCGTCGGCATGGCGGCCCTGGCCGGATGGACCCCCGCGCTCGTCGTCGCGGGCGCCGCCGCTCTGGGCGTCGTCCTGGCAGTCGTGATCGGCCGCCGCTTCGCCGAACCCGCCGGTCAGCGCCTTCAGCAGGCGTCCGGCGGCCTGAAGACCGAGTTCGCCGCCCTGGCCGCCGCCGCGCCCGAGCTTCAGGCCTATGGCATGAAGGCCTGGGCCGCCGACCGTCTGGCCGAACATGGCGACGCTGTCGAAGACGCCGCCGAACGACTGGCGCGCGCTGGCGGCCTGATCATGGCCAGCCAGAGCCTCGCCATGGCCGCTGGCGTGGCGGGCGCGGCTCTGGCCGCAGGCGCAGGCGCCCCTGCCCTGACCGCCCTGTCCATGCTGGCCGCTGTCGCCACGGTCGAAAGCGCCGGAACCCTGCTGAACGCCCTGCGCCAGAACGGCGCAGTGAAGGCGGCGGTCCAACGCCTGGGCGAACTTCTGGACGAGGAGGCGCCCACGTCGGCTGTCGCTGCTGTCTCGCCGAGCCTGCGCCTGTCCGGCGCCGATCTGGCGGTCGCCCCGCCGCAACGTCTGGCGATCACCGGCCCGTCCGGCTCCGGCAAGACGACCCTGATTGAACGCATGATGGGCCTGCGCCCCGCCTCCGCCGGCGAAATCCTGCACGGAGACGCCGCCGCCCTCGGCGCCGAGGCCTTGCGTCCCCTGTTCGCCTATGCCCCGCAGCAGGCGGTGCTTCTGACCGGCAGCGTGCGCGAAAACCTGCGCCTGGCCGCCCCGTCAGCCTCGGACGACGATCTGTGGGCCGCGCTGGAAGACGCCGCCCTGGCCGACCGCATTCGCGCCGGGCCCGGCGGTCTGGACGCGCCTGTCGGAGAAAACGGCGCCCGCCTGTCGGGCGGCGAGCGACGCCGTCTGGGGCTCGCCCGCGCCTATCTGCGCCCGGCGCCCTGGCTGGTGCTGGACGAACCCACCGAGGGTCTGGACGCCGCCACCGAAACGCAGGTGCTTGAACGGCTCTCCGCCCGTCTGCATCACAGCGGTCAGGGCCTGATCGTCGTCAGCCACCGCCCGGCGCCCCTGGCTCTGTGCGACGCCGCCCTGACCGTTTCGGGCATAGCGCCGGAGGGTCGCGTCGAGATCAGCGCAAGGCCCCGGCAAGCCGCCGCCTGATAGCGCCATATCTTTGATCTCCATCAAGGCGACGCGGGCGTTTAGCGGCTCTTCTGTCGGCAGAGGAGATCACCCATGCCCGCAGACATCATCGCCCCCGTCGTCGCCATCAGCGCCTTCTTCATGACCTTCATCGTCGGCATGGCCTACGGCTGCATCGCCAGCAGCCTGGCCAAGCCCGAAGAGGGCTGAGCCTCATGACCCTGCATCACATCCGCCTTGAGCTCGCGCGGGCGCCCGAACATCCGCACGGAGACGCGGGGGACGGCTACGACCTGGTCTTGACGCTGGACCAGAACGCCCGGCTCGACACAGCCGCCATCGCCATCGCGCCAGAGAAGACCCGTGTCCGCCGCTTCAAGGGCACGCAGACGCTGGCTATCGGCCAACTGACCCGCGCGGAAGACGGCCGGTGGATTCTCGACCTTCCAGGCGAAGATGCGGACGCCGAAGGTTTCCGTCTGGAAGACGAACAGTTCGTCGTCGGCGAATACGTCTCCCTGGCCCAGCCGGGCGGGAACATGCGCGCCTATCGCGTCACCCTGGCCCAGCCGCTTCCCACGGCCTGACAGCCGCTGACGATCGAAGCCTTCCGCGACGCCGCCTGAGAGATCAGGCGGCGTCGTCTGCGTGCGTGTGGATCACCGGCCGGAACAGCAGCTTGTCGATGCGGCGGTCGTCCATGTCGATGACCTCGACCTCGAAACGGCCCAGTTGCAGGATGTCGCCCTCGTTCGGCACGCGCGACAGATGGTGCAGCACCAGACCCGCCACAGTGTGAAAGCCTTCGTGCTCGCCGAAGTCTTCGCCCAGGATTTCACCCAGTTCGTCCAGATCAATCTGACCGTCGACCGCCCAGGTGCCGTCATTGCGCTTGCGCACGGCGGTTTCGGTCTCGTCGTGGCTTTCGTTGAAGTCGCCGGCGATCATCTCCAGCAGGTCCGTGGCCGTGACCACGCCTTCAAAGGCGCCATATTCGTCGACGACGAAGGCCATGTGCACCTTCGATCCCTTCAGGATCTCCAGCGCCTTCAGCACCGAGGTCGACTGGGGGATGAAGGCCGGTTCGGCCACCAGCGTCTCGACGTTGAACTCGCCATTGGTGAGCAGGCTGTCCAGCAGGTCTTTCTTGTGGACCACGCCCAGCGGATTATCGATATCGTTATCGCGCGCCACCACGATGCGCGAATAGGGGCAGGTGCGGATTTCCTCGCGCAGCGTCTCTTCGGAATCGTCCAGCGCGATCCAGTAGACCTCGTGGCGCGGCGTCATGGCCACGCGCACCGCCCGGTCGCCCAGACGCAGGATCTCTTCGATCATCTCCTGCTCTTCCGGCTCGATCAGCCCCGCAGACGTGCCCTCGGCCAGAATGCTCTCGACCTCTTCCTGGGTGACGTCCGAACCATCGCGGTCCTTGACGCCCAGCAGCTTCAGGATGCCCGAAGTCGAGGCCGTCAGCAGCAGCACGAACGGCTTCATCACCAGGGCCAGGGTCGAGATCGGACCGGCCATCTTGGAGGCGATGGTCTCAGGGAAGATCAGGGCCAGCCGCTTGGGCACCAGCTCGCCGACGATCAGCGAGACATAGGTGATCAGCACCACCACCACGGCGGTGGCGATGATCTGCGAATAAGGCGCCAGGGCGGGCAGGTTCGCCTTGAGAATCTCATCCAGCTGGCCGGCGATAGCCGCCTGACCATAGGCGCCCGCCAGAATGCCGATCAGGGTGATGCCCACCTGGACGGCCGACAGGAACTGCGTCGGCTCTTCGGCCAGCTTCAACGCGGCTCGGGCGCCGCGGTCGCCTCTTTCGGCGCGGCTCTGCAGCTTGGATTTTCGGGAAGACACGACCGCAAGTTCGGTCATGGCGAAAAGGCCGTTCAGCACCACAAGCAGCAGCACGACGACGATAGCGATGGTCAACATCGAAAAGGGAGAAGCCCTGACGCGGCGCGACTAACGGCGTCCGCGCGGCCTATAGTAAAGATGAACCTCGGTCTGCGCCAGCTTTCTTGTCGGCTATGCGGCGGCCCGTCGCTGCCGCCCCGCATCAGGCCGCCGTCGGAATCTTGACTTCCGACCACGCGTCGGCTGCTGCGGCGCCCCGCTCCATCCCGTTCAACAGAATCTGCAACGTCACCGGCTTGGCTGTCAGATGGTCCGCCCCAGCCTGCATGGCCTTTACATGGTGCGCCTCGGTCGTGTTGGCGGTCAGCATGACGATCGGCGTCCGGCGTCGCCCTGAGCGCGCCTCGGACGCCCGAATGCGCCGCATGGCCTCCAGTCCGTCCATGACCGGCATCTGCATGTCCATCAGAACCATGTCGAAGGGTTCAAGCATGAAGCGCTCGACGCCCTCGGCGCCATTGTCAGCGGTGACGATCTCAAAGCCCAGCGGCTCCAGCAGACAGCGCACCACCATCTGATTGGCCGGATTGTCCTCCACCGCCAGCACGCGCAGGCGTCCCGCCGGTTCCGGCTGTTCCGCCGTCTGCGCCGGAGCCTCGACGTTATTCGACGCCTGCCGCTCGATGGGTATGGCCACGCGGAATACGCTGCCGCGTCCCAAGGCCGATTCCGCCGAAATCGTTCCGCCCATCAACTCCGCCAACAGGCGACAGATCGACAGCCCCAGTCCGGTCCCGCCGAATTGGCGCGAGATGGCGTCGTCGGCCTGAACGAACGGCTGGAACAGACGCTGCGCCGCCTGTTCGTCGAAACCGATCCCCTCATCCTCCACCTCGATAAGCAGGCGCTCTGCCTGCGCGTCGCCGGCCACATCGACGCGAACCGCCACATGGCCCTGAGCCGTGAACTTCACCGCATTGGAGACCAGATTGGAGACGATCTGCGCGATCCTTACGCCATCGCCGATCACCATGTCGTTCGCCGCATCGCTGAAGGTCGCCGCCAGCGTAAGCCCCTTGGCCTCGGCCCCTGCACGGCGCATCTCCACGACCGCGCCGATATCGGCCCTCAAGTCGAACGGCGCGGGCGCCAGGGTGAACTGCCCCGCCTGCATTTTCGACAGATCCAGCATGTCATCCAGCACCCGACGCAAGGCGTCGCCGGCACCGGTGATCAGGTTCAGCATATCGTTCTGGCGCGGAGTCAAGGTCGTGTGCGTTAGGGCCGACGCCAGCCCCAGCACGGCGTTCAACGGGGTGCGGACCTCATGGCTGATGTTCGCAAAGAAGCGATCCCGCGCCTCGGCGGCCTGGCGCGCTTCCGCCTGCGCAACCTCCAGCGCCTTCAACGCCCGCACGTGATCCGAGACCTCGAAGCGAATGGCCGTATAGGTTTCCGGCCGCCCATCAGACCCGAGATTCGGCACAATGGTGGTGTCCACCCAGTAGGGCGCGCCAGCCTTGGTGCGGTTCTCAATGGTGCCGCGCCATACCTGACCGCTCGCAATGGTGCGGTACAGATCGCGGAAATAGTCGCGCGTGTGGGCGCCGGAGTTCACTACCCTGTGCGTCTGGCCGATCAGTTCCTCGCGCGAATAGCCGCTGACCGCCTCGAACTTGTCGTTGCAATACAGGATGCGGCCGGCGCGGTCGGTGATCGCCACAATGGCGGCCTCGTCCAGTGCGGCAGAGAGCCCCGCCCGGCGGGGCCAATCGACGTCAGACATTAGCTAGGGGGTCCTTTCAGACCGCCACATGCGCCCGCCATCGCTGCCAAATGCTTAATCGTAACACCCGACCAAGGTCTAGGGTTACGCTTTGATCCAGCGCAAAACGCCCGTCGGCCATGCAAAACGGCCCCCGGATCGCTCCAGGGGCCGCTCTGTTACGCTTTACTCTTGGCCTAACGCCCTTTCGGGCTGCTTGAGGCCGGCACGCTTACGCTTACTCGTTACTGGCGAACCAGCGAGGGCCGAGGCCCTCGCTCATTCTGACGTCGATATTACTCGACGATCTTGGCCACGACGCCGGCGCCGACGGTGCGGCCGCCTTCGCGGATGGCGAAGCGCAGCTTCTCTTCCATCGCGATCGGCGTGATCAGCTCGACGTCCAGCTCGGCGTTGTCGCCCGGCATGATCATTTCCACGCCTTCCTTCAGGCGCACGATGCCGGTCACGTCCGTCGTGCGGAAGTAGAACTGCGGGCGGTAGTTCGTGAAGAACGGCGTGTGACGGCCGCCTTCTTCCTTGTTCAGGATGTAGGCTTCAGCCACGAACTTGGTGTGCGGGGTGATCGAACCCGGCTTGCACAGCACCTGGCCGCGCTCGACGTCTTCACGCTTGGTGCCGCGCAGCAGCACGCCCACGTTGTCGCCCGCCTGGCCCTGGTCCAGCAGCTTGCGGAACATTTCGACGCCCGTGCAGGTCGTCTTCTGAACCGGACGGATGCCGACGATTTCGACTTCTTCACCGACCTTGACGATGCCGCGCTCGACGCGACCCGTCACCACAGTGCCGCGGCCCGAGATCGAAAACACATCTTCGACCGGCATCAGGAACGGCATGTCGATCGGGCGTTCCGGTTGCGGGATGTAGCTGTCGACCGCCGCCATCAGCTCCAGGATGCGCTCTTCGCCGATCTGCGGGTCGCGGTCTTCGACGGCGGCCAGGGCCGAGCCCTTCACGACCGGGATGTCGTCGCCCGGGAACTGGTACGAGCTGAGCAGCTCGCGCACTTCCATTTCGACCAGCTCCAGCAGTTCCTCGTCGTCGACCATGTCGACCTTGTTCAGGAACACAACCAGAGCCGGAACGCCGACCTGACGCGACAGCAGGATGTGCTCGCGGGTCTGCGGCATCGGGCCGTCAGCGGCCGAGCACACCAGGATCGCGCCGTCCATCTGGGCGGCGCCCGTGATCATGTTCTTCACGTAGTCGGCGTGGCCCGGGCAGTCCACGTGCGCGTAGTGACGGTTGGCCGTCTCATATTCCACGTGCGACGTGTTGATCGTGATGCCGCGCGCTTTTTCTTCCGGCGCGTTGTCGATGTCGGCGTAGTTCATCGCCTTGCTGCCGCCGGCCTTCGCCAGCGTCATCGAGATCGCCGCCGTCAGCGTCGTCTTGCCGTGGTCAACGTGGCCGATCGTGCCGATGTTCACGTGCGGCTTGGTGCGTTCGAACTTTTCCTTGGCCATGGCCAAACTCCTGTGGCCCGGGTCCGGAACGGAGGGGCGCTGTGCTCAGTTCATAAAACCTGGAGCGGGTAGCGGGAATCGAACCCGCATATTCAGCTTGGAAGGCTGCTGCACTACCATTGTGCTATACCCGCGCGAAGAATGCGGCTGCACCGCCCTTCGTTTGAAGAGCGACGTTTCCGCACCCGATTCCTTTCTGGACTCCCGGCCCGGCGGGCATTGAAGGCGCGTGGTGGGGGAAGCAGGACTCGAACCTGCGAAGCTTACGCAGCGGATTTACAGTCCGCCCCCTTTGCCGCTCGGGACATTCCCCCAGCGCGCCTTATGTCAATGCCGGTCTGGAAACGCCGGAAACAATCTTTCGATCATTTCGCGACGAAAGCCTTCGCTGTCGGGCGACGCCTGCAGTAGAGGAAGCGCCTGAACCGAAAGCCCTGGGGCCCAAATCGGAGGCCGTCTTATAGTGTCGTCATTTCGAGAACGCAACGACCGGAAAACCGGTAAAAAACAATCTTTCCACAAGAGGGACGAAACACGCCCAAATCGGGCTCAAACCCCCGCGCCGCAAGGACGCAGCTCCGGCGAAAACGAGCGCAGGCCCGCCCGATCGCGCCCGGACGCCGATAATTTTCTTTGGGGACGCCACCCGGTTCTGGCCGCTTTGGCGAATCCGGCGCGGCGCGGAACGGGCCGTCTGATGGTCACTGAAGACCGCGCCGAGGAGATTCAGCGCGAGAATCTGGCGAACGGCCACCGAATCGAAGTGGTCGATTCTCTGGCCCTTGGCCGGATGCTGCCCGCCGGGGCCGTGCATCAGGGCATGGCCTTCAAGGTCCAGCCGCTGGAAGGCGTCGACCTGGAAGACCTGGCCGAACCGGCTGAGGGCGTCATCGTCATGCTGGATCAACTGACCGACCCTCAGAACGTCGGCGCCATCTTCCGCTCGGCCCTGGCCTTCGGCGCGCGCGGCATCGTCGTGCAAGACCGCCACTCTCCCGCCCTCGCCGGCGCCCTGGCCAAGGCCTCGGCCGGCGCGACCGAGCGCCTGCCCTGCGCCCGCGTCACGAATCTCAGCCGCGCGCTGGAAAAGCTGGCCGATCACGGCTGGCGCGCCATCGGCATGGACGGCGGCTCGGACCTGACGCTGGAACAGGCGCTGGACCCCCGTCCGACCGTCATCGTCATGGGCTCGGAAGGCGACGGCGTGCGCCGCCTGGTGGCCGAGCACTGCGAAGCGATGGCCCGCATCCCCATGCCCGGCGGTTTCGAGAGCCTGAACGTCTCCAACGCCGCGGCCATCGCCCTTTATGAAGCCGCGCGGGCTCAGGGGCGCGCAAGCTAGGGACACACCCCCCGCGCCACTTCGCCCCTGCGGCGTCTTGGCGCGGGTCCCGTCGGGCTTTATGAGTGCGGCATGGACTTCCTCTCCAATCCCGAACTGATCAGTCAGGCCTCCGCCCTTGGCAAGGTTCTGATGATCGACCTGGTGCTGGCCGGCGACAACGCTGTCGCCGTCGGCCTGGCCGCCGCCGCCCTGCCGCAGGAACAGCGCCGCAAGGCCATCCTGGTCGGCCTGGCCGCCGCCGTCGTCATGCGCATCGGTCTGGCGCTGATCACCGTCCAGCTGTTGGCTATCGTCGGCCTGTTGCTGGCAGGCGGCTTCCTGCTGCTGTGGGTCTGCTGGAAGATGTGGCGCGAGCTGCGCGAACAGGCCACCCACGATCAGGCCGAAGCCGAGGCCGAGATCGAACGCGCGATGGCCATCGAACACGGCGGCGGCCCCTCGCCCGAGGAAATGGGCCTGAAGCGCAAGACCTTCGGCGCCGCCCTGATCCAGATCATGATCGCCGACCTGACCATGTCGCTGGACAATGTGCTGGCCGTGGCGGGCGCCAGCCATGATCACCCGTGGATCATGGTGTTCGGCCTGATCCTGTCGATCGCCCTGATGGGTCTGGCGGCCACCTTCATCGCCAAGCTGTTGAACCGTTATCGCTGGATCGCCTACGTCGGCCTGGCGATCGTGCTGTACGTCGCGCTGCACATGATCTGGGACGGCGGCCGTTCGGTGATCGTGCGCACCGGCCATACGGAACAGTTCAACGCCTCGGCCCCGGCCTTCCTGGCGATCGGCGCGGAGGAAGAAGCCAAACATCTGCGTCAGGGCGGCAAGGGCGCAAACTCACATACGCCCCACGCCCTGCCCGGCGGTCGAGAGCGGGGCGCCCCGCCGCCGCAGACGGTCGAGCCCGCGCCGCCTGCGCCCTGAAACAAAAAAAGGCCCGGATCGCTCCGGGCCTTTTCTTTATTGCATGCCTTGGTCGTTAAGGCCCTTACCCCTCAGCGCCGCCGAAGCGTTCGGTCCATTCGGCGACCTGAGCGTCCTCGATCTTGGCGAACAGCACCTGGGCAGAGGCTACGGCCTGCCCCGTCGGCAGGGCGTTCAGCAGATCGACCTGCGCGTCCGGCCAGGACAGGTCGGTCGAGCCCACGGTCGCGGCGATGCGGGCCGCCGCCTCGGGCATGAAGGGGGCGGTGATCCGGGCGAACAGGGCGACCAGGTTCAGGCCGGTGCGGACGCCGACGGCGGCGCGCTCACGGTCGGTCTTCAGCGCCGTCCACGGCGCGGCGACCTGCAGATACTCATTGCCAAGGGCCCACAGGGCGCGCGCGGCCTGGGCCGCCTTGCGGAACTCCATGGCCTCGAACTCGGCGGTCAGTTCGTCCAGCCCGGCCTTGATGTCGGCGGCCAGCTTGATCTCCAGCGGCCCGGCCTCGCCTTCGGCCGGCAGCACGCCGTCGAACTTGGACTCGGTGAACTTGACGATGCGGTTGACGAAGTTGCCCAGCACGTCGGCCAGGTCCTTGTTCGTCGTCGACTGGAACTGCTCCCAGGTGAAGGCCGCGTCGGAATGTTCCGGACCATAGGCCGTCAGGTGCCAGCGCCAGTAATCGGCGGGCAGCAGCTCCAGCGCCTGATCCATGAAGACGCCCCGACCCATGCTGGTCGAGAACTTGCCGCCGTACCAGTTCAGCCAGTTGAAGGCCTTCAGCTGGTCCACCGTCTTCCACGGCTCGCCTGAGCCGAGGATGGTCGATGGGAAGCTGACGGTGTGAAAGGCGACGTTGTCCTTGCCCATGAACTGGACGTAGCGCACGTCCTCGGCGCCCTCGTCCAGACGCCACCACGAGCGCCAGTCCCCGCCGGTCTTGTCGGCCCATTCCTCGGTCGCGCCGATGTATTCGATGGGGGCGTCGAACCAGACGTAGAAGACCTTGCCTTCCATGCCCGGACGCGGCCCGCCGTCGGGCCCGACGACCGGCACGCCCCATTTCAGGTCGCGGGTGATGCCCCGGTCGATCAGGCCTTCATCCAGATGCTTATAGGCGATGGAGCGAGCCAGCGGCTGCCACTGGGGCGAGCGGGCGTCGACCCAGGCGCGCACATCGTCGGCCACCTTGGTCTGCAGCAGATAGAGGTGGCGCGTGTCGCGGACCTCCAGATTGCGACTGCCCGACACCGCCGAATAGGGATTGATCAGGTCGGTCGGATCCAGCAGGCGGCCGCAGTTGTCGCACTGGTCCCCGCGCGCCTTCTCATAGGCGCAGTGCGGACAGGTCCCCTCGACGTAGCGGTCGGGCAGGAAGCGGGCGTCGTCGATCGAATAGATCATCCGGTCAACGCGCTCCTCGATCAAGCCGCGCTCTTCCAACACCTTGGCGAAATGCTGGGTCAGGCGGGTGTTCGGGGCGTTGGAGCTGCGGCCGAACACGTCGAACGACAGGCTGAAGGCTTCGCCCGCGCGGCGCTGCACCTCGTGCTGCTCGTCGCAATAGGCGCGCACATCCTGACCGGCGGCGGCGGCGGCCAGTTCGGCCGGGGTGCCGTGTTCATCGGTGGCGCAGACATAGAGGACGTCATGCCCCCTCGCCCGCATGAAACGCGCCCACACATCGGCGGGCAGCATCGACCCGGCCAGATTCCCAAGGTGCTTGATGCCGTTGATATAGGGCAGCGCCGAGGTGATGAGGATGCGGGCCATGATGTTCCAACGTCTGACAGGGAGGCGTCGGATATAGAGGGCGAAACGCCACGCGTCACCTTCTCCCTCCCCCTTCGTGGACAGAGAGAAGGCTGGCCCGCCCTACAGACGCCGCGCGATGCGCACGAAGCGCCCGGTCAGCAGCGCGCCCGAGATCAGGCTGGCGACGATCACCGACCAGACCAGTCCGTCCACCCCGATCCGGTGCGCCAGGAACCAGCCCAGCGGGATCATGATCAGGCCATAGGACAACAGGTGCATCAGCGTCGGCCACACCACGTCGCCTGCCGCACGGTTGGCCTGTGCGGCGACCACCTGCATGGCGTCGGCGACGAAGAACAGCGTCGCCAGCACCAGCGCCGGAGCCGCAATGGCGAGGATCGCCGGGTCGGTCGTATAGGCGCCGACGATCAGCCGCGCCGACGGCCAGATGATCAGGGCGATGATGAAGGCCAGCACCGTCACCACGCCGATGCCGGCCAGACCGCCGCGCATCACGCCCGCCTTGTCCGCCGCGCCATAGCTGCGACCGACCAGCACCGCCGTCGCGGACGAAAGCCCCATCGGCACCATGAAGACGATGGCCGAGATGTTGATCACGACCGCCCAGCTGGCGGTCTGGGCGGCGCCCAGCTGACCGGCGAACAGGGTCATGGCGGCGAATGCGCCGACCTCGATGAAGTTCGACGCCCCCGCGCCCAGCCCGACCTTCATCTGCTGGCTCTCGACCGCCTTGTCGCGTTTGGGCTTCTTGAACACGCCCCAGGCCCGCGCCTCGGGCAGGCGCAGGATGAAGACGACCAGAAAGATCGCCAGCGCCGTGCGCGCGCCGAACGTCGCCCAGGCCGAGGCCACCGCGCCATGCAGGCCGATGCCCAGCAGGTCCGGCACCAGCAGCAGGTTCAGCGCCAGATTGACCGCATTGGCCACCCACATGGCGACCATGCCCGCCTTGGGCCTGTGCAGGCCCTCAAGAAAGAACTGGGCGCAGACCGAAATCAGATAGGCGGGCATCGACAGGGCGAAGACCATCAGGGCAGGCGTCGCGCCCTCGCCCAGACCGTCCTCCAGCCCCATGTGAACCAGTCCGAACGGCCCCAGCAGCAGCAGGCCGATCATCGAGACCAGACCGATCTGCAGCGAATAGGTCATGCCGCGCCGCAGGACGGCGCCGACCTCGTCGCCCCTGCCCTCGCCCAGCAGGCGGGCGGTCATGACCTGCACCCCCATCATCAGCCCGACCGCCGTGGTCAGCACGACCGAGGACGGCGCCCATGCCAGGGAGTGGAAGGCCAGTTCGCGGCTGGCGTAGTGGCCGACGACGATGGCGTCCGTCAGCCCCATCGTCATGATGCCCAGACGCGCCATGACGACCGGCCAGGCCAGCTTCAGCAGCTCGGACAGGGTGGCGCGGGTCTTGAAGCTGAACAGGGCGTGGGTCATCGGAGGCCGCAACAGCCACGCGCCCATGCGCGCGTCAATCGATTTTCCGTGTGTTTCGGGCGCCTACCAGGCGCCCAGTTCGCGCAACTCCCGCGCCAGTTCGGGCGGCAGGTCCGTCGGCTCGGCCACCGACAGGTCCGGCGGCACGTCCTTGTCGAAATAGCGCCAGCCCTGAAACGGCCGCCGGGCCAGCGGCGCGGTGCGGATGACCTGGCTGTCCAGCTTGATCTCGCAGCGACTGGCCTTGCCCTCGCCCACGGTCGTTATGTCCAGAATGCGCTGACGGCAGGTCACCACGCCCTTCATCACCCAATAAAGGGAGCCGCCGTCCTCGATCTCGGCGGCGCGCTTGGGCGTCATGCGGGTGTGGACGATGCGCCAGTCGGACCGGGCGGCGTTCGCCTCCAGCGTCTCGACCTCGGACACGCCGACGCAGAGCTTGATCATGTGCAGGGGCATGAAACGCCGCCTCTACTCCGTTCATCCCGGCGGACGCCGGGACCCAGTAAGAGCCCCGCACGCGACGCTCGACAAACTTGCTCGGGCCAGCTCCCGGCGTCCGCCGGGATGAGCGGGGGTTTAGTCCGCCGCCTTCACCACAGCCAGCACCGCGCCGTCCACGACCTGATCACCGACAGCGACGTTGAACTCGGCCACCACGCCGTCGAAGGGCGCGGTCAGGGCGTGCTCCATCTTCATGGCCTCCAGCACCACGACCGGCTGCCCCTTGGTCACGGCGTCGCCGGCCTTGGCGGGCGCCGCGACGATCTTGCCCGGCATGGGCGCGCGCAGGCCGCCGTCGGAGGCGGCGCCGCCAACAGAACCCCCAGCCAGTGGAAATGCACGAATTTCGAACGATTGCCCGCCTTCAAAACTGACCCCCGTCGTATTTGTTTGAGGCCAGTAGTTCGACACTGCGTACTTGTCAGGACTGATCGCCACGACCCGTGACACACCGTTTACGACCACGACCTGCTCTACCAACGGCCGTCCGTTAACTCGAAAGCCCAACGTGCCGTCATACCCGTGCCACGGACTGTAACTGTCCACATCGGTAGCTTCGCTGCATTGAAAACGTAGATACCGAGCAGCATCTTCGAGCGCACCATCAGATATCGGCACAGCAGCAAGGCTCCCCTCCTCCGCCGCGATGAAGCCCGTATCCACGTCACCCTCGACGAAGCGCCGGTGATCCAGACAGCGCGCCATGAAGCCTGCGTTGGTCTTCACCGGCCAGACTTCTACCTCGCGGCAGGCGTCGGCCAGGCGGGCGGCGGCGGCTTCGCGGGTGTCTTCATGGACGATCAGCTTGGCGATCATCGGGTCGTAGAACTGGCTGACCTCGCCGCCCTGCATCACGCCGGTGTCGACGCGGATGTCGTCGGGCATGACGAAGTGATCCAGCCGCCCGATGGACGGTAGGAAGCCGTTGGCCGGGTCTTCGGCGTAGAGGCGGGCCTCCATGGCCCAGCCCTTCATCGGGATGTCGGCCTGCGCCAGCGGGATCGGCTGGCCCGCTGCAACGCGTAGCTGCCACTCCACCAGATCGACACCGGTGATGGCCTCCGTCACCGGGTGTTCAACCTGCAGTCGCGTATTCATCTCCATGAACCAGATGCGGTCGGCCTTCAGCCCGTCGGAGGCGTCGGCGATGAACTCGATGGTCCCCGCGCCCTGATAGTTGACGGCCCTGGCGGCGCGGACGGCGGCGGCGGTGACGGCGTCGCGCGTGGCCTGATCCATGCCGGGCGCCGGGGCTTCCTCGATCACCTTCTGGTGGCGACGTTGCAGCGAGCAATCGCGCTCATGCAGGTGGACGACGTTGCCGTGGCTGTCGCCGAAGACCTGCACCTCGATGTGGCGCGGGCGAGTGATGTAGCTCTCGATCAGGACGCGCGGGTCGCCGAAGGACGACTGCCCCTCACGCTGCGCTGAGGCCAGACCTTCGGCAAAGTCCTCAGCGCGGTCGACCTTGCGCATCCCCTTGCCGCCGCCGCCCGCGACCGCCTTGATCAGCACCGGGAAGCCGATGCGGTTCGCCTCGGCCGTCAGAGTCTCCAGCGACTGGTCCTCGCCCTGATAGCCGGGCGTGACGGGCACCCCCGCCTCGATCATCAGCTTCTTGGCCGCGTCCTTCAGGCCCATGGCGCGGATCGAGGACGGCTTGGGGCCGATCCAGACGATGCCCGCCGCCGCCACGGCCTCGGCGAAGTCGGCGTTCTCGGACAGGAAGCCGTAGCCGGGGTGGATGGCCTCCGCCCCCGTCGCCTTGGCCGCCGCCAGCACCTTGGCCGCATCCAGATAGGATTCGCGCGCCGCCGCCGGGCCGATCAGCACCGCCTCATCCGCCTCACGCACGTGCAGGGCGTTGGCGTCAGCCTCGGAATAGACGGCGATGGTGCGCAGGCCCATGCGGCGAGCGGTGCGGAAGACGCGGCAGGCGATCTCGCCGCGATTGGCGACCAGGACGGACTTGAACATTCGGCTACCTTATTGCGCCCAGCTCGGCGCGCGTTTGTCGAGGAAGGCGCGCACGCCTTCCTGCCCCTCGGCCGAGATGCGGGCGCGAGCGATGCGCTTGGCGGTCTCTTCCAGCAGGCGGTTGTCGATATCCTCACCCGCCACATCGTTGACCAGACGCTTAGCGTCGCCCATCGCGCCCGGCGCATTGGCCGACAGGCTGTCCGTCAGCATGGAGATGAACTCGTCCACCGAACCTTCAGGCAGGACCATGTCGATCAGCCCCGCATGGGCGGCGTAATCGGCGTCGAAGATGTTGGCCGTCAGGAACAACTGGCGCGCGCGGCGCGCGCCGACCGCCTCGATGACATAGGGGGCGATGGTCGCGGGGATCAGGCCCAGCTTGACCTCGGAGAAGGCGAAGCGCGTCCCCTCGACCGCCACAGCCATGTCGCAGGCGGCGACGATGCCCGCACCGCCGCCCATCGCCGCGCCCTCGACCAGAGCCACCGTCAGCGCCGGCACGTCGTGCAGGGCCTTCAGCATCTTCGCCAGGCCCATGGCGTCGTCGCGGTTGTCGCTCTCGGACCAGTCGGCGGCGTCGCGCATCCAGTTCAGGTCGGCGCCCGCGCTGAACGTCCCGCCCGCGCCGCGGATGAAGACCACCCGCACCCGGTCCGCGCCTTGCAGGGTCTCAAACGCCTCATACAGGGCGGCGATGGTGGCGGCGTCGAAGGCGTTCTTCTTCTGCGGCCGGTTGATGGTGACGAAGACCACGCCGTCGGCCGTGGCGTCGATCTGCACCAGATCGTCGTTCGCGTCCGGCGCCGGATCGGCGACGAAGGGATGGGCGATGGCGTTCATCTCCGCCGCCTCGGCGTCGGTAATGTCCAGGGCGTTGAGGTCGTCTTCGGTGGGCTTCTGGTCGGTCATGATAGGCTCCTTGCCGAAGTGAAACGCGGCAGTACGGCTTTGGTGCAGGCTTTCGCCAGTTACATCCGGAATACGCCGAAGGTCGTTTCGGGGATGGGGGCGTTCAGGCTGGCGCTGATGGCCAGGCCCAGCACATCGCGGGTCTGGGCCGGGTCGATGACGCCGTCGTCCCACAGGCGGGCGGTGGCGTAATAGGGATTGCCTTCGTCCTCGTACTTCTGACGGATCGGCGCCTTGAAGGCCTCGGCCTCTTCCGGCGTCCAGGTCTCTGCGTCGCGGTGAACGGTGGCCAGGACGCTGGCCGCCTGCTCGCCGCCCATCACGCTGATGCGGCTGTTGGGCCAGGTGAACAGGAAGCGCGGGGAATAGGCGCGGCCGCACATGCCGTAGTTGCCGGCCCCGAACGACCCGCCGATCAGGACGGTGAACTTGGGCACCTCGGCCGAGGCGACGGCCGTCACCAGCTTGGCGCCGTGCTTGGCGATGCCCTCGGCCTCATATTTGCCGCCGACCATGAAGCCCGAGATGTTCTGCAGGAAGAGCAGCGGAATCTTGCGCTTGCAGGCCAGTTCGATGAAGTGCGCGCCCTTCTGGGCGCTCTCGGAGAACAGCACGCCGTTGTTGGCCAGAATCGCGACCGGCTGCCCCCAGATGCGGGCGAAGCCGCACACCAGCGACGTGCCGTACAATGCCTTGAACTCGTCCATCTCCGAGCCGTCGACGATGCGGGCGATGACCTCGCGCACGTCATAGGGGGCCCGGACATCCTCGGGGATGATGCCGTACAGCTCAGCCGGATCGTAAGCGGGGGCGCGCGGCTCGCGCACGTCCAGCGGCTGGGGCTTGGCAGTGTTCAGATTGGCCACGATGGAGCGCACGATCTCCAGCGCGTGCTCGTCGTTCTCGGCCACATGGTCGACCACGCCGGATCTGCGGCCGTGGGTCTCGGCCCCGCCCAGTTCCTCGGCCGAGATGACTTCGCCGGTCGCGGCCTTCACCAGCGGCGGCCCGGCCAGGAAGATGGTGCCCTGATTGCGGACGATCACCGTCTCGTCCGACATGGCCGGCACATAGGCTCCGCCCGCCGTGCAACTGCCCATGACGCAGGCGATCTGGGGGATAGACCGGGCGCTCATCCGCGCCTGGTTGAAGAAGATGCGGCCGAAGTGATCGCGATCAGGAAAGACCTCCGCCTGGTGCGGCAGGTTGGCCCCGCCGGAATCGACCAGATAGACGCACGGCAGATTGTTCTGCTCGGCGATCTCCTGCGCCCGCAGGTGCTTCTTCACCGTCACCGGGAAGTAGGCACCGCCCTTCACCGTCGGGTCGTTGGCGACGATCATCACCTCGCGGCCCGACACCCGGCCGACGCCGCAGATCATCCCGGCGCCGGGGGCCTCGTCACGATACATGCCATCGGCGGCCAGTTGCCCGACCTCGAGGAAGGGCGAGCCCGGATCCAGCAACCGCTCGACCCGATCCCTCGGCAACAGCTTGCCGCGCGCCACATGGCGCTCGCGGCTGGCGTCCGACCCGCCCCGCGCTGCCTTGGCGACCTTTTCATAAAGCACGTCCCGCAGGGCGCGATTGTGCGCATCCAGCGTTTTGAAAGCAGGACTGTTGCGATCGACGGCGGAAATCAGCTTGGGCATGCCTAAGGTTTAGGAGGCTTCCGCGCCGGGGGGAAGCCGTTCGGTTCACCGAAGACGAAATCGGCTATATCTCCTTCCCATGGCCCCGCTTCGACCGGACACCCTCGCCGCCGCCCTGACCCGCGCCTTCGAGGACGCGCAGGACAGCCGCGCCAGCTGGTTCGCCCTGACGCGGGGCGAGCGGCTGTTTTCCGCCGGCGACCGCGCCGACACCCTCTATCTGCTGCGCGCCGGGCGGCTGGGCGTCTTCCGTCGCGACGACGGCCGCACACCCCAGATGATCGCGGTCATAAAGCCCGGCGAGCCGGTTGGCGAACTGGCCATGCTGGCGGGGACCTCGCACATGTCGGACGTGGTCGCCCTGCGCGACAGCGACGTGCTGGCCCTGCCGCGCGAGGCCTTCTTCGACGCCGCGCGCAACGATCCCCTGCTGATGTCGGAGTTGGGCCAGATTATGCTGACCCGGGCGCGTGAGCGCGGCGGCGGGACCGAGCCCAACGTCTTCGGCTTCGTCTCTGCCCGCGACAAGCCGATCCGCGGCTTCGTCGAGCGCGTCGCCCGCGCGGTCGAGGCTCAGGGCGCCACCTGTCACGTCATCGACAGTTCGGCCCTGTCATCCGCCGCCGAGTGGTTTTCGCGGGTCGAGGACGCCCACGACTATGTCCTCTATGTCGCCGAGGCGGATGAGCCGAACTGGGCCGCCCTGTGCGCGCGTCAGGTCGACCGGCTGTTCCTGGTCGGCGCCGCCGACTGCCCCCCGCCCCCCGCCCCGCCCGTGGCCGACGAGTGGGACGATGCGGGCCAACGCACCGACCTGATCCTGCTGCGCGATCCCCGGATGCCGCGTCCCAGCAACACCCGCGCCTGGCTGGACGTGCTGAAGCCCGGCCGCTGGTTCCACGCGGTCGAGGGCCTGTTCGAAGACACCGCGCGGATCGCCCGGCTGATCACCGGCTCCTCCGTCGGGGTGGTGCTGTCCGGCGGCGGCGCGCGCGCCTATGCCCACATCGGCGCGCTGAAGGCCCTGCGCGAGGCGGGCACGCCCATCGACTTCATCGGCGGCGCCTCAATGGGGGCGGTCATCGGCGCCGGTCCTGCTCTCGGCTGGTCCGACGAGGAATTGGAACACCACATCCGCCAGGCCTTCGTCCTGTCCGACCCCCTGGCCGACATCGCCCCGCCCATCATCGCCATGACTCACGCCCGCAAGGTCAAGACGCTGATGAAAGAGGCCTTCGGCGATGTGCAGATGGAGGACATGCTGCTGCCGTTCTTCGCCGTCTCGACCAATCTGACCGCAGGCAGGCTGGAGGTGCATCGCGAGGGCACGCTGCGCCACGCCCTGCGCGCCTCCATCTCCATTCCCGGCGTCATGCCGCCCGTGGTGATGAACGGCCAGGTGCTGGTCGACGGCGCCGTTCTGCGCAACTTCCCAAGCGACGTAATGCGCCGGTTGAACAGCGGCCCGGTCGTGGGCGTCGACGTGTCTCAGTCACGCGGCGTGGACGCTTCGGCGCTGGAGAATCCCCCCTCCTGGTGGCGTTGGATCCTGTCGGGGGCCTGGAAGCACGGCCCGCCGATCGTCTCCATCCTGATGCGCTCGGCCACCCTGTCGAGCGAGGCCGAGCGGATGCAGGCCCGCGCCGAGACGGACCTGCTGATCCTGCCGCCCTCAGACGGCGTCGATATCCGCGACTGGAAGGCCTATGAGCCCGGCGTCGCCGCCGGCTATGAGGCCGCGCGCGCCGCCCTGGACAGCCTCAACCGCCCGGTCGAGACCCTGCACCGGCGCCGCCGCTCCGACGCGCCAGAAGAAACAGTCGAGGAAATGGCAGAAGAGTCCTTCCCTCAGGACGTTTTGGAAACGCCTGGCCCAACACCTGGCTCAGGCGCAACACGAAGGCGTCGCGGCTGGCTGGGTCTTCGCAAAGCGCGGTGAGATAGGGCCGCAGCGCCGTCCCCTTCATCCACTCCAGCACGGCGTCATCGCCTTCCAGCACATGCAGATAGGTCGTCGACCAGATGTCGATCTCTTCGCACAGATCCGCCGCCGCATCGTAATAGGCCTCCGCCGCCAGCAGAGGCTGAATGGTGTCCACACCGCTCAGCCGCTCGCGCCATGGTCCGTCCGCCGCCGTCTGACGCATCAGCGTATGGTGGCGCGTCTCCCACGCCATCGGCATCTGCACCGCCAGCACGCCGCCCGGCGCCAGAGCCTTGATCAGACGCCGGAACAGGGCCGCATGGTCCGGCGCCCACTGTAGCGAGGCGTTGGCCAGGATAAGATCAACCGGCACATCCGGCGCCCAGCGTTCCAGATCGCCCTGCACCCAGCGTACGTCGTCCGGCAGGCCGCGCGCCTGTTCCAGCATCGCCGCGCTGGAATCCAGCCCATGCACCCGCGCGCCCGGCCAGCGTCGTTTCAGCAGCGCCGCATGCTGTCCCGTGCCGCAGCCGATGTCCCAGACCTCATGCGGGTCCAGATCGTCCGGCAGATGCGACAGCAGGTCGATGGCCGCGCGATCGCGCTGGCGCTCAAAACGATTGTATTGCTGGGGGTCCCACGCCGGCGACGTCATCGTCATTATTCTCCTTCGAGCATCGTGAAAGCGATTCGAAAGAGAATGGTACAGCCTCTCAGGATTGAACTGAGGACCTCCGGCTCCACAAACCGGCGCTCTAACCAGCTGAGCTAAGGCTGCACATCTCTGCGCGAGGGCGGTTCTCTAGCGGGCCTCGCCGCCGGGGGCAAGCGGCCTTTTCACCCTCGCGTAGAATTTATGTTTTATCCCCGTCAGTTCCAACCTCGGCTGGCGATATATTGCTGCAACTGGGCGATCCGGGTCTGATCCGACGGGTGGGTCGAGGCGAACTCCGGCGTGCCCGACTGCCGCCCAGCCGCCATCGCGCGCCACAGCGTCAACGACTCGGACGGCTTGTAACCGGCCGCCGCCATGTAATCGACGCCCAGCCGATCCGCCTCCAGCTCATGACTGCGCGAGAAGGGCAGCAGCACGCCCAACTGGGCGCCCAGGCCGCCGAAAGCCTGCACTGCCTGGCCATAATCCCCTGCCCGGCTCTGCACGGCGCCCAGAACCAGACCCGTCGTCTGCGTTGTCGATGCCCGCTCGGCCGCATGGCGCGCGACGACGTGGCCGACCTCGTGGCCGATCACCGCCGCCAGTTGGTCGTCGTTCTTGGCGATGGCGAGCAGCCCCGTCGTCACGCCCATATGGCCGGAAGGCAGGACGAAGGCGTTCGGCGTGGCGTCGTCGAACACCGCATAGTCCCAGTGACGATTGGTCAGGTTCGCCGCCTGGACGATTCGATCGCCGACGCGGCGAACGCGCGCGTTCTGGGCGGCGTTGTTCGACACCTTCTGCGTCCGCAGGGTCTCGGCCCAGGCGGCCTGGGACTGCTGGATCAGCGCGCTGTCGTCCATCAGAACGAACTGGCTGCGGCCCAGCGCCTCATTATAGGCGCAGCCGCCGATGCCAGCGCCGACAACGCTCGCGCCAATGGCCAGAATGACGAGGATGGGTTTGTGGGACATGGGGCCTCCAGACGGCAATTCGCTCTGCATAATGCACAGCCTGTCCGCTCGGCTCCACGTCATGCGAGCGCAATCTGCCGTCTATCGAGCAAGGCGGCGGGCCGGAGTAGCGCCGATTGCGCCCTGAGTGGCCCATGAAAAAAGCGCCCCGAGGCGAAACCTCGAGGCGCTTCTTTTCGTTCAGTGCGATCGCTCGCTTAGTCCAGGTTAAACGGCACCCGGACCACGAACTTGGCGTTCGTTGCAGCGCCATCGACCGTGCGGGGCGAAAGTTGCCCGCGCTGGACGATGCGGACCGCTGCGGCGCCGAAGCCCATGCCCGACGGCTCTTCCGAGACGACACGGCAGTCTTCAGGACGACCGCTCGGGGTCACCGTACATTCGACCGTGGCCGAACCACCCACGCCGCGATCAAGAGCGCGCTGCGGGAAGTCCCGTTCGGTCGGACGCGGCGGGCGAGCCCACTGCGGGTTGGTGATCACCGAAGGACGCGGCGGCGCGGGCGGCGCCGGCGGAGGCGGAGGACCTGGGACGATCACGGGCGGGCCCGTGTATTCGACGCGGTCTTCCTTCTTCGTCGGCTCGATCGGCAAGGTCACCGGCGGCGGAGGCGCCGAGGTGTTGACGACCGGCTCGCGCACCTGAAGCTTCGGCGGCGGAGGCGTGTCCGGCGGCGGAGGCGGAGGCGGCGGAGGCGGAGGCGGTGGCGGCGGCGCCATCAGCTCCACATCTACAGCCTCGTCTACATAGTTGAACTCCTGGAGTTCGAACTTGCTCTTGTAGAGGTAAAGACCCGCAAGAACGTGAACGGCGATAGAGATGCCGATTCCGACCATTGCGCCCGTCGAAAGTTTTTTCTTTCTCGGAGCGTCGAGCAGAGGGTCGCGATGCTCGCGATGTTCAGCAGTCATGCTTGCGTCACGCCCCCTTACGACTGATCTTCGCCAACCAGGGCGACACTGTAGAAACCATTATCCTGCAAGGCGTTCATGACCTGCATGAAGTCCCCGTAACGCGTTTGCTGGTCAGCACGGATGAAGATCCGCTCCTGCTCAGGGTCACGTGTTCCGATCTGGACCTTCAGATCATCGCCCAACGAGCCCACCGAGGTCCGGAAGTCGCCGATCCACACTTCACCGCCATTCTGGATGGAGATGAAGACAGGCTTGGGCGGATTCTGGGCCGGCGGAGCGACGGCGCGAGGAAGCGTCACCGGCACCGACACGGTGGCGAGCGGAGCCGCCACCATGAAGATGATGAGGAGAACGAGCATAATGTCCACGAAAGGCGTGACATTGATTTCGCTGTTCGCCTCGACGGTGTACTTGCCGCCGCCGGAACCGGAAAGTTTGGCGGCCATTCGGCTTACGCTCCCTTGTCGAGTTGACGCGAGATCGAGTTGATGAGCTCAGCGTTGAACCCGTCGGCGCGAGCGCCGTACGAAGCGATGCGGGTGTTGAAGTAGTTATAGAAGATAACCGCCGGGATAGCCGCGAACAGGCCGATACCGGTGGCCAGCAGGGCTTCAGCGATACCCGGAGCAACGACGGCCAGGTTGGTCGTGTTCGACTCGGCGATGCCGATGAACGAGTTCATGATGCCGTACACGGTGCCGAACAGACCGATGAACGGACCGCCCGAACCGACCGACGCCAGGAACTGCTGGCCGCCCGACAGACGGATGCCCAGACCACCTTGAACGGCGCCGATGGCGTTGTTCGCGCGGTCGATCGTCGAGCCGCGGTGAACGCCAGCGACGTCCAGGCCGGCTTGACGCGACAGTTCCACTTCGCCGGTGGCGGCGGCGGCCATGTCGGCCAGCGGGTTGCCGTCGAACTCTTCCGAGGTGGCCAGGCGACGGATGTCAGCCAGGGTGCGAGCACCGCGGTACTCTTCCAGGAAGCGGTTGGTCTTTTTGCCCAGCGAGCTGAACTCGACCAGTTTGATGAGCAGCAGCGTCCAGGAGAAGATCGACGCCAGGATCAGACCTGCCATCACGACCTTAACGACCGGGTGCGCCATCATGAACATGGCGATCGGGGTCAGGCCCGCACCGCCGTGACCTTCAGCGGCGGCTTCTTCGGTGGCGGCTGCATCAGCAGCCGGGGCGGCGGCGTCGGCGGCCGGAGCGGCGGCGTCGGCAGCGGCGGGAGCCGAAGCGGCGGCCGGAGCGGCCGGAGCGGCTGCGTCCTGCGCCAGAACCGGCGAGCTCGCCATCAGGACGGCTGCGCCGGCCATAGCGAGGAGGATATTCGTCTTCTTATCGAGCATGTTTCGCCAGTTCCTGCTTTGGTCTGACTCGTGGAACCCAAGACGGCGACCGCGTCAGTCGGCCGCGCCTTTACAGTGAAATCTTTTCCTCCCGCCGGATTTCTCCCCCGCCGGTCGGCGCCGCAATCCTCCAAACGCCGAAACGTCTGCGGACCTGGCGACAGAGACAATATCTCGCCGCCCACAGCCTGCAAGCAGGAATGCGGTCCTGTCCCTTTGGCGAAGCCCTATCTTAGCGTCAAGGGCGGAAAATGTCTTTTCACCCCCGGCCGGAGGCTGTTCGCCACGTCGCGCACAAAAAATGCACGTCCAGGACACAGAACGGCAACAAACTTGCAGTGTTACCGATTGTTAAGAAAAGTTTAAGCCCATGATGAATTTTCGGCTTTTTCGGGGCCGAGGCGAATATTCATCAATGAGGGGAAAGTGGTGCCTGGAGGCGGATTCGAACCACCGACACGCGGATTTTCAATCCGCTGCTCTACCAACTGAGCTATCCAGGCGTCGCTTTGCGTCGCGAGAGGCGGCTCTATAGGCGAGCCCGGTCGGGCTGTCCAGACGCCAATTCACTCAATTCCGCGATCTTTTTCATCATCGTGCGCTTCTTCGGCCGGAATGGCGTAGCCGCCGGTGAACCAACGCTGCAGATCGATGTCGGCGCAACGCTTGGAGCAGAACGGCTTATAGGCCGCGACGGTCTCGGCGCGACGGCAAATGGGGCACTGGGCCATGCGTCAGCCCTCCTTGATATGAAAGTCGCCCGGCGCGGCGTCGGGGCGGATATGGGCGCGCGGCCCCAGTTCAGCCGCCCACGGCGACAGAATCGTTTCAGAGGCCGGGCTGCAATGCAGCGTCAGACGCGGCGTCGCCCGATCCGTCGCCAACGCCAGTCGCAGGCGATGCAGGGCGGCGCGTTCGGCTGCGCCCGGCCCGGCCAGCCGCTCGTCCGCCGGGGTTCGCCCCCACGGCAGGGACAGTTGCAGCAGCCCGAACCGACTGAGCGGCCCCACCGCTACGCCTTGAGTCCCGGCGAAGGCCTGACGCGCCATGTTCAACGTGCTTTCGGGATGCAGGCCCACGCCCGCCAGATCGACCGCCACCAGACCGCCCCACCCCGTCAGGCCCAGCAGGCGCGCGGTCTGGCGAAGCCCCTCGCGATTCACCGCCTCGCGCCCCTTGCGGGAATCACGACCTGCGACAGGGGCGTAATCAATGTCGACCGCGATCAGGGCGCGCGTGCGCTGTACCGCCAGATCCAGCCCGACCCCAGAAACAACAACGCCGCCCGCCAGCGCCTCTTCCTGAGCCTCGGTCGCGGCCCGAATGGCCTCAGCGCCGGTCGTAATGAGCGCGTCAGGATAAAGGGTCTTCAGAATCGCCTCAACATCCGGCCCCGGCGCCAGCAGGCGCGGCTCGCCGCTCGCCTCGGCCAGACGGCGCAGCACCGGCCCCTTGCGCTCGCGGGGCTCAGCGGTGATTTCCAGTTCCAGTTTGGCGCCTTCGGCCGGGCGATCCGCCTTGCCCAGAGGCAGAAATCCGAACGGCTCGCCGCAGCCCAGATCGACGAAGGCCCCGTGCAGCCCCGGCGCCAGCCGCGCCACCCGCCCCACGACGCGCGCGCCCAGGCGATGCTCGGGCCGGTCGTCGTCTCTATGAAGGATCAGCGTCTCGGCGCGGCCGTCGCGGAACGCCACGCCTCGGGTCTCGCCCGGAGCCGCGTCCAGGAAGACCTCGATATCGGACATCAGGCCCCCTCGCCTCGCCAGCCGGCGCCGCGAAGAAGATTCGCCGCCTCATACAGAGGCAGGCCCATGACGGCGGGATGGCTGCCGACAATTCGGGTGATGAAGGCCGCCGCCCGGCCCTGGATGCCATAGCCCCCGGCCTTGCCGCGCCATTCGCCCGAGGCGACATAGGCGGCGATCTCGCCGTCCGACAGCGGCTTGAAGCTGACGCGGGTTTCCACCACCCGCCAGGACGTCCGCCCGCCGCAGATCACGGCCACGCCGGTGAAGACGCGATGATTGCGTCCCGACAGCAGCTTCAGAAACCGGATCGCCTCGGCCTCGTCAGAAGGCTTTTCCAGCAGACGACGCCCGACAGCCACCACTGTGTCGGCGGCCAGGATCACGTCGTCGGGATGGCGTTCGGCCACGACGACGGCCTTGGAACAGGCCAGCCGCTGGGCCAGACGCGCAGGCGTCTCGGCCCGCTCGGGCGTTTCGTCGATGTCGGCAGGGTCGACCAGATCGGGCGCAATGCCGATCTGCGCCAGCAGTTCGATACGGCGCGGGCTCGACGAGGCCAGGATCAGCCTCGGAGCCAGGGCGTCAGGACGCGACACGCGCGTCCTTACTTGAAGCGATAGGTGATGCGACCCTTGGTCAGGTCATAGGGCGTCATTTCGACCAGCACCTTGTCGCCGGCCAGCACCCGGATGCGGTTCTTGCGCATCTTGCCCGCAGTGTGGGCGATGATCTCGTGATCGTTTTCCAGCGTCACGCGGAACGTCGCGTTCGGCAGCAATTCGCTGACCACGCCGGGGAACTCCAGAAGTTCTTCCTTAGCCATGCGGCCTCTCTCGCCCCTGTGAATACGGCATAAGGCTCGCGCTGGGCGTGAGCGCGAGCCGTAAAAGTGAGGGCGCCTAATGCACCAAAACGCTTAGATAGTCGAGTTCAGCCCCGACGGTAGAGGGCGCAGACCAAAGTAAAGAGCCGCCGCGCGGTCTCCTGGTCCATCTCGACCTTGCCTTCCAGACGCGCTTTCAGCAGGGCGGCGCCTTCATTGTGCAGTCCCCGGCGCCCCATGTCGACCGACTCGATCTGACTGGGCGAAGAGCCGCGCAGGGCCTCGTAATAGCTTTCGCAGATCAGGCCATAGTCGCGGATCACCGTCTTCATGGGGGTCAGGGACAGGACATGGGTGCGGCTGAAATCCGGGCCGGTGATGTCAAAGGCCAGGCGATTGTCCTGTGACGACAGCTTCAGCCCATAGGGTCCGCCTTCGGCGCCTTCGGGCACGAAACTGTTCTGCTCCACCAGGTCGAAGATGGCGACGCGGCGCTCGTGCTCGATCTCGGCCGTGGCCGCAGGCAGGGAGGCGTTGTCGATCTCGATCGCCGTCAGCTTATGCGTCGCGCTCATCAGCCCGCCTCGTCCAGATGAGTCGGCGCCACGCGGGCGGGCCAGCGTTCGGACAGATCGGTCAGGACCGCGTCCAGGCATTCGACGTCGATTCGCAGGTCTCCGCCGCCAGCGAACATCATGAACACCTTGCCTCCCGGCGCCTCGGTCGGATGAAAGTCCATCGCCAGCAGTTCCAGCGCCTGATCCGGCAGGCGCGGCAGACGGCGGCTCTTGACCGCCTCAACGTCGCCGAACTGCATGGCCGCCATGACGCGCGTGCCCCCGCATTCCCAACAGAAGCGCGACAGGACCACCGTCAGGCGCCGCGCCTCCTTTTCCCAGCGGATATCGACCGGGCGCATGATGGCGTCCTGAAGCGCAGCCGAAATGATCTGCAGGTCGTCCGCATCCTCGGCCAGCAGGCGCAGCGGCGCGATCGGCGCGGTCTCCTCGCCATCGCCGTCGATCACGGGATCAGGGATGGATTTGCCGTCAGTGGTCATCGCCCTCCCCCTTGATGCGTCGGACATCGGCGCCGCAGGCGCCCAGTTTCTCTTCCATACGCTCGAAGCCGCGATCCAGATGATAGACGCGGCCGACCGTCGTCTCACCTTCGGCCACAAGACCGGCGATGACCAGAGACATGGAGGCGCGAAGATCGGTCGCCATGACCGGCGCCCCCTTCAGCCCCTCGACGCCCCGCACCACCGCCTGACCGGCATGGACGGTGATGTCCGCGCCCAGACGCGCCAGTTCCGGCGCGTGCATGAAGCGATTCTCGAAGATGTTTTCCTGGATGACGCTTTCGCCTTCGGCCGTCGTCATCAGGGCCATGAACTGCGCCTGCAGGTCGGTGGCGAAGCCCGGATAGATCTCGGTCGTGGCGTCGACCGCCTTCAGCCTCTGCGTCGGGTCGCGGCGCACGATCAGGCCGTCGTCCGTGGGCTCGATCTCGACCCCCGCCTCGATCATCCTGTCGGTCAGGGCGGCGATCAGATCGGCGCGGCCCTTGGTCAGGCGCACCTCGCCCCCAGCCATCGCCGCAGCAAGCGCATAGGAGCCCATCTCGATCCGGTCGGGAATCACCGACCAGGTCGCGCCTGACAGGGACGAGACGCCGGTGATCGTCAGCACGTCCGTATCCAGCCCCTCGATCCTGGCCCCATCGCGATCAGGCAGCGGGCCAGGTCGCCGATCTCAGGCTCGCGCGCGGCCCGCTTCAGCACCGTTGTCCCGTCCGCCAGCACGGCGGCCAGAAGAGCGTGTTCGGTCGCGCCGACGGAGACGAAGGGAAACTCGATCTCTGCCCCGCGCAACCCTCTGGGTGCGGTGGCGGAGACATAGCCCTCTTCCAGCTCAATGGCCGCGCCCATAGCGGTCAGGGCCTGCAGGTGCAGATCCACCGGACGCGCACCGATGGTGCAGCCGCCCGGCAGGGAGACCTTGGCGTTCCCCGTGCGCGCCAGCAGCGGTCCCAGCACGTTGAACGAGGCCCGCATCTGACGCACCAGATCATAGGGAGCGAAGGTGGAGGTCAGCTCCGGCGCATGAAACAGGGTCTCCTGTCCATCCGCGCCGTCCCGCTCGGTCACTTCCACGCCGAACTGACGCAGCAGCTGGCCCAGGAATCGCGTGTCGGCCAGACGAGGCATATTCGTCAGCAACAGGGGCTGATCCGTCAGAATCGACGCCGCCATCAGCTTGATCGCCGAATTCTTGGCGCCGCTGACTGGAATGGAGCCGTTGAGGCGGTGGCCGCCGTGGATGACGATGCTGTCCATGGGTGTCGGGGAAGTCCTGGGAGGCCGGGCCCCTACGGCCCGGCGAACCGGCTATCTAGCAAGCCTGGCGGCGCAGGCGAAAGGCCGGAACTTCGCAATAGGGATGACTTTCAGTTGCTTTCCTTGGCCGGGCGCGCACCGGCCGCACCCGGCGCCTTGCGGCGACGCAGATTCGCACGCAGGGCGGCGGCCAGTCGCGCCGCCCGCTCGGCCTTGGCCGAGGCGGCGGGCGAAACTGAAGAAGGAACGGCGGGCTCCGGGCCCGGCCCGTCGGCGTCTTTGGTCGGCTTATCCATGGCGACAGCAGACCGCGCCCAAAGATTTTGATCAAGCGTGCATTTTTGGCTTGGCCCGGCCAAAACCTTTGGCTATACGGCCGCTTCCTCAGTGACCCGCCGCCGTAGCTCAGTGGTAGAGCGCATCCTTGGTAAGGCTGAGGTCGGCAGTTCAATCCTGCCCGGCGGCACCATCGAGGCCCAGACCTTCCGGTCTGGGCCTCGACCATTTCCGGCCCCGATAATCCTGATCCGCCGCCTCGGCGCCGAAAGCTGGTCAGGCCTCAAGCTCTGCTTTTGAACAAGCAGGCCGAGGCCCTCACGATTCACCGAAGAATATTCGGACCCGCCGACCTTATCCCGACTAGCCAAGGTCCGGCCGCTGCCGCTAGCTTCGCCCCCATCTGTATACGTTTGATAGCCGAGGGGGCTTTCATGAAGCGCGTTCTATTGACTACGGCTGCGGCTCTGGCCGTGGCTTTCCCGGCCTTCGCCCAGGATTCCAGCCAGACGGCGACGCCGAAATGGGATGTCCAGAATCCCATCGGCCCCCAGCGCGACATAAACATCAACGTCGACGAAGGCACCTGGATGGCCGTCGACGTCAGCCCCGACGGCCGCGAGATCGTCTTCGACCTGCTGGGCGACATCTATGTGATGCCCATCGGTGGCGGCGAAGCCCGTCCGATCGCCTCGGGCGTGTCGTGGGACATGCAGCCGCGCTATTCGCCGGACGGCCGCTTCATCGCCTTCACCTCCGACCGTGGCGGCGGCGAAAACCTTTGGGTCATGAACCGCGACGGCTCCAACCCGCGTCAGGTGTCGAATGAAACGTTCCGCCTGCTGAACTCCCCGACCTGGACGCCCGACAGCCAGTTCGTCGTCGGCCGCAAGCACTTCACCTCTTCACGCTCGCTGGGCGCGGGCGAGATGTGGATGTACCACCGCTCGGGCGGCGGCAGCGGCGTGCAACTGACCGAACGTCGCACCCAGCAGAAGGACACGGGCGAGCCCGCCTTCTCGCCCGACGGCCACTATATGTACTTCAGCGACGACGCCACGCCGGGCGGCGTCTTCGACTATTCCAAGGACCCCAACACCCAGCTCTATGTGATCCGTCGACTGGATCGCGAGACGGGCGAGATCAAACCCTTCGTCACCGGCCCCGGCGGTTCGGTGCGCCCGACCCCGTCGCCGGACGGCAAGTCGCTCGCCTTCGTGCGCCGCGACCGCTACCAGTCGGTCCTCTACGTCATGGATCTGGAGTCGGGCCGCGAGACGCCGATCTACGACGCCTTGGACCGCGACATGCAGGAGACCTGGGCCATCCACGGCGTTTATCCGGGCTTCGCCTGGACGCCGGACAACGGCTCCATCGTCATCTGGGCGGGCGGCAAGATCCGCCGCATCGAAGTGGCCTCCAAGGCCGTCAGCGAGATTCCCTTCCGCGTCACCGACACCCGCCGGGTGCAGGAGACCGCCCGCTTCCCCGTCGAGGTGGCGCCGGACCAGTTCGAAGTGAAGATGATCCGCTGGGCGCAGACCTCGCCCGACGGCTCCAAGGTGGTGTTCGAGGCCCTGGGCAATCTGTGGGTCCGTGACCTGCGTAACGGCGTGGCCGGCACGCCGCGCCGCCTGACTCGCCAGAGCGATCATTTCGAGCTTTATCCGTCCTGGTCGCGCGACGGCCGCTCGATCGTCTACACGACCTGGAGCGACGACAAACTGGGCTCCATCCGCATCGTTCCCGTCGCAGGCGGCGAAGGCCGGACCATCACGACCAACCCCGGCCACTATCTGGAGCCGCGCTTCTCGCCGGACGGACAGACGGTCGTCTACCGCACCTCCAGCGACGGCTATCTGCGCTCGGCCCTGTGGAGCCGCGAGCCAGGCGTCTACCGCGTCTCCGTGCGCGGCGGCGCGCCGGTCAAGATCACCGATTCGGGCACGACGCCGCAGTTCGGCGCCAGCAACGACCGCATCTTCGTCAGCGCGCGTGAGGGCGACAAGCGCGTCCTGCGCTCGATGAACCTGTCGGGCGGCGAGGTGCGCAACCACCTGAGCAGCGAATGGGCGGCCGAGTTCTCGGTCTCGCCGGACGAGCAGTGGATCGCCTGGACCGAGCGTTTCAACGCCTATATCGCGCCCTTCGCCTCCACGGGCCGCGCCATCACGGTCGGCGCCGACACCAAGGCCCTGCCGCAGACGCGCGTCACTCGCGATGCGGGCGAATGGCTGCACTGGTCGGGCGATTCCAGCCGTCTGCAGTGGTCGATGGGACCGGAGCTGTTCTCGCGTCCGCTGAGCGAAAGCTTCGCCTTCGTCGACGGCGCCCCGGCAGATCTGCCCAAGCCCGCCGAGCACGGGATCAAGATCGGCTTCACCGCCGACTACGCCCGCCCCAGCGGCGTCACCGTCCTGTCGGGCGCCCGCCTGATCACCATGAAGGGCGAGGAAGTCATCGAGGACGGCGTCGTCGTCATCAACGGCAACCGCATCGAAGCCATCGGCCCGCGCGGCTCGGTCACGGTTCCGGCCGGCGCCCGCGTCATGGACATGGCCGGCAAGACCATCATCCCCGGTCTGGTCGACGCCCACTGGCACGGCCGCATGGGCTCGGATCAGATCATCCCGCAGCAGAGCTGGGTGAACTACGCCGCCCTGGCCTTCGGCGTAACGACGCTGCACGACCCGTCCAACAACAACAGCGAGATCTTCGCCCACAGCGAACTGGCCAAGGCCGGTCGCGTGGTCGCGCCGCGAATCTTCTCGACCGGCACGGTGCTGTACGGCGCGGCCACGCCGACCACCGCCGTGATCAACAGCCTGGACGACGCGCGCTCGCACCTTCGCCGGATGCAGGCCGTCGGCGCATGGAGCGTCAAGAGCTACAACCAGCCGCGCCGCGAACAGCGTCAGCAGATCATGCAGGCCGCCCGCGAACTGGGCATGATGGTCGTGCCGGAAGGCGGCTCGCTCTATAACGTCAACATGAGCATGCTGGTCGATGGTCACACCACCATCGAGCACTCGGTGCCGGTGGCGCGCATGTACGACGACGCCGTACAGCTGTGGTCGCAGACGGGCACGGCCTATACCCCGACCCTGATCGTCGGCTTCGGCGGCGCCTGGGGCGAGAACCACTGGTATGAGGTCACCGACGTCTGGAAGGACCCGATCCTCAGCCAGTATGTCCCGCGCCGCATTCTGGACGACCGTTCGCGTCGTCCGGTGAAGACCCCGCCGGAAGAGCTGAACCACATCTCCATCGCCCGCGAATCCAAGCGGCTGATGGATCAGGGCGTCTCGGTCCAGATCGGCGCCCACGGTCAGCGCGAAGGTCTCGGCGCCCACTGGGAGCTGTGGATGTTCGAACAGGGCGGCATGAGCCCGCACGAGGCGCTGCGCGTCGGCACCATCAACGGCGCCCGCGCGCTGGGGATGGACAAGGACATCGGCTCGCTGGAAGCCGGCAAGCTGGCCGACCTGGTCGTTCTGGACGCCAATCCGCTCGAGAACCTGCGGGACTCGACCAAGATCAGCCACACCATGATCAACGGCCGGCTGTTCGATAACCATATGAACGAGGTCGGCGGCGCTGAGCGCAAGCCGTTCTGGTTCGAAAGCGAAGACGGTCAGGCCTGGAGCGCCTCGGGCACGGCTACGGCCGCCGAATCGCACAGCCACACCCACGACTGATCCCGCCGCACGGCAGGAATGCGAAAGGGCCCGGCATCCGCCGGGCCCTTTTTCGTGGGCAGTTCTGTTTGAGTGTTTCTCGCTGCCTACCTCCGCTCATCCCGGCGGACGCCGGGACCCAGTGAGTGAGCCAGAGCGGGGCCTAACCGCTCAGCCGAGCGCTCTGAAGCCAAAGCACTGGGTCCCGGCGTCCGCCGGGATGAGCGGGGATGAACAGACACAGCTCAGAACAGGCCCGAGGATGGCCGGGGGCCGGCCTCTCGCCCTTGCGCCCTACACCGACAAGAGCGGGCGAGTCTTACTCCCCCAGCCCGCGCACCGAGGCTTCCAGCAGGGCGTTGCGCCGCGCCGCGCGGCCCTTCAGCCAACGCATGGCGACGACCAGGGCCGCCACCACCGCGACGAAGGCCAGCAGCCACAGTGTCGGATTGTGCGCCTCGCTCATCATCTCCAACCGCGCCAGCCCTTTGGCGGCCAGATAGCCCGGCGCCAGCATGGCCAGCACCCAGACGAAGGCCGAACTGACGTTGGCGATCTGGAACACGCGCTGGCGCATCTGCAGCACGCCCACCATCACCGGCACGAAGGCGCGCAAGGGACCGAAGAAGCGGCCAATGAAGATCGAAGCCACGCCGTAGCGACGGCAGTACAGGCGCGTCCAGGCCAGCTTGCGGCGGTGCGGCACCAGCAGGTGATGACGCAGCACCCGCGTGCCCAGCCGACGCCCGATCCAGTAGGAGATGGCGTCGCCCATGACGGCGCCGATGACGCAGCCGCCGATGACGGTGAAGGGGTCCAGCACGCCTGCCGCCACCAGTCCGCCCGCCGCGACCAGCAGGCCCGTCGCCGGCACGAAGGCGCCGATGACGACCAGCGACTCAAAGAAGGTCACCGCGCCAAGGATCACGCCGGCCCACATGGCGTTGCGGGCGATGAAGTCGGCGGCCGAGGTAAGCAAACTGTCCATACTGATCCTTTGCCCGAGGGCATATGGGATCAGGCCCTATAAAGGGAATGCGGCGATGCGACGCCCAGGCCTAAAAAAGGTCTGCGTGGCGTATGGGACGCACTTTATCGGCGGTCTGACTATCGACCGGCGTCGCCATCCGGGTCGCGCGCGGGCTCAGCCTGCCGCTCATCCGTGCTGAAGGGGCGGATGCGGCTGGGGCGTTCATGCGGACTGCGCACCCCCATCGGCCCCGGCATGGCGCCATAGGCGTCGCGCCAGCCATAACCGTTCAGCCCATAGCGGCCCGCGCCATAACCGTAAGGCGCATAGCCGTAGGGACCGTAGCCATAGCCCCAGGGCGCGTTCTTGGTCTGGCTGACGCTCAGGTTCAACGTGCCGTTTTCGCCCAGCGGCATGGAGACGGCGGCGGCGAAGTCTCTATAGCCGCCCGTGCCGATCCCGGCGCTGACTTCGCCGTGCATCCTGCGGGGCGCGGCCTCTTCCCAGGCGTCGGCCCATTGCTCGACCGGACGCGCATCCGTCTTGCGCTCGCCGATCCAGCGGGAAATCTGTTCTTCGGTGCTCAGGCCGTGCGGCGCCGCCGTCTGCAGCGTCACAGCAGGCGAGGCCTCGCCCACGGTCTCGGCCAGCGCGGCCGCGCTGGCGGTCGGCACGGCGCCCGAGCCCGCGCGCGGAGCGGTCGAAACCACGCCCTCGGGATCGCTGCTCGCCAGCAAGAGGGAGGCCGTCATGAGTTCGATCAGCATACGCATCTACTCCCGTTCACAACCACCCTACCCCTAAATGCGGCCAAGGTCAGGCGGTCCCATCGCCGCGCCCCAAAGGATCAGGCAGGGCTGCGCCTTCAGCCACGAAGCTCAACGCGACGGAGTTGATGCAGTAGCGCAGACCCGTGGGCGGCGGCCCGTCCGGGAAGACGTGGCCCTGATGGCTGTCGCAGCGGGCGCAGCGTGTCTCGACGCGCACCATGCCGTGGCTGTCGTCGCGCACGGCGCGAACATGGGCCGGATCGACCGGCTCGGTGAAGCTGGGCCAGCCGGTGCCGCTCTCGAACTTGGTTCCCGACCGGAACAGCGGCAGGCCGCATTCGCGACAGCAGAACACCCCTGCCCGCTTTTCGCCCAGCAGCGTCCCGCAAAACGGCGCCTCGGTGCCGTGCGCCAAAAGCACGCGCTTCTCTTCAGGCGACAGGTCGGCCTCCAGCGCCACGCGCTGGCTGTCGGTCGGCGGCGTCAGGTCATAGCCGGAGGCGGAACGCATGGCGGCGTGAGATTCGGTCTGGGTCATGGTCTGAAAATAGGAAGGGCCGGACGGTCATTCCACCGTCCGGCCCTCGATAGGCTGAATTCAGGTCGTTGCCATCAGGCGCCGAACAGGCCGGCGACCCAGGCGCGAACGGCCGTCTCATCCGTGGCGTCGCCCGTATAGGCCAGCGCGCCCGCGGGCGCATAAGGCGAGTTGTTGCCGCGCTGGCGCGTCGTCCAGGCCTTATGACCATAGCTCAGGTCGGCGTAGTTGGACGGCAGACGCAGGGTCGTCGGCTCGATGAAGATGGTGTCTTCGGCCGTGGTCGAACCGGCGATGCGCACGTTCGGCAGGCGGCTCAGCAGGTCCAGCGTGTCCAGGCAGCCGCCCGAGCAACCAGCGTCCACCAGTACGACCACCTGGCCCTGCACCGGATTGGCGGCGCCGGTGTCCGGGGTCGCCGGGCGGCCCGGCATGACGAAGGTCGGCTGACCGGCGGCGATGGCGCTGTCGAAGGCGGCGACGATGGCCTGGGTCTGTTCGATCACCGCGCCCGATTCCTGAACAAAGCGCGGATCAGACTGCATCCGGTTCAGGGTGTCGGCGAACCACTGGCGGTTGCCCGGCGTGGCGCGATAGGTGATCTGACCGGCTTCCGGCTGGCGGCTGACGGTGAATTCCGGCGACCAGATGCGGTTGGCCAGGCCATAGCCGCGCGAGGTGGCGTTAGCCGAGGAACCGTTGGCGCCGCGCAGGTCCAGCACAAAGCCCTGCGGCCCGCGAATGGCGGCGGACTGGGCCTCGACCTGGGCGAAGAAGGCGTCCCAGGCCGCGTCGTCGGCCAGCGAGTGAACGCTGACCCACGGACGCCCATCGACCATCTCGACCGACAGCGGCGCGCCCGACGGCGTATAGACCGAGGCGCGATAGGCGGCTTCCAGATTCTGGGCCGTGGCCGGCTGCGGCGACAGGGTGAAGCTGCGGGTGCGGCGGCCGACCTGGAACTCGCAGGTCCCCGGCACGCCCGTCGTCATCGGGTTGTTGCGGTTCCACAGCAGATAGGGGGCGCTGCGGACGCGACCGGCTTCGGTCGTCAGATCGCCCTCGAACTGGTCCAGCTTGGCCTTGGCCAGGTCCTCGATCGGCTCGGCGTTGCAGCTCTTCAGCACGGCGCCCAGCGGCGGCGCGCCGCGCACGCCCTCCTGAACATAGGAGACGACGTACTGGCCGTTGCGCCAGGCCGTGGCCACGCCCGGCCAGCTGGTGGCGAAATACGGGCCGAGACCTTCATAGGTCGGACGGGCGGCGATGTTGGAATCGCGGAAGCCGTTGGCGTACCAGCGCAGCAGATAGGCGTGGCTGTCGCCGCTGTTGACCTGTCCGGCCTTGGCCTGCGCTTCCTGCAGGCCAGTGTCCAGCCAGCCGCGGAAGGTCGCGCTGGCCTCGCCCGGCGTCACGGCGGCCGGATGGTTGTCGCGCAGGGCCGCGTGCATGGCCTGAAGGTCCTGACGCGCCAGATCGCTGAAGTTCTGGGCCGAGGCGGCCGAGGCGGCGAAGCTCAGGGCCAGCACGGCCGCCGAAGCGGAAAGCAGGCGTTGCATAGGGGGTTTCTCCCAGTCCGTTCAGTATGCGGGTTGGTCGTGTTTTAGACCCATTAACGGCGCCGTCGCCACCCCTGTGACGAAATTGCACCGCTTTGCGGACCGCGGCGTTTACGCGCGCCCCTTTCCCGACTAGGCCGGGTTTCCGCAGGCGCAAAACGCGCCGAAACGCCGCGTGCCCCCAGAATGACCGCCCTGGCTGATCTCTTTTTGAATTCTACGGGACGCATCGGTCGAAGCCGCTTTTCAGCGGGCGCAGTCTGCCTGATCGGCGCCTGGATCGCCGTGGATGTTTTTCTGCGAACGCCCGGCTGGCTTCACGCCCTGATCGCGGCCGCCCTGCTCTACGGCGGCTTCTGCGTCCTGTCGCAGCGCCTGCATGATCGCGGACGCTCAGGCTGGTGGAGCGGGCAGATCCTGCTGGCCTTCGCCCTGGCCTGGCCGCAACCGCTGACGCTTCTGGATTGGGTCGCGACGGCCGCTCTCGCCCTGGCCGCCTTCGACCTCGCGATCCTGCCCGGCCGGAAGGCCTTCAACCGCTACGGCGCCGCGCCGGGCGCTCGGCGTCACAGGGGCGCGACGCCCGGCTGAACCGGGCCGAACACCTGCTGGAAGGACGACTTGAGCGCATCGTCCGCCTCATCCATCGTCGCCAGCACGCCCAGATCGACCAGACTCGTCACGCCATGTTCGGTGATGCCGCACGGCACGATGCCGCCGAAATGGTCCAGGTCCGGCTCCACGTTCAGGCTGATGCCGTGGAAGCTGACCCATTTGCGGACCTTGACGCCGATGGCGGCGATCTTGTCCTCGCGGCTCCAGCCCGCGCCCTTGCGCTCGACCCAGACGCCGACGCGGCCCTCGCGCATCCCCGCCTCGACGCCGAAGCGGTCCAGGGCGCCGATGATCCAGTCCTCCAGCCCATGCACGAAGCCGCGCACGTCCTTGCCGCGCTGGTTCAGGTCCAGCATCACATAGGCCACGCGCTGGCCCGGCCCGTGATAGGTGAACTGCCCGCCCCGCCCCGTCCGGTGCACCGGAAAGCGATCCGGCGCCAGCAGGTCGTCGTCCTTGGCCGAGACGCCAGCGGTATAAAGCGGCGGGTGTTCCAGCAGCCAGACCAACTCCTCGGCCTCTCCGGCGGCGATGGCGGCGACGCGCGCCTCCATGGCGGCCTCGGCGGCGGCGTAGTCGACATAGCCGGACGACAGCGCCCATTCGACAGGACGGCCGTCTTCGCGAAACAGGCTGCGTTGGGAAGAGTTTAACGGGTCGGCAAGCATGATGCCCTCAATGTGGGGCCGAACGCGGCGGCGCAAGGGCCGCCCGTTGATTTGCGAGTATCCTCTTTGAGCCAGATCGATGCCGTCGATGTCGAGATTTCGGTCGTACTGGGCCGCTCGGTCCTGCCGATGCAGCAACTGCTGCGCATGGGCCGTGGCGCGGTGATCCCTCTGGACGCCTCGGAAAAGGACGAGGTCTGGATCCTGGCCAACAACCATCCGGTCGCGCGCGGCGAGATCGAGATTCGCGACGACCGCATCGCCATCACGGTGACGCGCCCAGCGGATGTCTATGACTTCATGGCGGGGGCGGCTTGACGCTGGCGCGATCAGAAGGCTGCGCCTTCTTGACCCGACGCGGCCTGAGGCTGGGTCGCGATCAGAAGGCTGCGCCTTCTCGACCCGGCGCGGCTTGATGCTGGGGCGCGATCAGAAGGCTGCGCCTTCTCGACCCGACGCGGCCTGAGCCTCGTCCTCCCGTCGAGAGAAGGCCTCACGCACCGTCGATAGACAGGAATTGCGCCTGTCTCTGCTATTTCCGCAAAACACTCTTTTCTTTCCGCTCTCTCTCCGCTATTGCCCGCCCTCCGATGCGAGCGGTCGTGGCGGAATTGGTAGACGCGCAGCGTTGAGGTCGCTGTGGGGCAACCCGTGGAAGTTCGAGTCTTCTCGACCGCACCATCTGATCTGACAGGGCGAATCTCGGCTAGATACGGCTGATATCAACTCCAGAGGAGGCAGACACGTGACCCACACGGACCTTGCCCCTCTGCGCCCCGACGACCCCCATCTCGAAGACGAAGATCACGCCGCCCTCGGCGAGGACTACGCCCTGACGGCGGCGTTCGTCGAAAAGGTCGTGGACGCGGCCGACGACGGCGACGGCATGCGGCTGCGCAGCCTGCTGGAAGACCTGCACCCCGCCGATGTCGCCGATCTGATGGGCTTCCTGACCGCTGAACACCGCTCGGTCGTGGTCCAGTGGCTGCCGCCCGATCTGCTGGCCGAAGCCCTGCCCGAAATGGACGACGGCATCCGTGAAAAGGTGCTGGAGCGCGTCCCCTCGGCCACCCTGGCCGAAGCCCTGCAGGAACTGGATTCGGACGACGCCGCCTCGGTCGTCGAAGACCTTGAGGAGGACCAGCGCGAGCGCGTGCTGGCCGCCATGCCCGAGGTCGAGCGCGCCGCCATCGAATCCTCGCTCGGCTATGAAGAGGATTCGGCCGGCCGCCTCATGCAGCGCGAGTTCATGGCGGCGCCGCAGTTCTGGAACGTCGGCGACACCATCGACCACGTCCGCGCACAGGGCGATCACCTGCCCGAGCTCTTCTTCGACATCTATGTCGTCGATCCCATGAACCGACCCGTCGGCGGGGTGGCCATCAGCCGCATGCTGCGCAGCCCGCGCGACACGCCCCTCACCGAGTTGATGGAGCCGGTGAACCCCATTGAAGTGGACGTCGACCAGGAAGAGGTCGCCTACATCTTCGAGAAATACCACCTGATCTCGGCGCCCGTAGTCGATACGGGCGGGCGGCTGGTCGGCCAGTTGACCGTCGATGACGTCGTCAACATCATTCAGGAAGAGAACCGCGAGGACATCCTGCGTCTGGCCGGCGTCTCGGACGAGGACCGCTCGTCCAGCGTGCTGGAGATCGTGCGCGGCCGCGTGCCCTGGCTGGGCATCAACCTGTTCACCGCCGTGCTGGGCGCCAGCGTCATCGCCCTGTTCGAGGGCACCATCCAGCAGATCGTCGCCCTGGCCGTGCTGATGCCCATCGTTTCGGCCATCGGCGGCAATGCGGGGACGCAGGCCCTGACCGTCACCGTGCGCGCCCTGGCGACGCGCGAGCTGAACGCATCGAACGCCCTGCGCACCTTCTGGCGCGAAATGGCCGTAGGCCTGGCCAACGGCTTCGTCCTGGCGCCGCTGATCGGCCTGGCGGCGGGCTTCTGGTTCCAGGACTGGAGGATCGGCGGCGTGATCGCCACGGCCATGATCCTGAACCTGCTGGTCGCCGCCAGCGTAGGGGTGCTGACGCCGCTGACCCTGGCCAAGCTGAAGTTCGACCCGGCCGTGTCCTCGGCCGTTTTCGTGACGGCGACGACCGACTTCTTCGGCTTCCTGATCTTCCTGGGCCTGGCGACCATCGTCCTGCTGTAAATATGACCTGAAACGGCCTCGCCCGTTTCGGAACAAGGCTTGCTCCGCCCCGGTCAGGGCGAGAACGCCCGTTTCGAATTGGGTCAGTCCGTGTCCGCAGCCGCGCCGCAACGCCGCAAGGTCTCTCGTGAAGGCCTTCTGCTGATCAAGAGTTTCGAGGGCTTTCGCCCGCGCACCGTGCTGCGCCGCGACGGGACGCCGGTCATCGGCTATGGCCACTCGCGCTCGGCCCGCCCCGGCGCCGTGGTCAGCGAGACCGAGGCCGAACTGCTGCTGCAATACGACCTGATGCCCATCGTCGCCCTGTTGAACGAGCGGGTGCGCCTGCCGCTGAACCAGCACCAGTTCGACGCCCTGGCCAGCTTCATCTTCTCCATCGGCCTTGAGCGCTTCCAGGGTTCCGACGTGCTGGAGAAGCTGGACGCCGACGCCCTGCCCGAGGCCGCCGACGCCCTGTCCGCCTGGCCCGAGCGCGCCTCGCCGCCGGTCGACGCCCTTTATCGCCGCCGTTCGGCCGAACGCGCCCTGTTCGACACGGCGCCCGACCAGCCCGCCCCGCTGGACGCCCTGCTGACCGCGCCGGTGCGAGGCCCCGGAGCCGAGGCTACGTCCGCCGAGGCCGCTTCCGCCGACGCCGCGCCGCCCAGCGTGCCCGTCCTGCGTCATGAAAAGCGCGCCGCCAAAGACGCCGCCAGCGACGCCGCCCTGGGCGACAAGGGCGCCGTCCTGTTCATCGGCGGCGTCGGCGCCCTGGCCTTCGCGGCCGGGATCGCCGCCTTCCGCCGCGCCCTCAACGCCCCCGCTTCGGGCGACGCCACGGTGGTGATCGGCGCCGGTCTGGCGGCGGCGGGGCTGGTCTTCATCGGCGTGGCGGCCTGGAGCTTCCTGCGCGGCAAGGACCTCCCGCCAAAGCACAAACAGTCGCGCTAACAGGCGTCTTTGCGAAGGCCGCGCACGATGCTACGCCTTTGGGCATGAGCATTCCCTTCGCGCCCCAATCCATGGAATTCGGCCTCGGCGAGACCGCTGACGCCATCCGCGACACCACCGCCCGCTGGGCCGCCGAGCGGCTGGCCCCTCGCGCCGCTGAAATCGACGAGAAAAACGAGTTCGCCCGCGACCTGTGGCCCGAGATGGGCGAGTTGGGCCTGCACGGCGTCACGGTCGAGGAAGAGTTCGGCGGCCTGGGCCTCGGCTACCTCGAACACGTGGTGGCGATGGAGGAGGTGTCGCGCGCCTCGGCCTCGATCGGCCTGAGCTACGGCGCCCACTCCAACCTGTGCGTCAACCAGATCCGTCGCTGGGGCACGCCCGAGCAGAAGGCGAAATACCTGCCCAAGCTGATCTCGGGCGAGCACGTCGGCTCGCTCGCCATGTCCGAGGCCGGTTCGGGTTCGGACGTCATGTCCATGCGCACCCGCGCCGAGAAGAAGGGCGACCGCTACGTCCTGAACGGCACGAAATTCTGGATCACCAACGCCCCGCACGCCGAGACCCTGGTCGTCTACGCCCGCACCGGCGACGGCAACGGCGGCGTCACCGCATTCCTGATCGAAAAGGGCATGAAGGGTTTCAGCGTCTCCAAGAAGCTGGACAAGATGGGCATGCGCGGCTCGGACACGGCTGAACTGGTGTTCGAGGACTGCGAGGTCCCCGAAGAGAACATCATGGGCGGCGAAGGGCGCGGCGCGGCCGTGCTGATGAGCGGCCTGGACTATGAGCGCGCCGTCCTGTCCGCCGGCCCTCTGGGCATCATGCAGGCCGCGCTGGACGTCGTCCTGCCCTACGTCCGCGACCGCAAGCAGTTCGGCAAGGCCATCGGCTCCTTCCAGTTGATGCAGGGCAAGGTGGCCGACATGTACGTCGCCCTGAACAGCGCCCGCGCCTATGTCTATTCGGTCGCCCGCGCTTGCGATCAGGGCCTGACCACCCGCTATGACGCAGCGGGCGCCATCCTGCTCGCCTCGGAGAACGCAGTGAAGGTCACGCTGGAGGCCGTCCAGGCCCTGGGCGGCGCCGGTTACACCAGGGAATGGCCGGTCGAGCGCCTGGTCCGCGACGCCAAGCTCTACGACATCGGCGCCGGCACCAACGAAATCCGCCGCTTCCTGATCGGTAGAGAACTGCTGGGCAGCTGACGGAACTCCAAGGCGGGCGAACAGTTGCTCCCTTCTCGAAAGGAGATCGTCATGCCCGCCAAATCCGCCGCCCAGCAGAAAGCCGCCGGAGCCGCCCTGTCGGCCAAGCGAGGGGATACGCCCAAGTCCAAGCTGAAGGGCGCGTCGAAATCCATGATGGAATCGATGAGCGAAAAACAGCTTGAAGAATTCGCCCACACCAAGCGCAAGGGCAAACCTGAACACGTCTCGAAGCACTAGAGGCCTTATTTCGTCGCAACCCTGGCGGCGGGGATGGCGCAAGTCGCGGCGCGCCCCTAACGTCGTGCACGACATCGCTTTGAGTCTCTCTTGATGACGCTCGTTTCCACGCCGCCGCCCGATGAGGGACGGACCTTCTCCGACGTGCTGGAGCGCCTGGGCCAGGAGCGGCTGGATCAGGACCGGCTGGATCAGGGCGAATCCGATAAACTGTCCCTTCGCGAAATGGTCGAGGCTTTCGGCGAACGCGGCTTCGGCGCCGTCATCCTGATGCTGGCCCTGATGGCGCTGTTTCCGTGGCCGCCGGGCGGCAAGGCGGTCTTTTCCGTTCCGATCATCCTGATCGCCGCCGAGATGGCGCTGCAGCGCGAGAAGGTCTGGCTGCCGCGCTGGTTGTTGAACCTGTCGGTAAGCCGTCAGTCCTATCGTTCCGCCACGGCGAAAATCCTGCCCCGCCTGCGCCGTGTCGAGCGCCTGACCAGACCGCGCTGGCCAGTCCTGACGGGCGAAGCCGCCGATGTCGCCATCGGCGTGATCTGCATTCTGCTGGCCCTGATGATGGCGCTGCCGGTGCCGTTCGGCGACGCCCTGCCCGGCCTGACCCTGGCCCTGTTCGGCCTGGGCATCATCCAGCGTGACGGCGCCTTCATCCTGGCCGGTCTCTTCGGCTCAGCGGTGTGCGGAGTCTATCTGGCCCTGGTGTGGACCACGGTGGTGGCTGTCGTCAGCGGCATAGCCCACTGGGCCGCGAACCTGTTCTAGGCTCGTAACTAGGCCCGCAGGAAGCGTTCAGCCCGCGTCCGTCTGACCGCTGAGTCCCTGCATGATCATGCGGTTGATCTCGATCAGGGTCGAGAAATCGTCCTCGCCGCGCATGACTTCGGATGTGTTGCGGTTGACGAACAGGCTCAGCGAAATGAACTGCGCCCGCATCGCCTGCGGCAAGGCGTTGTCCGGGTCCGTGCAGGCGGTCGCCAGCGTCGACCACAGCCGACGGTTCCAGTCCAGCGCGTCCATCCGCCCGGCGACATCCGACCTGTCCAGGGTCGAGGCGTGCATCAGGGCGCGCGTCACCTGGCCGAACAGCCGGTATTCCATTTCACGCGGGGATTCAGCCCGCGTCGCCGCCGTCTTGTACGCCTGAAGCGACATTGCCGAGCCTTTGATCTTCGTAATCGACGATTTTGCGAGCGCCCATCAGGGCCTTGTAATACTGACGCGCCAGCACGTGCTTCGAGCAGGCGACGCATTCGCTCAGGATGTCCGGATTGCGCACCGCGCCCATGAACTCCGTCAGGCGCAGGGCGAACTCGTCATAGAATTTCGGCGCGTCGGCCTCATCCAGATACATCATCATGACGGGGAAATAGATGCGGCGCGCGGGCGTCGTGACGTCCTCGGGCTGCATGATGTCCTTTTCGCGCAGGACGCTGGCCTTGTTCTGCAGGATCAGAACGCCGCGACGGTCGCCGTTCTGGACGACGGCCCCGTTCAGCACGAATTTCTCGCCGGGTTTCAGCGACAGTTTCAGAGGCAAGGGAAGGTCTCCGTGGCGCCGCCCTCACCGTGACGGCCGGCCGCTGATGAACTGTAAAGCGACGTGGTTAACCATCCCTTCACTTCGCCCTTCCCCAGCGTCATGGCCGCAGGCGGGAACGCCCTGACGAGCCGAGCCGTTGATCTGGTCGGAAGGGAGACAATGATGGCAGGACCCGACTTCGACACCGACGCCCAGGATCAGGCCGAGGTCTATGACGAGACCCATCTGGACGATGACGGCGACGGCGACCTGTCGTTCGACGAGGTCGAAGATGTGCTGGACGTCACCCAAATGGATGGAGACGCCGACGCCGAACCCTTTGACGAAGATGACCCGGATCTCGACGCGGAACTGGCTCTGGACGGCATAGAGGCCGAGGCGGACGCCCTGCTCGGCGTCGACAGCGTCCGGCTCAGCCAGGTCGACGGCGACGGCGCCCCAGCCTCCGGCGCGGACGAGGTGGAGCTGGTCTACGCCGGTCTGATGCGCAACCAGCGCGGCGCCCAGGCCAGCGCCGCCCATTGGGAAGCCAAACGTCTCTCCGACGACGACATAGAGGACCTGGGCTACGGCCCCGAACAATGAGGAAATCCATGACCGACAAAGCTCAGACCAAGACCCAGGAAGACGCTGACCCCAACACCCCTCCGGCCAAGCGGGCGCCCCATCAAAGCGGCAAGACCGACCAGCTGAAAGACAAGGAAAAGGACGCCGAAAACCGTCAGGAAGCCCTGATCGACGAGGGCGTCGAAGAGACCTTTCCCGCCAGCGATCCGGTGTCGGCCAAGCGCATCACCTGATTCTGCCGCCTGTTCACGCCCATCTCTTTAAGCTACCTGCTCCCTTCCCCCGGAATGGAGCAGGTTTCGCATGAGCCGGTTCGAAGGCACGTCCAACTATATCGCCACCGACGACCTGAAGGTCGCCGTAAACGCCGCCGTCGCGCTGGAACGACCGCTGCTGATCAAGGGCGAGCCCGGCACGGGCAAGACGGTTCTGGCCTATGAACTGGCCCGCGCGCTGAACGCGCCGCTGATCACCTGGCACGTCAAGTCCACGACCAAGGCCCACAACGGCCTGTATGAATACGACGCCGTGTCCCGCCTGCGCGACAGCCAGCTGGGCGACGAGCGCGTGCACGACGTGCGCAACTATCTGAAGAAGGGCAAGCTGTGGGAGGCCTTCACGGCCCCGACCCGCCCCGTCCTGCTGATCGACGAGATCGACAAGGCCGACATCGAGTTCCCCAACGACCTGCTGCAGGAACTCGACCGCATGGAGTTCTACGTCCAGGAGACGGACGAGACGATCCGCGCCGAGGTCCGCCCCGTCGTCGTCATCACCTCGAACAATGAGAAGGAGCTGCCGGACGCCTTCCTGCGCCGCTGCTTCTTCCACTACATCCGCTTCCCCGACGCGCAGACGATGCAGGACATCGTCGAGGTCCATTTCCCCGGCATCAAGCCGCGCCTGGTCTCAGAGGCCCTGAAGACCTTCTATGAAATCCGCGACACGCCGGGCCTGAAGAAGAAGCCTTCGACGTCGGAACTGCTGGACTGGCTGAAGCTGTTGCTGGTCGACGACGTGGCGCCGGAGACCCTGCGCGAGAAGACGCCCGGCAAGCTGATCCCCCCGCTGCACGGCGCCCTGCTGAAGAATGAGCAGGACGTGCATCTGTTCGAACGCCTGGCCTTCATGAGCCGTCGCGAGGGCGCCCGTCCCGGGGGCTGAAGGGGCGGCTGATTTCAGCCGCTTTCCCGTCGCCTTTCGATTACCGCGATTTCACTGGCCCTGCGGCGCTTATGGCGCACAATCGGGACCTTGAGTGGAGCCGACCATGCAACAGATCACCTGGCCTGTTATCGCTTTGGCGCTGATGGCCGCCGCCTGCGACAACCCCGGCACGGTGCGCATCACCACGTCTTCGACCTCGGATTCGTCCGGGGTGCTGAAGGTCGTCGACGCCCTGCAATGCCCCCAGACCCAGGGCGTGCTGACGCGCAAGGGTTCGGCCCGCGCCGACGGGTCGTGCGTCTATGGCGGGCCGCGCGGTTCGGAAGTCATCCTGCAACTGGTTCAACTGGACGGCCGCTCTTCCACCGAGGCCCTGAAAAGCTTTGAGAACCGCCTGACCTCCGACCTGCCCGAGGCCGTGGCCGAGGTGGAAGCCGAAAACGCCCGCGTCCAGGCCGAGGCCGCCAGGGCTGAGGCGGACGCAGCCCGCGCCGAAGCCGATGCGTCCCGCGCCGCCGCCGAAGCCGAGGCCGCCGCCGGCGATTCCGCCCAGGTCAGGATGCCGGGCCTGCGCGTCGATGCTCAGGGCGACAAGGCCACCGTCCGACTGCCCGGCATGAAGATCGAGGCCGACGGCGACCGCGCCAACATCCGCATCGGCGGCCTGACCATCCGCGCCGACGACAAGTCCAGCCGGGTCAACGTCTCGTCCCGCGACGACACGGTGAACATCGACGCGACCGACGGCGCCGCCCGCATCCGCACCAGCGGTTCCGGCGAGGCGGTGCGCGCCACCTTCCTGATGACCGGCAAGGAGGCCTCGGCCAGCGGCTGGCGCACGGTCGGATACGAGGCGCGCGGCCCGGTCGGCGGCCCCATCGTCATCGCCACCGTCCGCAGCAAGGACCGCGACCCGGACCGCCTGTTCGACGCGGCCAAGGCGTTGGTGACGCTCAACGTCGGCGATTAACCCCCATCTATCGCAACGGCCGCCCTTGATCGCGCGTTCGGTCTGAGTCACCAGCCTGAGCATGCGCAACATCAAGACCTTGGCCGAAGAAATCGAAGACGCCGGCCCCGCGCCCCGAGTCCGCAAACCCAAGCCGCCCCGCGCCTGGCAGCGGATGCTGTCGGGCCGCCGCCTGGACCTGCTGGACCCGTCGCCGTTCGACATCGAGATCGAGGACATCGCCCACGGTCTGGCCCGCGTCGCCCGCTGGAACGGCCAGACCATCGGCGAGCACGCCTTCTCGGTCGCCCAGCACTCCCTGGTGGTCGAGGAGATCGCCGCCCACATCCGGCCGGGGCTGGAGCCGAAATGGCGCCTCGCCGCCCTGCTGCACGACGCCTCGGAATACGTCATCGGCGACATGATCTCGCCATTCAAATCGGCGCTTGGCTCCAGCTACAAGGATTTCGAGGCCCGGCTGGAAGCCGCCATCCATGTCCGCTTCCAACTGCCTCCCAAGACGCCGCAGACGATCAAGACCCTGATCAAGAAGGCCGACAAGGCCTGCGCCTTCTATGAGGCGACGCAGCTGGCCGGCTTCACCCGTCGCGAGTCCCTGCAGATCTTCGGGGCCCCGCCGCCCGGCTATGATCTGGTGATCGAGCCCCAGCCCGCCGCCGTCGCCCAGCAGCGCTATCTGGACCGCTACCGCGTTCTGGCCGAAGCTGTCGGCATCCTGCCCGGCGCCGACGCCTGGCACACAGAATAGGACGCTTGATGAAGCAGGGGGGCGAACAGGGCGTGCGGATCGGCCTGTCGGCCGTGGTCATCGCCCTGCGCGAACGTCAGGCCGTAGTGCTGACCACACATGCCCCGGACGGCGCCTCCGCCCTGCCCTTCGGCCCGTTCGATCCGTCGCGCGACCGGACCTTTGAACTGGCCCTGCGCGCCTTCGTCACCGAACAGACCGGCTTCCCGCTCGGCTTTGTCGAGCAGCTCTACACCTTCGGCGACGCCGGTCGCGCCGCGCCCCGCGCCACGCCGGGGCCGGAACGCGCGCGCGAAGTCTCCGTCGGCTACCTGGCCCTGACCGCCGAGGCGCCCGACGCTCCCGGCTTCGCCTCGGGCAGGGACGCCGCGTGGACTCCCATCTTCGACATCTTTCCCTGGGAGGACTGGCGCCAGGGCCGCCCCTGCGTCCTGGCCAGCCTGCGTTCAGATCTGGCCGACTGGGCAGGCGATGATCCCGCCCGACGCGGCCGCGCCGAGTCCCTGTTCGCCCTCTCGCCCGATGCGCGCTGGAACGAGGAGCGCGTGCTGGAACGCTATGAGCTTCTCTATGAGGCGGGCCTGGTCGCCGAATCCGCCCGCGATCATGACCGGCCCGTCCCGGCGCCTCTGGGCGACCTGTCCATGACCTCAGACCACCGCCGCATCGTCGCCACGGGCCTTGGCCGACTGCGCTCCAAGCTGAAGTACCGCCCGGTCCTGTTCGACCTGACGCCGCCGACCTTCACCCTGTCCGCTCTGCAGAACGCGGCCGAAGCGGTGGCGGGCCTGTCGCTGCACAAGCAGAACTTCCGACGCGGCGTCGAGCGCACCGGCCTGGTCCAGCCCACAGGCGTTTTCGCCAGCGACACCGGCGGCCGCCCGGCCGAACTTTTTCGCTATATCGGCCCCGAACCGGCCGGCGGCGCCCCTTCGGGACTGGCCCTTCCCGGACAGCGTTGAAGCGGCAGTCGATTTTCTTCGACATACGGCTTGCAGCCCGACACGGCTTTCATTAGAGAGACCGCTCGCTCAGCCCCATTAGGGACTACCGACCCGCGGAGAGGTGGCAGAGTGGTTGAATGTACCGCACTCGAAATGCGGCGTACGTGGAAGCGTACCGGGGGTTCGAATCCCCCCCTCTCCGCCACACACTTTCCTTCCTGAAATTGTAGAATTGAGCTCCCGCCCGATAGCTTGGGTGGTTGGAGGGGCAGGCGTCGCCGTCTTCAGGCCAGAGTCACGGGCGTATCACTGGGGCGCCTGGGGTTTCCCGTCAGTTCCCGCCCCGTTCCCAAACTTTTCGTGTAGCGCTGCTGTAGGAACCGGCTTCCCCCCTGTTGCTTGATTTCACTCAATCAACAGAGAGAACCGTCATGACCGACGTCCAACCGAACGACCCCAACCGCGACGACGAGACCGGCCTCGATGGCGACGAGGTCGAGGCTGGCCGAGCCGCCCGGAAGGCGGCCGCCAACCAGGATCCAGAGCAGACCAGCAACCCCGCTGACCGAAGCGCGACGCCCTCAACCGGCGGCGCTGGCGCTGCTGGCGCCGGTGGTCCCAAGGGCTTTGGCACAGGAACCTGAACAGTGTGGAGGGGAGAGAGAGGTGTGAGCAACGACCTCGCTCTCTCCTCCTTCACAGGGAGAAGACGATGACGGCAAACGATCAAGACCCTCGCAGCCCCGCTGACAAAGACAGCCTCCAGGAGCAGGCCCGCCGCGAGACCGGCGATGCAGAACGCCGCGACCGACAGCCCGATCCCAGCGTCACCACTCCTCAGCCGGACGAAGGCCCTGACCAACGCCGAAGGCTGGAAGAAGAAGCCGCCAAGGCTCCTGCGCCGACGGCGCCGATCGCCAACCCGGATTGAGCCATTCGTTGAGATTGGCCAATATCGCTCAATATTTTGAGCATCACAGACGATAAATCAACGACTTAGCTCCCGCGCAAAAAGGGCTTGTTGCATAATCCGTAATGCGGCCCACTCTCTGGCTAGCGATCCCTCAGAGAAGATCGCAGGCAGGATGGGCGGGAAACGAATGGCGGCGCCATTTTCCACGGACAAGATTTTCATCGGCGGCGTGTGGCGGTCCGCCGCCGACGGCGCCACCCTGCCCATCGAGAACCCGTCGACGGGCGAGGTCCTGGGCGCTCTGGCCGCCGGGACCGCCGCAGACGTGGACGCCGCCGTCCAGGCCGCCCGCGCCGCCTTCGACGGAGACTGGGGCCGCATGACGGCCGTCGAACGCGGCCGCATCCTGGCCCGCATGGGACGCGAGGTCGAAGCCCGCATCGACATGCTGGCCGAACTTGAGGCGCTGGACGTCGGCAAGCCGCTGAAACAGGCCCGCAACGATGTCGTCGCCCTGGCCCGCTATCTCGAATTCTATGCAGGCGCAGCCGACAAGCTGCACGGCGAAACCATCCCCTTCCAGGACGGCTACACCGTCTATACCCTGCGCGAGCCGCACGGGGTGACGGGGCATATCATCCCCTGGAACTATCCGATGCAGATCATCGGCCGCTCGGTCGTAGCCGCCCTGTGCGTCGGCAACGCCGTGGTGCTGAAGCCCGCAGAGCAGGCGTCGCTGACCGCCCTCGCCTTCGCCCACATCGCCGCCGACTGCGGCCTGCCCGCAGGCGCTCTGAACGTCGTGACCGGCACAGGGGCCGAAGCGGGCGCGGCGCTGGCCGCCCATCCGGGGATCAACCACCTGTCCTTCACCGGCTCGACCGGCGTGGGCGTCGCCATCCAGCAGGCGGCGGCGGTCAACGCCGTGCCGGTGACGCTGGAACTGGGCGGGAAGTCGCCCCAGTTGGTGTTCGACGACGCCGATCTGGACAAGGCCCTGCCCTTCCTCGTCAACGCGGGCGTCCAGAACGCAGGCCAGACCTGCTCGGCCGGATCGCGCGTGCTGGTTCAGCGCGGCGTCTATGACGAGGTCGTGCGCCGCATGGCCGAGCGCTTCGCGGCCCTGACCGTCGGCCCCGCGATGGACGACCGCGATGTCGGCCCGCTGGTGTCGAAGAAACAGCAAACCATGGTCGAAGGCTTCATCGAGGAAGGCCGCACCGACGGCCTGATCGTCGCGCAGGCGACGCTGACCGACCTGCCGCCCGGCGGCGCCTATGTCGCCCCGACCCTGTTCGCCAATGTCGCGCCCGACCATCCACTGGCGCAGCAGGAGATCTTCGGCCCCGCCGTCGTCGTCATCCCGTTCGAGACGGAAGACGACGCCGTCGCCATCGCCAACGGCACCGATTACGGCCTCGTCGCGGGCGTCTGGACCGCCGACGGCGGGCGGCAAATGCGGCTGGCGAAACGGCTGCGGGCCGGACAGGTCTTCATCAACAACTACGGCGCGGCGGGCGGGGTTGAACTGCCCTTCGGCGGCGTCGGCAGGTCGGGCCACGGTCGCGAGAAGGGGTTCGAGGCGCTCTACGCCTTCACCACCCTGAAGACCGTCGCAGCCCATCACGGATAGCGCAAGGGAGTAGCGTCTTGAGGGAGAACAGATCGAAGCGGCTGGAGGGCAAGCGAGCGATCGTCACGGGCGGAGCCTCCGGCTTCGGCGCCGGAATCGCGCGCCGCTTCGCCGAGGAAGGCGCCCGCGTCATCGTCGCCGACCTGAACGGCGACGCTGCCCGCACGCTGGCCGCTGAACTGGGCGACGCCGATCTGGGCGTGAAGGTCGACGTCTCCAGCGCCGCTGACGTGGCCGCATTGGCCGCGACCGCGAACCGCCTGCTGGGCGGCGTCGACATCGTGGTCAACAACGCGGGCGTCGGCCACACGCCCCAGCCGCTGGACGAACTGTCGGATGAAGCCTTCGACCGCATCGCCGCGGTCAACATGCGCTCCATCTATCTGATGTCGAAGGCCTTCGTCCCGGCGATGAAGGCGCAAGGATCAGGAGCCATCCTGAACATCGCCTCGACCGGCGGGGTGAGCCCCCGGCCGAATCTGACCTGGTACAACGCCTCCAAGGGCTGGGTCATCACGGCGACCCGCGCCATGGCGGTTGAGTTGGCGCCCTTCCAGGTGCGGGTGAACGCGCTGAACCCGGTGGCGGGCGACACCCCCCTGCTGAAGACCTTCATGGGCGCCGACACCCCCGAGGTGCGGGCCAAGTTCCTGGCCTCCATCCCCATCGGCCGCTTCTCGACCCCCGAGGACATGGGCGCCGCCGCCGCCTTCCTGTGTTCAGACGACGCCTCGATGATCACAGGCGTGGCGCTGGAGGTCGACGGTGGCCGCTGCATCTGACCGCGTCTTCAAGCTTCTGGTCCTGCCGGGCGACGGCATCGGGCCCGAGATCATCCGCGAGACCCTGCGCGTCGTCGACTGGGCCCGGAACGCCGGGCTGCGCATCGAACTGAGCGAGGCCCTTGCGGGCGGCGCCAGCATCGACGCCGTGGGCGCGCCCATCGCCGAGGATGTGGTCGAGCAGGCGCTGGCGTCGGACGCCGTCCTGTTCGGCGCCGTCGGCGGGCCGAAGTGGGACCACCTGCCCCGCGCCCAACGGCCCGAAATGGGCATCCTACGCCTGCGTCAGGCGCTGGATCTCTACGCCAACCTGCGCCCCGCCGTCTGCTTCAACGAACTGCTGGACGCCTCGGCGTTGAAGCCCGACCTGATCCGAGGCCTCGACATCCTGATCGTGCGCGAGGCCACGGCCGGCGTCTATTTCAGCCTGCCCCGCGCCAATGAGGTCGGCCCCGACGGCCAGCGCCGCGCCTATGACACCCAGGCCTATACCGAGGCCGAGATCGCCCGCGTCTGCCGCACGGCGTTCGAGCTGGCCCGCACCCGCCGGCGCCGCGTCTGCTCGGTGGACAAGGCCAATGTCATGGAGACGGGCGCCCTGTGGCGCGCCGTCGCGACCGAGGTCGCCGCCGACTATTCCGACGTGGAGCTGTCGCACATGTACGCCGACAACTGCGCCATGCAGTTGGTCCGCCGCCCCGACCAGTTCGACGTCATCGTCACCGACAACCTGTTCGGCGACATCCTGTCGGACGCAGCGGCGGCCCTGACCGGATCGCTGGGCCTGCTGCCCTCCGCCTCACTGTCCGGCTTAGGAAAAGGCGGCAACAGCCGGGGCCTGTATGAGCCGATCCACGGCTCGGCGCCCGACATCGCGGGACAAGGCGTCGCCAACCCCATCGCCACCATCCTGTCCTTCGCCCTGTGCCTGCGCTGGTCGTTCGACCGCGCCGATCTGGCCGACAGGCTGGAGCGCGCCGTGCGGCAGGTCGTGTCCAGCGGCGTCCGCACCCCCGACATCGCGGAGGCCGGGGTCGCCCCCGTCTCCACCCTTCAGATGACCGACGCGGTTCTGGCCGCGCTGGACGCCCAGTTCGCGTGAGGATCAACCGATGAGCGCCCCTACCATGCAGACCGTCATGGACCTGATCGACGGCCGCACCGACGAACTGGTCGCCCTGACGCAGGACCTGATCCGCTTTCCCACCATTAATCCGCCGGGCGAGGCCTATCGCCCCTGCGCCGAATACATCGGCGAGCGACTGAAAAAGCGCGGCTTCACCGTCGAATACGTACGCGGCGAGGGCTCGCCAGGCGACAGCGACCAGTACCCGCGGACCAACGTCATCGCCCGCTGGACCGGCAGCGAGCCCGGCCCCTGCGTCCACTTCAACAGCCATATCGACGTGGTCGAGGTCGGCGCGGGCTGGACCGTCGATCCCTTCGGCGGCGAGGTGAAGGACGGCAAAGTCTACGGTCGCGGCGCCTGCGACATGAAGGGCGGGCTGGCCGCCTCCATCATCGCTGTGGAGGCCCTGATCGATTCCGGCCTGCCCCTGCCCGGTGCGCTGGAAATCTCCGGCACGGTGGACGAGGAATCGGGCGGTTACGGCGGCGTCGCCTATCTGGCCGAGCGCGGCTGGTTCTCCGAACCAAAGGTCAACCACGTCATCATCCCCGAGCCGCTGAACGTGGACCGGGTCTGCATCGGCCATCGCGGCGTCTGGTGGGCCGAGATCGAGACCAAGGGCCGCATCGCCCACGGCTCCATGCCCTTCCTGGGCGACTCCGCCATCCGCCACATGGGCGCGGTGATGGAAGAGTTCGAATCCAAGCTCTATCCCGCCATGGCCGCCCGCCATTCAGACATGCCGGTCGTGCCCGAGGGCGCCCGCCAGTCGACAATGAACATCAACTCCATCCACGGCGGCCAGGCCGAGGGCTTCGACGGACTGCCCGCGCCCTGCGTCGCTGATTCCAGCCGCATGGTCATCGACCGCCGCTTCCTGATCGAGGAGTCTCTGGAGGACGTGAAGGGCGAGGTGAAGGCCATCCTCGACGGGCTGGCGGCGCAACGCCACGGCTTCCGCTATGAGATGCGCAACCTGTTCGAAGTCGCCCCCAGCATGGCCGACCGCGACGGTCCCGTGGCCAGCACGACCGCCGCCGCCATCGAGACGGTGCTCGGTAAAAAGGCCCAGTTCGTCTGCTCGCCCGGCACCTATGACCAGAAGCACATCGACCGCATCGGCCGGCTGAAAGACTGCATCGCCTATGGCCCCGGCGTGCTCGACCTGGCGCACCAGCCCGACGAATGGGTCGGCATCGACGACATGATCAACTCGGCCAAGGTCATGGCGCGGGCGGCCTATGATCTGCTGACCCGCAAACGGAGCTGACAGGGTGGCGCGTGGCGATATGGAAGAAGAAAACATCATCGGCCCGCGCCTGCGCGCCCTTCGGGACCGCCTCGGCCTGTCGCAACGCGCGCTCGCCCGCAAGGCCGGGGTGCCGTCCAGCACCGTCAGCCTGGTCGAAAGCGGCCGCACCAGCCCATCCGTCGGTTCGCTGAAACGGCTGCTGGACGCGGCGGGCATATCGCTGGGCGACTTCTTCAGCTCGGAGTTCGAGACCCCGACCAAATACTTCTATCGCCACGACGAACTGACCGACATTTCGCGCGGCGAGGTCTCCTATCGCCAGTTGGGCTCCAGCCAGGATTCCAGCCTTCAGATCCTCTACGAGACCTATCAGCCCGGCTCGGACAGCGGCCGGGTCATGCTGTCTCACGAAGGCGAAGAAGGCGGCATGATCATCTCGGGCCGTCTGGAAGTCACCGTCGACGGCCAGTCGCGCGTGCTGAAGGCGGGCGAAGGCTATCTGTTCCCCAGCGTCCTGCCGCACCGTTTCCGCAACATCGGCGACTGCCCCTGCGTGGTCATCAGCGCATGCACGCCGCCAACCTTCTGACGGGGCCGTTGCGAATGATCGATATTCCGATCATTGGAATATTTTCTCTATATTGGACAGGTATCTAGGCAAACAAAGAAACAGCCTTGCCCAAATTCCTCATCAGGCGGCTACTGATCGCCGAGGGAAGAGGGTTTTTCGCGGCCGATCGTTGCAACGGCAAACGAATGCTGCATTGCACAAAATGTCGGCTACGAAGATAGTTCGGCGATCGGGCTGTCCCGGTCGCGACGGCTGAACGCGGCTTCAAAGACTGCGGCGGCCTCATGGGGAGGAAGACGATGAATCGTCTGATGGTCAGCGTTTCCGCCGGGGCCTTGCTGGCCCTGTCCGCCACCTCCGTCGCCGCGCAGCGCGCGCCGGACGAGCCCACCGCCACCACGGTGGACGAGGTCATCGTCACCGCCCAGCGCCGCGAACAGGCGGCCCAGGATGTCGGCATCGCCCTCAGCGTCCTCAGCGGCGAAAGCCTGATGCAGCAGGGCGTCACCAACGTCAACCAGCTTCAGAACGCCACCCCCAACCTGGAGGTCGAACCGGCCTTCGGCGGCGGCGCGGCCCAGTTCCGCATGCGCGGCGTCGGCTTTCAGGACTACGCCTCCAACAACTCGCCCACCGTCGGCGTCTATGTGAACGAGGTCGCCTATCCGGTCCCGGTCATGACGCAGGGGCTGATCTTCGACATCGATCGGGTCGAGGTGCTGCGCGGGCCGCAGGGCACCCTGTACGGCCGCAACACCACCGGCGGCGCCATCAGCTTCGTCACCAAGCGCCCGACCGAGGAACTGTCCGCCGGCCTGATGACCGAATGGGGCAGTCACAACCTGTTCCGGGGCGAGGGCTATGTCTCAGGCCCGCTGACTGGCGCCCTGCGCGGCCGTCTGGCCGTCTCGACTGAGCAAGGCGGCGCCTGGCAGCGAAACCGCGACACGGGCGAAAGCCTGGGCGACGCCGACCGCACCGGCGCCCGCGCCCTGCTGGAATGGACGCCCAATGAGACCTTCACGGCCCTGCTGGACGTCCACGGCGGCGTCGACAAATCGGAAAACCAGGGCCTGTATCTGATCAGCGACCTGCACACCGGCGCGGTCAACCGCCCCAGCTATCTGATCCCCGCCGACAAGGACCGCTCCAAGACCGGCTGGGGCCTGTCGCAACGCTTCGCTGACGCCATCGGCCGCGATGTGAACGCCAAACCGGGACGGGACAACTCATCCTGGGGCGCCTCGCTGAACGCCAATCTGGCGCTGAAGGGCATGAACCTGTCCAGCATCACCAGCTATGAGACGCTGGAGCGCAGCGAATACGGCGACTGGGATTCCAGCCCCTCGGTCGAGGCCGACACCTTCTTCGGCAGTGACGTAGACGTGATTTCACAGGAACTGCGTCTGGCGTCGGACAACGACAGCCCCCTGACCTGGGTGGCCGGTTTCTACTATTCGAAACAGGACCTGCACGAGCGCTACTTCTCGGACTTCATCGACATCTACAACACCTACGCCCAGGTCACCTATGACCAGAAGGTCGAGTCCTGGAGCCTGTTCGGTCAGGCCGAATACGCCTTCACCGAGCGCTGGAAAGCCATTCTGGGCCTGCGCTACGAGGAAGAAACCCGCGAGCTTGAAGGCTTCGGTTCGGCCTTCGGCGGCGCCACCGCCCTGCCCCCGACCAGCGTCGACACCAAGATGACTCCGCTGACCGGCAAGGCGGCGCTGGAGTTCAAACCCGCCGATAACATCCTGCTCTATGGCTCGGCCAGCCGGGGCGCCAAGTCGGGCGGCTTCACCACCTACAACACCGGCGACAGCAGCGGCATCGAGCCCTTCGATCCTGAAATCCTGTGGGCCTATGAACTGGGCTTCAAGGCCGACCCGTCGCGCGCGGTCCAGATCAACGGCGCGGCCTACTACTACGACTACAACGGCCAGCAGGTGCTGTCGGCCGTCTGCGGCGCCAACGGCCCGGTCGGCCGCTTCACCAACGCCGATTCCAAGATTTACGGGGCCGAGCTTGAGGGCGTCCTGCGCCCGGCGGCGGGCCTGCGTATCAGCCAGAACCTCAGCTACAAGAAGGGCGAGTACACCGACTTCGTCGACCTGGACATCGGCGCCTGCCAGCAGACGCCCGGCACAGCCGTCTACATCGACAAGTCAGGCCAGAAGATTCCCTTCCCCGCCTGGTCCTACGGCGGCTCGATTTCCTATGACTGGATCGTCGGCGGCTTCGCCGTCACGGCCGAGGCCAACTACAGCTATCGCGACGAATACCCGTCCTGGCTGGGCCAGAAATACGACGTCGAGGCCTATTGGCTGGCCAACGCCAGCATCACCGTGGGACCTGAAGACGCCGACTGGTCCATCGCCTTCTGGGCGCGCAACCTGTTCGATCAGGATTACGATCTGACGCGCAACTTCTTCACCAGCGCGGACATCGCCCAGCCGGGCCGTCCTCGCACGATCGGCGCGCGGCTGACGCTTCGCTACTGAGCGTTGAGAGCGCTCACATAATCGAGCACGCGGACAAATTGTCTATATTTATCCGCACATTAAATCACCGAAGTAACAGTCTTCCCTTTCGCTGCGGTTCGGCCGCTACTGGCGAAAGACAGAGGATGACCGCATGACCGCTGCCAAAGCCGCCAACGACCTTGATCCTTTCTGGATGCCGTTCACGGCGAACCGCGCCTTCAAGGCGCAGCCGCGCCTGTTCGCCTCGGCCAAGGACATGCATTACTTCACGCCGGACGGTCGCGCAGTGCTGGACGGCGCCGCCGGCCTGTGGTGCGTCAATGCCGGCCACGCTCGCAAGCCGATCGTGGAGGCCATCCAGCGTCAGGCCGAGGTTCTCGACTACGCCCCGACCTTCCAGCTGGGCCATCCGCTGGCGTTCGAGCTGGCGTCGCGTCTGGGCATGCTGCTGCCGGGCGACCTGAACCACGTCTTCTTCGCCGGTTCGGGGTCCGAGGCGGTGGACAGCGCCCTGAAGATCGCCCTCGCCTATCAGAGCGCCAGAGGTTTTGAGAACCGCACCCGCCTGATCGGCCGCCAGAAGGGCTACCACGGCGTCGGCTTCGGCGGCATTTCCGTGGGTGGACTGGAGAACAACAGGCGCGGCTTCCTCACCCTGCCCGGCGTCGACCATCTGCCGCACACGCTGAACCTGGACGAGGCCGCCTTCACGCGCGGCCAGCCGAGCTGGGGCCTGCACCTGGCCGATGAGCTGGAGGTTCTGATCGAGGCCCACGGCGCCGAGACCATCGCCGCCGTCATCGTCGAGCCCATGTCCGGCTCGGCCGGGGTCATCGTGCCGCCGCTTGGCTATCTGGAGCGTCTGCGCGAGATCACGGCGCAGCACGGCATCCTGCTGATCTTTGACGAGGTCATCACCGGCTTCGGCCGTCTGGGCGCCCTGACGGCGGCCGAGGCTCTGGGCGTCACGCCCGACCTGATGACCTGCGCCAAGGGGCTGACCAACGGCGCCGTGCCGATGGGCGCTGTCGGCGTCAGCGCCGCCGTCTATCAGGCCGTGGTCGAGGGCGCGGCCGGGCCGGGCATCGAGTTCTTCCACGGCTACACCTATTCCGGCCACCCGCTGGCGGCGGCGGCCGGGCTGGCGACGCTGGACGTCTATGAGAACGAAGGCCTGTTCCAGCGCGCGGCCGAACTGACGCCCTACTGGCAGGACGCCGTGCACAGTCTGAAGGGGCTGCCGCATGTCATCGACATCCGCGACATGGGTCTGGTCGCGGGAATTGAGCTTGAACCCCGTCCCGGCGCGCCCGGCGCCCGCGCCACGGAAGCCTTCCACCGCGCCTTCGATGACGGAATTCTAGTAAGGGTTACAGCAGATGTCATCGCGCTGTCGCCTCCTTTGATTATCAGCCGCGACCAGATCGACGAGTTGATCGATCGCCTTTCCAGCATCATCAAAACCATAAGTTAGAATAACAATGGTATTGAGGGGGACGATATGAACAAATACATCTTGGCATCTTCTGTCAGTTTACTGACAATAGCTGCTTTCTCCAACGCCAATGCTCAGAGCAACGCTCGCTCGGGAGAGCAGGCGACGCGCGTCGATGAGATCATCGTCACTGCCCAGCGCCGCGAACAGGCCAGCCAGGACGTCGGCGTATCGCTCAGCGTCATCGGCGGCGAACAGCTCGATGAGAAGGGCATCTCGGTCGTCAACGATCTTGAGAACGCCGTCCCCAACATGGAGGTCGACAGCCAGTTCGGCGGCGGTCAGCCCCAGTTCCGCATCCGCGGCATCGGCGCGCGCGAATACTCGTCGAACAACGCTTCGACCGTCGGCATCTATGTCGATGAAGTGGCCCACCCCTACACCGTGACCACGCAGGGCGCGATGTTCGACATCGCCCGTCTGGAAGTCCTGCGCGGACCGCAGGGCACCCTGTACGGCCGCAACACCACCGGCGGCGCCGTCAATATCATCACCAACGCCCCGACCGCCGATTTCCAGGCCGGTTTCAACGCCGAATACGGCACGTTCGACCGCTATAAGGTCGAGGGCTATGTCTCGGGCCAGATCGCCCCGACCCTGCTGGGCCGTCTGGCCGCCGTCACCGAGCAGGGCGGCGCCTGGCAATACCACCGCGACACCGGCGAGAAGCTGGGCGACCTGAACAAGACCGCCATTCGCGGCCGCCTGACCTGGGACGTCAGCGAGACCGTGACCGCCGACCTCAGCGCCACCTATTCGATCGACAAGTCCGACGGGCGCGGCTTCCGCCTGCTCGGCCCGTACAAGGTCGCAGACGGCAGCGTGACCTATCCCAAAGACACCGCCTGGCGCATCACCGGCTGGGGCATCTCCCAGCGCCTGGCCGATGTGGCGGGCGTCTCCACCGACGCCAAACCGTTTAGGGACAACGACGGTTTCGACCTCAGCGCCCGCATCAAGGCCGATCTCGGCTGGGCGGACCTGACGTCCATCACCGCCTACCAGACCTTCTCCCGCAAGGAGTACAACGACTGGGACGGCACGCGCTTCCAGGAGTCTGATGTCTACTTTTACAATGACATCAATGTCTTCGCTCAGGAACTACGCCTGAGCTCGACCAGCGACGGCCCTCTGCAGTGGATGATCGGCGCCCACTATGCGGATGAAACCATCAAGGGCGGCTTCTTCACCGAGTTCCGGGGATCAACGGCCCCCGACTACCTCTCAAGCCTGATCAATACGTCCTACGATCAAGGCGTTACCGCCTTCGGGATCTTCACCCACAACTCCTATCAGGTGAACGAACGGCTCAACCTGATCCTGGGCCTGCGGTGGGAGAAGGAAGATCGCGACCTGACCAGCTTCGGCACGGAGATCGCCCCCGACCCGGCGCCTCCGCCGCGCACCTTCGACACGACGATGGAGGAAGTGACCGGCCGCCTCGGGCTGGAATATAAGCTGACCGATGACGCCCTGTTCTACGCCAGCGTGGCGCGGGGTGTGAAATCCGGCGGCTTCACCACCTACAACTCGACCAAGTCGGAAGCCACCGAGCCGTTCAAGCCCGAAACCGTCATCGCCTATGAGGCGGGCGTCAAGTCGGACCTGTTCGACCGTCGCCTGCGTCTGAACGGCGCCCTGTTCTACTACGACTATAGGGATCAACAGGTTCAGGGTCTGGAGTATGACCGCGACGCCGGTCGCCTCGGCAAGATCACCAACGTGCCCAAGTCGCACATCATGGGCGGTGAAATCGAAGCGATCTGGATGCCGATCAATGGCCTGACCATTACCCAGAACATCGGCTACAAGACCGGTGAATACGATGAGTATTTCGCCATCGACGGCCCCGCCACCGACGCCGCCAACAACAATCAGGTGCCGTGGGACATCATCATCACCGGCGACAAGTCCGGCGAACGCCTGGCCTTCCCCAAGATGAACTATGGCGGCTCGGTCGCCTATGACTGGGAAATGTCAGAGTGGGAACTGCGCGCCGAGACCAACTACAACTATCGGGACGAGCTGTATTCGGTCAGCTCATCGTCGATCATCGACGCCTACTGGCTATGGAACGCCAACTTCAGCGTCAGCCCGGCCGGCGCCAACTGGCGGGCGGGCCTGTGGGTGCGCAACATGTTCAACACCTACTACGAAGAGACGCGCAACGGCTTCAACGGCTCGGCCCGGCCGACCACCTCGCCCAGCCAGGGCCGCACCTACGGCGTGCGCCTGTCGATGGACTTCTAAGGCTCCCTCCCAAGCAAGGCGGGCCGGTTCCGCCGGCCCGCCTTGCGCCTTTTGCTGATGGTATGATGGCTTATTCCGCCCCCCGCCTTGATCGTCGCGCCCTGCTCACGGGTTTGGTCGTCGCGCCCGCCGTACTGAGTTTCGGCCGGGCGCAGGCGGGCGGCGCCTATCTGTTTCCGCTGGGCGTCGCCAGCGGCGATCCAGCTCCGGACGGCTTCGTCATCTGGACACGTCTGGCCGCCGATCCCCTGGCCGCCGACGGGCTTGGCGGCCTGTCGGGCGCCATCCCCGTGCGCTGGGAAGTCGCTGCCGACGACCAGTTCCGCCGCATCGTCGCTGCCGGAAACGTGACCGCCTCGACCGACGCCGCCCACAGCGTCCATGTCGAGATCGCGGGCCTCAGCTCTCACCGCCCCTACTGGTACCGCTTCACCGCCCAGGGCCAGCAGAGTCCGACCGGCCGCGCCCTGACCACGCCCGCTCCGAACGCCGCCGCCGACCGCCTGCGTCTGGCCGTCGCCTCCTGCTCGCACTGGGAGCGCGGCTATTTCAGCGCCTATGGCCATATGGCCGACGAACAGCCTGACCTGACCCTGTTCCTGGGCGACTACATCTATGAATACAGCCTGGGGCCGGATCGCGCCGATCAGGTGGTGCGTCCCTACAACCTCGAAGAAGCGACGACGCTGGCCGGCTATCGCAACCGCTACGCCCTGCATCGCACCGACGCGAACCTTCAGCGTCTGCACGCCGTCGCCCCCTGCGTCGCCATCTGGGACGACCATGAGGTTCAGGACGACTATTCCGGCGTCTGGTCCAAGGTTTCCGGCGTCGCGCCCAGCGATTTCCTGCAACGCCGCGCCGCCGCCTACCAGGCCTTCTACGAGGCCATGCCCATCCGCCGCACGCGCCTGAGCGCCGCCATGCAGATGCCGATCTATCGTCGCGTCCGCTATGGCAGGCTGGCCGAGTTCTTCATGCTGGATGGCCGCCAGTATCGCTCTAAACAACCGTGCAGCAATGGCGAGAACGGCGGCAAGGGCCAGATCGTCACCGACGCGACCTGCACTGACCGACTGGATCCCTCGCGCACCTTCCTTGGCTTCGAGCAGGAGCGCTGGCTATATGACAGTCTGGCCCGCGCAGACGCGCGCTGGAACATCCTGGGCCAGAATCTGGTGATGGCGGGCCTGCGTCTGGCCCGCAGCCCGGCCGAGGAAAACCGCTACTGGACCGACACCTGGGATGGTTTCCCCGCCGCACGCGACCGCCTCACCTCCGCCCTGTCCGAACTGAAGCCGTCCAACCCTGTGGTGCTCAGCGGCGACTACCACTCCTTCTGGACCAATGACGTTAAGCTGGACAGCCGCGACCCGTCCTCGGCCACCGTGGCGACCGAGTTCGTCGGCACCTCCATCACCTCGACCGGCCCCAGCTATGAGGGCCTGATGGCCGTCATGCCCAATAATCCGCAGGTGAAGTTCTTCGACAGCCGCCCGCGCGGCTATATGTCGATCGACGTGCGCCCCGACCGCATGGATACGCGCTATCAGGTCATCAGCGACGTCCGCGATCCCAAGGCCAGCCTGTCGACCCTGAAATCCTGGACCGTTGAATCGGGCCGCCCCGGCGCCGTCGCCGCATGATCCCCGCCACTCGGAGTTCTTCCATGACCACGCCGCGCCTTGCGTCCTCTCTCATCGCGATGAGCCTCGCTCTCGCCCTGGGCGGTTGCGCCGGCGCGGTTTCGACGCAGACGGCGGCGGTCGACGCGCTTGCGCCCGTGACCTTCTGGGAAGGCTTTCGCGACCACCCGCACGGCTATCTGACGGCTGAGAACACCCCCAACGCCGCCAACTTCCTGCCGCCGCCGCCCGAGGAAGGCTCCCTGCGCGAACAGGCCGACATCGCCGCCTATCGCGCCATGCGGTCGCTGGAAGGCTCCGAGCGCTGGGCCATCGCCCGCGCCGACAATGAGATCGAGACGCCCGGCGCCCCGCGCGCCTTCGACTGCGCCCTTGGCTTCAAGTTCGAGCCAGAACAGATGCCGACCCTGACCCTGCTGATGGGCAAGATGCTGGGCGATCTGGAGATGATCCAGACCCCCGCCAAAAAGGGCTATTTCCGCAAGCGCCCCTTCGTGGTCGAGCCTTTGCCGACCTGTATCGCGCCGGAAAGCTGGCTGGGCGCCAGCGGCTCCTATCCGTCGGGCCACTCGGCGCTGGGCTGGGCCTGGTCGCTGGTGCTGGCCGAACTGGCGCCCGACCGCGCCGACGCCATTCTGCGACGTGGACTGGCCTATGGCGAAAGCCGCGCGGTGTGCGGCGTCCACTATGTCAGCGACGTCGAGGCGGGCCGCATCGTCGGCGCGACCATCGTCACCCGGCTGAAGGCCGACCCGGCGTTCCAGGCCGACTTCGCCAAGGCCAAGGAAGAGTTCGACGCCGCCCGCGCCGCCGCGACAGAGGCGACCGCCGCCTGCCCCGCTTCACTCGCGCGCCAGCCGTGGTGAGGCGCGCTTAATCCATGGCGTGAGTGCAAATCCATGACGTAGGCTGACGAAGATCGGCCGCGTCGCAAGGGGGAGATCGAGGGAAGGTGACGAAGACAGGGGCGACACGCGTCGCGACAGCATCCCGACGGCGCAGCCGGAACGGCGTACTCCGGTTCAGCCTGATTACGGTCGCGCTGTCGCTGGCCCTGTGCGTCGTCTGGGGCCTGACGGCGCCGCAGGTTCAAGCACAAGCGCCTCGCGACCGCCTGATCCTCGGCCTGCCGCTGGAGCCGCCGAACCTCGATCCGACCTCAGGCGCGGCGGCGGCGGTGGATGAAGTCGTCTACGCCAACCTCTTCGAGGGCCTGACCAAGCTGACCCAGAACGGCGCCGTCGCTCCGTCTCTGGCCGAGTCTTGGGAGGCCGCTCCCGACGGCCTGACCTGGACCTTCCATCTGCGGCGCGGCGTGACCTTCTCCGACGGTTCGCCGTTCGACGCCGCCGTCGCCAAATTCTCTCTCGACCGCATCACCGCCGAGGGCTCGACCAACGCCCAGAAGGCCCTGTTCGAGCCGATCCGCAATGTCGAGGTCGTCGACCCGGCGACCCTGCGCATCCACCTGTCGCGACCGATGGCGACCCTGCCCTATGTCCTGGCCTGGGGCGACGCCGTCATGGTCTCGCCCAGCAGCGCCGCGACCAACGCCGTCACCCCCGTCGGCACCGGCCCGTTCAAGCTGCAGAGCTGGCAGCGCGGCAGCCAGCTGACCCTGATCCGCCGCGACGGCTACTGGGGGCCTGCGCCCCGCCTGAACACTGTCGTCTTCCGCTTCATCAGCGACCCGACCGCCGCCTTCGCCGCCGTCAGCGCGGGCGACGTGGACGCCTTCCCCAACTATCCCGCGCCCGAAAACGTGGCCCAGTTCCAGCGCGACCCGCGCTTCCGCGTCGTCGTCGGCGCGTCCGAAGGCAAGGTCATTCTGGGGATCAACAACACCAAGGCGCCGTTCAACGACGTGCGGGTGCGCCGCGCCCTGTCCTACGCCATCGATCGCGACGCCTTGATCCAAGGCGCCATGTTCGGCTTCGGCCAGCCGATCGGCAGCCACTATTCGCGTCAGGCGCCGGGCTATGTCGACCTGACCGGCCTCTATCCGCATGACCCGGCCAAGGCGCGCGCCCTGCTGGCTGAGGCGGGCTATCCCAACGGCATCGACGTGACCCTGCGCGTGCCGCCCCGCCCCTACGCCCGGCGCAGCGGCGAGGTGCTGATCTCGCAACTGGCGCAGGCGGGCATCCGCGCCAGGATCGAAAACCTGGAATGGGCCCAGTGGCTGGATCAGGTGTTCAAGCGCCGCCAGTTCGACCTGACCATCGTCGAGCACGTCGAGCCGATGGACTACGACATCTATGGCCGCAAGGACTACTATTTCGGCTACGACAGCCCCGCCTTCGACGCCCTGCTGGCTCAGGTCAACGCCGCCCCCGACGAGCCGACGCGCAACCGCCTGCTGGGCGATCTGCAACGCCGCATCGCCGATGACGCGGTCAACGGTTTCCTGTTCCAATCCTCGCGCATCGGCGTGTGGAAGGCCGACATGAACGGCCTGTGGATCAACGGCCCCATCGCCGCCAACGACGTGACCGGCGCCTACTGGACCGGGGCGGACGCAGCGGGCGCCGCGACCGCCGAACGCACCGGCGGCGCCCTGCCCTGGGGCTGGATCAGCCTGACTGCAGGCGCGGCGCTCCTCGCCTTCGTCGCCTGGCGCTTCGGCGCGGTCTGGCTGCTGAAGAAGCTCGGCGGTCACGCGCTGACTCTGTTGGCGGCGACGGTCGTCATCTTCCTGCTGCTGCAGGTCGTGCCGGGAGATCCGGCCAGCTATATGATGGGGCTGAACGCCAGCCCGGAATCCATCGCCGCCCTGCGCCAGCAGATGGGGCTCGAAGGCTCGGGCCTTGAGCGCTACCTCGCCTGGCTCGGCGACCTGCTGACCGGCAAGTTCGGGACCAGCTACACCTATCAGGTGCCGGTCGGCGGCCTGATCGCGGAACGTCTGGCCGTGTCCGCGCCGCTGGCCCTGATGGCCACCGTCCTGTCGCTGCTGGTCGCCCTGCCCATCGGCGTCACCGCCGCCAGCCGCAGGGGAACCGCCGTCGACACCGGCCTGATCGGCGTCACGCAGGTCGGCGTCGCCCTGCCCAACTTCTGGATCGCCATGCTGCTGATCCTGCTGTTTTCGGTGAACCTTGGCTGGTTCTCGGCGGGCGGTTTCCCCGGTTGGAACAGCGGCTTCTGGCCCGCCTTCAAGGCCCTGATCCTGCCCGCCGTAGCGCTGGCCGCGCCGCAGGCCGCCATTCTGGCGCGCGTGCTGAGAACCGCCCTGCTCGACACCATGAACGAGGACTATGTCCGCACCGCCCGCGCCAAGGGGCTGTCGGTCAATCAGGCCCTGTGGCGACACGCCCTGAGGAACGCCTGGATCCCGGTCCTGACCATCCTTGGCCTGCAATTCCCCTTCCTGCTGGCGGGCGGCATCATCATCGAGAACGTCTTCTCCCTGCCCGGCCTCGGCCGTCTGGTCTTCCAGGCCATCACCCAGCGCGACCTGATCGTGGTGCAGAGCGTGGTGGTGGTTCTGGTCTTCGCCGTGGTTCTGGTCAGCTTCCTGATCGACCTGGCCTATCTGTTCGCTGATCCGCGCCTGAGGGGACACCGCGCATGACCGACGCCCCCGCCATCGCCGCCCCCGCCAAGCCCAGCGTGCGCTGGCCCCTGTCGTTGATCGTCGGCGCAGGCCTGACCGCCGTCGTGCTGGCGACCGCCCTGCTGGCGTTGGTCTGGACGCCCTATGACGTGGAGGCGGTGGACATCGCCGCCAAGCTGACCGCCCCCTCCGCCGCCCACTGGATGGGCACGGACCACTTCGGCCGCGACGTCCTGTCGATGATCATGGCGGGGGCGCAGAACTCCCTCATCGTGGCCTTCGTCGCCGTCGGCATCGGCGTCGCAATCGGCACGCCTCTGGGCCTGACCGCAGCGGCGCGCGGCGGCTGGGTCGACGAACTGGTCATGCGCGGCAACGACCTGATCTTCGCCTTCCCCGCCCTGCTGCTGGCCGTGATGATCACCGCCGTCATGGGACCGGGCGCGATCAACGCCGTCATCGCCATCGGCGTCTTCAACATCCCCGTCTTCACCCGCGTCGCCCGTGGCGCAGCGCAGGGTCTGTGGACCCGCGAATATGTTCTGGCCGCCCGCACGGCGGGCAAGTCCAGGGCCCTGATCTCGATCCAGCACATCCTGCCCAATCTGTTGAGCCTGCTGGTCGTGCAGGCGGCGATCCAGTTCGCCGTCGGCATCGTCGCCGAGGCGGGCCTGTCCTACGTCGGCCTGGGCGCCCAGCCGCCCGCGCCCAGCTGGGGCCGGATGCTGGCCGAGGCCCAGACCATGATCGGCTTCGCGCCGTGGCTGGCCATCATGCCGGGGCTGGCCATCTTCGTGACCGTGCTGGCACTCAGCCTGACTGGCGACGGCCTGCGCGACCTGTTCGACCCGCGCGTGCGGCGGGAGCGTTGACCATGACCGTCCTCGACATCCGCGACCTCAGCCTGTCGATCGGTTCGACGCCGATCCTGAAAAACGTCAGCCTGTCCGTCGCCCCCGGCGAAATCCTCGGCCTGGTCGGCGAGAGCGGCTCGGGCAAGTCAATGACGGCGCTGGCCGTGCTGGGCCTGACGCCGCCGCGTGCGACCCTGACCGGCGAGATCCGCCTGAACGGTCAGGTCGTCTCGAACGCCCCCGACGCCGTGATGCAGCAGGTGCGCGGCCGCGACGTGGGCATCATCTTTCAGGAGCCGATGACGGCCCTGAACCCCGTCATGACCATCGGCGATCAGGTCGCCGAGACGGTGCGCCTGCACAAGAAGACCTCGCGCAAGGAAGCCCTCGCCGTCGCCAGCGCCGTGCTGGACCGCGTCGGCCTGCCCGCCGAACGCTTCCCCCTGACCCGCTATCCGCATGAGCTGTCGGGCGGCCAGAGACAGCGCGTCGCCATCGCCATCGCCATCGCCCTGACGCCGAAACTGCTGATCGCGGACGAGGCGACGACGGCGCTGGACGTGACGACGCAGGCTCAGGTGCTGGACCTGCTGAAGCGGCTGGTGCGCGAGGACGGCATGGGCCTGATCCTCATCACCCACGATCTGGCCGTCGTGGCCGAAACCGCCGACCGGCTGGCGGTGATGAAGGACGGCGAACTGGTCGAGGAGGCGCCCGTCGACCGCATTGGCGCCGGCATGGCCCACGCCTATTCCCAGCGCCTGCTGGCCAACGCCACCCACGCCCCGACCCGTCACAGCGTCCCGCAGGCCGACGCCGCCCCCGTGCTTCAGGTCGAGGGACTGGTGCGCGAATACGGCGGTGCCCCCGCCCTGTTCGGCAAGGCCAAAACCTTCCGCGCCGTCGATCAGGTCAGCCTGTCGATCCAGCCGGGCGAGAGCGTCGGCCTCGTCGGCGAAAGCGGCTGCGGCAAGTCCACCCTGCTGCGCGCCATCCTCGCGCTGGAGACGCCGCAGGCGGGCCGCGTCCGGGTCAAGGGCCGCGACATCACCGCCGCGCGCGGCGCCGCGCTGAAATCCATCCGCCGCGACATCCAGGTGGTGTTTCAGGACCCTTACGGCAGCTTCGATCCGCGCTGGAAGGTCAGCGATCTGGTGGCCGAGAACTTTCACCTGCTGGACGCCCGCCCCAGCCCCGCCGAGGCCCGCCGCCGCGTCGATGAAATGCTGGACCGCGTGGGCCTGAACAGCGCCGCCGCCGACCGTTATCCGCACGAGTTTTCGGGTGGCCAGCGCCAACGCATCGCCATCGCCCGCGCCCTGATCACCGAGCCCTCGGTCATCTGTCTGGACGAGGCGGTCTCGGCGCTGGATGTCTCGGTACGGGCGCAGGTGCTGGACCTGCTGGCCGACCTGTCGGATCGGCTGGGCCTGTCCTACCTCTTCGTCACCCACGACCTCAGCGTCGTGCGCACGGTCACGGATCGCCTGCTGGTCATGCAGGCGGGCAGGATCGTCGAACAGGGCGAGACAGCCGCCGTCTTCGCCGCGCCGTCGCACCCCTATACGCAGAAACTTCTGGCGGCGACGCCGGATCTGGTCCGCAATCACGTTCTGGAAAAGGAAACCGCCGGATGAACCGCAGAACCGTCCTCGGCTCGGCCCTGATCGGCGCCGCAGCCTCCGCAGCAGGAGCCGCCAGCGCCAAACCCGCCGCGCAGTCCGCCGCTCGCGCCTCGGGTCGCACCGGCCGCCTGAACCTCATCACCGACGTCGAGGGCCTCAAGGTCGGTCAGGCGCACGACGCGGGCGTCCGCACCGGCGTCACCGTCATCCTGGCCGAAAAGCCCGCTACGGCCGCCGTGGACGTGCGCGGCGGCGGCCCCGCCGGGCGCGAGACCGACGTGCTGCGTCCCGAAAATCTGGTGCAGGAGGTGGACGCCATCATCCTGTCGGGCGGCTCGGTCTATGGCCTCGGCTCGGCCGACAGCGTGGCGGCCTGGATGGGGATGCGCGGGCGCGGCTATGGCATGGGCGGGGCGCCGGGCGTGCCCCCCTCGCCCATCATCCCGACCGCCTGCCTCTATGATCTGGCCAATGGCGGGAACAAGCAGTGGGAAATGGAGCCGCCCTATCGCCGCCTGTCTGTTCAGGCGCTGGAGGCCGCGGGCGACCGCTTCGACCTCGGCACGGCGGGGGCGGGCTATGGCGCCGAAGCCGGCGCGCTGAAGGGCGGCATCGGCTCGGCATCGGCGGTCATGGCCTCGGGCTGGACGGTCGGCGCCATCGTGGCGGTCAACAGCGTCGGATCGGTCGTCGCGCCGGGCGGCAAGAGCTTCTGGGCCGCCCCCTATGAGATCGGCGACGAATTCGGCGGCCTCGGCTCGTCCGGCCTGCACGCCTCGGCCGAGGACTGGGGCCTGTCCAAGTTCCGCCCTCAACCGCGCGAGAACACCACCATCGCCTGCATCGCCACCGACGTGGCCCTGACCCGCGTTGAGCTTCAGCGCGTGGCCATCATGGCGCAGGACGGCATGGCTCGCGCCATCCGCCCGGCCCATGCGCCCTTCGACGGCGACACCCTGTTCAGCCTGTCGACCGGCAAGAAGATCATCGAGGACCCCGCCGCCCGCCAGGTCGCGGTGGCGCAACTGGGCAACGTCGCCGCCGATGTGCTGGCCCGCGCGGTGGCCCGCGGCGTCTATCACGCCACCAACTATGACGGCGTCACCGGCAGGACCTGGCGCGAGATGGCCTGACCCCCTCCCACCGGGAGAGGGTCTCGATCAGCCGTCGCCGGTTTAGCGGGCGCCCAGCGCCAGGGCGTCCGGACGGCGGGTGTCGGCGGCGCCCAGGAAGCGGTCGCCGTCGACCAGAATCGACTGGGTGCTGCCCATCGTCATGGACGGACGCACCGTGTGGCCGCGTTCGCGCAGCAGTCGCTCCACGTCGGGCGAGAAGCCGCCTTCCAGCTCCAGCGGGCTGTCGCCGCCGCCCTGATTCAGGCGCGGACGCATGGCGGCCTCGGCCACGTTCAACTGGTGGTCGATGACGTTGGAGACCAGCTGCACCATCGTCGCGATGATGTAGCCGCCACCCGGCGTTCCGGTGACCAGCCACGGCTTGTCGTCCTTGAACACGATCATCGGCGTGATGGTCGAGCCCAGACGCTTGCCCGGCGCGGGCGAGTTCGGCTGCCCCTGCGTGCCCCAGTAGAAGTTGTCCAGGTGGTTGTTCAGCAGGATGCCCGTCCCGACCGGCGCGACGTGGGCGCCGTAGGAATTCGACAGCGTATAGGTGTTCGACACCGCATTGCCGTAGGCGTCGGCCACCGAATAGTGCGTCGTGTCCTTGCTCTCGAACGGATAGGGATTGCCTTCCGGCACATCCTCGGCCTTCAGCGTCTTGTCCAGCGAGATCAGTTTGACGCGCTCGGCGGCGAATTCCTTGCTCGCCAGGCCCTTGGCCGGGGTCGTCCACTGCGGCGCCCCGCCGATCAGGTTGCGGTCGGACGAGGTGATCTTCATCGCCTCGGAGATCAGGTGCAGGCTGTCGACGCTGCCCCATCCCATCGCGCGCAGGTCGAAATGCTCCAGCAGGTTCAGCGCCTCGGCGACGCTGACGCCCGAGGCCGTCGGCGGCATGAAGGAGATGCGGTGGCCGCGATAACTGCCCCAGATCGGCTCTGACACGTCGGCGCGATAGGCCGCCATGTCTTCCATGCTGATGACGCCGCCATGGGCCTGAATCCCGGCCACGATCTGACGCGCCAGTTCGCCTTTGTAGAACTCGTCAGCCCCGCCGCGCGCCAGTTTGCGCAGGCTCTCGGCCAGCAGAGGCTGACGGAAGACCTCCCCCGCCCGATAGACTGAACCGTCGGCCTTCAGATAGGCCTCGCGCGCGCCCGGATCGGTCGCCAGAACGCGAGCGCGGCCGCCCGTGGCGTCGGCCTCGCCGTCGGACAGGACATAGCCTTCCTCCGCCAGGGCTATGGCCGGAGCCACCAGATCCGCCCAGGGCATGGAGCCAAAACGCTGGTGTGCCTCCCACAGGCCCATAACGGTGCCCGGCACCGCCACGTTCTTGAAGCCAGACGGCTTGGAACGGTCGAACTTGCCGTCCGGTCCCAGCAGCAGGTCAGGCGTCGTGGCCGCCGGGGCCGTGCCGTAATAGTTGATGGCGATGTCCTGGGCCGGGCGATCCTTCGTGGCCGCCATATGCACGACCATATAGCCCGAGCCGCCGATATTGCCGGCGCGCGGCAGGGTCACCGCCTCGGCGAAGGCCACCGCAATGGCCGAATCCACCGCGTTGCCGCCCTGGCGCAGGATGTCGACGCCCACGCGGGTCGCCGGGTCACTCTGGCTGACCACCATGCCGCCGCGTCCCACGACAGGGCTGTGAATCTGGCCGTAGTTGACGATGTCGCCGCCGCTGCCGGTGGTCGGCCGAACCTGGACCGCCGCCTCCTGGGCCATCCCCGGCGCAGCCAGCAACATCAGGGCCGCCGCCGAAACAGCCGTCGCCGACTTCATCAAACCCAAACGCATACAGAAATCCCCGCCTCAAGCCCGTGCGTCGCGAAAGGCTGAAGCGCCCGCCACGCTTTCCCGCAGGACAATATTATCAAGAACCATAGCGATAGCATTGCTCAAAACAGTAGTTCAAGGACGAGCTTGAGTGATTATCGCGCTCATTATTTGGGATATCAGCAATATTTTTTCAGCTAAGGTTGACGCGCCGCAGTGTGGCCGCTTCAAGTCCGGACTGAGGCGAACTCTCCGCGCCGCGCCAGGTTTTTCGATTCGTCGGGGCGGCGCGCGCGGGAGTCGGCCTCATTCGACAAACAGATCAGTCAGCGATGCGACGCCTGCTTCAGACAGGAGCGCAGAACGATGACCACAACGGGGATGACTATTTCATGAGCACTGTCTTGGCGCGCCGCACCATGCGAACGGCCCTGCTGGCCACCACGGCCTTGTTCGGCGCAACCGCCGCCTTCGCCCAGGAGGCGCAGGACGAAGTCACTCAGGTCGACGAGATCGTCGTCGTCGGCTCGCAGATCCGCGGCTCCAAGGTGACGGCCGCCCTGCCGGTGACCGTCGTCAGCGAAGACGACATCGTCGCCGCCGCTCCGGCATCAGGCGACGACCTGTTCCGCTCCATCCCGCAAATGGGCGATGTGACCTTCAACTCGTCCTACCTGCCCTACACCTCGAACGCGGCGCGCGGCGACACCGGCTCGGTGAACCTGCGCAGCCTGGGCATCGGCAACACCCTGGTGCTGCTGAACGGCCGTCGCGTCGTCGGCCACCCGACCTCGCAGGCCAATGAGCATCTGGTGCCGGTCCTGACCTACAACACCAACGCCATTCCGGTGTCGGGCCTGAAGCGCATGGAAGTCCTGCGCGACGGCGCCGCCGCCATCTACGGCGCCGACGCCGTGGCGGGCGTGGTCAACACCGTCCTGCGCGACGACATGGACGGCCTGACCATCTCGACCCAGTACGGCGGCGCCGAAGGCACCGGCATGCGCGAGCTGAACCTGTCGATCTATGGCGGCAAGGACATTCAGGACGGTCGCGGCAACATCTCGGCCTTCTTCAACTACGACCACCGCGATGAGCTGAACACGCTCGATCAGGACTACACCGCCTCCAACGACCTGACGTCGCTGTTCGCCGGCACGGGTTTTGAGAACAACAGCAGCCTGATCGGCACCTCGCCGCTGACGCCCTGGGGCCGCTTCACCGTCAACGGCTCCGGCGCGACGATCAACGGCAGGGCATACAGCGCCTTCACCGTCCTGCCCGGAACGCACAACGACTGCGTCACCGCCATCGGCGACGGCCTGTGCGTCATGAGCGGCGCCAACCTGCCGTCGGACCTTAACGCCGACATGGCCAAGCTGGGCCTGACGGTCATGCCCGAGGTTGACCGTTTCAACCTCTTCGTCACCGGCAAATACCAGATCAACGACGCCGTCGAGGCCTTCGGCGAGCTGGGCGGCTACTATGCCGAATCCCAAGCCTGGCAGGAGCCGATCGCAACGGCCTCGGCTGTGCCCTTCATCATCCCCGGCACGAACTACTACAACCCGCTGGACGGCAATCAGAACCTGACCCTGACCGGCTATCGGTTCATGGACATGGGCCCGATCAGCGTCAATGTGGTCAACAAGCAGTACCGCATCCTGGGCGGCCTGCGCGGCGACTGGAACGGCTGGAACTGGGAAACCGCCCTGACCTGGTCGGAAGCTTCAGCCAAGGACGTGTCGGACAACATTTCCGCCACCAAGCTGCAGGAGTGGGCCGCCAAGTCGACCCCGGACGCCTACAACTTCTTCAACGGCGGCTCGCTGACCAACCCCACGGTCGGTGACGACACCCTGTCGAACCAGGCGGCCCTGGACGGCATCCGCGTGGACATGGTCCGCAAGACCAAGACCGAACTGGGCATGTGGGACTTCCGCATCTCGCGTCCGGACGTCTATCAGCTGCCCGCCGGTCCCGTCGGCGTCGCCGCCGGCATCGAGCTGCGCACCGAGACCCAGCTGGACGACCGCGACAGCCGCGTCGACGGCACGATCCGCTTCACCAACCTGCTGGGCGTCCAGTCTTCGGACCTGATCAACCAGTCGGAGAACCCGGACACCTACGGCGAACGCGACGTCTTCTCGGCCTATGTCGAGCTCGCCGCCCCGCTGATCTCGCCGGAAATGGGCGTGCCGCTGGTCCACAACCTGGAAGTCCAGCTCGCCGGTCGCTTTGAGGAGTATTCGGACTTCGGTTCGGTCGCCAAGCCCAAGTTCGCTGCGGCCTGGGACATCGTCGACGGTTTCCGTATCCGCGGCTCGTGGGCGCAAGGCTTCCGCGCTCCGAACCTGGAGCAGATGAACGCCACCGTCATCACCCGCTCGAACAACAGCAACGACTGGATCTATTGCGAGGCCCTGCGCGTTCAGGGCGGCCTCAAGACCGCCACGGGCGCGATCGACAACACCCTGCGCGGCTGCGGCGCCTCGATGAGCTCCAGGGTCGCGGACGAGTTCAAGGCGAACTTCAGCCAGACCCACGCCCGCAAGTCGACGCAGGAGCGCCGCTCGGGCAACCCGGACCTGGCCCCGGAAGAATCCGAAACCGTCTCGCTGGGCTTCGTCATCCAGCCGCGCTTCATCCCGGCTGAGTTCGGCGACTTCACCTTCACCGCTGACTGGTGGCAGGTGAAGCAGGAAGGCATGGTTGGCCTGTTCCGCGGTCAGAACGCTCTGACGCTGGACTACCTGCTGCGCAAGCAGGGCTCGTTCAACGAGAACGTCGTCCGCGCCGATCCGACCGCCGCCGACATCGCCCTCTTCGCAGGCTCGGGCCTCGAGGCGGCGGGCGAAGTTCTCTACATCAAGGACGCCTATACCAACCAGCAGCCCCAGACGGTCGAGGGCCTGGACCTGGGCGTGATGTGGCGTCTGCGCGGCACCCAGTACGGCGACTTCAACGTCAACCTGAACGTCTCGCACCTGATCAAATACTATCTGGACATGGCGCCGGACACCAAGATGCTGGCCGACGCCCAGGCTTCGGGTCAGCTGGACGAGGCCATCTTCCTGTCGGGTTCGTTCGGCGACATGATCGCCGACTTCGGTCGCCCGGAATGGAAGTGGTCGCTGTCGGCGACGTGGCGCAAGGACGACTGGACGGTCGGCGCCTTCACCCAGTACATCTCGTCGCTGTATGACGACGGCCTGACCAACTCGGCGGGCGATTACTGGACGGTGGACTCCACCATCACCGCCAACCTCTATGCGGAATACGCCTTCGACGGTTCGCGCTTCAGCGAGGCGCTGGCCGACTCGGCCGTTCGCGTCGGCGTGCGCAACATCACCGACGAACAGCCCCCGCTGGCCAGCGGCGGTTATGTCGGCACGGTGTACCAGCCCTACGGGCGCTACTGGTACGCCAGCTTCCGCAAGTCCTTCTGATCAGTCTCTGACTGATTTCGGGGCGGTTGGCGGCGACGCCTTCCGCCCCTTCTTCTTTCCTGTTCCCGGAGTTCCCATGAAGCCCGTTTCGATGCGCGTCCTCGCCCTAGCCGCCGCGATGACCAGCCTGCCTCTGGCCCCCGCCGTCGCCGCTGAACTGTCGCCGCAGGCCAGAGCCCAGATCACCTCCACCGTCGACCGCAACCAGGCCGCCCTGGACCACGCCGCGCTGGAGATCTGGAAGTTCGCCGAGCTGGGCTATCAGGAGACCCAGAGCACCGCCCTGCTGCAGGATCAGCTGCGCGACGCGGGCTTCGCCATCACCGCCGGCATCGCCGATGAGCCGACCGCCTTCCTGGCCAGCTTCAAGAACGGCGCCGGTCCGGTGATCGCCGTCCTGGCCGAATACGACGCCCTGCCCGGTCTGTCGCAGACCCTCAGCCCGATCCAGGAATCCGCAGGCGGCCATGCGGGCCACGGCTGCGGCCACAACCTGTTCGGCGCCGCCTCGATCCACGCCGCCATCGCGGTCAAGGACTGGATGGTCGCCAACAACATCAAGGGCGAACTGCGCGTCTACGGCACCCCGGCCGAAGAAGGCGGCTCTGGCAAGGTCTATATGGTCCGCGACGGCCTGTTCGACGACGTGGACGTATCGCTGCACTGGCACCCCGGCAATGTGAACTCGGCCCGCCAGGGCGACACCATGGCCAACGTCTCGGGCAAGTTCCGCTTCTACGGCACGGCCTCCCACGCCGCCGCCGCGCCCGACAAGGGCCGCTCGGCGCTCGATGGGGTCGAGGCCCTGAACTACATGGTCAACATGATGCGCGAGCACGTGCCGGACCGCACCCGCATCCACTACGCCATCACCGACGGCGGCAAGGCCCCGAACGTCGTACCGGCCTATGCCGAGGCCTATTACTACGTGCGCCACAACAACCCGGAGATCGTCCGCGACGTGCTGGAGCGGGTCAAGCAGGCGGCTGACGGCGCCGCCCTGGGCACCGGCACCCGCGTCGAGTTCGAGGCCATCGGCGGCGTCTATTCCATGCTGCCGAACGAAGCCCTGATGCACGTCATGGACCGCAACCTGCGCCATGTCGGCGGCATCACCTGGACGGCAGAGGAAACCGCCCTGGCGACCGAAATCCAGAAGACCCTGACCTCCAAGCCGGACCTGGCCAGCGTCGGTCAGATCGAGGATGCCGTGATCGGCGGCGATTTCGGCGGCTCCACCGACGTGTCGGACGTGTCGTGGGTCACGCCGACGGTCGGCCTGTCGACGGCGACCTTCGTGCCGGGTTCGGCCGGTCACTCCTGGCAGAACGTGGTGGCGGCGGGCACGACCATCGGCCTGAAGGGCGCCCATCTGGCCGCCAAGACCCTGGCCCTGACCACGGCCGAGCTGTTCCAGAGCCCGGACACCATCGCCGCCGCCAAGGCCGAGTTCGAACAGCGTCGCGGCCCGAACTTCGAATACCGCGCCCTGCTGGGCGACCGCGCCCCGGCGCTGAACTACCGCGACTGATCCGGCTCGGCCGCCGTCCCCGCGGGCGGCGGCCGACGCTCCCGCGTCGCCTGTTCATAGGCATGGCCCAGAGACAGGATGCGGGCGTCGTCCCACTTGCCGCCAATGAAGCTGAGGCCGATCGGCATCCCCCGATCAAACCCCATCGGCACCGTCAGGTGCGGATAGCCCGCCACGGCCGCCAGCCGGCTGGCGGAGCCCTGCGACCGATCATCGTCGTTGGGATCATTGGTCCAGGCCCGCGACGTAGTCGGGGCGATCAGAGCGACCACGACGTGCTCGCGCATCATGCGGTCGATGCCATCCGGCCCCGCCGCCTGGAAGGCCTTGGCCCGCGCCTCGAGATAGGTTGAGTCGTCCAGGCCCGCGGTCGCTTCGGCCATCTCGAAGAACTCCTGTCCGAACAGTTCCGTCTCGCGCGGTTCGGCGGCGTTGAAGGCGATCACCTCGGCCAGGGTGCGCGTCCTGACCTGGGCCGGGTCGGTCGAGGCCAGATAGGCGTTCAGGCCGTGCTTCAGCTCGGTCAGCATGCCGGTCAGTTCCCAGCCGCCGATGGCCTGCATATTAGGCCCCTCGCCGATCTCGACCACCTCGGCGCCTGCGGCCTGCAGAGCCTCCACGGCCCGGTCGAACTCCGCGCGCGCCTCGGTCGAGTAGGCGGGCAACAGGAAGCCCATGACCCCGAGCCGCGCGCCGCGCAGGCTGCCAGCGTCCAGAGCCGCGCGATAGTCGACCTTTCGCGCATCCGCCTCGGCCGTCGCCGGATCCTCGGGATCGGACCCGGCCATGACGGTCAGGACGATGGCCGCGTCCTCCACCGTCGTGGCGAAGGGGCCCGGCGTGTCCTGGGAATGACTGATGGGGATGACGTGGGTGCGGCTGACCAGGCCCACCGTCGGCTTGAAGCCGACCACGCCGTTGACCGAGGCCGGGCAGACGATGGAGCCGTCTGTCTCGGTGCCGATGGCTACCGGCGCCAGGCCGATGGCGACCGCCACGGCGCTGCCTGAGGACGAGCCGCACGGCGTCCGCTCTGGATCATAGGGATTGCGCGTCTGGCCGCCGACGGCGCTCCAGCCGCTGATGGACCGCGACGAACGGATGTTGGCCCATTCCGACAGATTGGCCTTGCCCAGGATGACGGCGCCGGCCTCCCGCAACCGCGCCACGATGGGAGCGTCGCGGCCGGGCGCATTATCGGCCAGGGCCAGCGAGCCGGCCGTGGTCGGCATGTCGCGCGTCTCGATGTTGTCCTTGAGCAGGACCAGCACGCCCTGCATTTGAGCGTCGTTTCCGTCTCGCATCCTCATGACTTCTGGCGATGACCATCGGAGCACGCTTCGATAGCGCTCATCCATTGTCTGCAGCATTCCGACGAACGACGCCGCAGAAGTCGCCCTCTCTCGGCAGACCTCGACGTCTGCTCCATCCGGAATGGGGCGTCCGCGCGCGGCGGCGGCGCGACGAATTTCAGCTTGCTCGGCAGGAGCCATCTGGCTGAGCAATCGGCAGCCCGAATGGGTTGACGTCGCCTGTGCGGCTGCCGGGGTTACAACCCCGCAATAGAGAGCTCCGGCAGCCGCCGCCGCGATCAATCGGCCTTTACGGGCGCCCGCGTGCCGATCGTGCGGTCCAGGAAGTCGAGGTAGGTGCGCCATAGGTGAAGCTGCCTGTCGTTGCCGCGCACGCCGTGGCGCTGGCCCGGATAGAGCATGGTCTCGAACGGAATGCTCTTTTCCTGCAGCGCGTTCAGCACCCGCGTGGTGTTCTCGAAGATGACGTTGTCGTCGGCCATGCCGTGCAGCAGCAGCAGACGCCCGGTCAGGTTGTCCAGACGGCCCAGCACATCTGACGCGGCGTAGCCCTCCACATTGCCCTGCGGCGTCGACATATAGCGCTCGGTATAGGCCGTGTCGTACAGGCTCCACTCCGTCGGCGGCGCCCCCGCCAGCGCCGCCGCCAGCCCCATCTTAGGCTCCGTCAGCGCCATCAGGCTCATGAACCCGCCGTAGGACCAGCCCATCATGGCGATGCGGCTGTCGTCGACGTAGGGCAGCGAGCGCAGGTAGTCGGCGCCGATGACCTGATCCTCAATCTCGGGCTGGCCCATTTTCAGATAGAGGGCCTGTTTGAAGGCGGCCGAACGGTCGCCTTCGCCCCGGTTGTCCAGCCGGAAGACGATGTAGCCCGCCTCGGTGAGCAACTGCGTCGTCGCACCCTGCCACGCGTTCTTCACCCCGCCCGCCGACGGGCCGCCATAGACTTGCATAACGACCGGATACTGCTTCGACGGATCAAAGCCCGGCGGCGTGGTCATCTGCCAGACCAGGGTCTCGCCATGGCTCTGCAGGGTTCCGAAGGTCGGTTTCTGCTGGCGCTCGGCATAGGGCCAGAAGGGGTGGCCGGGTTGGAGTTTGTTCTCCTCGATCCAGCGCACGCGCTGGCCGTTGATGGAATACAGCGCCGACTGCGCCGGGGTGTTCACGTCGCTGTAGTTGCCGACATAGGCCGTGCCGGTGCCGTTGACCGTGGCGCTCCACCAGCCGCCGCGCGGCGTGACCTCAGTGGGGTTCAGCGTCTGCTTATAGCTGGCGCGGAACAGCTGCTGCTCGATCGGATATTCCCTGCCGTCGCGCATGGAGGCGGTGAAAAAGGCCTCGCCCGTCTCCTGATTGACGCCCGCCAGCGACTTGACCGGATAGTCGCCGCGCGTGATCGCGCGCAGGCGGCGTCCGTCCTTGGCGTAGAGGTACAGGTGACGCCACCCGCTCTCCTCGCTGGACCAGATGAAGTTCCCGTCCTTCAGCGCCTTAAAGTCATGGGTGACGTTGACCCAGGCGTTCGAGGTCTGGCTGGCGATCACGCGGCTGGCGCCCGTGGCCGGATCGACGCTGAGCAGGTCCAGCCGCTTCTGGTCCCGCGACAGGCGCTGGACATAGGCGACCGAGCCGTCCGCCGCCCAGTTCACCCGGCCGAGGTAGATATCGTGATCGGCGCCCAGATCGACCTTGACCCGCTGGCCGCTCTGCACGTCCTGCACATAAAGCTCGACCACGGCGTTGGGCCGCCCGGCGCGGGGGTAGCGTTGCTGAGCCACCGAGGCGCCGCCGCCGGTGATGTCCAGACGCGGAATGACGTCGACGGTGCTCTCGTCCGTGCGCTGCAGGGCGATGTGGCGCTCGTCCGGGCTCCACCAGTAACCGGTGTCGCGATCCAGTTCTTCCTGGGCGATGAACTCGGCCGTGGCCCAGGTGATCAGGTCCTTGCCGTCGGTAGTGATCGCCTGTTCGGCGCCCGTCTCAAGGTTGATCAGGAACAGGTTCTGATCGCGCACGAAGCTGACGAAAGCGCCCTTGGGCGAGACCTTGGCGTCGATCTCGTCGGCCGCCGTCTCCGTCAGACGCCGCACGGAGCCGTCGGCTCGGTTGGCCAGGAAGACGTCGCCTTCCAGCGGCGCCAGAATGTAGCGGCCCTGTTCGTCCCACGAGTATTCGACTACGCCGCGCTGGGAAATCCGCATCCGCTCGCGCCGCGCCTTCTCGGCCTCGGACAGTTCGCCCGCATCGGGGACCAGGGCGCGGGCGTCGATCAGCTTGAACGGCTCGCCGCCCTTCACCGGCGCGGCCCACAGGTCCAGCACGTCCACATCATCCTCGCGCGAGCGCAGGAAGGCGACCAGTTCGCCGTCGGGCGACAGGCTGACGCCCCGCGCCACCGGCCCGGCCAGCGACGGATTGGCGAACACCCGCTCGACCGTCAGGATCGAGGACGCCGGCGCCGTGGCGGCGGGCGGCGTCGTGGGCTGCGGCGTGGATTGGGCGAAGGCCGAGCTCGCAGCCATCAGGATCGTCGAAGCAAGGAGAAAAGTGCGCATGGCGGCGAAGCTAGAGCCGGAATCCTCCGTCGTCATCCCTTCTTTCGCCCGCCCCCCGTTCATAGCGGAAGGAGGCTCGCCCCGATCAGCCAGCCTGCCCTGCCGCCCATGCTAGACTGCGCTCCGACACGAGAGACACAACCGCCCGTTGCTGGGGATTTCAGACGATTCAGACGAATTGGACTCTCTTTTTCTTCCTTCTCCCCTTGAGGGAGAAGGTGGCCCGTCAGGGTCGGATGAGGGGTGTCGGCGCGAGGCCTGCCTCGAAGTCGCCCGCCTGCTTCCTCGCACCTCTCATCCGTCAGGCTCCGCCTGCCACCTTCTCCCACAAGGGGAGAAGGGTCTTTATGCCTCCCGTTACCCGCTGCTTGAGCGCCTTCTCCTTTAAGAGGCGGAAGGATCGCCGCAGCACTCTTTCGCAATCGCCCGCGACCGCCTAGGTAGTCGCCATGTCTGACGCCTCCCTCGCCGCGCCGCCCGTCAAGGCCAGTCCGTTCCATGAGTTGGAAGTCCTGTGGGTCCGCCACTGGAACGACCAACTGTTCAGTTTCGGCGTGAAGCGGCCCGAGGATTTCCGCTTCCGCTCGGGCGAGTTCGTGATGATCGGCCTGCCGGGCGAAGCCAAAGAAGGTCCTGGGGCAAAACCCATCCTGCGCGCCTATTCGATCGCCAGCCCCTTCTGGGCCGAGGAGCTGGAGTTCTTCTCCATCAAGGTCCAGGACGGCCCCCTGACCTCGCGCCTGCAGAAGATCGTCGCGGGCGACAGCGTCCTGATGGGCAAGAAGCCGACCGGCACCCTGGTGCTGGACGCCCTGACCGGCGGCGAGCGTCTGTGGCTGATCGGCACCGGCACGGGCCTGGCGCCCTGGCTGTCGGTGGCGCGCGATCCGGAAACCTATTCGCGCTTCAAGCAGGTCATCGTCTGCCACACGGTACGCAACGTCGCCGACCTGGCCTATCGCGACTTCTTCAGCCACGAGATCCACGACGACCCGCTGATCGGCGACGAGGCCAAGGCCCAGCTGACCTATTATCCGACGGTGACGCGCGAACGGTTCGAGACGCCGGGCCGCATCACCGACCGCATCAAGTCGGGCGATCTGTTCGCCGACCTGCAACTGCCCATCGGCTTCTCGCCCAACAGCGACCGCGTCATGCTGTGCGGCTCGATGGCCATGATCAAGGAGACCGGCGAACTGCTGGAATCCTACGGCCTGAAAGAAGGCTCGAACGCCGAACCCGGCGACTATGTTCTGGAGCGCGCCTTTGTCGGCTGACCTGATGACCTCTCCCCGCACCGTCGCCATTGACGAGCGCAAGGCCCCTGAAGATTGCGTCACCATGGTCGATGTGCGTCAGGGGGTGGATGCGCTGGACCGCGCTCTGGTGACCCTGCTGGCCGAGCGTCAGCGCTATATGGACGCCGCCGCCCGCATCAAGCCGAACCGCGACGCCGTCTTCGATCAGGCCCGCATCGACGACGTGGTGGCCAAGGTGCTGAAGGCGGCCGAACCCGCCGGCCTGTCGCCCGACATCGCCGAGCCGGTCTGGCGCCTGCTCATCGACCGCTGCATCGCCCACGAGTTCGGAACCTGGGACCAGACGCGGGCCTAGCCTCGCTTCAGCCCTTCAAACTCCTGAGCGCCAGTTCATGGCGATAGGCGGCGACGTCGGCCAGGGCCGCGTCCAGCGCCGTCTTCACCCGCTCCAGCCCGGCGGGCGCGGCGGATTGTTCCCCGAACTCCACCTCTTCACAGACCTGGGCCAGGGCCTTGGCCCCAATGCCTGCCCCGGCGCCGCGGATGGTGTGAACGGCGTCGCGCCAGCCTTCGCTGGACGCATCCAGCAGGGCCGACCACATGCGGGCCTGTTCGGCGAACAGGCCCAGCACTTCTTCCGTCACCTCATCCATGCCGCCAGTCATGGCTTCGAGGACGGTGAAATCCACCGCCCCCGACAGGTCGCGCCTGGCCATTAACCCCTGCCCGTCTCGTCTGGGGCCTCTTCGCCCTTGGCCAGGCGCGAGTTACGCGACGACCAGACCAGATAGACGGCCAGACCGAACAGGTTCCACAGCAGGAAATACAGCTGCGTCGAACTCTTCAGGCTGAAGAAGAAGACGATGCAGCCGACGATGGCGACGCCGCCGACCAGCTGCCACAGCGGCGCCTTGAACTTGCGCTCGCGGTTCGGCTCACGCACGCGCAGCACGATCAGGCTGATCCCCACGGCCATGAAGGCCATCAGGGTGCCGGCGTTGGCCAGCGACGCCAGTTCGTCCAGACGCATGATGCCCGCCAGGAATGCGACGACGATAGCCGTGAAGATCGTCACCACGGTCGGCACGCCGCGATTGGAGATCTTGGCCAGGCGATTGGGCAGCAGGCCGTCGCGGGCCATGCCCAGGAAGATGCGGCTCTGGCCGAACAGGAAGGCCAGCAGGACGGTCGGCAAGGCGACGACGGCAGCGGCGGCGATCCATTGTGCGGCGACGCCCTGCCCCAGACCGCGCATGATATGGGCCAGCGGTTCGGGGCTGTCGGCGAAGCTGGACACCGGCGCGGCGCCGATCGCAGCCGCGGCGACGGCGATGTACAGGATGGTGCAGACCACCATCGAACCGACGATGCCGATGGCCAGGTCGCGCTCGGGCTTCTTGGTCTCTTCGGCCGCCGTAGCGATGGCGTCGAAGCCGTAGAAGGCGAAGAAGATGATGGCGGCCGCCGCCATCACGCCCGTCTGAACGAAGGGCGCCCCGAAGCCGTGCGGCATGAAGGGGGTGAAGTTCGCCGCATCGAACTTCGGCAGGGCGATCGCCACGAAAGCCACCAGGGCGGCGATCTTGATGACCACCAGCACCGCGTTCAGCGTCGCGCTCTCGCGCGTGCCCATCAACAGCAGGCCGGTGACGATGCCGATGATGAACACCGCCGGCAGGTTGATCAGCCCGCCTTCGACGTGCGGCCCGACGGTCAGGGCGAACGGAAGGTCGATTCCCAGCCCGGCCAGGAAGGGCGCCGCATAGCCCGACCAGCCGACAGCCACGGCCGACACCACGAGGGAGTATTCAAGGATCAGGCTCCAGCCCACGACCCAGGCGAAGATCTCGCCCAGGGCGGCGTAGGAGTAGGTATAGGCGCTGCCCGAGGCGGGCATGATCGTCGACAGCTCGGCATAGGCCAGGGCGGCGCAGGCGCACACCAGACCGGCCAGGGCGAAGCTGATCAATACGGCCGGACCCGCCAGCCCCGCTCCGACCCCGATCAGGGTCAGGATGCCGGTGCCGACGATGGCGCCGACGCCCAGCGCCATAAGGTGCGGCCAGCTCAGGGTCTTTTTGAGCCCCGGCCCCGAGCTCGGAGCCAACATCGCGTCGATCGAGCGCCGACGGTTCCAGAACGCCATAATCTTTACTCCCCCTCGCCGCGTCTTTCGGCGGCTGATTCAAGGCGCGACCTTAGCGCGCGTTGCAATCATGATAAAAGACGCATTTGGCGCTTGCACCGCATGATCGCTGCGAGTAATAGGAGCGCCCTTCGCCGAGGTTGTTCACACCGCAGCGAAGGACCGGCGCCACACCAAGGGCGCAGACGACGGTACGGGTGATTAGCTCAGTTGGTAGAGCAGCTGACTCTTAATCAGCGGGTCCACAGTTCGAACCTGTGATCACCCACCATCGTCTCTTTATTCCTTCATTACAGAAGACAGCCGCCCAGGCGGCAGGCCATCCGACCGCCGCCGGTTTCTGCTAGAAGTCGCGCATGTCCGACGCCGTCTCGATTCCCGCCCCCGCCCCTTCTGCCTCCGGCCCGCTTCACGGCGTGCGGGTTCTGGACCTGTCGCGGGTGCTGGCGGGGCCTTGGGCGACGCAGACGCTGGGTGATCTGGGGGCCGAGATCATCAAGATAGAGCGGCCGGGCGTC
>Ga0160467_100108_pt1 | contig 118867 bp, 114 predicted proteins | sample HID1972I_E11MG_FD_108221 | JGI IMG/M metagenome (GOLD analysis project Ga0160467, IMG submission 108221) | Enriched pill bug-associated microbial communities from UW Madison campus, WI, USA - HID1972I_E11 MG | ecosystem: Host-associated > Arthropoda: Insects > Digestive system > Unclassified ... | reverse complement strand
CCTGGCATTACAGCATTTCCTGAATAATGCGATTACGGGTGTGTATCCTGACTATGCGGTTAATTACAGCAAGATGCTGGTTAGCAAAGGAACCCTGATTAAGCCCTCAGACACCACACTGGCTCAGGATGCTGCAGGATTACACCTCACCTGGTCGGTATTGGAATCCAGGTTTGGCGCCTTTGCCGACGATGAAATTCTGGTGTTAGTTTATAACCCTGCAAAAAACATCTACCTCCCGGCAGAAGGTGCTACACGGGCCAGCGGCGAGCTAAGTGTTCCGCTGCCGGCCGATTTCACGGGAGATACGATTCATGTGTTCATGTTTTTTAACTCACGAGATTTTGCAAAGCGCTCTGAAAGTATGTACGCAGGGCAGGTATTAGTGGTCTGATTTATTAACCGGGGGACTCAGTTTTGAAAGCTGAGTGCGAGGTGCTGAAACGAGTTCAGCATGACGGGCTGGGAGAAACAATCATCCGGAACGAAATGGTCATCCTAACTATAAGGGATCTCGAACCCGTTTCGGGCTCCCTTTCAAAGCAATCAGAATTGAGAACCCCATTAAACATAATATTATGCAAACAATTAAACACTATTTATTACCCGTATGGACCGTTAAAGAAGAATACCTGGCCATATTAACTTAAATTATTATACTGACCAGTAAGGTACATTCTCATTCCAAAGCGGGGCAGCTCAGGTAAATTCCTGTTCTGCATGTCTATAGATGCTGTGTACCAAGAATCATCAAAAGGCTGCAAAGCAAAAAGTAAAGCCCTCTTAGAGCTTTACTTTTCTTATCAAGCTTCTACGCGATTCCCGCAAGAAGAAATATCAGGGGAAGCTGGTTGTATAAAATTTATAGAGTCGCGCTTTTTTGAACATGAACGTTTCTCACCTTCATGTAAGTTGTTCCGGTAGGGCCAGGTGCACCTGAGGAACCTTCCATCTGATAATTAAGAATAATATTGAATCGTTTTCCTACAAAGTTTGCCCCAGTATGAGTAGCCTTTAAAGTACCATCAATCCAATATTCTATTTTTACATCAGTAGCATTAATTTTTGTCAGATAGGCTGTATAAATATGCCAATTAGCCGGATTAGAAATTACATGTCCCTGGCTGGACCAGCCACCACTTGTATTTTTGTATGTATTTGTCCATGTGGTTGTACTGCCTTTAAATTCCATAATGTCAGCTTCTGGTGGCCATGAATCAGCTCCTGTGATCCACCATGCAGGCCAGGTTCCAGTTGCTGAAGGGCTCTGGACTTCGGCAGAAAATCTCCACTTAGGCCAGGCATCATTAACTACCGGTATGGCTTTGGAATGTACAGCTCCTGAATAGTAATGTATAGGCAGCCATGGATCTTTACTGCTGTTCCCTACACCGGAAGTTGGAGAGCTTGTAAGTGTTAAAACACCGCCAGAAACAGAAATGTTCTGTGTTCTCATACGGGCAGACCCATTATGATCCGATCCCCAGGGGTATAGGTTGTTCCAGTAAGTGCTAAAGGAATTAAAAGAGTTCGTGGGTATTACAGTTTCCCACGATACAAGGGTCTGTGCAGCGTTTTTCGATGAGGTAGCAACGTCTGTGCCAGTTTCCTGTGTTCCTTCTTTTTTACAGGATGATATCATTGCATGACAGAGTAAGACAAGGATAAAGAATTTTAATTTTTTCATAGTTTATAATTAGTTTTGAGTGGCTTCCCTCTAATATTAATATTCAAGATAGATAAGAAGAGGAGTTACAAAACACTGACAAAAATCCAGTTACAGAGAGGGGGAAAATGGGATATTTTAGGGGAGTAATTACATTTTATCTGGCCATGTTTTCTCAGAATTGATCCCGCCTCGGGATACATAAAATCAGTATCGGTCGAATATTAGAATGTATTCGGTATAAGTTCTCAATATCGGAAATAATCATCCTCTGGCCCTGTGCGTTAAGTACAACAGGCAACAGCCATGTGCAATGCTGCATCAGCATTTTGTTTTATTTATTAATTTTAACACTGAAGGCAGAAAGATAATCGTACGGTATATTTATGAATCAGAAGAAACATGCAACACTAATCTATTATAATAGTCTGTTGAAAAAGTGTTAGCTTTATCTGGTTGATACTATGGGAAAGGTTGTCTTTCAAAGAGCTTTTAATTTATTACGTAGATTGGCCGGATATAATGGTTTAGTCAGCAATATATATTCCTACTCAAACACAGTTAAATTCAGTATCCGAAAAGAATTTACTTAATGGAGTAATGGTATCCTAGGGAAGAAACTCCTAAAGCTGAAATATTGATACAGTTGCTGCGATCTTGTACAGCAATTCCATATTATGACTGATCAAATCGAAGTGAAGGCGAAATGATAGTTTGGTTTCCTAAAAAAATAAGGGAAGCTAATTTGGTGACAAATAATAAGACGGTATTCTTTCTTAAAAATCTGCAATGATTACAATTATAAACTGTAGGACGACTTCATACAAGAGATATCTATTTGTTTTTCTTTTACTTCAACATCTATTTATTGATAAGTTGTTGGCAATTGAATATCCTTCCATAATATCCTTAGGAATTGAAAAGGGGTTATCTAACAATTCTGTGAGATGTATTTATAAAGACCGTAATGGATTTATGTGGTTTGGCACTCATGACGGCTTAAATAGATTCGATGGTTATGAGTTTAAAGTATTTCGCAATCAACTAGAAGATTCCACATCTTTGCCTCATAATTTTATATACAATGTATTTGCGGACCAGCAGAACAATATATGGGTTGGAACCGGACAGGGAATAGGCATCTTTAACAACCTTACTTCTAAATTCCGTTCAGCCTATTTCATTGTAAAAAATACAGGAAGAAGGGAAAAGATTACAGTTCCCGTAAATGTAATTAAGGCAGCGCCAAATGGTGATATATTGATCGGTACAAACGGCTCGGGATTAATGGTCCAGAGTAAAAATACTGAAAGCGCCTTCCAGATTTCTGTAAAAAAAGGTAAGAATCAAGTAACAGATTATAATGTCACCAACATCAAAATCGGAACAGATCAACGTATATGGTTGTTTATAAATCCGATTGGTTTATGTATTTATGATGCGAAAAGCAAACAAATAAAGATTGTTAACCAAACTATACAAGAAGGCTTTTGCCTGGAAACCGATAACCGGGAAGATATCTGGATAGGCACCCAGAATGGTTTGTATAAGTATCATGTTCCCAGTAATTCTATGCTGTTAATGTATAAAGAAGGTAAGGATATGCTAACTTCTGAGTATGTTACGAGCCTTTGTTTTGATGAACAGCACAATCTATGGATAGGTACGAGAGCCGGGGGAGTAAATGTTTTAAACCACAAAAGCGGAAAGATCGATTATCTTTTATCGGGAGGAATCAAGAGTTCTCCTGGAGCCGTATCAGTTACATCTATTTATGAGGATAATGAGGGACGAAAATGGATAGCCACATTAAAAGGAGGAATAAATATTGTTCAATCAAGAAATGCCTCGTTTAAAACTATTTCACAAGATCCTTTTAATTCTGCAAGTCTTGTAAATAATTATGTTTCTTCATTTTTAGAAGATCAGGAAGGAAAACTTTGGATCGGGACAGATGGAGGAGGAATCAGTATTTGGAACAGGAATCAGAACAAGTTTAATAATTTGAAATATCAGGCCGGGAATTCCCATTCCTTAAGCAATAATGTAGTCAGCAATATTGTAAAGGATTACCAGGGGAACATTTGGGTAGCAACATTTGGAGGCGGTATAAATAGATATAATAGGAGTAATGGCACCTTTGATCGATTCCGCTGTATAAACAATGTTTCCGGATTGGAAAATAAAAATGTATGGCAACTTTTTGAAGACAGTGACCACATATTATGGGCCACTACTTTCTCTGCGGGAAAATTATATTATTTAAACTCTGGCAAGAACGGCTTTGAAGTGTTCGATCAGAAATTATATGATTTGATGTCTATATCAGAAGATCATAATAAAGTGTTGTGGTCTGGAAATTATCGTTATCTGATAAAAATTGACAAAAAGCAGAAGAAGCATACTTACTATGATATTGGCAAACCCGTACGTGCGATTTATGAAGATAAAAAAGGTAATTTCTGGATTGGATCGGAGGGCGGCGGCCTGGTGTTATTTAACCGGAGAGAAGGAAAAATAATCAAAAGGTACTCCACTGTCAATGGTTTGTGCAACAATTCCATATTAAATATCCTGGAAGATGATAAAGGCAATTTGTGGATAAGCACATCCAGCGGACTTTCAAAATTTAATCCGGAGGATGTAACCTTTTTAAACTTTTACCAGGATGATGGTTTGCAAAGCAACCAGTTCTTAGAGAGTGCGGCATTAAAGCTTAGGTCGGGGGAAATGGTTTTTGGTGGACTAAAAGGCTTTAATATTTTTCATCCGGACAGCATTTATTCAAATAAGAGTATCCCGCCTGTTTTAATTACCGGTTTGAAAATAAATAATATGCCTGTTTCGATAGACGGACCTTATATCACCCAAACTAAAGAAGACCGGATTGAAGCTTTAAAAATCCCTTTTGATGAAGCTATAGTTTCTTTCGAATTTGCTGCACTGGAGTATTCTGCCCCGGGGAAAATTTCATATGCTTATTACCTTGAAGGTTGGGATAATAACTGGAACTATTCAGGTAAACTCAGAACTGCCTCTTATACCCGATTAAAAGAAGGACGTTATATTCTGCACGTTAAATCTACAAATGCAGAGGGACTTTGGGTGGACAATGACACGATTATAAAGGTTACAGTTTTACCTCCATGGTTTAGAAGCTGGTGGGCATATCTTATTTATTCCATAGCCGGTATAGGAGTAATATATGTTTATGCCTTGTATCAAAAACATCAATCAAACTTAAAACATCAAATTGATTTAGCCAATTTAGAAGTAAAACAGGAGCAAGAAATGGCTGAGAATAAATTATCGTTTTTTACGCATATCTCTCATGAGTTCAGAACTCCGCTAACCCTTATTATTAACCCGATAAAGGATTTTATAAATGCCAAAAACAGTCAGATAGACTCGAAAGATCTGATTGTTGTTTATCGAAATGCCCGAAGGTTACTTAGTCTTGTAGATCAATTATTATTGTTTAGGAAATCGGAAGTTCAGAATCTGAAGCTCGCTAAATTTGATCTGGTTTCCTTTTGTAAGGAAATCTATGTATGTTTTAGTCAGCAGGCCAAATCTAAAAATATAACGTTTGATTTTCAGTGTACTGCCAATGAAATTAGTATATACGCAGACAGGGAAAAAATGGAAATTGTTTTGTTTAACTTAATTGCGAATGCGTTTAAGTTTACACCTGATGGTGGGACTATTACATTGACGATTGACGAAAAGAATGATGAAATAGAATTGCATGTAACGGATACTGGCGCAGGAATTTCTGAAGATACAGGATCCAAAATTTTTGAAAGATTTTATCAGGACTCTAATCAAAATTCTGTTGCAGGTTTTGGCATTGGGTTGTTTTTAGTCAAAAAGTTTGTAGAGGGCCATGGTGGAACAGTAACATACAAAAGCACTATCGGACAGGGTACTGATTTCATGATCACAATCTTGAAGAGAAATGGCCATTTTGATGATCATTTAATTCAGGAAGAAGAAGCTCGTTATTTGATTGTGCCTGAAATGCTTGAAGATGATTGTTCCGATACCTGGCGCGATATTCAGATTAATGAAAGCAATGAAGAGGAGATAGCGGCTATTGATTTAGATCCTACGACAGAAAAAAAGGTTATCTTAATTGTTGAAGATAATAGCGACATACGAAACTATATTAAGCAAATATTTAAATCCGAATATTTGATTTATGAGGCCGAAGACGGAACGCAAGGATATGAATTAGTGCAAAAGTATGCTCCCGATCTTGTTATAACAGATGTTATGATGAAAGAATTAAGTGGCATTGAGCTGTGTGTAAAAATAAAATCGAATGTCGAATTGAGCCATATTCCTGTCATTCTGCTCACCTCCAGTTCTTCCTCAGAAATTAAATTAAAGGGAATAGAAGAAGGTGCTGATGATTTTATTACTAAACCTTTTGATAAGGATATATTGATAGCAAGGGTGGCTAACCTGCTAAAAAGCCGCAATACATTACAGAGGTATTTTTTCAATGAGATTACTCTTATGTCGCAGGATTTTAAGATTTCAGGCGAATACAAAGAGTTTTTAGAAAAGTGTATCGCGATAACAGAAAAGCACCTAGATGATTCTGATTTTAATGTTAAAACATTAGCAGATGAACTGGCTATTTCACCTTCTGTGCTATATAAAAAAGTAAAATTGATATCAGGACGAACTACTAATGAATTTATCAGGTATATCCGGTTACGGAAGGCAGCACAAATACTGGTTAATTCAGATTTTAATATCAATGAAATAGCTATGCTTTGCGGGTTTAATGATGTCCGTTATTTTCGGGAGCAGTTCAGTAAATTATTCGGAATGCGCCCGTCTGACTATATTAAAAAATACCGGGGGAATCTGACAGCCAAACATCGGGTGATCAGAGCATATTAGGGGGCAGTCCTCCAGAGTTTTTCTGAAAATGGGACGTTTATAGCCTATTATATTTGAATTTGTAGCCCCTTTTGCTGAGGGATTAAAGCGATTTTTGTTGCATTATAAATACCGGTACTTGCAAAGTAGTTATGAATTTTGCGGTGTCACCTTTATTTATAAATTACCTCCCTTACTAAATTGGTTAATTGTTAAAGGTGTGCCGAATGCCAGTTCGGCCCCCTTTTGTTATTCCAAGGCTAAATAAGAACAATCAAATTTGTGATATCCTGGCTCGTTATTTCATGGTTAAATACCTGGCACCATAATACATAATGAGCAGTTGCCTGGAATAAGAAACCTGATGGAAAGATTTGTCCCCATTAAATGTTTTCCTCCCCTGTTTTATGCGGATATGCCCCCTGTCTTAGAGAAAGATATTCACTTTCTTAGCTCACCAATAACTACGTAAACCAATTGATATGACACTGAAAATTCCAGACGATCCCTAAATGCTATTGCAAATTGAGTAATACCCGGCAGGCAATTTCATTCATGCTAAATATTACTTAATGTTTAGAACCGCAACTATTTATCTGAATGGATTAAGCAAAATTAGCCGTATGAGAAGAATCAGGCAGCTAAGGAGTTAAGCCAATAATACTCTGTCAAATAACACGGTTTAGATTTTATAATTATTAATTAACTAATCGCTAACGAATGTTAATCAAGAAAACAATGGAAGTGACTTTATTTATTTCTGATGCCTGAATAACCATGACCCCATTCTATTAACTAATCAATAAAACAACAATTTACATTCTCTTATTATGATAAATCGATACATACCTCTTTGCAATAATAAAATAGCAGTGGCTCACCGCTTTATTTTATTATTTATATGTACACTCCTGGTACCTCTGATGGTACTTGGGCAGAATAAATCTATAAAAGGTACCATTACCGATGCTATAACCGACGAACCGCTCATCGGTGTTGCTGTAAAGATTCAAAACAGTTCAACCGGGACGACTACAGACGTAACCGGAGCATTCAGTTTGCAGGTGCCGGAAAGTGCGGCACTGGTTGTTTCATATCTTGGTTACGATCCGCAGACAATTACTGTAGGTAACACAAACGACTTCCAGATTAAACTCAATCCGAATAGCAGGCAACTTGAAGAAGTAGTGGTTATAGGGTACGGTACGGCAAGGAAAAAAGACCTTACTGGGTCTGTGGTTCAAATACTTCCCGATAAATTAGCAAACGAAAATCCCGGAACCGTACAGGATATTCTTCGTGGAACTCCTGGATTGAGTATAGGTTACGATGCCTCAGCAAAAGGAGGCGGTTCTATCCAGTTGCGTGGTCAGCGTTCTGTTTATGATAAAGCAAATCATAACAGCCCGTTAATTGTGCTGGATGGTATGATTTTTAACGGTGAGCTATCAGAGATCAATCCTGATGATATCGGACAGATTGATATACTAAGAGACGCATCGGCTGCCGCCATCTATGGATCGAGGGCAGCAAGCGGCGTACTTATCATCACTACAAAAAAAGGAAAGCAAGGCAAACCGGTCGTGAATTTCACTGCGAACAGCGGAGCTACAACAAAGAGCTCCTATCGCGAAGTATTTGGGGCTGAAGACTATATGAAATACCGTGAAGACTGGTTCGCAAAGGACACTTACGGTGTAAATGCCACAACAGGCAAGTATGAGGCTTATCAAACTGCCGCCCTGTTAAGTAAGCCTGGCTATTATGCGAGCCCGGATAATTTGGCTAAATACGGGATAACCATTGACCAGTGGCGGGCATATTCCGCCAATGCTACCGGAGAGACAGATGCAAGCATTTATGGGAAACGTTTGGGCCTGAATCAGACGCCGGGTGTGTTGGAAAATTATCTGGCGGGAAATACATACGACTGGTATGATCACACTTTTCGTACCGGTTTAAATCAGGACTATAACACGAGTGTATCGGGTGCCAATGATAAAATGAACTATTATATGTCTGTCGGCTATCTCCGTAATGAAGGTGCTATAGCCCGAAATGACTATAAGGCTATCCGCTCTAATTTGAAGTTAGACGGTAAAGTAAACAATTGGCTTGAAATAGGAGCGAATGTAAACTTCCAGGACCGCAGTGAGGGTGACCGTCAGCCTAACCTGAAAACAGATTATTGGGAGCCTAACCAATTACGCAACTCTCCGTACAGCCAGTACGCCAACGCAGACGGAAGCCTGGTGCAGTTTCCTATGGACGCCCCTTTAAAAAGAGGTTTCAATGCTGATTTTGATGATCAATATGTGGATCTTGATAAAGGCTATACAGTGCTTAACACTATATTAAACGCTAAAGTTAAGCTGCCTTTCAATATAACTTATTCGTTTAACGCTTCTCCACGCTTACAGTGGTTTGATAACCGTTACTTCATGTCGGCTGCTCTTCCCCAGTCTGATCCAAAAACGCGCGGTGTGGATCGCGAATGGTCTAAGAATTTCGACTGGACGATTAACAACATATTAAACTGGGAGCAAACGTTCGCTCAAAAGCACCACGTAAGCATGACTTTGATTCAGGAAGCCGAAGAACACCGGTACTGGCGCGACAGGACTGAAGCCAGAAATATCCAGCCTTCGGATGCGCTGGGTTTCCACAACACGCAGAACGGGACAAAGGAGAATAATAGCATTACTACCACCGACACCCACCAAACCGCTGATGCGTTGGCGGCGCGTGCCTTCTATTCCTACGACGACCGCTATATGCTGACAGCTTCGATACGCCGCGATGGTTACTCTGCGTTCGGACAAAGCAATCCTTACGCGGTCTTTCCGTCCCTGGCACTCGGTTGGTCGTTCACCAATGAAAGCTTCTTTAAATGGCATAATATTATGAGCTCAGGTAAATTGCGTGTTTCGTATGGCGAAAACGGCAACCGTGCGCTTGAAGACCCGTATGTATCTTTAGCAAATTTGAAAGGTCCTGACAATGGTGCAACAATGGGTTACATTACCAGTGGCGTCATGGAGGAAGTGAAATATCTTTATGTGGATCGCATGACAAATCCATTTCTGCAATGGGAAAAAACAGCTGCATTAAACTTAGGCCTGGACTTCGGTTTTCTTAATGACCGCATTTCAGGAACCCTGGAATATTATTCGATGAAGACCCACGACATGATCATGTGGGAACGCCTTCCTGGTTTTACCGGATTTCAAAACATTATAACCAACCTGGGAGAAGTGCAGAACCGCGGGTTTGACCTTGGGCTAAGTACACAGAACATTAAGAAAAAGAACTTTTCATGGAATACTTCGTTGAGCTTTTCGTATAATAAAAATGAGATTAAACACTTGTATTACCAGAATGAGGATATAAAGGATGCAAACGGAAATGTGATAGGCACAAAAGAAATGGATGATAAAAGTAGCAGAGATGGTAAGGGATGGTTTATCGGACAGCCTATCAGTGCAATATGGAATTACCGCGTAACCGGTATCTGGCAAGTTGACGAGGTGGAAGAAGCTAAAAGATACGGGCAGAAACCAGGCGATCCCAAAGTGGCAAACAATCCGGCTAATGACACGAAAAATGCAGACGGAACTACCACCATTGTATATGACGATAGGGATAAGGAAATCTTAGGACAAGAGGCCCCGCCTGTCAACTGGCAGCTGCGTAATGACTTTACGTTTTACAAGAATTGGAGCCTTGGGTTCAATATCTATTCGTACATGGGGCACAAGAGCCTGTCGGGAAACTACCTGAACAACGACAACGGCGGTTCGCTGATTACCTATGGCTTCAATACTTTCTCCAAGGAATACTGGACGCCAGAAAATCCCACCAACGAGTATGCGCGGCTGGATGCAGCAGCCCCTGCCGGAGCTGGAGCAAACAAGCTTTACGACCGCTCATTTATCCGTCTTGAAAATGTGACTTTCGGCTATACGCTGCCAAAAATATTCACTAATAAATGGGATGTTCAGAGGGTAAAGTTGTATGGTTCTGTTCGTAATGTGGCCGTATGGCAGAAGGATTGGGAATATGGCGATCCGGAAACAGGCGGTCTGGCCAACCGTGTTTTTTCACTTGGATTAAATGTAACTTTCTAAAAACTCAGACATGAACTTATTTAAATATAAAAACAGAAAGACGTTATCAGCACTTACGCTGGTGGCCGTTTTAGGCTCGATACTTGCGGGTGGTTGTAAGAAAGATTTTCTAAAACCCGATCCTCTTTCACTTTTCGAACCGAACACTACTTTTAGCACCGAGTCGGGCCTGAAGGCGGCCTTAGCTGTCAGCGACCGTCATCTCCGTAATTATTGGACCAATACTGCGGCCAGTACCAACTCCGTTGTTATAGGAACAGAGTATATGTTTTCAGACCTGGCCGTTTATGGTAAAACGGATGCTGATGGAAATAGCGTCAATTTTAATTTCGCCGACGGCTTAAAGCCAACGGGGGGGGCTGCAGGACCTGACAGCAACGATGGCAACTACATTAATCACTACTGGGATGAGACCTACAATGGCATAAAGTACGCAAATACTATCCTCTCTTATGTAGATAAGGTAGAAAGCTTAAGCGAAGCCACCAAAAATGCTTACAAGGGAAGGGCTTATTTTCATAGGTCGTTCCGCTATCTCGCGCTGGTTTTTCAATACGGCGACGTACCGCTGATAACCAAGATACTGGAGGTTCCCAAGCAAAATTACCGCAGCACAAAAAAGGCTGCTATCCTGGACATGATTACCAAGGATATGGAGTTAGCGGTTGAATGGGTGCCTGAGCAAAAAGACATGACTTCTGTAGGAATGGTTAATAAAGGCGCCTGCCGTATGCTGCTGATTAAATGCTATCTGGCCACCAAACAATTTCAAAAAGCCAAAGAACAGGCAGATATATTAATTAACCAGTCTGGTTACGCGTTGATGAAAAACAATTTCGGTACTTTTTATAACAATGAAGCGCCTGTCGGACAAGTGTCTACAACCTGGCCTATTACCCGCAATGTGATCTGGGATTTGCACCGCCCCGAAAACAAACTTATCGCCGCCAACACAGAGGTCATTATGGGCATGCCAAACCGTGGCGAACAATCAAACATTGATTTTGCTACCATGCGCATCTTCGGCCCTTTTTATAATAATGGCTCTCTATACACACCTGCACCAGATACAAAGCAGGCAGTTGTTTTCTATAACCGTACAGATGCCAACTACCGGGCAGATCTTGATTACGGAAGAGCTCTCGGGCGCGGTATAGCTACCGTCCGTCCAACACATTTTGCGCAACATGAGCTGTGGAATGTAAACGGAGTGGAAGATGTTAACGACCTTCGACACAACAGCACTGTGGGCAACTGGGGAAGAATGGAATCGATTAAATACTCGACTGCAGGTTCTGCATACCGAGGTCAAAACCTGATGCTTAGGGATCCTAATACAAAAGCGCTCCTAACTACCGATACTATCCGTTCCTGGTTCGATTGGCCGCAGTATAAACTATTTATAATTGATGCGTCGGCGGAAAAAACCAATACATATTATAGTGGCGGTACTAAAGGAAGCAATGCCGATTGGTATCTATACCGTTTGGCCGAAGCTTACTTGTTACGCGCCGAAGCCAAATTCTATATGGGTGACTTAACTGCAGTCGATGACGTAAACGAAATAAGAAAAAGAGCTGGCAGTACCCAGCTTTATAGCGCCGTTACAATTGGCGATATTATGAACGAACGTGCCCGTGAATTGTACCTTGAAGAATGGCGCCACATGGAATTGAGCAGAGTTTCCTACTGCCTGGCCTTAAGCGGCAAACCTGATGAATGGGGCAATACCTACAATGTAGATACCTACGATAAGTATTCAGGTACGGATTTAGTCGGTAATTATTCAGGTACGGATTTAGTCGGAGCCAGCAGCTATTGGTACAAACGCGTTATCAACTACGGTGGCATATACAACAGGGGAGGAGTAGTTTCCAACGCCCGAACCCTCAATTACAAAATGGACAAGCATAACCTTTATTGGCCTATTCCGAGTTCAGCAATAACGGCTAATAATCAGGGACAGCTTAATCAAAACTTTGGGTATGACGGCTACAATGCCAGTACACCGGAATGGGAAACATGGCAGGAAGCTGTGGCTGATGAGGATAAGACGGAGTAGCAGCAGACGAAGTTAATATTTTTGCCTCTCTGGATACCTTATTTTTATAAGCCGGAGACAGGCATTTATTACAATCCAAACAAAGAAAGAGGGTGTCTAAAAAGCACCCTCTTCTTAATATAAGAACATGGTTTTGCTGGATGCTATTTTTGCTGCAAAGGAATAATGGGGCGCTCCTGCAATTAAGTAAAAAGGTAATTGCAGGCAAATAAAGGCTGTTTTCTCTCTTTAAAGAAACCCTGGTAACCAATTTTCTTAAATATGTTCACTGACAGCCAGTACTCAACGTTTACCTAGCAATACCTCTAAGTTGGAACCGGTTAAACTACTTTTACTTTGTTGCATTTAATATAGCAGGACGCTCAAACCAATGTCTGCCTTGCACTATTTTGTGCATTTATTTCACCCGATAAGCTTTCATAACTCTTTCTTAAATACTACGGTTTTAGATATATAACTTCTCAAATTTTCCTTCTTTGCAACAAGTGTGGTGGGACCGCGACTTATTGACTTTATTATCAACCCATCTTATTGCCAGCAAATAATATACTAGTATCATGTAACAACTGCATTACCGAATATGCCTGGAAGCAGTAAAACAGGTGTTTTTAATATATTAATCAAAATATTACACTTTTTAATATCAGTGCATGATAGTTAGGAAATTTTCTTTTTGTTATTTTAAGCTAACCAATTAAATAACCAGCTTTTACCTGAAATCTCACATACAGACAAGGAATTATGGCTTAGTTGATTGGAATCAGAATAAAACAGGCAAATTAATATAAAGAACTCAGCATTATGTCGGTATCAAAAAAATATCTCTTATTCCTCAGCGGAATAATTCTCTCCATTCCCTTATGCCTTTTTGCGCAAGTTAAACCTGGTAAATATCAGATGGAAAACCTCGGAAGAGGGGTAGTAGCTATCCATAAATCAGCCGATAGTGTATTTATCAGCTGGCGGGTACTGGGTACCGATCCGGATAATATGGCATTTAACCTCTACCGTAAAACCGGTCGGAATAAACCTGTAAAATTAAATACCTCTCCGATAACCGGAGCAACCTTTTTTGCGGATTCAAAAATAGATTTTACTGCCGATAATGCTTATTTTGTAAGAGAAGTGCTGAATAATAGGGAAGGTAAAGAAAGTGTGCCCTTTATTCTGAAAGCCGGTTCTCCTGTCAGACCATACCTTTCTATACCGATTCAAACCCCTCAAGGATATACTGCAAATGACGCTTCTGTTGGCGACCTCGACGGAGACGGCGAATATGAAATCGTACTTCATCAAACCGGTGCCTCCCGGGATAATTCGCAGGCAGGCATAACGGATAATCCTATTTTTCAGGCTTATAAATTAGATGGAACGTTGTTGTGGGAGATCAACCTGGGGCGTAATGTTCGTGAGGGGGCTCATTATACCCAGTTTATGGTATATGACTTTGATGGCGACGGAAAGGCGGAAGTGGTTTGCAAAACTGCAGATGGAACAATTGATGGCAAGGGTAAAGTGCTGGGTGACTCTAGCAAAGATTACCGCAATAAGGAAGGTTTTATTGCAGGCGGGCCTGAGTTTCTTACTGTTTTTAACGGGCTCACGGGTGCTGAAATAACTTCCGTTCAATATCTTCCGCAAAGATACCCTGGCAATGATAATCCTACGCTTGAGCAGCAACGTGCCATCTGGAGTGGTCCCCCTTTCAATATGATGGATCGCTTTCTTGCAGGCGTAGCCTACCTGGATGGTGTACATCCCAGCATTATCATGTGCCGCGGTTATTATAGTCGCACAGTGATTACGGCATGGGACTTTCAAAAGGGGAAGCTTGCCTTAAGATGGTTATTTGATAGCGATGCTAATCCGGAAGATAGGAAATACCGCGGGCAGGGGGATCACCAGCTTTCTGTAGCGGATGTGGATGGTGACGGGAAGGATGAGATTATTTATGGCGCTATGACGCTGGATGATAACGGAAAAGGATTGTACTCTACGGGCATCGGCCACGGCGATGCTTTACATGTAGGTGATTTGGATCCTGACCGTCCGGGCCTGGAGGTTTTCCATATACAGGAACGCTTTGCAGATGCCGGAGCAAACTTCAGGGATGCCAGAACCGGTGAAGTAATCTGGAAAAAACCATCTCTTGTTAAGGATGGTACAAAAAATCAGGGCCCGGGACGGGGCATTGCGCTTAATATAGACCCGCGTTATCGGGGAGCTGAGTCATGGACACAGGGTGCCGGAATAGAGGGGCTCTGGGATGCTAAGGGCAATATAATCTCTGATAGGAAACCTTCTTCCTGTAACTTTGGAATTTTCTGGGACGGTGACCTGCTTAGCGAAATACAGAACGGGGCAGATATTGATAAATGGGACTATATCAACTCCAAATCGATAAGGATACTTGATTCAAAAGAATACAATACCGTATCGAATAATGGAACGAAGGCAAATCCTTGCCTTGTAGGCGATATTCTTGGCGACTGGCGTGAGGAGCTGATAGTTCGTACTGCCGACAATAAAGAACTTAGGATTTTCAGTACAACTATACCGACCTCTCATAGATTTTATACATTTATGCATGATCCGCAATACCGTGTGGCTATTGCCTGGCAGAATGTAGCTTATAATCAGCCGCCGCATACCAGTTTTTATATTGGTGATGATATGAATAAGCCGCCCAAACCTAACATAAGCATAGTAAAAAATAAATAAATAAACAAGTCGTTAACCGCTGCACTTCTGGTATTCCGGAGGTTCAGTTACAGGTAATTAAATTTAAAGAATGAAAAGGGCTATTAAGTTATGGTACATTTTGCCGGTATTAGTGGTATTAATAGTATGTGCAGCATTTATAAAACAGGATAAACCGGTTTTCTACATTATCGGTGATTCAACCGTTCGCAATCCCAGCCCGCCTAATTGCAGCTGGGGCGAGATTATATATCATTACTTTGATACCAACCGTATTACAGTTTCCAACCAGGCAATGGCGGGCAGAAGCACCCGATCATTTCTCAGGGAAGGAAGATGGGATAAAGTGATTTCGGCAATTAAACCCGGTGATTTCCTCCTGATAGAGTTCGGTCATAATGACGGAGGCACACCCGGCATTGTTGGAGCAACACAGCGCTCCGCTCTTAAAGGTACAGGGTCAGATTCCGTGGTCCTCGACTGGGGCCCGGGTAAAGAAAAAGAAGTGGTGCACACCTTCGGCTGGTATTTGCGTAAGTTCTCAAACGAGGCGAAAGCTAAAGGCGCCACAGTGATAATTGCTTCCATGGTAGCCAGCAACTGGTGGAAAGATGGAAAGGTAACACGATCTGACAAGACCAATGGGCTTTGGTCGTCGCAGATCGCTAAAGAAACCGGAGCATTTTTTATCGATGCAAACTCAATCATTGCTGATAAGTATGAGAAGATTGGCCCGGAGTTAGTAAAGGGCTTATATCCCTATGACCCGGTACATACCAATCTGGAAGGAGCGGCCATTAATGCGGGAGCCATTGTAAAGGGCATCAAAATGGATACAACCAATACGTTGAATAATTATTTTGCTGGTAAGAAGTTTTAACTATAAGACCAAAGGCCTAATCACTAAAATCAATGTTAATGAAAAGAATCAAGTTATGGCATATACTGCCTGTATTGTTTATGCTGGGTATAATGGCTTTCAAGCTGCAGCCAAAACCCACTTTATACATCATTGGAGATTCAACGGTACGAAACGGGCGTTTGCCTGGTTGCGGCTGGGGCGAAGTAATTGCGGAACTATTGGATACCAACCGGATCAGCGTACAGAACCGGGCAGTCGGTGGCCGCAGCACGCGCACCTTTTTAGCGGAAGGGCACTGGGATAGAGTCTTGACTGTTATAAAGCCGGGAGATTTTCTCGTGATGCAATTCGGACACAATGAAGGGCTTGATACAAACAGAAATGTCGGCGTTTTACCGGGAACAGGAGATGAGCAAATAGCTATAACCCGTAATGGAAGGAAGCTCGAGATTCGCACATACGGATGGTACCTGAAAAAATTTGTAACAGAGGCAAAAGCAAAAGGAGCAATTGTTACCGTAGCTTCAATGATTCCGAGGAGCGATTTCTCCGATGGACAGAGAGTGGACCGGAATACAAATACTTTTGCTAAATGGGCCAGAGAGGTAGCGCAGGTAAATAATGCCTATTTTGTAGACCTCAATTCAATAACTGCCGACAAATATGATAAGATAGGTTCCGTTAAAACCAAGGAACTTTTCTACAGGGATCATACCCACACTAATGTAGAAGGTGCTAAAATTAATGCGCAGTCGTTTGCAGAAGGTTTGCGGGTGACTCCTGGAAATCCATTGAATAAATACGTTAAATAGTAGAGAAACAAAACTTATGACCACCAGTCTTTTCAGCGGACTGAAAACAGGTATTCGAAAGCCCTGATGCTATTAATAGCGAGCTGGTAAGGGGGTACTTTTCAAATTTCTTGCCTGCTACTTCAGTGATATCATTAGTTGCCTGCTCAGCATCATCTGCTGCTCCTTCGCTCCAGCCAATAGCTTTTCTTCCTTATTCGAAGCTTTATAAGAATCCAGCCAATCTTTTATCATAAGCTATTAATCATTTTACCAATATTCAATAAACTGCTCTTTTGGGAGTATTAAATAGCCATCTGACATCCACTTTGTATTCAGCTTTTTCAGGCTATTTTCATCCGTTCGCAAATCATCTACCAGGTAATTAAACGCATTCTTTTGACTTCTCAAGATTGTCCCTGGAGTGGTACCGCTTTGTCACACAAGGCCTTTTCGGTTAAGCAATCATTGTATTTTGTTCATTCGATAATCTCAATTATTGTATCCCGGATATTGGTATAAGTAAAAATATCGGCGGCGTGGAGCATATCTGTAAAGCTTTTTTGTTACAAAAATCTTAGCCAAGAATGAAAAAGAGACTGGTTCAAACAGAACCAGTCTCCCGGGAATTATCCTTTAAAGAATAAACTCTTTTGTTGTAAGGTTGCCGGGTATATCCGACGCACTAACGATCAGCATCGTACCGCCAGCGTTGCATTAGCTGCCGTAGTGGTTGTATATCCAGTCGACGCCGTTCCCCGCCAGCACTGCCGCGCCTTCTTCTATTAAGACATCAGTGCTGTCTTTTATACTCAGCCGTACCGATTCCACTTTAAAATCGTCGGTGGCCCGAATCTGGATCTGCTGTCCGGTCTGGCCAGTATACTCCGAAGAGTCACATCTTTTAATCTCCGAAGCCTTGCAGAAATCCGAGACCGCCAGGTTATACGCCGTTTGGTTTCCCCGTGTTTTTGCCTGGTATACCGCCTTTTTGACTTCATCGGCAATTACTGTTTTGGCATATAATACCGCGTCATAAAAAAGTTCGCGGGTTGCTATCTGAAGAGCAGTGTCGGGCTTGGTTTTGGCTTTAGGCCTTTTAGCGATAATGGTTTTACCACCACGCTGCCTGTAAACTAATTGGTCGCCAATGCGGCCGCTTGCACCTTTTACTAAATCATTATTTATTACTTCCATGTTTTTAAATTTTAGTTAAACATGCTGTTTCGCATTTTGATGTTACCGGTAATTGTAATGCTTGAGTCAAAGATATGTTGAGATTGGGCAAATGCCCTGGCTGGTGCCGGAAAGGCGCTTTTGCCCGCTTTTGTACCATAATGACGGCTTTGTGCAGAACTGTCGCTTTTGTGTGGGCAAGTCTGGTTTTGACGCGGCTCTTAGCACCGCTTTAGGACCGCTTTAGCACCGCTCAAGGACCGCTCAAAAAATTATATGTGTTTTGCTGTCGGATAGCGGGGATAAAGTTTGTATTTGTCGGCTTTATACGGAAATGTCGTTTGTAATCAGAAGGCAGAAGAATAGCGGTTGGCAGGAAGATTTGAGTTAAGGGTAAAATAAAAAAGCCTTAACAACCGGATGATGTTAAGGCTTTTTTTAAGCTTGAGCAATTCAGCGCCCGGGCGCGACAATCATGAGAAAAAACAGGAGATATGGAGCGAGCTGCTCTAAGGGAATGTTAAGGTATTTGCTGACATGATGCAGCGTTAATCCCTGGCCTTTCTGCAATCCGAAATGCTCTCTCATTTTTTGCAGCATTCTCTGACAGCTGCGCTCACATTTGCCGCTGATTCTTACCATGTCGGCGGTGTAAATAAATAGTCTGGGTTTCTCTTTCATAATGGTATTTTTTTTGCTTTAAAGTTAACCTGGTGACTAAGCGAAATCAATAGTTCCATACACTTTTAGGAAAATTTGAAAGCACGCCGAAGAGCTTTTATGAATTTATTAAGGGTTATTGAACAGGGATTGAAAATCTGGAAATTGCTTCCGAAGGGAGATTGTGAAATTGGAAATAAGAAATGAGGTTGGATTTGGGTGTAGAGGATTAGGATTATGTTAATATCTGCGAAGAATTTTGAAGAGTTAAAAGATAAGAATTAGATCGATTTAATAATAAACATGTACTATTATATAGCCGATGTACACAGTAAATAAACCCCCAGCCATAATAATATCCTCTTTATTCAAGTTTTCCCTCTTTTGTTGGTGTCTTTTAGATCTAAACAAAACATTTTCTCCCAATCTCTTTATTTCGCATGCGAAGGCACTCTTACTTCCTGACCAATAATCACATTATTAAACACAATATTCTCGGCGTTACTTAAACTTACTCCGGTAGCGGCCGAGTCGATGGTAACGTTTGAGAAATGAATATCTCTTACTTTCTTTGAAGGATAACCCTGAATAACAACTCCCGCATTAGTCGCTTTCCGGAATTTTACATTCTCCACAAAAACATTCCGTATATCGGTGGCAAAGCCTTTTCCTTCTCCATGGTAAAAGGAGGTAATAAAAAAGCCGTCTTCCACATCGGCAAACGCTACGTTGTTTACATAAATATCACGGATAAAGCCGCCACGGTCGGGATTGGATTTTAAATAAATGCCGCGTTTGCAATAGCCCGATGCGGTGCAGTTTTCTACAAAAACGTTCTGCACTCCCGCCGACATCTCACTGCCGATTACCACACCATGCAGGCCTTTAAATCTGCAATTGCGGATAATTATATTTTCTGAAGTAATGCCGGTTCTTCTGCCCTCATAATCGCGGCCGGCTTTAATGGCCACATTGTCGTCGGCATTATTAAAATCAATGTCCTCAATCAATACATTCTTTGAATACTCGGGATCGAAGCCGTCGTTATTTCTATTAAAAGCGTCAAACTTCAGTCCCCGGGCCGTAATGTTTTCCGACTTCAGGAAATGAACACACCAGAAAGGTGAGTTTTTTATGGTAACACCCTCAATAAGAATATTTTTACATTCAAAAAACTGAATCAACTGCGGCCGCAAGAAGTGGCCTTCGCCAAATATTCTCTCCTTTAGTGGAGTGTTTTCATGATTCATTTTGCGGCTCAAAAGCTGACTTTCTTTTTGGTTATCGGCCCATTTACTAAAGGAATCGCGGGCGTTTCCATCTATTACTCCTTCACCGATGATAGCAACATTTTCCAGTTGGTATCCATAGATAAAGGGGCTATAATTGTAAAGAAAAGTCCCTTCCCAACTGGTAAGTACCGCTGGCAGGTAATCGGATGGATTTGTTCCGAAAACCAGTCTGGACCCTTTTTGTAATTCGATACAAAGATTATTCGTCAGATGGATCGGCCCGTTTACGATATAAGTTCCCGCAGGAACAACAATTTTTCCTCCTTTTTGCTCCTTACAAGCCTGAATGGCTTTGTCGAATGCCGGTTTACAATCGGTTACCGAATCGCCGATTGCACCAAATTCGGTAAGCAGCATGGTGTTTTCAGAAATTTCCGGAGGAACAATATTCTTTAAGATATTATCACGCTTTTCAGTGCGAGAAAGTTCTTTTTCTGGCGAACGATTGCAGGAAATGCAAACAGAAACTAACAGGAGAAATAAATAGCTTTTCATAGCGGCCTAAATAGAATAAGGTGTTTATAATTTGCATTGGCGGCTCAATATAGGAATAGATTTCCTGTTCCAAAAAGGAATGATAGCTTTCTTCCTGGCAGTGTACTCTGTTAATTGGTTCGTTGCCAATATGAATAATTTCAATTTTGCTCTGAAGATCTATTGGATTGGCTATTACAAACAATCTCAACTTTATACATTATACGAGCAAGGCACTGTAACAGAGCAAAGAAAGATTGTTGGTTCGATGTTCCCCAAAAAATTGACTTTTGACGGATGTCAATATCGAACCACAAGAGTTAACGAAGTATTGAGGCTTATGTTGCTGTTTGACAAGACTTTACAAGGCAAAAAAATGGGACAAATCAGATGTTTTCTGACTTGTCCCAAGATGTGATCCCGCTGGTTCTTTCACAAACGCTGTAAGCCGTTGTGTTTCAATTATATTCAATAGTGCCGGCAAACATTCCCGGCAAATTCTTATTCCATTCCTAATTTTTCTTCCACTAACCGGTTATATTTTTCAAGCAGATTAATGTATTTATTCTTCCAGGATTCAATTTCCTCTATCAAATCCTCCTTTGTCCTGGTATAGTATTTTGCTTGTGGCTCGTTCAAAAAATTAAACGCGTCGGCCAATGATGGGACTTCCTTTGAGAAGTCATGTCTCAGAACCCTCCCATATTGTAACATAGTGGTGTCATCCAAGTCCTTGATCTGGAAGTGACGGTATACAGTTTTAGCAACAATTCCCATTTCCGATGCTATTTTAGTAATAGGAATCTTTGATTTTCGCGCTACCTGCTCTAGTATTTTTCCTCTGTCTATCAGTGCTTTATGTATGTGATACAAAAATATTTCCCGCAACTGTGACATTAATTATTAAAATGTCTTGCATTTGTCCTAGTAAGGTGTCATCTTTGGGACATAGTTAGGACATTTAAAAACAGCTTCCTATACGCATTTATGAGTATGCTAGATAAAAAGACACTTGAGGCACTAAAAGAGAAGATGCCAACCAGCTATGAAAGCACGGTACAGAAGCGATACGAAGAATTAAATGGAAAAACAGTTTCCATCAGGACCGTTAGAAGATTCTTCGCTGGCGATACCTACACAACCAATATGCATAAAGCGGTGGTCGACGTGATAAGAGAAAAAGAAAGCTTGATGCTTGAAACTTTAGATCAGGTAACAAATGGATAATTCAATAGCGTTAATGCGCCAACCAATTACACAGGATCTTCCGGGCGGCGTTTTGGGTACTGATATAGAAATATTCACCACCGGCGATAAGGTGTTTGCAATTATTAATGGCTGCACGGTAGAATTTTCTCTTTGGCCAGAAAGTTTAGTAAATCTTTTACACGAAGATTTGGCTGTCAACCCGAAAGCAATTCAGGCGCTAATATCACTGGGAATAGATGCGGAAGCTGAAATGCTTTGGCAGTACGCCAGGTGCAGGTTCGGTTCTTTCGATGGCCGGCCAGACCTGCAAGATGGAAAGTTTCTCTATACAGAATACTGGAATTGTGGCATTCGTGGAAACTGCCCGGTAGAAGGGAAGTTGTGCTGCTCTATGAAAATGCCTGGAGGAATTATCACACCCAGAGAGATACAGGTATGGCGATTAATTGGGAAAGGCTTCCTGGATAAGGAAATCGCGGATAAGCTCGGCATATCAGTACTTACGGTACCGCAATATGTGCGCAGCTTGTGCAGCAAATGCCAGGTGCGTAACCGGGCCGACCTGGTGCGTTTAGCCGTGAAATACAATATAAGCTAAGGCTTTTTGAAGATAGTACACAATCGTTCTTTTTAACACAATCGTTCTTTATACAATCACGCTAACTCCTGGCGACTCGAATAAAAAGGAGAAAAAGCAGTCCGGATAAACCAACAGGGTAAATCACTGAAAGTTTTGGGCCGGACTGTTTTTAAATTAATTATTAACCCCAAAAATTAAATGTATGGCATTTTCAAAACGAGCAAAAGAAGACGCATGGCAGGAATTGAATTCCATTTTCCCTGAAGCAAAAATTACCTTAATTAAAGAAGATCAGGAAGGCGGAGCGGAAGCTATCAAAGTAATCACTCAGGAGATCGATAGAGCGGAATTTCAAGCCTTAGCAAAATTCGTAAATGAAGTTCCCAATTTCTTTTACATAAAGCGGTCGGCGGTAGGAACAGGCTTAACAATAATATTTTCTTAACCCTGTGTTTATGATCACCATCAACACTGCAGAATTCAGGGACGGTCTTTATATCCGGTTTAATATCCCTCAGAACGGCAAGGTCGTTCACGAATTCGCAACCGCTAAAAACATTAGCGAAGCAAAAAAAATGATGTATTTCCGCAATCGGAATTTCATCTATCAGAAAATAATTAATTGGCTACGTCAGCGGGAGCACGCCTTAGTGCCCTTTAGTAAAGCGGTTGATTATGCCCATAAATTAACAACCATTCACGAGCTTATTATCAAATTAGAATACCAGGAGAAAACCTCATTCTGGAATATTTGCTCTTTCATCGCACGTCACTCCACTGACCTGAAATACATAGCGCCTGCAGAGAAAAGTTCGCACTATAAAAATTACTCCAGGTCCATCATTCCAATTATCAATTTCTGTATTGAGATGAAAGGCACCGAAGAATAGCTAATCTATAATCAATTTTTAAACGCTAAAAACAATGGATTCTTTAAACACAACAGCTCTTTTAGTAACGTCCGGCCTCGCTTGGATTTTCATCATTTACATAATCCGGGCGGCTTATAAGTCTCATCAAAAACGAAAAGACAAGCGCGAACACGAAGTATACAAATCGAATTGCGCAATAATTAAAAGGCACTGGTAATTACCAGTGTCCTTTATCCAGTGTCCATCAATCAGCTATTTGGTATCTCAATTTTTTACACTCCAACAATACAACAATGCCCGAAATTCAAAAAGAAATTTATATCAAAGTAACTCCGGAACAATTTCTTCAGGCCTGCTCAGACAACGAGCTTCGAGAGGTCGATTTATTAATTCAATCGCCGCGCTTCGCAAAACGGTTAGACAATAATTTAACAGAGATAAAGGGATCGTAAAATCAGAAACACATGCAATTTGTCGATCCAAAAGAACTACTTAACGCAACAAATGGCGGGCTTGATATTATTCTCGACCTATATCCTCATGCCCGCACTTGTGTTGATTTCCCTAACAGAAAATTTAAGTTACGCAGCACAGAAAAAACAGCTTCTGCAGGACTAAAAAAACTCGCAGCCGATAACAATTGGGTTGTTACAGATTTTGGCGGGGATAATCAGCCGCGTAACGGCATACAATGCTATCAGAACGAGACCGGTAAAAGCTGGGTCGATTCCCTGCAAGACCTCGCTCTTAAGTACAACGTGCTTACAGAAGAGCAAAAGAAAGAGTTACTAAAGCCCGAATATTCATCCCGCGATGCTAATCCGGACGAAGAAAACGGTGTTTGGGATTTTAATATTCGTGAACAAGGCGAAATCTGGACTGATAGCGAAATAGAAACTATCTTCAGTAAATACACTTTACAGTACACCGGCTGGCACAAAGAAGAAACTAAAAAAGAAGCGTATAATAAACTTGCCGGTATATTGAAAAAATACCGTTTTCATCCGGTAATCAGCTACACGGTAATCAGCAATCGTAAAGTTCACACGTTCGCTTCCACGCCCAATTACCCTATTCTACTAATCGACGAAGGCAAATTTAAAAAGCTATACCAGCCAAAGCACTGGGATGCCGGTAAGCGATTTACTTACCATGGCGATTACATTAAAGATTATATACACGGATTAGAGCAAGCTCAAAAAGAACGGGCACGCCTGGTAAAAGAAGCTGAAGATAAATTCGACCCTGAAGCTGCAGAACATACTAACGAGAAAAAAACCGAGCCTAAGCTTTCCGAAATCATTCTATGCACCGGCGGCTCAGATGCGCTCAATATGGCCGTATTTGGTTACTGGGTTATTTGGATGAATTCCGAAACGGCAAAGCTTTATAAAAATCAGTTTGAAGGTCTGGAAAAAATCGCCGATGAAATTTACCAGCTCCCTGATATCGACTTAACCGGCAAGCGCGAAGCGCATAAGTTAAGCATGCAGTATCTCACCATGAAAACAATAGATCTTCCGGAAGAACTATTGCAAACTAAGGACCGCCGGAACAAGCCGTGTAAGGATGTGCGTGATTTCCTTAACCGCTGGGATTTCTGGAAGCTCAAGGAATCTATTACCCAGGCTAAGCCCTATCAGTTTTGGAACAAAGTGCCAATTTGGGCGGGTAAAGGCGATAACAAATACATCGAGGGCTATCAATGGAAGTTCCGGAACGTTCGGGCCTTGAACTTTCTTTATAAAAACGGCTTCGCCCGATACCGCACAATCGGAAAAAAGAATTCGTACATGTATGTGCGTCTGGAGGGCAACACAGTGACTGAAGTGGAACCGAGCGATATAAAAGACTTTATAACGAGATTTCTTGAAAGTCGCGGCCTCGACGAAGAGCTGCGCGACTTTATGCTGAAAACAACCCAGCTTAACGATACCGCGCTCAGCAACCTCCCTTATATAGAAATTGACTTTAACGATTCGGATGCTGAATCTCAATTTCTGTTCTTTAAAAATAAAACCTGGCGAATAGACGGAAAAGGCATTGAAGAGTACAAGCTCGGAGAAGTGTCAAAGTACATTTGGGATGATGAAATAATCCCTCATCGTGTAGAAAAACACGATCCGTTTTTTAACATCACCAGGAACGATGATACCGGCGAATACGATATCGATATAAAAAACCAATCCTGTTCTTTCTTCAATTACCTGGTACAAACCAGCCGCGTGCACTGGCGCAAAGAGCTGGAGGAGGAAATGAAAGGCAAAAGCAAAGAGTACCAGGCGGCGTACGAGCTGAAGCACAAATTCGACATTGCCGGTCCTCATTTAACCAAAGACGAAATCCAGGAACAAAAGGAGCATTTAATCAATAAAATATTTGCAATTGGCTACCTCCTGCATCGCTTTAAGGACCGGTCTAAAACGTGGTTTGTTTTTGCGATGGATAATAAGTTCGACGAAGATAACGGCTCTTTTGGAGGTTCCGGAAAGTCGCTTACGTTTAATATAGCCATTACCCACGTTCTGCGTAAATGGTTCTACCTGGGAGGCCGTAATCCAAAGCTTACTGACAATCAGTTCCTGTACGACGGCCTGACGGAGCATCACCGGTACATCATGATCGATGATGCGGACGAGTATCTCAATTTTAAATTTTTCTTCGACGGTATCACCGGCAACCTTAAAGTCAACCCTAAGAATTCGCAACCCTACATGATTGACTTTAAGAAGCTCGGCAAGTTCGCTGCTACTTCTAATTTCAGGCCGCGCGACTTAGATCCTTCTACTGAGCGCCGCTTGCTGTATGCCGCTTACTCCGATTATTATCACAACCACGGCGAAACCGATGACTATCTGGAAACCCGTCGTGTAAGTGATGATTTTGGAAAGAATTTGTTCGACGATTTCGACGATAAAGAATGGCTTTTATTCTTCAATACCATGGCGCAATGTCTGCGCTTTTATTTGTCTGCAGACGAGAAAATAAACCCGCCCATGGACAGCGTTCGCCAGAGCAATCTTATCAGTGCCATTGGTCAGGACTTTCATTCCTGGGCAGATGTATTCTTTGCTCCGGACAACGGAACACTCGACCGCTGCGTGATTAAAGAATACGCCTTTGAAGATTTCCGGCGCCGGAAAAAATCGGTTTGGAAAATGAACCGGTTCACCAAATCTATGAAAGCCTGGTGCAAGCTTAACGGCTACACTTACGGTCCTAAAGAGCTAATCGACAAGAGCGGAAGAATCATCCGGAAAGCTCCGGATAGAAAAGTAGATAAAGAAGGCAACTGGACGATGCTCGATATCAAAGTTTCTACGGAAATGATGTACGTGCAAACCAAGCCGGAAATAATTGATAATGACGAATTACCATTTTAACAGCAACCAAATTTAAAAACAAGCAATATGAATCAATTAACAGATTTAGAAATCGAACCAATTGCACCAGGTGCAAAACTGGTTCACTTTAACGACCTCCAAAAGGACGATTTATTCCAATACATGGGCGGCGATCCGGAAGATTGGAATCATGTAACCGAGGTGAAGGAAGATGAAATAACCTACAGGGTGGGTACGTCTCATATCCCGGCTACGAATGATAAACTATTGAAAGACTTGCATGTGTGGGTGAAAGGGGGCGTAAGATGACTACAGGGATATTTATTGAAAATGAGGGTGACCAATTATTAGCCTCGATCGAAACTCATGACTGCGAACCATGTGTAGAAATCGTGATTCATGAAGCTGGTGAGGAAAGCGCCATGATTAGAATAACGAGCATAGATAAGTTTGACAAGTTCGTCGATAGGCTCAGAGACCTCTATTACGATATGCGACACATGTCCGAGTCGAATAGCGCTAACCAGGAGCAGGCTAAAGGCGATGATTTTATCGAAGGGAAGGAGGTGCAATCATGAGCTGCAACTGTATGACAGATCTTGAAGCAAAGATTGTTTCAGATCAACTAATGACTGATTTGGTAGTCGTTACCGCCGAGTTTGACAAAACATTCATTATTGGCAAGGATCAACTCGTTCAGCGTCCAATACTGGAGGTTGAATTGGTTTGCGAAGGCCGAAAGCGCTCGGTTCGCAGATCTGTAATTTATAGCTTTTGTCCCTTCTGTGGCAAGGCATATGATGCGCTTCCGGAATCACCATTTGATGAAAATAAGGAGGTGCAACCATGACAATCTTATACTACACAACCATAAGTCTCGAAACTATTTGCAAAAATGGTTCTGAGAAATACGGGGCAAACGCCTGTACTACCATAAGCGATAAGCCAGACGGCCTTTTCATGGCCGTTACCCAGCACGGTAAAACCAAGATAGATGCGCGTAAAAAACTTGTTAAGTTTCTAAAAAGCGACGGTAAAATAAAGCTTGTACCGGTGTTGGCTAAGAACGTGCAAGGGAAGCTAAAAAAGCATCTTAAAAGCAAAGGTTTCAGCACATCTATTAAAGCGGTTCCAATAGCACAACCGAACGCCGGCTGCCTTATTGTTGAGCTAAAAGGTTTGGACGAGCACTTGTTCTTTAAAGAACTCAAAAAAGTTTGTTGGCCTGGTGAACGGGTTTCGCCTGGTACGTATGTGGTGGATCCGGTGACTATTAAAATCGGGGAGGGAATGTCATGAAGCCCGGGGAGTTTGTTAAACGCTGGACTCCGGAGGAGGTTAATTTCCTTCGGACTCATAACGATTCGCTGACTTATCAGGAAATATCAGAAAAGCTGGGGCGCACCAGGAGTGCCGTTCAAACAAAAGCGCAGGAAATTGGCGTACGGAAATCAAAAGAGTTTATTAACCGGAAAGCGCAAATCTCTCAATTTAAACCTGGGCATGTTACAGTCGTAGTAGGGAGAATCTATGCGAATGCCTGGAAAGAACATGAATATCAGTACCTGATTGATAATTATGAGACGAAAACCTGCACAGAGATTGCTGAAGTATTGAATAGAACACCGGCAGCGGTTAAAACCGTTGCTGGTAAGGTTCTTAAGCTTAAAAAGAGTGATGAAGCAAAAAGGCTTATCGCAAAGCGTAGTAACGCCGGCCAATTTTCTGCAGGTCGTTTACCTATTAACACCCAGCACGATTTTGCCATTAGTACCAGGTCTACCCGAGGCGTTAAATCGAAATGGATTCGCATCGCTCTCAACAAATGGCAGCAGCTACATCATTATAATTGGTTAAAAGCCGGTAACGAAATACCTAAGGGGTTTTTGCTTCGGTTTAAAGATGGTAATCCCTTGAACTGCGAAGCTGAAAACTTGTACCTGGTTCAACGCGGGTGCCATTCGCACGATAATCGAGTTAAAAAGGTTAAGCTACGGCCAGCTAGAAGGGTATCTCCAAAACTGGAACAAGCAGCGCCTGCGCCTGCAAAAACACGTCCAGCTAAAAGGATAACTGCGAAAGCTAAACCAAAGGAAATTCTTAAACCAAGAGTAATTACTAAGGTATCAAGCCAAAAACCGGCAGCTAAAGCGAATGAAAGACAGGACTTCTTAAAACTCAAAAAAATAGAAGAAAAGCGCCAGGCCAGTAAAGCAAAAGAGCGTAACCGCATTCTTTTGGAGCAGGAAGAGAACCGGCGATACGCAACCAGGATAATTGACTACAGCCAACTGGTGCCTTTAAAAGTAAACGCCAAAACCACCATTTACATACGCCCCGATCAGGATCCGGAACAGGCGCGCCAAAAATGGATAAACAAATATTCTAACGTAAAGCATTAATCATGAAAGAACGCCCTATTATATACAGCACGCCTATGGTTCAGGCATTATTAGACGACAAGAAAACCATGACCAGGAGAATTTTTAAAGACGATCCTAAGCTTCAATTTGATGCTAATATAGACCTGTCTACATGGTTTAAAGAGCACTACGAGTACATTATGAGTTTTTGTACCTACGGGAAGCCAGGAGACGTTTTGTATGTTAGAGAGAGTTTTTCTTATTACGACGGTGTTGGTTTTAATTATAAGGCAGATTTTAAAGCGCCTGAATGTTTCAAATGGAAACCTTCCATCCACATGCCTAAAGCAGCAGCGCGCATTTGGTTGCAAATTACCGATGTACGCGTAGAGCGCTTACAGGAAATTTCCGAGCCGGATGCTAAAGCTGAAGGAGTTGAGCGCAAAGCAATGTCCGAGGTGTTTAAGTGCAGAACTTTATACAAATACAAGGATTATATTTTCACAAAGTCGGAACTGATCCCTGATGCCTTTAATTATTTGTCTCCAGTAAATTCATTCAAATCTCTATGGACACTCATCAACGGCGCTAATTCCTGGGCTGACAATCCCTGGGTTTGGGTTATCTCCTTTAAAGTTTTAAGTAAAACCGGCTATAATGATATTCCGGAAGAAATCCGGAAATCAAATAGTGTGTCTATCCTCAATAAACACACCGCCATCGAGATAACTAATGAAGAGCGTAAAAACTTATACATATAATCATGAAAGAACGCGATTTAGAAAAACTAACAAGAGCCGGCTTTTCCATCCTCAGGATAGATTACGACAAACTCCGTATTAAAATCCGCTCCGGCCATTCAGCCTGGAAAACTTTAGAGAAGCGCGGCTCCAGGGCGGCGCTCGATACCAGGTACAATGAATTATTGCAGCACCCCAAAAACATAGAGGCATGAAAAATAACTTCATAAAAACAGGCAGGCATCGTTGCCCGCACTGCCACACTACGCAAACGGCCTTCCTTTATAGCACAAGGGAACCTGGTGACGCTGTAGCCCTTGGTTTTAATTGTGTAAAATGCGGGAATCTGGTTAAGGGTAACGAGTATTTCGAATCTGCAAATCTAACCGTAGGCGACATAAAACCTTAACGATGGAAAAAGAACCTCCTTATTCAATCCCTAAGTGGAGCTGGTGGCACAACCCGAAGAGCAAGCGCCTGTTTGTTATTACCGATAAATGGCATACAGGCCTTGGGGAAACATTTAAACTGGAAAGTATAGACCTATTAGAAGTAGGGAAGGGGAATCCGGTTCAAATTACTCCGGAAGATTTTCGCGCCCTGGTAACAAAAGGGGAGCTGGCGTTGCTTCCGGTTAAAATCGAAGGCCCTTATAACGTATCATTTATTTAACCTTTTCCTAAGCTCACAGATATGGAGTCTTTAATTACAGTTACGATAATCCTGGCCTTAATAATTTTTCTATGTACGCGCGATGTGCATGAAGTGCCACCAGATGATGAGGATTTTTGAGGTTGTTCACACAAACTCCCCCAAATTCCCCTCTATAATCTCCCCAAGCCTCTTATAGTGCTTTTCTGTTAATGGGAATGGTAAATTCTTATGGTTCGGCTTCGGGTCCAGATTCATCCAAACACCTTCTGAATTACGGACAATATAACCGGCAAAGTAATTCCCGATAATTACGCTGAAGCTGTAATTACTAGTCAGACCAGGACCGTAATAATTACTGTGCACTGTTATTGATACCGACACTTCCCGGCCGGCGTACGGAAATGAAAAGTCATGTGAATTAGCCATTTAGTGAAAAACAACATGTTCAAACTCTTCTACATCGCCTACCTGGTTTATTTTAACCGACTCCAGAAAGGATTCGCCCTTGGGTTTAATTACCTCGAGCCGCTCTTCCAGGGGAATGTCATTATTCAGCCAGATATTAGAGCCTTCCCTGGTTAAAAATGCCGGCATTCGATTGTGGATTTTTCCCCAGGCTTCTACTGCTTCGTGCGTAATAACCGTGCAGCTGGTAACTACCTCGCCGGTGCTTTTGTTTACCCAATCGTCCCACAGTCCGGCCAGCAGCGTAAAATCTTCGCCTTTTTGCTTTATAAAGTGCGGCTGCTTTTTCTTTTTCTTCTTTTTCTCATCCGCCCACTCGTCCAGCTCTTCCCATTCATAATAGCCATTTACAATAACGACGCAGTGTTTTTTCCCGAGTAAGGGCTTCCACACGCCGGATGTAAGCAGCTTATCGTACCTGGCATTAAAAGTGGAAAGTTTGTTAATCGGCTTGCCGGTTTTAGGGTCTGGCTTAGAGTACCATGGCACTAATGACCATTGCTTATAATCCAGTTCGTTGGGGTGCCGGTTATCTATAACCGGCACTGTGCCCATCGGCGGCACATTAATATCCCGGGTCCATTCGCCACCTTTCGACTTAATGTCAAACTCCTTCAAAATATCGCCCGTGGGGGGCGTTGCTACTCTTCCGCACATAATTTAATCGTAATGCGAATCTATCTTTGCGCCTATCTCGTCGGCCTCTACCTGGCCAAAACCTCCTTCATCCCATTCCCACATGTCATTGTCTGTGCGATGGACGACGCCCACATCTACGCCATCCAGGCCGATGGTGAAGTATGAATCTTGCTTTTCGGCATCCCAATGTGGGTAAACAGAGAGATTATATTCTGTTAGCCCAACAGTTGCTTTGATATCAAATGGTGTTTCCATCGTCCTTTAACCTAAATTATTACCGAATAGTTTTGATACTTATTAATTCAAAATGAAACACTTCAAAATTTTAACAATCGCACTCCTGGTAACGGCCACGGCCGGCTACGCCTCAGGGGGCAGCGCCCATTCTTCTCCAGGAGTAGAAAAGGCCGCAATTAAGCTCGACGCCAACACCGGCGCTGTATTTGTACTGCAGGCACAACCAGTGCTGGCAGAAAGTGTTTTTACCATAAGCAACCAGGCTTATGTATTTAAAAACATTAACCACACTGCAGCGCTTCCAGACAAGCCATTCTCCACCGTAGCCAGTAATGGCCCGGACATAAGTAAAAGCTTGCTGAGGCCCTCCGCATTTAGTTTAAAAGAACCCATAGCAGCCCTCGAATACATTAGCTCAGTCTACTATGCCAGGATAAACTATCTACTCAACCAGCTTCGTATCTGTAATACTGTTAAGCACAAGCCAGACCGACAGAATTGTTAGCTCACATAAAAAACCTCAGGAAGCCCTGGGGTTTTTTTATGCACTGTTAACGCCTAACGCTTCACTACTTCAATATCCAAGCCCATCCCTCAAGCTCAATCCGTATACGCTATTCTCAGCGCCTTAAAAATCCTGTTTCAGCGCGCCTATTTCCTCCCTTCCGCATAGTACTGATCACTGCACGCGCCACAACCAGAGGGCGGGGCGCACCGCTTCCCTAAAACCAGTGGTTCGGAGCCTCATCCCCTCCCTTTACCCTCCCTCTAATTTTACACTAAATTTTTGTAACTTCTTAACTTAATGAGAGAAAATATAATAAACTCCATTAAATTAAAAGATTAGCGGTTACAAAAATCAAAAATAAAATTGTTACAAAAACACAGAGTTACAAAAGTATTGTAACTATTTTCTTAGTTACAAATAGGTGCATACCGCGTTACAATAAAATATTGCTGTTTTGTATCACTTAAATAGCTGATAATCAAATAAATTAACCTCGGTTACAAAACCACAAAAAAAAAGTATGTTTCATCGGGGTCACTGTTTTTTTAAAAAAAATATGCTTGTTTCTTCAAACCCGTAACTGTATATTTAAGCACCCCGAATGATGAGTATTTATTGATTTTTTGGCCGCTCTGTTACAGAGCTGTCCTTATAATCCGTTCCTTGAATTGGTATTTTCGGGTATATTCCTAATCAAAGCATATGCTGGCAACGCTGTCAATTAAAAAAGATTTATACAGGGATTATCTCAATTACCTATTTGAACTTTCTCACAATTCTTATGTCGTCTCCAGGCATCACGATTTTGGAAAATTACTCTGCAGCCTGGTCAAGTATAGCAGCTTGCCGGTAGTAATCGAAAAAGACGCAAAAGCCATTTCATTCCTTCTTCCAAAATCCCGGCCTCTGGCAACTGCAGGAAACTATTACCTGTATTATACGGAGGAAGATCAGCAGAAACTTAACGACAATCTGGAAGTGTTATTCAATATCGATTTTGATCGCTATTACCTGGAGGGATGCAAACAAGGGATGATGCAAAAAGACATCATTCAAAGCTTCGTTATCAGCAGGAATTTAATAAGTCTGAGCACCGACACAAACGAAACCTTAAAGAAAAGACAGTACCGGGATCGTATAGAAATTCTAAAAAAATTAAGCGAACAGCTAAATCAGAAGGCTTTTTATCGCAACCGGTTAATTGAAAAAGCTATAATATCAGTTAACTTACAGTTAGCTAATGGTTTATAAAAATTACTTGTAAAATTCAAGTTTTGAACTTGAAAATCGGAAATTATGAATAACAGAATTAATATCCCAATCGCAATATCTTACTTAAAGGTGGTAGATATTCTTTCCTTCACATCTTCTGCCAATGGCTCATGCCGGGTAGAGGCAAATAACTGGGTACCTATTCCATTTGTAAAAGGTTCTGTAAATTTCGAAATAGATTCAAAACGAAGTGTCGCGGGTAAAGTATACACAACAGAACTCTCAACAAACATTAGCGAACTGCGGGAGATAAGAAGTAAAGTGCTTATAAAACTCCAGTTCGAAGATTCCGATACGCTGATTATTGGAGTACCAGATATTCCTGTTACACTCGATGTTGATTTTTCTCTAACCCGCAAAAGATTAAAATTCAGCCATAAAAACTGGCATGAACCCCTCAAACTCGTTTCTTAACGTCCTTTAATAAGCCTTTCTCCGCATCTATTATTGTTATATGCGGGATTGGCAATTTCATCTTACCTCACAACTACGTAGCGGACTCTGGTTTATAAAACCTTCCGATATACTGGGCATGAGCGAGCAATTATTAAAATTGTTCGGACCTGAACAAGATTTAAAACTATTAACATCAAATCTTCTCGAAGGTCGCGGAGCTCTTCCAATTCTATCTTTTGCCGACGGCTACGAAACATCTTCCATTTACGATCAACTTCCTGCTGGCAGTATTGCCATTTTCAAGATAGCCGGTACCATGCTGAAGTACGGCACCTGGTGGAGTTATGGTACCGAAGAAATTGCGCAACAAATGATTGCGGCAGCAATGCACAAAAATATTGCCGGTGCCCTGGTGATTGGCGATAGCGGCGGCGGCGGTGTTAATTCAATATCTCCCTTATTAACGGCTCGCGAGTATTTTAAAAGAGCGGGTAAGCCGGTTATCGGCTTGTTCGATTCCTGTTATTCCGCGATGTATTATTTCGGATGCTCGCTAGACAAGCTTTTTCTTTCTAATAATATATCTGCCGGTACTGGCAGTATTGGCGTAATGATGAGTTTCCTCGATTTTATTCCCTATTACGAAAAGTTGGGAATAAAATCTCACATCATCATTCCAGACGAAAGCTCTGAAAAAAATGCAGCTGTCCAATTAGCACTCGAAGGAAAGTATGAGCGCATAAAAAAAGAGCAATTGTCACCTCTGGCAATTGGTTTCCAAAATCATGTACTAAAAGAACGGGCCGGTAAACTCAACCTGGAGAAAAACGAGATAGCAATCAAGGGCCAAACCTATTTCGCCGATCAATCCATTGCAATCGGCCTGGCCGATGGCGTCCGCACCCAAGAGCAAGCAATCGAAGAGCTCTTCGACCTTATAGAAGTTCAAAAATTTTTAAAATCAAAATAACCCAAACATGAATATTAAAATGTTAATGGCGGTAGTTCTCAAAACATTGGGAATTACCGCGTTCGCCAAAGATGACTCAGGGAAGTTGTCGTTAAGCGCCGATCAGAAAACCAAACTTTCCGATGTCTTCGGAAAAGAGTTTGCAGAAAAATTTTCCGTAGCCCTGGCAGAGGAAAAAGACGAAAGCGCTGCAGCTCCGGCTAATGCTTCTCAAGCGGAAGCAAAACCATCTGCAGAAGCGGAAGAATTGGTAAACGCATTACGCGCGCATCACTCTACCGTAGTGGCCGATGGTTTGAAAGACCTTCAGACGCAACTTGCTGCTGAAAAACAAAAAACTGCAACCCTGCAGGACACAGTGAATGCTTTAACTGAAGCCCCGGAACAAATTTCTGCTGCTGAAGTGCCAACTTTTAAAGGAGCTGAAGGAAAGGTCGTTGTTATGAAAGTAGATAAAGCGCACGCGCATTACCAGGGAGTAAACGAATTCCTTCAGACTGGATCGTATGCCAACATCTCTGCGGCCACGATAGAGGTTGCTGATTTGAAAACAGAATTCGGAAAATACTTATCTCAGAATGGAACGAATCTGGATATCATTGCGCAAATATTTAAAGGATTTACTTCCTCTAAATATTTCACTACTAAAATGGCTACTACCGAATGGAGAGCTGTTCAGGCGCTAATTACTTCCGTTTCGCAACAATTCTCAGCGAAGTGGAACCCAGGCGGTAAAGTGAAATTCTCACCGTTAAAAATTGTGAATCGTCGTCACAAAATTAACTACCCTATAATCCCTGCAGATGTATTGGATAGTTACATGTTCTATCTATACGATGAGAAGATGTCTCCTGATCAAATGCCTATTACAAAATGGATCTGGGATACATTAATTTATCCGGCGTTGATGCAGGATATCGAGATGCGTATGATCTGGAAAGGAAAATATGTTGATCATTCTGCAACAAATGATGACGGTGATGTAGCTACTCCTCCAGAGGATTCAATGGATGGAATTGAAACTATTTTGGCAACTCAGAAAGCCCTGGGTGCAACGTCTAAAATTCATTTTTATAATAAATATCCAAATTTTGATTGGGATACAGCTTCCGATCAAGAAGTTTTGGATTTTATTAATGGCTTTGTGGATTGGTTGTCTCCATTCTATAAAACAACCAAAATGCCTTTATTCCTCTCTGATGATAGAAAAAGAAGGTACAAAAGAGCGTATAAGAAAATCTGGGGCGCTAACAGTGGCCAGGACGGTGACTTCGGAAACGATCGGGTTGATTTCTCAAATCAAATGCTTGAATCGCCAGACGGTATGTTCGGATCTCCGATCATATTCTCTACGCCTTTAATCAATATGATTAAGCTTCGTCATAAAAATGAGGCCCCTAACGTAATCAACGACGTTCAAAAGCACAATTATGAGGTTCGCTTATTCGGTGAATATTGGTTGGGAGTTGGGTTTGCTGTAGCTGAGGCCGTGTTTGCTTACGTGCCAGCAGCTTATAACCCTAAAGCCATGATTTCTGCTTCATTAGGAGATTTCGATGACTACCAGGATTTTAAAACTGACGAATTCGGTTCAGCCGGAGGCGGTATATAATCATAATTAAGATTCTAGGGAAGCCGTAAAGCTTCCCTTTTTTCCATTTACTCACTTTCTATTAAATATAAAACAATGGCTATAGTTTCATTGCCCAAAAAAACAGGTGGTTCCCCTGGTGCTCCAGTGGCTAAGAACCCAAATATCATTTTCATCGATGTAAACGATCTGACGAAAGATGCGCTTACCGGCGAAATTACAGGCTGGCCAGAGAGAGACGCCGGAGGCGTGCTTTTAAACGGCCCCATCGCTTTAAAAGCCGAAGCAAAAGCTATCGGAATGTATTTCACCCCTTCCACCATTAAGCGGAACGATAACTCTGAAGGAGATCCGGATGCTGAAGGTTTCTTCCATAACTTGAGCGGTGAACATCCTGGAAGCTCTTTGCAAAAAGATGAATTAGTACAGCGCGGAATAAGTACTGATTACATTATCATTACCCGCGATTTCGAAGATCCAAACGGAACCCGCGTACACGGTACTCCGGCAAATCCAATGAAAATGGTTGTAGAAGAACAGGATGATAACGAGGCCAACAAGTCTACGTTTACGTTCAAGTCTATTCAACGTACCAAATTCAAATCCGCTCATTATAAAGGCGCCTTGCCTGCATTAGCAGCCGATGCGGATTATGATGCATCGTCCGGCGGTGGTATATAATTCTTAATAAAAGCGCTCCCAGACGAGCGCTTTTATCTATTTGTAAACCTTAAAAATATTCAAATGGCAACTACTAAAGCCTCAAAAAAAGCCGCTGCAAAACCTGCTACAAAAAAAGCCGGTGCAAAACCCGCAGCACCTAAACCCGAAACAATTTTAAAATCTGTTGAGAATGAAAATAGCAATGAAAAGCTTCAACCTGGAGACAACGCAATTGCCGATAACTCCGGAGCTGCAGTCGATAATGCCGGCACCAGTACTGATAGTTCAGGAAGTTCAGATAATACCGGTACTGCCTCAGATGTAGCAACGCAGCCGTGTAATGGCAATTGTGGTTCTAACCACTGCGACACGAACGGCTGTAGCGAACGGGAACGTTACCCGGTCGTAGGTGGTGCGAACGAAACATCCCGCTCGTTGGCGTACGCAATAGCATCGCATGAGCCCTGCGTCGTAATCCCTTATAAAAAAGATTCGGCGGCTGGTCAGGAATTGCTTTACGCACTCCGTGCCTGGGAAGAAAATTTACCTGGTTGTCAAATCGTAATCGTAGGCGATCGGGAAGATTGGTTTAGCGATTCGATAATAGTAATCGATGCGCCGGTTCAGAGCGATAATCCGCAAATTGACGTGGCGTATAAAATGTTACTTGCAATTGCAGATCATCAGGTGCCTGAAAGATTCATCTGGAGTAACGATGATATCTATCCGGTTACCCCGTTGCATCCAGCGGATCTGGAATTACTTACTAGCGAAGGGATGCTGCAGGCTGGTAAATTGAGCTCGGTTTATGGTCAAAACAAAAGCAATACAATCGAATTTTTAACAAGCGTCAATGCGCCAACTCACGACTATTCTACTCATACTCCCTTCACGTTCGATAAGGAAGATTTAGCCAGGGTAATTGCTATTTCCGGAGCTACAGAAACAGGGATGTTAATCTCTAGCCTGTACTTTAATTTAGTTCATCCGGACGTGGTGCCATTACGAATTGATGGCGGCGCTAATGGTGGTTATTTTTGTAAAATACACCGTAACGATCCGCCCTACAATATCATGAAAGCCGCGTTTTACAACCGCAAATTTGTAAACGTAAATAATGCCGGCTATCAGGCGGCTCTGCCTATCCTTCAGGAAAAATTCCCCGATAAATCACGCTTCGAATCTTAAGCTATGGAGTTAAAATTAATCAGGGAAACCTATTCTAAAAAAAGTACTATTGGTGTATTGCGCATCAATGGTACTTTCTTCTGTTACACTTTAGAAGATGTATGCAGAGATTTAAACCGCGACGGCGATTTGAAGGACGCCGGTGAAGAAAAAGTGCACGGAAAAACCTGTATTCCTGCAGGCCGTTACCAGGTGATAATAAACATGAGCAATCGCTTTAAAAAATTAATGCCCTTATTGCTCAAAGTTCCTGGCTTCGAAGGAATTCGTATTCACAACGGAAATACTCCGGAGCATACGGAAGGATGTCCACTGGTAGGCTCTACCAAGGCAATGGATTTTGTGGGCAATTCTAAAGACACCTTCGAAAAACTAATGCTTCGGTTAAAAATGGGTGTTAAACCCGGAGAAGAAATCTGGATAGAAATAATTGATCATCCTTTGCTTGCATGATAAAGACGCTTGTTTTAAATTGGTTAGTGGCCGGTGCTCCCTTCGCTGAGGGGGCCCGGCTTTTTTCTGATACTGCAGGACCGCAGCATCCTTTTAATATCTTCCTGGAGAAAAAAAGCAAAGCGGCATATTTTGCATTGAAAATTACGCTCTGCAGGCGTGCCGGTATTTCGCAGGCCGATGCTGTAAAAGCTGCATTCCCTAAAGTACCTGCTCCGGTAATTTCGCAGCCGGTTAAGAAAATAACGCTGCCGGTTGTCGAAACTCCAACACCAAAGCTCCGCGAAGATTGGCCTTTTTTAAATGATCCTACTTGTCCGCCTGAGTTGAAAATTTTAGCGGCAAATAAAATAACAGCCTACCACGAATATACGGCTGCTCATGCCGCGCTGTTCAATTGCTCTAACATTAATGAACAATTGCAGGCGGTAAAACGCTGTGTCGAAAATTACATTGAAAACAGGCGTATCATAGCAGAATTCAAGTATTATAAACAGCACGGCAATGTCCTGGGCAAGCATCCTATTTTTAAATCGTTCCTGCAAATTAAGGCCCTCCGGAAACTGAACGTCATCCAATTGCTTAAACGAAAAGAACAGCTTACGCATAGCATCTGGAGGCAACAGGCCGAAATTAAAAAAGGAGATAAACCGCACCTGCAGCTAGAACGCGAAGCCCGGATGCAGGAAAAGAAAAACGAGCTGGCCGAAGTGGAAAGGATTCTGCAGGAGTATGAATAAGCTTTTCACCCTCAACGAGCTGAATAAAAAAGTAGAGCAGCTGCACGAACAAACGCAGGACCGGTCGGAAATAAAACGGATTAAGTTCCTGGATAAACATTATTCCAGAATAGATAATTTAAAATCCCTCATGGGCGATTTTCCCGCCCCTGGTGAAGCTCATTTTCTCTGGACCTTGAACAGCTTCAACGCCTTTACTTTCATCGTGTACGTTATTAAACATTGCGGAAAAATAGAGGACCTTACTTTATCAACCTATTCCATTAATGATAGAATTCTCTCCAGCCTTACAAAATGGTACGATAAGGGCGAAATCGGCCAGGTAAATATTTCTATCTCAGACAGCATCAGGCACCGCATGCCAAAGGTGTATGATCAGCTGCAGTCTCAATCCATGACCCGCAATATGAATGTGCATTACACCTGGAATCATTCAAAAGTTACCCTCATGAAAACAGCAGCGCATCACTTCGTGGTAGAAGGTTCCGGAAACTTTTCCGAAAACGCACAGAATGAGCAGTACCTTTTTATGAATGATCCGGAGGTGTACAATTTTAGAAGGTCTTGTATTTTTAAATAATCTATCTTTATGTATTAATTCACAGATCAACGGCTGACAAATGGTTATTGCAATTTTAGAGGATAAAATAAAGGAGCTTTGGAGTCCTTACTTTACAGAAGTTAAAGTAATTAAGGAAGTTGAATTTAATGAACTAGAAACAAAACTGCAAACCACGAAACTTAGAGTAGAAGGTTATGATGCCGATTATAATAAAGCAATCTACACTTATGATCTGTATGAACTATTGGGTGTTCGCCCGGAAATTTTAGATTATATAATTATACATCCATTGGCCGAACTAGCAGATACATTGTACATGACGAATAGTAAACTGTCACCCGGTAGACATTAACAGTTCCGGTAAGTAAGGGAAACCTGAAATCGGCTAAGGGGCTCAAAAAGCCCCGATGGCCGGCATTCCTCCCTGTCCTTCCTAACACCCACAGCGCATAATACTTTAGTATTATGCAATCCGGTCCTGCCAAAATCCCGCACATACACCTGAACGACGAAGAGCTTGTCGAGCTTGAACGCCTGGCTGCTTTGGGTTATTCTCCGGAGCAAACGGCCATGTATTTTGGCAAGGATAAAGAATCATTTACCAGGGCACTGAACGATCCCTCCAGTACAATACATTACCATTCCGAGCGAGGCAAACTAATGTCCATCGCAAAAGAGCAGCTCGCTATTCTTACATCTGCCGAAGGTGGTAATATAACTGCAGCGCAGCAGCTCGAAAAAATACGCCGTAACCGTGGTTTCGAAATTACCAAGCTCGATATCTTCGGCGGTTTCGATACAAAAGAATCATACCAGGTACTCGAATCATTCATCCTTACGGGCGACGATAAAGATTTGAAAGGAGAAGAAAAAATCTACCTCGAGGCGCTTACCCTCATGAATAGTATGGATCGCAAATATGGTCGTCGTCGTACTGTAGAATTTTTTACTAAACCGCCTTTTAATCTCAAGCTTTCTCGCGCTTCAGAAATGTACGACGAAGCCCTTGCCCTCTTCTACACCGACCGCAACGTCGAAAAGAAAGCCATGCGTAATAAATTGGCAGAACAGCTATCAGAAGCGGCGCTAGTGGTCAAAACAATGGCCACAAGCGCAAAAGATTTTGAAGTATACGGAAACCTTAAAACTCAGGAAGCGAAGCTCCGCGAATTAGATAAAACCGATCCGGTTCCACTTAATAAGGAATTATTCCTCCGCCCGGTCCGCTTATTTACCCTCGATCCGGAAATGATAGGAATCACCGGCATTAACCGCCAAATAGTAGCCAATCAAATTGATGAGTTAGAAATCCCTGAGCGCGATAAAATCAGATTGCGTCAGGATGCAATGATAGACGCCATAAAATTAGAAGACACACTCGATGAGCTGGAGGAAGAAAGCAGATCCAAATAACGACAATACCAAAAAAGGCTTCGCGAATTGGTTCTCTCAGATGTGTACCCTCATCCTGAGCCGGTTCTTTTATGTAATAGCCGGTCGGGGTTCCGCAAAAACAACCGATTTACAGGTCGAGCGCCTTATCGAAATGATGTACGACATGCCAGGCGCTCCGGTGGTCTGGGTGGCAGACACGTATACCAACTTACAAAAAAACGTACTCCGCACGGTTCTGGACGGCCTGGAAGCAAAGGGTTACCGCGAAGGCATACATTATGTTCTCGGATGTGCTCCTCCGGAGTTTACTGAAGCGGAAAAAGCAGGCATTGATCCACGCCTCAGGGAACACTTTTGGAAGCCGTACAACAAAATAGCTTCCTATAAAAACACCATGATTTTCTATACCGGCCTAAACGTAACGTTTGGCTCGTTGGACAGGCCTGCTTCATTGGCCGGTAACTCGTATGTGCATGTATTTGGCGATGAGGTGAAATACTTTCCTCAAAATAAAATCGCGAATCTGATAAAAGCAGTCCGCGGATTCCGGATGAAATACGGGAATTCGGTTTTTTACCGTGGCCACACCTTTACTACAGATATGCCCGACACAAGCCGCGTTGGAGAACACGACTGGATTTTAGGCATGGGCAGTAAAATGAAGCGCAATGCAATTATGCTGGTCGTGAAAGCCGCATTCATTATGAATGAAGCGTTGAATGAATACCTGGTTGCGAAAGAAGAAAAGGTAACAGAAGCCATCCTGAAGAAAAAAAGAGTGTACGAGCGCTGGCAGGAACGTTGGATAGCGGCCCGAATGCATCCGGATGCACATACGTTCTTTTACATCGCATCTTCTTATGTCAACGTCGATATTCTTACACCCGAATATTTCAGCGATTCCCTTGCCGATGAATTAGGAGATCACAATACTGCAGTATTATCAATGCGGCCTTCCCTGGTATCCGGAGAACGGTTCTATGCCAATGCCGGGTCTAAGAATTATCATTTTTACGAGGACGGAACGGATGAAGCAGCTGCAGAGAAATTCGGCATCCTGGACGAAGAAGATTGCACCATTTTAAAATACCTGAATCCATTAAAACCAATTGATGGCAGTGCCGATTTCGGTAACATGATGAGCCTCACACTTGCCCAGGAAGACACGAAGAATAATTATTACCGTTCTGTAAAATTCCTGTATACACTTTCTCCGGAGTGGATTCGCGAGCTGGCCGATAAATACATTAAATATTTCAAGCCCCACAAAAACAAGGTCTTGAAATTGTATTACGATCGGGCGGCCAATAATTACAAAAAAGCAAAGCAGGATTTAGCAACGCAATTAAAAAAAGCAATTGAGTTCGATGCCGATGGTAAAAGTACAGGCTGGCGTGTGGTGTTAATGTCAGAGGGGCAGGGAAATATTGGTATAAACGAAGAATATAACTTTATGCAGGAATTATTCTCCGGCCATAATAAAAAGCTCCCACGGCCTGCAATAGACCGTTACCATTGTAAGCAGCTTAAATCATCTTTAGAAGGCGCGCGCACCAAGAAAGATGCACGCGGCCAAATAATCAAGGATAAAAAAAGTGAGAAGCTTCCTATTCATCGTCTGCCTCTGGAGAGTACAAATCCATCGGATAGTTTTAAATATTTAATGATGCGGAAAGTATGGCGTAACCTGGTAAATGTTGGAAGGTCGCAAAGTGCTGGAGACGTAAGAGAGCGGGGGTAGGTTTAAAGGGCTACTTTATTCACTTCCTGTCCTTTCTTACCCTCCCTTCTCACAATACTTTAGTATCATGACAGTTTTTGAAGCTATTAAAGAAATGCGCCGGCTTACAGCCGCCGGTCAATATTTCTCGTTCCAATTCATGAGCTACAGCCGCGAGCGCCTGCATACCGATGGTATTGTCGAAGTAAAAAAAGCAAAGCTCCGCAAACGCGGTAAAACCGAATTCAATCAGTACGCCGAAATCATGGAAGAATACCTCGAAATCGACTCTAATAAACCACGTCATTTCTATCACCCTACACTACTTTTTTTTAACGATCAACCTTTAACATTAAAATAATGACTCAGGCCCGCCGAATCAACAAAAACACAGCAGCAGTCCACGTTCCGGACGTAGGCGTATATGCTATTTCCATAAATGCTACAGAAAACGGCTGGAGCGATATCACGGATAATAAAGTTTCCTGGGAAATGCAGTCTCAAAACATCCAGGGTAAAAGAATAGTGCCCTATGGTGCCAATAATAACCTGCCTGTTGCTATCCGGAACATCATGGATGATAACAACCTCGCACCTGGTATTCTCCAGCGCGAGATGGGCTTGCTATACGGCGATGGTGCGCACCTCTACGAGCTTGAATTCGAAAACGGACAGGTAACCCGTAATTATAAATTTGATGCTGTTGTCTGGAAGTGGCTAAATTCCTGGAACTATAAACGCTTCATCCAAATGGGGATGACGGAATATAAATACCTGGGCGGTTTCTTCACCAGGGCTTATCGTAATCGCGGTGTCCGAATTGGTTCTCAGGCTAGCATTGCAAAATTGGAAGTTGTGCCCGGTATCGATGCCCGGCTGGAGTGGCCGGCAAATAACAGTCGTCGCCTGGAAGATGTAGCCAATATTTTAACAGGCGATTTCGAAAACAACTGCCAAACTGGTATAAGAACTTTTCCGGTGTACGATCGCCTCCAGCCTTTCCGCTATCCGATAGCAATGTCGTACCATAACACCTATTCTTTCGCCCGTAATTTCTACTCATTGCCATCGTATTACGGCTCGCTTAAATGGATTTTGCGAAGCTCGGATATTCCGGATATTATTAAGTACCTCACAGAAAACGGCATATCAGTAGCATTTCACGTACATAGCCCTCAGGGCTATTGGGAGCAAAAAGAAATGAAGCTTCGCGAAATGTACCCGGATGATAATGAAGCGCAGTTAGCAAAGCGTCTGGAGGACCTGAAGGAAACTATTTTTCAAACGATGACAAAGGTCTTGGCCGGGAAAAAGAATGCCGGAAAATTCATCGAGACGGTAGATTTTTACGATGGGGAAACCATCCAGTCATGGAAATTCGAGCCAATCGACCAAAAGATTAAAGACTTTATCGAAGCGCAATTAAAAATTTCCGAAAAAGCAGATAGCGCTACTACCTCTGGAATGGGCTTACACCCTTCGTTATCGAATATTATTATTGGAGGTCAGCTTTCGTCCGGCTCTCAAATGTTGTATGCCTTAAAGCTCTACCTGGCCAGCGATACAACAATTCCGGAGGAAGTAATTTTCGAGCCGATTAACCTGGCTATCGAAGCCAATTTTCCGGGCACTAAATTAAAATTGGGCTTCTACCATCCGGTTGTAAAAACCGAAGATGAGGTAAAGCCTGAGGAACGTGTAAAAAATAAAGTGTAATTAGTATGAGTTTAGAAATCGGACAATTAGTAGAGGGCGGAATTGTTTTTTACGTCGATGCGACCGGAGAAAATGGATTGGTTGCTGCATCTTTAGATCAGCCGGCAGGCAATTGGTCAACTAACCTTATGGTAACCGGTGCAACAGACATTCTGGTAGGCACCGGACAAATTAATACTGATAAAATTTTAGCGGTAAACGGAGCTGGCAACTACGCTGCTTCTAAATGCGCGGATTTAGAAATAGATGGTTTTGATGACTGGTATTTGCCTTCAAGGCAGGAATTGGAATTGATGCTATTTCATAGCGAAATGCTGCTTACCAGCAAATACTACGGTCGCTGGTCTTCTACAGAAGAGGGAGGAGGTTATGCCTACATAGTAGATTTTACTGAATATATAGATCCAAATATTTATATCTGGCCCAAAACAGGGCACGATAAAACCCGTCGGTTTCGGCCTATACGCATGGTCGGAAGCTTTGAGCCGTTTGATATTGCAGATTTAAATCTGCCGGTTCGGCCCACTTCTGAAACGATATCTGTGACTAATATTCTTGAAAAGTCGGCAACCGTAACAATAAACGTTACCGATGACGGCGGAAGCCCCCTTCTTGCTAAAGGGGTCAGTTTTAACACTACCGGCAATCCTTATATCGGAAACGGTGTTCTTATACAAAATGCCGCTACCCTGGACACTGGCGAAGAATCTTTTCAAATCGCTGGACTGGAAGGCGAAAAGAATTATTATATAGCCGCTTTTGCCCGCAATGCTGCCGGTACAAAATACGGCAATGTTCTTCAGTTCAGGTCTGGCTATCTATACCCTGGGCTCACACTACAAACTCTGGCGGCTACTTCTATAACGAACGCAGGAGCTACCCTTAGAGGTAATATTTCAAGAGTTGGCGACCCCGCATCTCCGGACACGACTCAAACAGAACTAGGTTTCTTTTTGAGCACTACTCCAAACATTATTATGGACAACGCCAGAAAAGTTTTGGTGTCAAATAAATGGGGCGATTTTAGTATAAGTTTAAACGATTTGTTGCCAAATACAACTTATTATTTTTCTGCCTACTGCCTTACAAATTATATTACACTGCAAACAGAGCGCTCGTTTAAAACACTCAGCGCACAGAACCCCGGCGGCGGAGACCCAGGCAGCGGCGACCCTGACGACGGAACCTCGACTCCGCCCGTTGTTAAACCCATAATTACCGGAAATATGATTATATCCAGCTCCGAAGAACTTGCTCGTCTAACAGGTTCTTTTTACGAAAACAACGAGTTTTCCCGAATTGAAACTGACGTATTACTCGAGATTGAAGCCTTGACTGAAATAGTCGGTCGCGACATATACGACCTGGCGTTTAATCACTATCAAAGTGACAATTATGGCGTGGCGGAATTTGAACACCTCAATAACCTGGTGCAGCATATTCAACTTCCGGTTGCTCTAATGTCCACCTTTAGGTATTATCAGAGCAATATAATGAGTCATGAGGACTCCGGGCGCAAACTTAAAGTTGATAAACAAACAGAAGCTACCCCCTGGGAATGGATGCTGGATAGAGATGACGACGCACAACTGCGGAAAGCGTATAGCGCTACAGATCGCTTAATCAAGTTCTTAGATAATGCCGTTTTTGACCAGTGGATCGGCTCGGCCAAGCAGCGCGCTACAAAAAATCTATTCGTAAACAATGCCGCTGTTTTTCATAACAATTACCCAATTGATGAAAGTCCGCGATTCTACTACACACTGGTGCCATTTATTGCCGAAGTGCAGCGGAATTATATTGCAAAAGTATTAGGGAAAGCAAAGTACGATCAATTACTTGCTGCATTTCAAACCAATAATACCAGTACTAGCGACAATGTATTAATAGAATTGATACAACAAGCTATCCCATTGGCAACAATGGCCATCGCTGTAAAACGCCTCTCTCTTAAAGTGCTTCCGGAAGGTGTCGTTCAGCAATTTAAATCAATGATGCAAGGCCGCAGCGCATCGCAGCCGGCCTTACTAGATATGATTCAATACGTAGCGGATGATTTGAAAAAAGACGCGCAGCTTCAGCTCGACTTATTGAAAAAAGAATTGAATAAAAGCAATCCTGACGCTCTAATCTACAACCTGCTTCCAAAAAACGACGAGTCAAATAAATACTTTAGCCTGTAGAATGAACATTTTAGAACTAGCAGAAAAAAACGTACTGGTAAACGTCCCTTCAGACTTGGATGAGATGACGCCTCAGCAATACCGGTACGTCATGCAGCAGGTAGTTTTTTTAAACGCCGGCCGCATCGATGAAGATGCTTTTCGTCTCCGCGTATTTTACAAACTGGCAAACATTCAGCGCGATTGGCGAACAATTTTATGGGAACGTTTTTCGTCAAAAACAGCAGTAGAAGAAAAGAACGCCAACGCCTATATTCTTTCGAAAATCTATACCGGATTTCTGTTTAAGCCCTCCGAAAAAAACGAGAAGCAGCTTGAAATAAATTACGATTCGGTAGTCAATTACCTTCCGGTCCTTAAAGCCGGTGCATCTTATCACGGCCCGGCAGATTTACTGCAGGACCTTACGTTTGGCGAATTCTCCGCCGCTATCGAGTACATGAACCAGTACTTCCTGGATAAAGAGATAGCAACTCTTAATATGATGATTGCCTGCCTTTATCGCCCAGCCGGTGGCAACCCCGATAACAACGGAGGCCGCATACGCGAACCATTTAATAAGTATAGAATTATAGCCCTGGCTAAACCCTTAAACAAAATTCAGCCTTGGCAGCGCACCGCTATACTGTTATGGTTTACCTGGTGTATAAAATGCCTGCAGGTAGAAGATTTAATTATTAATGGCCGTAAAATAAACTTAAGCCCTCTTTTCCCCGGTGCCGGCAAAAAAGAAAAAACAGGCAACAAGCCAGGCTCTGGCCTCGGTTGGACAAGCGTGCTTTTCAACCTCTCAAAAGAAAATGTGTTCGGAGATATCGAAAAAGTAGAACGTACCGATTTCTTCGACGTGCTCCTGTTTATGTACGATAATCACCTGCAAAACCAACGCAACAAAAAGAAATAATCATGATATCAGTTTCCCGATTTAATCAACTATGTGTTGATATTAAAACAGCAATACCCGAAATAAATCAGCATATTTTAGTCACAGACGAAGGGCATGCAGTAAGTAAGTTGAAAGATAAACCTGGTGTTATTTTAGTAGCAATAATCCCTAGCTCCGATCGGGATGGGCAGCCTGGTCAGGGAGTTGACCGCAATAGTACTTGGTTATTTATTGTAGAAAAAGATAAGTTAGGACAACCCGATCTGCAGGAATTACAACAGTACGATAAGCTGCAACAGATCATTCTAAAAGTTCGTGGTTATATCGAGGAAAAGTGTGCTGAGGGTATACCTCTTCTAGGAAGATACGTAGCATCAGCAAATAAAATCGACCCGGAGTACCGCGAATTTGGCGGGTTTAATGGCTGGAGTATGAGTTTAGTATTTTAGTATATTTGAATATGAGAGAACCAAATTATGCGAGAGATGTTTTAGGTTTGCGTGTCACTGAATGCTATGTTGATGAAGTGAATTTTATTACTGAAAAAGACCTTTTAATTGTTATGAAGCTATTAAAATCAAAAAAACAAACCCCTTCCCGTCAGATACTACATGCTGCAAAAGTTGTCGCTGGTGTCGATGCCTTAATCGCATGCACAGCTATAAAAATCATGGACAATGTGGTTTACTTACATAAAGAACTTTGGTACAGTGAAAAGCATGCAATGTCGTGGATGAAGAATTTGTATATGTATTGCAAGCTTGCCAAAACCACCGAACGAGACCGCTTGTATTTTAAGAATATTGAGACAGAAGAAATTATGGGTTATTACCACGATGAAACAGCGGTTGTAATGGTAGAAGTAAAAGAGCCTGTATAATAAAGTATTTTTCGTTATAATTGTACTTCGAGTCAAAGGTCTTTGAACGGGTGTAAACCAATAATCTGCCATACAGTTAAAGGGATTCGCCCGTTCAACTTCCGAGTAATTAATTATTTACCTTAAATCAAAATCATGAAGAAATTTTACTTAATTATTATCGTGTTTTTTCTACTGGCTTGTCAGAAAGACGAAACGCCTGAACCTCTAATAATTCAGCACCAGCCTAAGGCTATCACAATTGTAAATGGCGCATCCGAGTCTACTGTTTCATTGGTTTACGATGGGAGTAATATCACGTCGTATACGCCAGATAACGGTTCCGATTCGTGGAAGTTCTTTTATAATAGCAATGGTCAATTGTCAAAGGTCGAACGTGGAACACACACGATTTATGAAATAACTTACACTGCAGGGCTCGCCACACGCACAGATAAAAAGGAATTGCAAAACAACGCCTGGGTATTAACTAAATATTACACGTACGTAAGAAACCAGGAACCGGGTAAGGAATCTATGATAATGAGAACCCGCGCGCACAATCCTGAAAGCGGCCTTATCTTGGAGGCTTATAATGGAGTATACGAAAGTACCGTTGAGAACGGCGTAACAAAATATACCGGAATAATATTAGGCATAGAAACCGCTCTAAGTAATAGCTATTATACGTGGAACATTGCAAGGCCTCGTAAATTAAGCCCGTTTCAAATGTGGGTCGTGCCTGATATGCCTATTTGCTTGTTAGAGCTGCCCAGTTTATCAAAAGAAGTGATTAACGGAGCGGAGTATACTTACAGATATAAATACTAGTCCAAGTAAAAGGGATATTATCCCTAATTGCCATTAAAGGAAAAAGCCAGCTATTTAGCTGGCTTTTCTATTTTATAGTCTTTTAAACCGATTTGGAGGAGTTCAATATAAATTTCCTCAAGGGTTTTTTTTACACCTTCATCTTCCCAGTCCAGCTGGATTCGTTTAATTCTCCTGTGTATTTCATCAGGTAATTGTTTTAATGTTATTGCCGTCATACATTCTTTATTTACTGCAAACATAGTAAAAAAAATATTTTTAGTATGGTATCGTAATATAATATTTATTTACTACTATTGCAGTAAATAAATATATAAAGCAAATAAATATTAGAACAATGGAAATACTAACGTATGAATTTAAAGGAGCCGCTGTGGAGTTTTTATTAAGCGGAGATTTGATGATAAACGCAACAGAAATGGGAGCGGTTTTTAATAAGCGGCCAATTGATTTTTTAGAACGGAAAGCGAGCGTTGAAATGATAAACGCGATGAAAAAAAGGGCTATTGGAGACAAAAAAGGTGCGAGTTTCGAACCTTTTTTGTCTCAATTCAAAGATTTATCATCAGAAAACGTGGTAAAAAGTGTGAACGGTACTCCTATTTTAATTACTATTCCAGGTAGAGAAGGGTCTACCTGGATGCACCGATGGTTAGCGATAGATTTTGCAATGTATTTGGATGTAGAATTCAAGCTATGGGTGCTGGAAAAGATAGATTTATTGTTTGTAGCTTTTTCTCAAATACAACGTGAGTTAATCAAAGAAGAGACCTTATTGAAGCAAAAGCGGTCAAAGCTTATTGAAGCTAATAAAGACAATCCTGCAGCAATTGAAATTGCTACGATCGACGATCGTTTAAAAGAGATTACAAACGAAAAAGGTAAAGCAACTAAGAATCAATATAAAATGTGGAACATATAAATAAAAAAATCCCCGGTGTTCTCACCACCGAGGATTTAACTAAATAATCAACCGCATTAATAAGTCAATTATCATGGTACAAAATACAAAAAAAAATGAAGCGTCAGTATCGCCTTTAATTTCTATAGAAGGCGGCGGCAAAACTTACAATGTAAAACTTATAGAATTAGCAGAGTTTTTAAATGAATGCCAGGGTATCGGCATGGAACAATTACGCGATATAGATTTCGCTTTTGATGACATTGCAGACCTTGTTGTAAATGGGGCAAACAAGGATAACTCGTCTATAGAAGATATGAAGCGTTTGTATAATTTTGTAAAGAAAGTAAGATTATTGTTTAACGGTATGTTATATGAAAAAAGCAACTGATTACTGGCAGAAAAGAGCCGTAGAGGCTGAAAAAGCTTTAAAAAAGGCCGTGCGCGAGACTAATCCTTTAACAGACTGGTTTCGTAGGCGGCATCCTGAAGTTTACAGGCAAGGAATAGCAGAAATACTCGACCAAATAGACAAAAAACACCCAGAAAGCGACCAAAAAAAGCTGAAAGTTGTTTAAAAAAGGCTGTAATTTGAGGTACAGTCAAGAATAAAAAATAGTCATTTCGCTGAAAATCAGCGAAAAAAGGGGGTGAAAAAAAATCGGGATTGCGTCTCGATGGCTTCTTAGACCGAGCCGCCCTGCCCTTGGGTTGCAATTGCAAAAGGCCGTTTTTTAGGATATATGAGAGGGGCTGTACCTCGATTTCAAATCGTTTTAACGTTTCGATTGAAAGGTTTTTAAATATTTACACTTTTAATTCTTTAGAATACTATGATAGATATATTAATAACAACCGCAATAGTCATCGGGGTAGTGGTCTTTGTCAGGGTTACCTGGCTACTGCTTAAGTTTATGTTTAGATAACATATTAATGTACCTCATATCAAGCCTGTAATTATAAGCAGGCTTTTTTTTTGTCCTTTATTCAGGTGCGGTTCTGAGATAGTTTAGCTCATCAGTTAAAGCATGAGCTACATTAAAAGAGAATTCATTCGCCAGGTACTTGAAGATGAAGGAAAACGTCTGAAAAAGAATCAGGGAATTGAGATGGAGAAACGTCTCAAGTTTCATACACGTAACCTATTCGAAGACAGGCAAACATCTGTCACTCAAACAGAAGATTTAAAAGCCACACTACACTTCACCTTCCCAATCTATCAACGTTTCTTAGATATCAAAAGGAGAAAGGTTAAGAAGAAAAAGAAATCGGGCGAATTTAAAATCAAACGAGGCTACAGGATACACAATCGATTTGTCTATGGTCATTACATAAGTGTTGGTAATCGTATTCAATATGAATTCTCTGCAGAGGTAGCGAACGCAATTAAAAAAGATTTTGAAAAGCAATAAGCTATGGCTAAGACTCTAAGAGATGAAGACCTTGTACTAAACATTATTGTCAATGGTAATCAGGGTAAGAAAGAAATCGGTGAACTCGCACGGTTTATACGTGATACGAAACAAGAGGTAAGCCTGCTTGAGCAGGAAGAGAAGAAACTGCGTGCTGCCGGCAAGCAGAATACTGAAGAGTTTCGTCGCTTAACAGCCGAATTACAGAAAAAAGGCGATGCGATAAAGCAGGCACAGGTTAAGATGATGCAGTTAGGGCAAAGTTTAAAGCTCACTGAAATGAGTTCAACAGACTTGAAGAATGCTTGGACTAGCTTATATAAATTAATGAATAAAGCGGTACCAGGCTCTGCTGACTGGGAGAAGTATCGCAATGAATTAACTCGGGTAGAAGAGCGAATGGCTGAGGTAAAAGAGATGTCTAAACGGACAAACACCACTATTACCGAAATGGCTGGAAAATTCAATCATTATTTTGGTTTGCTGGCCGCCTGGACTACTGGTCTGGTTGCGTCACTATCAGGGGTCAAATCAGCGGTGAATGAATTTGCTAAAATGGATGACACCATGGGTAGCGTTCAGAAAACTACCGGGTTGACGAAAGACGAGGTAAAAGACCTGAATGAAGAACTTAAAACAATTAATACACGTACCGGCCAAGAGGAGCTTCTTGGCCTTGCCCGTATTGCAGGTAAGTTAGGACTCACTGGAAAAGAAGATATTGAGGGGTTTGTTCGTGCGACTGATCAAATTGTTGTAGCCCTAAACGAGGATCTTGGCGGAGACGTCGAGGAAACAGTTAATCAAGTAGGGAAGCTAGTCGATATTTTCAATCTAAAAAACGAATTCGGTATAGAGAAATCATTATTAAAAGTTGGCTCTGCCATTAATGATCTGGGTGCAGCGGGTACCGCCAATGAGGGTTACCTTGTTAATTTTGCACAAAGGGTGGCCGGTGTTGCGCCAGCAGCTGGTATAAGTATTCAAAATATCTTAGGGTTCGCTGCGACTTTAGATGCATTAGGACAGGAAGCAGAGGCGGCTGGAACTGTGTTTAATAACACAATACCTGATATGTTCAAAAATACGCAGGTATATGCAGATGCTGCAGGGATGTCGTTGTCTAGTTTTAATGATATTTTACAAAATGACACAAACGAGGCATTCATTAGAGTTCTTGAAGGAATAAGAGGGAATAATGATGGGTATCAAACCATGGTGCAGCGCTTAGATGCGCTCGGAGTCGACGGCTCCAGAGCTACTGCAGTTCTTCAGGCCCTGTCAAATAAAACAGAATATTTAAGGGAACAACAACGTCTGTCTAATCAGTCATTTTTAGAAGGCACATCCATAGGTAAAGAATACAATACGATGAACAGTACTGCTCAGGCAGAACTGGAAAAATCACAAAAGAAACTTCATCTTTTAGTGGTAACGCTAGGCGAATTATTCTATCCTGCAATGACAGCGAGTAATAATGTAATGTCTATGGGGATTAATATTATTTCAGCTTTAGTGTCGTTTATTGGCCGGCATGGAAAAGCATTGGCAATAATCACGGCTGCCATTATTGGTTACAGTTCTGTACTTGCTTATAATATTATACTTGAAAAAGCTAGAAATACAGAGGCAACACTCGGGATTGCTCTTTCTAAGTTAAGAGTATTCTGGGACACCACAATGACTGCTGCGATGCACCTGCTTTCTGCTGCTTATTTGGTGGCCACTGGCCGGATTGCGGCTGCAAGAGCTGAAATGGTTTTATTTAATATCGTTACTAAGGCAAATCCAATCGGTATAATAATAGCTGTTTTGGCAGCGGCCGGAGTAGCATTATTCTCCTACAAAAGAAGTATCGAAGAGGCGCGCGACGCGCACAAAGGCTTGACAGATGCTGCTTTAAAACAAAAGAATGAAGTCAATTCACTAACCAATACACTTAATCCTTTAATAAAACGGTACGACGAGCTGAAATCTAAAGCAAGTATCAATAAAACAGAGCAAAGGGAGCTTCAGTCTATAATTCAGCAACTTGCCAATAAAGTACCTTCTGCTGCTACAGCATTTGATAAATACGGAAATGCGCTCGATGTAAATAAAAAGAAGGTTAATGAGTTTATTGAAGGACAAAAGTTATTGCTTAATTATCAGAATAAGGGGGCTAAGCAAGCTACTATTGCAGAGATCAATCGCTTAGCGGGCTTGAGATACGCAAATCAGCAGCGACTGAATAATATGATTAAAAACGGGACTTTTTCTAATGATCAGATACAAGTTATGCGAAACTTAGTGAAGCAGGGAAGCGATGATATCGATGCTTTGAGATTTAAGTTAAAGCAGCTAAGTGGTGACTTCGTAGATGTTGGCGCGGATGACCCAGGAAAGCCTAAGGTAACTGAGTCTGTTACTAGTAAAAAACTCACACAAATGACTATTGGTGAATTAAAGGCGCGATTAAGTGATTTAAATTCGAGCATCGACACTACAGTAAAAGGGTCTGTTCAGTATAAAAAAGTTGCCCAAGAAATTGCAGATATCGATAAAATCCTAAACAGTGAGAAAATTGAGAGTAAACAAGGGAAAAAGGACCAGTCCGAAGCAGATCGCAAAAAGAAAGAATCTGAAAAACTCATAGCCGATCAGAAGGCTTATCAGCAGGAAATCATAATCGCTCAAAAAACTCTCATCGAACAAGAAAACGCTGCTCACGAAGAACGTTTAAAGAAAGCGGGTTTATTTGGTAAAAACCGTGAAAAGCTAACCGTTCAAGAACTTGCAGCTCTGGAGGCGCTCGAATCGGCACATCAGAAAAAAGTAGATACTATAGATGCCGACGCGATTAAAAAAGGCCTGGAATCTAAACAGAAAGCATTCGAAAAAGAGCTTTCGAATATTCGGATTAAAAACAACCTGGAATTGGCCACTGTAAGTAGCTTGAAAATAGCAAAGAGCTTATTGGAAGATGATTTAAGTAAAGAGGAATTATCGAAAATAACCACCTTAGAACGGGCTAAAAAGGCGTTAAAGCAACAATATCAAAAAGAAGAGGACGAACTTACAAGGCAACATTTAGAATCCCTCATTACTGAATTGCAATCAGGGATTGAATCTGGCGCATTGGATGGAATAGATTTATCTGATAAGATATTCAGCGAAGAAGAGCTGGCGGTACTATCAGAACGGCTGGGCCTGGCTAAAGAAAAGCTGGCTGAATTACTAGCTGGCCTAAGCGGTTCGGGCGATGAAGCTGCAGAGAAATCGAAGGAGTTCAGCTTTGAAAAAGGAAAGACGGATATATTCGGCTTGACTCAGGATGATTGGGAATTACTCTTTGAAAATTTCGAGTCCGGAACAATAGGAATTCAGGGAATGTTAGCGGCCGCTCAGGCCTTAATTGGGGCCTGGTCTGCTTACGGTGCTTTTGTAACCGCTTCGGAAAATAAGAACCTGCAAAAATTCGAGCAAAGCACAAATAAGAAAAAAGAATCGTTAGACAGACGATTAAAAGCTGGCGCTATTAGTCAGGAAAATTATAATTCCTCTGTTGAGGAATTAGACAAGCAGCTCGACAAGAAAAAAGCCGATTTGGCCCTGAAGCAAGCTAAGCGAGAAAAGCAAATTCAAGTAATGTCAGCCATTACCGGCACGGCCTCAGCGGTGGTTGGTGCGTTGGGCAATAAACCATGGACGCCGCTCAACTTTGCACTGGCCGGAATAGTTGCTGCTGCAGGAGCTGTACAACTCGGAACTATTTTAGCAACGCCATTACCTGGTAAGGAAGATGGTGGTTCGTTAATGGATGTAACCCGCTCTCAGGATGGTAAGAAGTTTCGTGCAGCTTATGACCCAGATAAGCGCGGTTATGTCAACCGGCCTACTGTTATCACCGGAGAAACCGGAAGCGAATTTGTATTTAACAACGATGCGGTTAATAATCCAACCGTTCAACCGATTCTTGATATTGTAGATACAGCTCAAAAAAACGGCACTATCAGCTCCTTAAACATGGAAAAGATATTATATCAATCGGCTAGTTATAAAATGTCTGGTCGCGCCTCAGGCGGGTATGTTTCAAGCTCCGGCACTCCAAAGTACAGCAATACGGATTCGACGTCTCCGGATAATGATGTGGCACTACTTTTAAAACAAACCCTTGAGGCGACAGAGCGACTTACCAAGCAGCTAGAAAAGCCGATAGTAGCGCAGGTAGCACTACTCGGGCCTGACGGATTTGTGGCAAAAAATAATGAGTTAACCGAATTGCAAAAAAACACTAAACTATAATGCTAAAGCTTAAAGTAAACGGCTATAACTTGAATCTTGCTGAAGATATTGCGATAAACCTGACGATAGAGAATCCCTTAATCACAACTGACAGGATTCCGATACCTGGTTCGCTTTCCTTCGAGCTTGAGCCCACACCAACCAATTTAAAGGCAACAAATTACCCGAATAGGGTTACCGTTGCGCCCATAGATTTATCAAGTGAATTTGAATTATCCTTTGGGCCTGTAATTTTTCTTAAGGGTACATTCATGGTTTTAGGATTTGATAAGAAAATAAAATGCCAGGTAGTAGGCGTAACCTTGTCTGATTACGCTAAGAAAAGCCTTAAGGACGTCACGCTTCAGCGTTACGATTTTGGCCGCGGTACCGAGAATTACCCAAACTTTACTACATCTGGTAGTTACGGCTATGCGTTCGCGCAGAAAATACAGCAATCAATACCAGGCACCGATTTGTTTGTCGCTCCGCCAGTACGTATCGCCGGAGTGGAATACGATCGCACAAATGGAGGCAACGGACGGCCCGATCGGGGCGGCTCTACAACCGCCGGCGAAAATGGATTAGTAATGGCTGACCAGATGTATCTGAACTATTTTAATCCGCGCGCTAAAACCTATTGGCCGCAAAGTTTCTGGCACCCATGGATTTATCCGATGCCGAAAGTTTCGTATGTGGTAGATTATATTTTTGATAAAGTTTTAGAAGTAAATCCCTTTCTCACCGGCGAATTATCAAAGCTCGTTTTAGTCACATCATTTCATAGAAATTGGCCGCGTCGTATTTTATTAGATAATGATTTTCCGCGCCTTCCAATGGTGCCAGGTACGGGCGGACGGCCTACCAGGGTTCCGGTGTCTTCGATTCCTGACCAGTACAAAGCAGACACGTTTTTTAGACTAGAGAGCTTTTTGCCGGATATGCCCTCCAGTGAGTTTTTGCAGAGTATTTTAAAAATGTTTTGCGCGACGTTATACCCGGTGTCTGGAAAACTCCGGCTTATGTATAATAAAGATATTTTTGCGTCGACTGCTGTTGATTCCTGGTCGGATAAATTGACTGGCCGGCTATCTACTGAGTTAATGGATTTGCAAACCTATATGTACGGCTACAGTGGTGTTGACTCCGATGATGAAGTAATAGGCGAATTCTCTGTCAATTCGGTTCAGGACTTGATAAATCTAGACGTTACGGAAATTAATGGCGCGTTAATAAACGTAGCTACGACGGGTCAGGTATTTCGGAAGACCGTTAAGGAGGGGACAGCGTTTTACGATTTGGAAAACTCCGGACTAGGCGGACAAAAAGAAGGAGATAATACCTTCGATATGGTTTCGCAAATGTCACCGTTAAAAATGAGCCTTAATAAATATTGGTGGATAGACACTAGCACAACAACGCTCCCTAAGTTAGATTGGTATGTTCCGGAGATGGGAGTCAACCGGGAATCTAGGCCCGTTACTACCAGTGTTATGTTTTATCACGGCCTTAAGAGCACTTTTACTGCAGGAGATGAATATCCTTTTCTTACGTCGCATAATTACGATCATTTTGGCAACCGGCTAGGTGATATCTCCCTTAGCTTTAACGGACCTGATGGATTAATAGCGAAATATCACACAGTTTTTAAAGCGTGGGTTGAAAAAAAGAAAATAAAAGCATCAGGAACATTTCTGCTGAGTGCTTTAGATTTAAAAGAACTGGATTTGTCGAAACGAAAGAACATCCAGGGCAAAAATTTCTTTATCGACAAAATAAATATAACCATCCGCAAGCATATAATTGATCCGGCACAAATAGACTTTATCGAAGCTTAATCTGTCCTTTCCTAAAGTGCGCCTCTGGGGTACTTTAGGATTATGAAAAATTTATTCCTGAAACTGTTGAAGGGATTTGAATACGATAGCCCGGGCGATTGGCTCTGCAGTATGTTTCCCTCAGCTAAATACAGCCTTACGTTTGCAGTTGCAAGTCTTAGCATAATGTCTACGGGAGTAGAAAAAATATTCGGGTTAAATTTCTTCGCGCTTGTAGGGTTTTTCTTAGTAATGGTTGTGGAGCTTCTCTCTGGAGTAACGGCAAGTTTTTACAGAAAAGAAGATTTCAGCTCCGCTCGCTTTTCAAGATTTCTTTTCAAACTCTTCTACTACGGTGTTTTAATCGCCGCTCCCTTCGCGCTGTCAGAATACTATAAATCGCATGGCTCGGATATGAAAGCGTCCGTGTACGACTGGGCCCACACCAGTCTTATAATGGTTATTTTCTTCGAAAACATGATTTCCATCCTCGAGAACATTGCAGCGATTGATGGAAAGCCTAAGACGCATTTGATAAATAAATTCAAAAATAAAATTGATTCAATCCTGTCCTGATATGAAAAATTTACTCGCCCTGGTATTCATCTTATTATTTACTTCCTGTGTAACAGAAAAAGGCGCAACGCATTTTTTTGTAAACAAACATCCGGAAAAGCTGGCGCAGCTTTGCGTGGCTCAATTTCCCGTTAAAGAAACCTTTCGTCCTGGCGTCCCTGTAATCTTGCGCGATACTATTAAGGGCGATTCAATTCAGTGTCCTCCTCCAGCTGTTAATCCAACCACCGGGCAAAGCATACCGGCAAAGGTAAAATGTCCGGATAGCACGCACGAAAAGGAAATAATTAGAGATACCGTTTTTCGAGAAAATACAGCTAAAACGGCTTTTTTGGAATCGCAGGTAAAATCAGAACTTACTGCAAAAATTAAAGCTCAGACCGAATTGAACAAGCTATCCAGGGACTACACAAAACTGTCTAAGGATTACGAAGCTCTCTTAATCGCAATTGGCGTCTTATCGGTCGCTGCATCTGTATTATTATTCCTTTTACTCCGCAAATAATCATAATGGTAATTCTGCAACAACCTTCAGTACTTAGCTATAGCGGTAATTTATCGGATATTATACTAACCGATAATGCGCCGGTGTCTTTAAAGTTATTTAAGGGCGTAACTCTAATTCTGGAAGAAATCTATGCTCCGGATGCTTCAGGCGAAATTAACATTCGGCTTAAAGAGGTAATTGACGGACTGCTTTCTGTTCAGGTGCCAACTGCAGACGTTTATCTGCAGGCCAGCGCCTTTGCAGATTTTACTGTTACCTTAAACAACGTTCAGAATATTATTTTCAGAGTAATAAAGGGCGGTGTCGATGCTGAAATAATAGATGTTGATTTATTTACGAAATCAAATTTCCTCACCTGGCAGCCGCAACAAAAAGTAGTTAAGTTTCATGATCCGGAATGGCTGACCTATTATTCTAAAAACGCTTCTGTTCTAAAGGCAAAGGCATATTACGCTGAATCTACGGAAATAATTACCCTGGCCGCGCTTCCGGATGGAGCTTTAACTTCTGTAAATGTAAATTACGGGCATTTAATAAGTTTGTTTACTTCGCAGCCTTTATATGTAGATATCTGGGTAGAGCTGGCCGATGTCCGGACAAGCTTCATTCAACGCTACATTCTTTCTATAGAAGAATTTGAGTTCGAAGATATTTTCGTATTTGAAAACTCTCTGGGCGGGGTAGATTCTATCCGGATGACTGGCGAAAAAAGCACAGTAGAGAATTTTAAATTTGAAAGCGCCTTATTTGACGAGACAACTCTAGATTATAGTGTTGTTCCGGAACAAGTTTTCGAAAAGAATACAGGCTTCTTTCGTTCGGAGCGGGAACGTGCCTGGTCTATAGAATTTTTTAAATCCCTGCAGAAATATTACAACCATAACGGGTCCTTAAAAAGTATACTAATTTCTAAACCTGGCCTAGACAGTGTTGAAGGCGAGCTCGTCGATTATAAATTCAATTTCGGTTATTCCCGACAAACAAAGTTTCTAAACCTAGCCCGTCCGGACGTGGTTCCTCCAGTTTTAGAAGTAGTCGGACCGAATGAGGAGCTTTTTTTTTTAGCTCCTAATTTAAATTTACTCCCTACTGCTGATTTTGATGATTCCTGGTTGATTCCTTTACAACCGGCATTCGATAGTTCCTGGTATAAGTTGTCGATTGGCTCGCTGGTGAATTACATGCAGAATAATGTTCTTGTAGCAGTTTCAGGCGGGGTGTTAGCAGACTATTATAACAAGGCTACAATTAACTCCTTCTTCGCTGGCGCTACGCCAATCTCCGGCTACAACAAAGCAAATTGGGACACCGCATTTACCTGGGGCAACCACGCTGCTGCCGGTTACGCCCTTGCCGCCAACCACTACGACAAAACCACATCCGACACCCGCTATATCCGCAACCAAAACACCTTACAAAGCGGTGCAGAATTAAACATTGCCGGTGGCCGCTTTAACAATTACCTGGTAATACCAACCACCGCACCTACCGTACCCACGCCCGGCGCTATCTGGATTTCTGCCGGTGGTACAACCGGCGGAGGCCCCGGAACCGGAGGCGGTGCGCAGTTCTTACACGAACTAGTTGACGTTTCTCTCACAACAAAAATATCCGGACAGGCGCTGGTTTGGAACGGTGCAGCCTGGACAAATCAGAACATTACGCCTGATTTATCTGTTTTTTATAACAAAACACAATCCGATGCCCGCTTCCTGGCCATAGGCGGCACGGCCGTAGCTGCTAACGCTGTACCATTTACAGGCGTTTCCGGAAAGCCAACAAATTTGGCCGGCTACGGTATTACCGACGCCTACCCATTAACCGGCAATCCTGCGGGTTATTTAACTGCGTTTTCAGAAACTGATCCTATATACACCGGTTCGTCCTGGTTCGCGACGACTAATAATTCTGCAAACTGGAATACTGCCTTTACATGGGGAAATCATGCAGCGGCCGGTTACGCTCTTACGGCTAATCATTACGAAAAATCCGTATCAGATAGCCGTTATATTCGCAATCAAAGCGCCTTGCAAGCTGGCGCGGAGCTAAATGTTAAAGGAGGAAAGTTTAACGAATATGCAATCATCCCGCTAGGCGCGCCTGCAGTACCAACTCCGGGCGCTATCTGGATTTCGGACGGTGGCACCTCTGGCGGTGGCCCTGGTGGTGGTGCGCAATTCTTATACGAGCTGGTAGATGTTGCAATAACGACTCCGGTTGCCGGGCAGTCGCTCGTTTGGAATGGTGTAAACTGGATTAATCAGAATGCAACGGTAGATGCCTGGACGAAAACGGAATCAGATTCTCGGTATTTGGGCATTGGCGGCACGGCCGTTGCTGCGACTTATGCGCAAAACTCGACACGGCTATACGCGTCGGATGCACCGTATAATTATGGCGGTGGCGCGCCATATTATGCGTATATGTCTTATAATAGCGGGATAAACCGATGGAGATTGCAAGTGAGCCCGGCTACTCCTGCCGGAATAGAGGTTGAGTATGCTGACTATGCAGGTTTAGCCGCAGATTCCGCAAACTGGGCCGGTCAAGTGTATATCGGCGAAACTAATTCAAATCCATCCGGGGAAATAATCGCGTTTAACGCTACAACATTAAGATGGAACCCAACGACATTGAACCAATTAGGTATTAATAATGGAAGTACTTTAAGTAATAATATTTCTGGCAGTGCAGATAAGTGGAATTCTCAAAGTTTAACAAACACAGTACTAACAGATCACCCTTTATACATAATTGGTTATGATGAAACTAATGCAACTTATAAACCAGTGTCAATTCCAATTATTAAATCTGCATTAGGAATCCCATCTGCTGGAGACACTTTACAAAGTGTTACCGAGAGAGGCAATACTACTACTAATGGGGCCTCATTTGGCGGACAAGTAGCAGCTTCATACTTTACGTCCTCAAATGGAACCAACACAGCACGTATTCAAAACGATGGAGCTGGCGGCTGGGACTTTAATTATAATACTGGTTATACAGGTGGGTTGCAATATTATGGAGGTGGTACGACTCCTGTATTTTCAGTCAATAACCTAGGTAAGAGTTATTTTAGTGCAGATGTAGGAATTGGTACGAGTATACCATTAACGGGTGGTGGAAATTCTAAATGGCTTACTCTAAATGGTTCAGTAGGCTATTCAGGGGGTAATATATATGCCATAGGGGGAGTTGCTAAAGGATATCAGTACTTTAATGAAGGTGGAGGAACAGGGTTGATAACTATGGCTATAGCTGGACAGCCAATTTCATTTTACCCTAACGAAACCCTGGCTTTAAAGTTAGATATAGATGGTACTGCAACATTTAATGGCAATGTTACCGCCCCAACATTTACCGGCGCATTAAACGGCAACGCCTATTCCGCTACCTACGCAGAACTTGCATTGAAATTCAATTCATCATCCCACCCAGGCACCTTTTGGCTTGTAAATAATTGGGATGGCACCTACTGGAATATCACGTCAAACCATGGCGCACCGGCACGGGTAGGCTACGCCGATAGCGCCGGAACCGCCACTAACTGGGCTGGCTCTGGAGCATTAGACAATTACTTGCTTAAATCCGGCGGCACCCTTACCGGCCCGCTAACAGGTACCGTAATTGCCGCTCCAAAAATTCAAGCAACAGAAACATTAATTATCCCGCTAGGCGCACCTCTTGTACCCACGCCCGGCGCAATCTGGATTCAAACCGCACCTTAAACCATGGCAGCACCAAATTCAGCATACAGAACCTCAGTAGTAGATATATACGACGCCTTATTAATACAGGTGTCGCACAAATGCGCTATACCGGCGGTAGACAAGGCAACATTTCTGTCGCGCTTTAAACTGGATGATATCTTTGCAGTCGATTTGCCAGATGGTACCGGCTGGATTGGTATGGTAAATGTAACCGGGCAAAATTATAACTATCATGCCCCGGCCCGCGTAGGCGCACTTACAGAATCGCGTCCGGAAGGGATGTATGTTTTTTTGAATGACGGCGGGCTGAATACCTCGGGATTTACATCGATAACCAGCGTAGACAATGCCGGAAATTACGGCACATTAACATTCTGGGCAACATTCGTGTCGGCATTCTATCACGTGAGCAATCAGTACGGCTTTAGGATGTACATATTCGACGGCGTGAGTTATAATTTTTACGACGAACTTATAAAATATAATATTCCGGCAAATGAATCTGAGGTGGGTGTTTTAGGATTCTTCAATCTTCCGGAATCAAACTCCGGACAAGCAAGAATTATGTCGTTCATCACCAACTCGGAAAAAACCTATCTATCTACTAATCGATATATTCAGGTCAATTGGATGAGTTTTGAAATATCCGGCGGATGGGATAGAACTACCGGCAACGCTACAGCGAACTTAAGCGCAGCACCAATGAAAGCGTTTAGTTATGTCGCTACAATCTTCTGGGGCGATTTAACCGGAGGCGGAGGCAATTTTAACGTTACATTCAATTTCGGAATTGGCGTTACGCAAGATTCCGTTAATACGGATTCTTATTTCGACAAAAACGAGGCAGATGAGGTTTTCGTCGAAGCAAATGATACGATTTTTCAATCGAACATGCAGTTAGTCTTTTAATTAAAAAAAAATGGAAAATAAAATCACCCTTGTAACCGATGCCCAGGGCAATGCGGTTATAAAAGCAGTAAAAACAACCGTTGGCATCACCTTAGATACAGGATGTTTTAACATTAACGAAATGGCAGAGGTAAAAACCGGCGAAACTACACACACATTACCACACGGTACGTTTAGCTACGGCCCTGAGGGCTTAGCTACTGCAACACCAGGGCAAACAACAAACAACGATTTAAAAGCACTTAACCAGGCGTTTATGGCTAGTTTCTTAGCGATTTACGAGCCGTACCGCCAGGCGTTAAGTGTATTAAGAAAAGCTGAGGACGCTAACGAGTTTTAAGGTATGGGAGTAGTTAAAACATATCCGGAAGCGCAAGAGATAAAGTATCTTATTGCTACCAATATAGATTCACGAGTGAATGATAAATTGACATACGCCGCTAAAAGACTGGTTGAAAATATTGATAATGCGTGCAAAGCCATCGAGGCAAAGCACCGTGAAAAAATATCGGATTTGCAGGCGGTGAATGCTCTGACTGATAAGATTAGCGGGGCGTTGCTTACCGAAAGTACTCCGCAAGGCGATAAGTATTTGTTTTCGCCCGAAGGAAAGAAAACGTTAATGGCCGCAATCCGTAAGGAAGAAAAAACCCTTGAGCTTGTTACAGTAGAATTTGAGCCGTTCTTATCTCCGAGCTGCCCTAGGATTGAAGATGTTAGTTTAAACGTGATAGAGAAACTTTCCGGCATTTTGTTTCCGGAAGAATTATTCACTAAACTGTATAACGATTAAGTAAAAGAGGGGCAAGTCCCCTCTTTATAATTCCTCCAGGTGCAACATTACGCTTTTGCGCTGCACATCATCAATCTGAAGATATATCTCTGTAGTTCTTATAGAATTGTGTCCTAGCAACTCCGAAACCGCCTTTAAATCACCCGACGCATTGTATAAGTAAATAGCAAATGTGAATCTGGCCACGTGAGCGCTTACGGTTTTTGTTATCCCAATCTGGTTAGCTAGTCGCTTAATAGTTTTATTAAAAAGTGAATCGCCAACTTCTTTGAAAATCAAACCTTTTCTTCCTTTAATCAATTCCTGGGCATACGTTGGTAGCTTGAAAATTACCCGCTTACCATCGTCCCGGACCTTAAATTGCAATATATTTAGCTCGCCATTATTGATGTGCCGGCTGTTAAGTTGATTCGCGTCGCTTATTCGCAGCCCCGTATAAATCATAAATAGCCACTTAATTAAACATTCGCGCTCAAGTTTTGACAAATGCGCTGATTTCAATTCATCCTTAAATAGCTTTACTTCGTCCGGGTTTAAACCGACTTTTCTACCTGGTTGATATTTAGATTTTACGTCGAGAATATCTTCATCGAACCGGTAACCGTCTTTTTTTGCAGTTCCGCAATATGTTTTAATCGATTTTATCGAACCAACGGCCGAATTGTGCGCCAGCTTCTTTTTACTAATAAGGTAATTTCTATACCTTATCAGTAACCCTTTCGATAAAGTAGCAAATGTTACTTCTTCCGATTCTTCAACGCTGAATCCCCGGAGCCGCTCTATATTTGTCTTAGTCCTTATATATGAGCTCGGCTTTACTTCTCCCATTTTAAGCCGTTGCAACGCTTTCCTTTCCATGTACAGGATGAAAGAGTCTTTACTCATGTAATTTTTAAAGCGGAATTTAAATTCCTCATGAGTAATAAAGCTTTTTGATAATCTCACGTTTACAGCAATTTCATTAGCCATGGACATCGATTGTCCAATCTCCAAATTATAATCACTGCAGAGCTGATCGTTCTTGTGCCTGGGAAGTAATTCTCCCGTAATCTGGTTGAATTTATCTAGCGGCCATCGAATTCCTAAAGGTATTCGGTCTGGTTTACGGTCGATTATTACCTGCAGACATAAGTTTCCCTGGTCTTTAAAGGATTCCCCCTCGCAAGGGCGCATTCTAACACCGACAGATAAAGTCTGGTTAGCAGAAAAATTTTTCATTAAAAGTCGCATTGTACCGGCAAACAAAATTGGTGAAATGTACCTGGCGACTCGATTAAGAAAGGCTGACGGCAAACAAACAGTTACGTTTGGAGGCTGTCAGCCTTGTTTTTGGGTGTTTTTGTGATCCCGCTGGGATTCGAACCCAGGACCACTACATTAAAAGTGTAATGCTCTACCAGCTGAGCTACGGAATCAATTTAATCAGAACGTTTAACCGTTTCCTTTTAAAGTGGTGCAAATATACGGCTGAAACCTATTCATCGCAACTTTTAATTTGATATTTATGACTTCAAAGGCTAAGGTCTTAATTGTCAGTGTTAAATATTTAAGAATCTATTAATTATTGGTGTATTTGTTTAAAATAATTCAAGATTTTGAGGTTTTTGTAGAGGAAACTCTTCCAAAACTTCCCATTTTTTGCCATTGTGTTTTAGAAGCGTAAAGCGGTCGAGCAAAAAGGAACGTTTAAATTTCCTGTTTTTAAGCTCGTTCCATATCGCTGGAAATACATCTGGAGGGATATCACGATACGCAATGGTAAGGTGCGGATGAAATGCGGTATTCCCCTTTACTTCTTTCGGATCGATTTTGTTTTTTGTGAATACGGCTGAAATATCTTTCTGCAAAGCACTGAGCAAAGGATTTTTTACTGCGGTAATATATAAGGTTTGGATATTAAACGAATCAAAGTTTAACAGCTCCTGAGTAAATGGATTATGATTATATCTAACTGGCTTTAGCTGTTTAATCAAATGCTGCTCTAAGCTTTCATCCATATTAACCGGCCTGTATAAAGTGATATGGACAGGTGGCTTTAAAGCTGCGAATATGTTGTAGCGTTCGGAAAACTCTTTTCTAATCTCATCGATTTGTTCAGAAAGTTCTTCTGGCGGAAGGATTGCTGTTAGGTATAAACTCATGTACAAATTTAAAATATTTGCTAATATTTTTAGTTTAATTGTTTATTTTTGAAGGAATGATGGAGAAACGGCATATTGTGCATATTGACTTAGATTCGTTTTTTGTATCAGTAGAACGTTTGCATGATAAATCTCTGGAAGGTAAGCCCGTACTTATAGGCGGAAGTTCCGAAAGGGGGGTAGTTGCATCATGCAGTTATGAAGCCAGGAAGTTTGGTGTGCATTCTGCAATGCCTATGAAAAAAGCATTACAACTTTGTCCACAGGCCATTGTGATTAGTGGCAATTATTCTTCTTATAGCCGGGCATCTTCCCAGGTAACCCAAATCATAAACGAGCAGGTTCCCTTATTCGAGAAAACTTCTATCGATGAATTTTATATCGACCTTACCGGGATGGATAAGTTTTACGGATGTTATCAGATTGCTTCAGAATTACGCCAAAGGATAATACAAGAAACGGGTTTACCTATTTCATTCGGACTTTCATCAAACAAAACTGTTTCCAAAATCGCCACGGGACAATCTAAACCCAACGGACAGCTTTATATTGAACATGGAAAAGAAAAGGAATTTTTAGCGCCTTTATCCGTTTCTAAAATCCCAATGGTTGGAGCAAAAGCATGCGAAACTTTATATAGTATCGGTATTCATAAAATTGCCGATTTACAGGTTCAAAGCATCAGTAATCTTGAACGTCATTTCGGTAAAATGGGTTCGGTAATGTGGCATAAAGCACAGGGCATAGATCCTTCTCCAGTAAATCCTTATCATGAGCGTAAATCTATTTCAAGCGAAAATACCTTTCATAGTGATATTTCTGATGTCCCGCTTATGCAGCAGTTACTGATTTCGATGCTGGAACAGCTTACGTATAAATTACGTAAGGAGCATAAAGTCGCTTCCTGCCTGGCAGTGAAAATCAGGTATTCAAATTTCGAGACCTTTACTCAGCAAATAGCAGTGCCTCCGGGGCATTCAGATATTTTACTTATTCCGGAACTGAAAAAATTGTTTGTTAAAGCTTATCAGGCAGGCAGGCCCGTAAGATTAATAGGAGTGAGGCTTAGTCAGCTTTCCGAAGATTCGTATCAGCCAGGCTTATTCGACAATCATGAACGTAATGAAAAGCTGTATGAGGCATTGGATAAATTAAATACACGTTTTGGCATTAAAACCATTTCCCGGGCCGCTACGTTTGGGATTTCTACCCGGGAAACCAATCCTTTTCTTAGAGATTAATCTGATTTGAAAATTGATAATTCAGATTTCAATTGTAGTTTTGGGGCATGGGATATAATAAGGCCGTTTTTCTGGATAGGGATGGTGTGTTAAATCATGAATTAGGAGATTATGTATGCAAGATGGATGATTTTCATATTCTTGAACATAATTTTCCGGTATTAAGGGAACTGCAGGATGAAGGGTATTTATTAATTGTGATTACCAATCAGGGCGGTATTGCAAAAGGCTGGTATAATGAAGTTACTTTAAGCCAAATGCATCACAAACTAAAGGACGTTTATAAAGAAAACGGAATCCATATTACAGAAACGTATTATTGCCGGCATCATCCCATGTATAATGGGAATTGCTTGTGCCGAAAGCCGGGTTCTATGATGCTCGAAAAAGCAATTGCACGATTTAATATAGATAAATCAAAATCTTATTTTATTGGGGATAAAGAAACAGATGTAATTGCGGGCCAGAAAGCCGGCGTTACCGGGATATTAATTACCCCTGATCAGCCGATAAGTGAAATCAGGCATTTGATAATTTAGCAGATAAAAAAACCAGCTTATGGCGTACATAAGCTGGCTTTTTAAGAAATCAGATGTTATAAATTATACATTCACCTCTTCCAGTTTGTCCTTATTCAAAAACACAAACTTATTATCAAATACATCCAGTAAAATCCTGCTGTCTTTATCTACTTTTCCAGCCAGAATCTCTTTGGATAATTCGTTTAAGATCCGTTTTTGAATAACCCTTTTTAAGGGCCTGGCACCAAATTGAGGATCGTAACCCAATTGGGCGAGCCAATCCAGCGCTTCATCGGAGGCTTCCATTTCAATTCCCATTTCGGCCAGTGTTTGTGCTACCTGGTTAAATTGCAGGGCTGCAATATCTCTTATTTCATTCCGGTTTAGCGGGGTAAACATAATCAGCTCATCAATACGGTTCAAAAACTCAGGACGAATAGTTTGTTTTAAGAGCTCAAATAATTCGTTTTTGGTTTTGGCAACTACCTCTTCATGATTAGCTTCATTCAGTTCTTTGAAATTTTCCTGTATAAGGTGCGAACCGATATTAGACGTCATAATAATGATAGTATTTTTAAAGTTCACTACACGGCCCTTATTGTCTGTTAAACGGCCATCATCTAACACCTGCAATAAGATATTAAACACGTCCGGATGAGCTTTTTCAATTTCATCTAAAAGAATGACACTATAAGGTTTTCTTCTAACAGCTTCCGTTAGTTGTCCGCCTTCATCGTATCCAACATATCCCGGAGGGGCACCAATTAATCTTGAAACGGCATGGCGTTCCTGGTATTCGCTCATATCAATGCGTACCATAGAATGTTCGTCGTTAAACAGAAACTCTGCCAATGCTTTTGCAAGCTCTGTTTTACCAACACCGGTCGTGCCCAGAAAAATAAAGGAACCAATAGGCTTGCGTTTATCCTGTAAACCTGCACGGGAGCGGCGGATAGCATCAGAGATAGCTTCTATAGCTTCTTCCTGGCCGGCAACGCGCTTATGCAGTTCATCTTCAAGATTAAGCAGTTTTTCCCGCTCGCTCTGAATCATTTTGGTAACAGGTATTCCGGTCCAGCGTGAAACTACTCCTGCAATATCATCGGAAGTAACTTCTTCTTTCAGCATCCTGTTGCCGGATTGCTTTTCTTCCAGTTCTTCTTTTAATACGTCAACCTTATCCTGGGATTCTTTGATCTTTCCGTAGCGGATTTCTGCCACACGGCCATAATCACCAGCGCGTTCGGCCTGTTCTGCTTCCAGCTTATAGTTTTCTATTTGCTCAACTTCGTTGTTTACAGCATCTACCAAATCTTTTTCCGCTTGCCAGGTAGCTCTTAAGGAATCGCGTTCGGCTGAAAGATTTGCGATTTCTTCGCTTAACTCAGTGACTTTCTTAGGGTCATTTTCGCGTTTTATGGCTTCGCGTTCAATTTCCAGCTGCATTATTTTGCGTTCAATTTCATCTACCACTTCTGGCACAGAATCCATTTCCAAACGCAGTTTTGAAGCTGCCTCATCCATTAAGTCGATTGCCTTATCCGGTAAAAACCTGTCTGCAATATAGCGCTGAGATAATTCAACGGCAGCAATTATCGCTTCGTCTTTAATACGCACCTTATGGTGAGTTTCATAACGCTCTTTTAAACCACGGAGAATAGAAATCGCATCCTGGGTGTCTGGCTCTTCCACCATAACTTTTTGGAAACGGCGTTCCAGCGCTTTGTCTTTTTCCAGATATTTTTGATATTCGTTTAAGGTTGTTGCACCGATAGAACGTAATTCTCCACGCGCTAAAGCGGGTTTTAAGATGTTTGCCGCGTCCATAGCGCCTTCACCACCTCCAGCGCCAACCAGCGTATGTATTTCATCAATAAAGAGGATAATCTCTCCGTCGCTTTGTGTAACTTCCTTAATTACGGCCTTTAAGCGCTCTTCAAATTCACCTTTATATTTCGCTCCGGCAATCAGTGCGCCCATATCCAGCGAATAAACGGTTTTGCTTTTCAGGCTTTCGGGCACATCGCCTTTTATAATTCTGAATGCAATTCCTTCAGCAATTGCTGTTTTACCAACGCCTGGTTCTCCAATTAAAATGGGATTGTTTTTTGTTCGCCTCGATAAAATCTGAATAACCCGCCTTATTTCTTCATCGCGGCCAATAACGGGATCGAGTTTGCCTGATTCGGCGTATTCATTTAAGTTACGTGCGTATTTATTTAATGCGTTATACGTTGCTTCTGCGTTTTGGTCGGTTACCCGGCTATTGCCACGCAGCTCTGTGATGGCTTTTTTAAGGTCCTTTTCAGTAACACCATAATCTTTAAGAAGAGAAGAGGTTTTGTCGCCGGCATTTAATATTCCTAAAAGAATATGTTCTACAGAAACAAATTCATCCTTAAATTCTTTTAAATAGCTCTGTGCTTTTTGTAGAGTAGAATTAGCAGTGGATGAGAGATAAACATCGCTTCCGCTTACCTTAGGAAATTTAGTTATTTGTTCGTCTAATGACGTATTCAGCCGGTTAAGATTGACATTTAATTTTTTCAGTAAGTAGTTGATAACGTTCTCATCAACCATTAGCAGAGCTTTCAGCAAATGGGCGTTTTCAATAGCCTGTTGCTGGTTTCCGCCTGCTATTTCAGAAGCTTTTTGAACAGCTTCCTGTGCTTTGATTGTAAAATTGTTAAAGTTCATAATAACACTTTACACTCAAAACAATTGCCAAAAGATTTTGCTTCAGAATAGTGGAATATTTGTCTTGCAATTTTGTTTTCTGGTGACTAAAAGTCTGATGAAGAAGGTTTTAAACTGAAAGTTTGGCTGCTTTGAAAAATAGTTGTTCAATTTCTGCCCGATTAGATGCGCTAATCAAAAATTATTTCTTCCGGGCCGGATATTTTTTGAATATGGCAGGAACACTTTCCACCAGCTACTACCAGGCTGGCTGATTTTTTCTGATTCGTTTGTGGATTAGTACCGCTTACGTCTATAGTATCGCCTATAGCAGAAAGATCTTTTCTGTCTGCATCAGTTACAACCGTATAAGCCGCATTATTATTGGAATTTGGGTATTTCGTATTAGCGGGTTCTCCTGTCCGCCTGTTAACAGCCGTAAAATCTACTACACTAACAGGATTATTGCTTTTATCTTTAAAGGCGATAGAAAGCGATCTGAATTCCATGGTACACATTACAGAAGGGCATTCGTCTGTTGCCTTTTTACTACAGGAAAGAAATGACACAAGCAAAAGGAATAATAATAAGCGTTTCATACTATCAATACGATTGTATTATACAAAACGCTTCAAGGCTATACAAGTTTTCTCAAAGCCTCTGTTTGTTGCTCAACTAATTTCTTTAATGGTCCGCTTGCCAGCATTTTCATCATCATATTGAGTTCTGCCGAAATGGTTAAAATAGCTTCAGTAGTATTGTTTCCTAAATCTGCAAGAACCCAGCGCATTTCTACATTAAAAGGAACTTCTGCTGTCGGAACGATGATAATGGTTTGATTTTCTATCCGGTTAGAAATCTTCAAAGCTAGTTTTGCCATATTCTGAACAGAAAACCGGGCTTCGTCTGTTGTAGACGACCAGTCAGAAATATTATCAGGCATTAATTGCTGATGATTATTAAAATCAGACAAGAACTTATATACGTCTGCTACCGGTTTATCTATAGCGACTTTACTTTCAAAAATTGACATAAAAACAAATTAAACTGCGTTTTCAATTGCGTTCCCCCATTCCTCCGGGTTATCACGCCATTTACGTAACAGTTCAAGGTCGTCTTTGTTGATGAAACGATGCTCAGAAGCATATTCAATTAAGGCGTGGTAGTTAGATAGGGTAGCGTAGCGGCATTTTGCATTTTTAAAGTTTTCGGTAGCTACATCCAATCCATAACTAAAAATTGCTACTAAACCTGCAACTTCGCAACCGGCCTGGCGCAATGCTTCAACCGCCTGTAAACTGCTTTTACCAGTGGAGATTAGGTCCTCAACCACTACAACCCGATGGCCCTCGAAAATTTCACCTTCTATTAAGCTTCCTGTACCGTGTTCTTTAGGTTTTGAACGCACGTAAGCAAACGGTAATCCAAGTTCCTGAGCAACAAGTGCTCCTTGTGGAATCCCGGCTGTAGCAACGCCCGCTATTAAACCTACTGATCCAAATTCTTCCTGAATAAGTTTGGTTAAATTCTGCCGTATATATGTTCTGATAGTTGGATGAGAAAGAGTAACCCGGTTATCGCAGTAAATTGGCGATTTAATTCCTGATGCCCAGGTAAAAGGGTTGCCTGGCTGTAACTTAATTGCTTTTATTTGTAACAAAAATTCGGCTACTTTCTGTTCAATCTCACTCTTGTTGCTCATAGTGCAAAGGTATAAAAATTAAAATTATCCTGGTTTTATAAATTATAAGGCTGCATAAAAATATGTTTAAAGCCTGAAAAGAAACCATTTAAAATCCTTAAATTGATTGTCAATCTGATTTTAATATCAATTATCCTGTTTTTCAACAAAATACGCTTTAGGCATTTTAATAATTGCATATTAAAATTCAGAATTAGACATTTGAGAAATTAATCTTATAAGTTGATAACAGGAAGAATTCTGGAATAGCGAATAAAATGTATAGAATTTATATTAACGATACGGCTCTTATTATAGCAAATGCTTTGCCGGATGGAATTGACGAATATCAGCAATTAAATCCCGGCAACTTTAACTTTCAAAAATTTTACAGGAGCGTTAAGGATGAGCCCGAGTCTGTTTACGTGTTACTCTCAAAAGAGCCGAAATGCTATTTTAAGAAACTCAGAAAGTCATTCCAGCTAATAAAGGCGGCCGGCGGCGTTGTTAAAAACAACGAGAATCAGTTTCTTTTTATCTTTAGAAAAGGCAAATGGGATTTACCTAAAGGTAAGCTTGATGAAGGGGAAAAAACTAAAAAAGCAGCCGTGCGTGAAGTGGCAGAGGAATGTGGAATAAAGGTTTCTAAGCTCGGCGATTTGCTTTGCAAAACCTGGCACGTATATGAAGAAAAGGGGCAGGTGGTATTCAAAAAAACTACCTGGTTTAATATGAAGGCTGAAAAGCAGAAATTAATTCCACAACTAGAGGAAGGTATAACAGAGGCGCGATGGTTATCTTCTGCTGACTTTTCTTTTGTGAAGCAGAATACTTATCCCCTGATACGCGATATAATTACATTACTGGAGATTTAACTTAACGTTTTCTGAGTCGTTTATAAAAACTCTAAGACTTCTTTTGGAACAAATTTGCTTACATCGCCTTTATGTTTAATGATATCTCTTACAATAGTAGAACTTATGGATGAATACCCGGGATTGCTAAGTATAAAAATACTTTCAATAGAGGGCTCTAAGGCATGATTCATTTGTGCTATTGCTTTTTCATATTCAAAATCTGATACGGTCCGGATTCCCCGCAACATATATTGTGCTCCGATTTTTTTACAAAAGTCTACAGTAAGCCCCTCATAAGATACTACCTCAATTTTCGATTCCGTATTAAAAACCGCTTGTAATATCTTAATTCGTACTTCGGTCTTTAACTTCGACCTTTTAGTGCTATTATCTCCAACGCCGATAACCACTTTATCAAATAAAGAAATAGAACGTTTCAAAATATCAACATGTGCGATGGTTACTGGGTCGAATGAGCCGGGGAAAAGTGCAATTTTCATATCTTGAGTTATAAAAGGAGAGGGTTGTATTGCTTGTAGTTGAAATTTACTTATTAGAATCTGGCTTTAAAAAGAAGCTGAACGATGTATTTCCATATTTCCGTTGCTCAGAAAAGCCTGCATGATTATTAATACGTTTGCTGCTTGGGTGTTCTATAATTAAAATCCCTTCGGGTTTAAGAAGATTTCGTTCGAAAACCAAGTCGGCAATTAAAGGGATTTGTGGTAAATCGTAAGGCGGATCAGCAAAAATTAAATCGTACGTATCCGTTTCTTCTTTTAGGAATTTAAGCACATCTGCCCTGAATGTGCTGATGCTCTCAACCTGCTGTTGTTTAGCAATATCCTTTAAATAGCGTATGCAGCCGGTATGAATGTCTACCGAGGTAATATCACCCGCACCTCTGGAAGCAAATTCCATGGAAATATTTCCGGTTCCGCTAAACAAATCCAGCACTTTTAACCCTTCAAAATCTACCTGATTATTTAAAATATTAAAAAGCGCTTCTTTGGCCATGTCGGTGGTTGGCCTTACGGGAAGTGTTGTGGGTGGATAAAACCGTAATCCTTTAAATTTTCCGCCGATTATACGCATAATAATAAACTAAGCAATGAAAAATGGAGGTGCTTTGGAAGCTGGTTAAATGCCGGGGAGTAGTTTGTTATTTTGCTGCTATCAGCAAACCGGATGTCTCCAAAATACTTTTCAATTCTTTTATAATTTTCATCATCGATAACGATATTTCCTGATAAAATTATGGCTGTATTATCGGGTTCAATAGAAAGCTGCTGGATAATGTTTAATAAAAAGTAATTGAAATCATCAGCACTTTCAACGATAAAGAGATTATAGAAGATAAATTCCCCCTCTGTTGTATAGTATGCTTCAAACGAATCATAATTAAATTGAAGAACCAGTTTTTGGGTAGTTGAATTCTGGGTTCTTAAACTTCCTTTTATCAGGGGCTCTGCCTGACTGAATATTCTGACATCTGGAAATGTGCTTTCAATTCTTTCTATAGAAGAACGTTCCAGGGAAACAATACATTCAGTACCGAATGAATCATCAATGGTAGAAAGAAATGTTTTTGTTGTTTTATTCGCCATGATAAGCTTCTCATAAACCGCTATATCTTCGTTGATAAAATATTTAGCAGGTATAAATGTAAATCTGGAGGTTTGAATAGAAACTTTTGATCTCGAGAAGCCAGCCTTAAGATATTCTTTTTCAGAAAATAAGTCATCAACGGTGTCTTTAACCGATTTTGTTACCGGTGCATCGTAAAGAACGAGTAATCGATTGTCGTGTTCATTGATAATTGCATACGAAATTCGTTTAGGTGCAATTTTAATAAGAAGTATCATTTCCGCAGTTTGGGAAACATTAAAGTCCTCGTCCTGTAATTGTACTGTCCCTGAATTGTTCATTACAACAAAACTAATTTATTTGATTGGAATTGCGCAATTTTACAGCGCATGATTCTTAGTACTATACTTCAGCAGCATTTTCCCGCTACTCCCACACCGCAGCAGCTTCTTGTTTTCCGCGAGCTGGATAAATTTATAGCGAGTACAAACGGTGATGAGTGTTTTGTATTGAAGGGCTATGCCGGTACCGGTAAAACAACCATCGTGGCATCTTTGGTTAAGTCGCTACCAAAAATTAACCTTCGTACAATACTTTTGGCGCCAACGGGAAGAGCCGCAAAAGTGATAAGTAATTATTCTGGTAAAAAAGCATTCACTATTCATAAAAAGATTTACAGGAAAAAATCTGCTATGAGCCTGGATATGAGTTTTATTATGAGTGAGAATTTGGCTGAAAATACCATTTTTATTGTAGATGAGGCCTCCATGATCTCTAATGAAGCCGCCGATTTTAGCGGAAAAAGCTTGCTGGAAGATTTGTTGAAATATGTTTACAGCGGAAAAAACTGTAAATTAATGCTGGTAGGAGATACGGCTCAGCTTCCTCCGGTAGGGTTGGATTATAGCCCGGCTTTAGATGCCGCATTGCTGAATGATATATTTACCCGAACCATATTTACCTACGAACTTACGGATGTGGTAAGGCAGCAAAAAGAATCGGGTATTTTGTATAATGCAACGCATATCAGAGATTTAATCCGAAGCAAAAAAGAAGAGTTTCCGCAATTAAAGGTAAAAGGCTTTCCCGATGTTTTTAACATGACCGGCGAGCGTTTGCCCGAAGGTTTACAATATGCTTACGATAAATATGGTATAGAAAATACGCTGGTAGTTTGCCGGTCGAATAAAAGCGCTAATAATTATAATTTCCAAATTCGTAACCGGATTTTGTACCGTGAAGAAGAGTTAAGCGGAGGCGATTATTTAATGGTGGTGCGCAATAATTATTATTGGCTGGAGGCAGACGAACAAAGCAATGCCTTTATTGCCAACGGCGATATTGCCAAAATCCGGAAGATGAAAAATATTACCGAAATGTATGGTTTCCGGTTTGCAGATGTGGTGCTTGAGTTTTTAGATTATCCGGACGATGAGCCTTTAACATGTAAGGTTATGCTCGATACGCTTTATTCAGAAACGCCAAGTTTATCTAATACAGATAACCGGCGCTTGTATGAAACCGTGCTGGCCGATTATCAGCATATTGCTAATAAAAAGCAGAAAATGCAGGAACTTAAAAATAATCCGTATTTTAATGCTTTGCAGGTAAAGTTTGCGTATGCGGTAACCTGTCATAAAGCGCAGGGTGGCCAATGGAATGCGGTGTTTGTAGATCAGGGTTATCTTACCGAAGAAATGTTAAATACCGATTTTTTACGCTGGATGTATACCGCTGTAACCCGGTCGGTAAAAGAGCTGTTTTTAGTAAATTTCAGTGCTAAATTTTTCAGCCAAAGCATACCGTAAAAGTGGTGCCAGTACCAGGTTTGCTTACTACTTCAATATTTCCTCCCATAGCTATTATTTGCGCTTTGGTAATGTATAATCCCACGCCTTTACTGCCTTTTAACTGATGGAAAGTTTTATAAATGCCGAAAATATTAGAGCCATGCCGTTTTAAGTCTATACCAAGGCCATTATCTTTCACTTCTAAATAAGTCCTTTCATTTAACATATATGTCTTAATAGCTATTTGAGGCGTCCTGTCGGGATGGTGATATTTAAGGGCGTTTGATAAAAGGTTTTGCATAATGCTTTCCAGGTAACTTCGGGGATAATTGATATATGGAACCTCAGCAAAGTCAAAATTTAACTTAGCTTTAGTTTTCTTTATATCTGCAGTCAGATTTTTTTCTACCGTAGTATAAATCTGCATAAAGTTTAATTTTTCATAAATAGCAATCGATTCGTGCTTATTTTTAAGTAAATCTATTAAGTCATCCAGCTTTACTATCAGGTTATCTGCAACTTCTTTAATAATATTTATCAGGTGTTCCTTTTCAGCAGTTTCTTCTGTTTCATCGTAGAGTTGCAATAAGGAGATTAAGTTTACACCCGGCGAACGCAGATCGTGCGAGGCCACGTATGCAAATCTTTCCAGTTCGGAGTTTTGTTTAATTAAATCCTGGCTTAGCTGCTGCAGCTCACTTTTTTGAGCCTCTAAAAGCTCGTTTTTACTTTCAACTTCCGAGAATAATTTTTTTATTTCATCCCTTCCCTGGATAATATTTATTAGCGCAGAAATTACAATAATTAATAATATCCAATTACTGATAACAGTAAATATCTGGATGCGCCGGGTTAACTTCTCTATTACTTTATTACTCGCATCCAGATTTGTTTTTTCAGTAGAAGTTATATTGTTTACTATTTCCCGTATTTGTGTCTCTGTTTTTCTAATCAGCGTTATTTCCGAATCCTTTTGCCCGCTGGATTTGTCTTTATACTCTGCCCTGAGCGTTTTCTTAATTTGCGTCCGTTTTAAGCTGATTAATTCATTTAAGCGGGTTAAATTTTTTTGCTGTGATAAAATGTTGTTTAATAAAGAATAGAGTTTAATATAGTTTTCGTCTAAGTTGTGTTCAGCGCTATTGTATTGGGTTAAGAGAGCGGGCTCCCGGGTTATCAGATAGCCCCGGTGTTGTACCTCTGCATCTTCAAGATTATCAAGAAGTGCGGTTGCGGTTTCAATGATTTCATAGGTAGTCATCGACACTGCATGATTCTTTTCATTCTTTGATGTTTGAAATAAAAAAAATATAGTGTTAATCACTATCAGCAAGATAGTTGTCCCTATAAGGTAAAAGATGCTTTGAGCATTTTTCATTAAAAGAAATAAGTAGTTTATATAAGTAGAAACCAAAGATAAAATTTATTTGCTGGCATTATAAAAAAATCAGAAAAAGTAATTTATTTTAAACTCAGAGAGAATTAGACTGCATGTAAGGCTAACCTAAATGGTTATCCATATTTCATGATTTATAAACTAAGTATTTCTTGTAGAAGGATCATCAATTTATTTTCTTGTTTACAATAAATGGATATCTACCGGCTTCAATTTATAGATGCTGGCAAATTCGATGAAGGATTAATACTGGTATGTTTTGTGTCAGCCTTTTTTGTGCTGATCTTTATATTTAGCCGGAGAAACCCCCATCAGTTTTTTAAATAAACGTGAAAAGTAATAGGGATCATGGAAGCCAAGTTCTGCGCAAATTTCCTTAATACTTCTGTCGGTGAAATACAGGTACTGACATGATTTCTGAATTTTTAGTTCGCTTAGATACTGATTTGGCGAGCTTCCGGTTTTAGTACGGAACATTCTGGAATAATGTGTTACTGACAAATTCTGCTGTTGTGCAAGGTCGTTCACCGAATATTGGCCACCAATGTTTTTTTTCATAAAGGAGATAGAATCAGAAATTTTATCGCTTCCCAGACTAGCGGGATTTATTTCCTGAGTGTAAATGAAATTTGAGATGAATTCCTGCAATGTAATGTTAGCGATTTCGAGATTTCTCACTTCGAAACTATCTTCCAATAGGGTGAATATGCGCTCAAATTTTTCAATCCGGCGCTCATCATAAGCGGAAAATACGGACTCCGACCCAAGCTCCAAATACCTTGCGTATAAAAGATCTGCATATTCTCCCATAAAATGGAACCAGTAGATCGTCCAGGGATCCTCCTGTGAAGAATTATACTGATGCGGGATGTTCTTTGGCAGAATTGTGAAATGATTAGGAATTAATCTGAAGGTTTTGTCTTTAACAGTAACTGTTCCCGTGCCTGCAGTACAGTAAAGCAGGATGTGTTGATTACAACCTGATTTTCGTGCTCTGTCATGAAAGGCTGCATGAGGGTAAAAGCCAATGGCTGTAACATACAATCGTTTTACTAAATCATTTTTCGATACACTGCGCTTTATATCAGGAGGTAAAACGATCATTTTTTGACCGACAAAACCCTCTTTTATCTTTTTTTCTGAAGCAGTCATTTTTAATTCAGGCCTTTCTGTTTTGCATTTCAATTAGCAATATAGTAATTCATAATATGGTAGCATAATCCATTTATATATTCTGGATTTATTTACCTCGCTACTTTTTATAAGTTATACAATTAAATTCTGAAGGGTATAAACATTTATCAGCACTTGAGTGATGATATATATTGGCTTTTTCAATAAAAGAACCATAGTATAACAAATCTGGATCTGATCATTATTGGTAAGATTGTCCATCAATAACATTAAAATATCCATTTGGCGAAATATTTAATTGCGCTACTTTCGAATACCAATTATTTACTAAAAACGTACATGGCTAATCCATCAATAAAATTCAATCACCGTTACATTATCGGTATATCTTTTATTTCTGCTTTGGGCGGATATCTTTTCGGCTTTGACTTTGCTGTCATATCTGGCGCTTTACCATTTTTAAGGACAGAATTCCAGCTGGATGCATGGTGGGAGGGTTTTTTGACCGGCTCTCTGGCCCTCGGTTGTATTGTTGGTTGTCTCCTGGCTGGCCAAATTGCAGACAAATACGGCCGCAAGCCAGGTTTAATGCTTTCTGCGGCAATATTTGCAGCTTCTTCCCTTGGAATGGCTTTTTCAGAAGGGCTTACAATTTTTATACTCATGCGCTTTGCTGCCGGAATTGGTGTGGGAATGGCTTCTATGTTAAGTCCTTTATACATTGCAGAAATTTCTCCTGCGAATAAACGAGGCAGAAATGTTGCCATAAATCAACTAACCATTGTTGTAGGTATACTGGTTACCAACCTTGTTAATTATACACTGGCGGATAGTGGCCCTGAGGCCTGGCGCTGGATGTTCGGACTGGGCTTTGTGCCCTCATTGCTGTTTCTTCTGGGTGTGCTTTGGCTCCCTGAAAGTCCACGATGGCTGATGCAGGCAGGAAAACAGGATGCTGCGAAAGCTGTGTTACAGAAGATTGGTTCTGAAACCTTTGTTACCACAACTATCTTCGATATCGAAAAGTCCTTAACAGGCTCAAAAAAGCAATCTTATCGTGCTGTATTCGAGAAAGCGGTGCGTCCGGCAGTTTTGGTGGGAATAACGCTTGCAGTTTTCCAGCAGCTTTGCGGTATTAATGTAGTATTTAACTATACTTCAACCATTTTTGAATCGGTTGGTGCCAGTCTTGATCGCCAGCTGTTTGAAACGGTTTCAATAGGGGCCGTTAATCTGGTATTTACTCTTTTAGCCATGTGGCAAGTGGATAAGCTTGGCCGCCGGCCGCTGATGTTAATCGGCTCCATCGGTCTTTCTGTTGTCTATTTAATACTGGCTTACCTGTTACAGAGTCAGGCAGCAGCTGGTATAGTTTCAGTTTTTGTGCTATTGGCAATTGGTCTGTATTCCACATCGCTTGCTCCGGTTACCTGGGTGCTTATTTCAGAGATATTCCCAAATAAGATTCGTGGAGTTGCCTCTTCAGTGGCTATTGTTTCATTGTGGGCAGCATATTTTATACTTGTTTTCACCTTTCCGATACTGGCAGAAAAAATGGGCACTTTCGGGCCTTTCTATCTCTACGCTATCATCTGCTTTTTAGGCTTTTTATTTATAAAAGCGAAGGTTAAAGAAACTAAAGGTCAAACATTAGAGGAACTGGAAAATAATTTCGCAGGACATTAAATTAATAGACATTAATTACTATATGAGTGATTTTGCTGTAAAGATTTGGGAGGAGAAAGTAATTATCCCAACCTATGGAATCGGAAAGCCGGAGAAAAACCCTATGTTTTTCGAAAAACGGGTGTATCAGGGAAGTAGCGGGAGTGTTTATCCAAACCCGGTTATTGAGAAGATTTTTGATGAAAAAGTAGATCAGAAATACAGAGGTCTTTTTTTAGAAAATAAATATCTGAAAATCATGATTCTTCCCGAGTTGGGAGGTCGGGTTCAAATGGCTTATGACAAAATAAAAGGAAGACATTTCATCTATTATAACCAGGTAATAAAACCTGCGCTGGTTGGTTTAACCGGTCCCTGGATATCTGGCGGTATTGAATTCAACTGGCCGCAGCATCATCGTCCAAGTACGTTTGAACCTGTAGATTTTAAGATTGAGGAAAATAAAGACGGCAGTAAAACAATATGGGTTAACGAAGTAGAACGTATGTTCCGCACAAAAGGAATGGCCGGCTTTACTTTACATCCGGATAAGGCCTATCTGGAAATTAAAGCCAAGCTTTACAATCGTACCAGTCTGCCACAAACGTTTCTTTGGTGGGCCAATCCCGCCGTAAAAGTCAACGATGATTACCAGTCGGTTTTTCCGCCTGATGTAAATGCCGTTTTCGATCATGGAAAGAGAGATGTTTCTACTTTTCCCATCGCCACGGGTACATATTACAAAGTAGACTATTCGCCGGGAACAGATATTTCCCGCTACAAAAATATTCCGGTTCCAACATCTTACATGGCCATAAATTCGGAATACGACTTTATGGGAGGTTACGAACACGATACTGAGGCAGGGGTACTGCATGTTGCCAATCATCATGTGTCTCCCGGTAAAAAACAGTGGACATGGGGGCATAGTGACTTCGGTCAGGCCTGGGACAGGAACCTTACCGATGAAGACGGGCCTTATATTGAATTAATGACAGGCGTGTTCACCGATAATCAGCCGGATTTCTCCTGGCTTATGCCCTATGAAGAGAAATCATTTACGCAGTATTTCTTACCGTACAGGGAACTAGGTGTAGTAAAAAATGCCACTAAAGATATTTTAGTTAATGTAGAAAAGATAAATTCTAATGCGGTAGTAAAAGTTTTCGTTACTTCTAAGCAAAAAGCAGTTAAGATATTGCTTAAACTCAAGGATACTATTTTGCTAGAAGAAACACTTGACTTAACTCCTGAAACAGTTTATGAGAGAAGTATACCGCTTAACGGCGATGCAGATGATGAAGATCTTCTGCTGACGATTAGCAATAAAGAAAACCGTGAACTTATTCGTTATGAGCCTTCTAAAAATAAGATAAACCCTATTCCGGAGCCGGCTAAACCAGCTTTAGCTCCGCAGGATGTAGAAAATACAGAGCAATTATTTTTAACTGCTCAGCATCTGGAGCAATACCGTCATGCTACTTATAGTCCTGTACCTTATTATGAAGAGGCTCTAAAACGAGATCCGAAAGACATTAGAAACAATAATGCTTTAGGTGCCTGGTATTTAAGAAGAGGACAGTTTGCGAAAGCTGAGCCCTATTTCAGAAAGGCGATTGAGACATTGATTGCAAGAAATCCTAATCCTTATGAAAGCGAAGCTTATTATAATTTAGGACTTTGTTTGAACTATCTGGGAGATATAGACGGTTCTTATAATGCTTTCTATAAAGCCACATGGAATAGTGCCTGGCAGGATAGTGCGTATTTTTCTATTGCGCAGATAGACGTAATGCGAGGCGATTATGAAAAAGCTCTTGAACATATAGGATGGGCGATAGACCGCAATGCGAAAAATATGAAAGCTCATGCACTTAAAGCCTCTATACTAAGAAAATTAGATTGTACCGAAGAGGCTGTAAGTGTATCTGAGTTTGCCCTGTCTAAAGATGCGTTTAATCTTAGTGCCTTGTTTGAGAAAATAAAAGGATATACATCGCTTGGTTATCATGATAAAGCAGAACAAATAAAAACGGAACTAGTTATCCTGGGACGGGGCACCGATCATAATTTCATTGAATATTCACTGGATTATGCCGCTGCTGGCTTATATGAAGAGGCAATTGAGCTTTTAAATTATATCCTTAAACCTGATTCTTCTCCCTTAGTTTTTTACTATCTGGCTTATTGGAACAATAAACTGGGACGTTCTGCAACGGAGAATTTGGAGCAGGCGAAGAACGCAAGTTCCTACCTGTGCTTTCCTAACCGGCTTGAAGATATTCTGGTATTGAAATTTGCTATAGATGCGAATAAAGATGATGCAAAGGCCCTCTATTATCTCGGAAATCTTTTCTACGATAAACGGCAGTACGACGAAGCCATTCATTGCTGGGAACTTTCCTTGCAGCGCGATGCTGCTTTTCCAACAGTTTACAGAAATCTTGGCATCGCATACTTCAATAAATTGCAGCAGCCACAAAAGGCACTTGAATTCTTTGAGAAGGCATTTCAGTTAGATCCTTCCGATGCAAGGGTATTAATGGAACTCGATCAATTATATAAGCGTTTAAATATTAAGCCAGCAAAGCGTTTATCGTTTTTAGAAAATAATCTTAATACTGCTTTAGAACGCGATGATGTTTATATTGAAAGAGCCTCTCTCTACAATTTCTCAGGTGAATACGAACATGCTTATGAACTAATTATGGACAGAAAGTTCCATCCATGGGAAGGAGGAGAGGGAAAAGTATCTTCGCAGTATATCATAAGTCTGGTAGAACAGGCTAAGAGAAATATTCAGGAGGGAAGGTTTGAGGAAGCAATTAAGCAACTGCAACTGGCACAATTTTACCCTCATAATTTAGGGGAAGGTAAATTGTATGGTGCACAGGAAAATGATATCCATTACTGGTTGGGATGTGCTTATCGGGGGCTTAAACAAGAAGAATCTGCAAAACAATACTGGATGAAAGCAACGGTAGGTTTATCTCAGCCCGGCGCTGCAATTTTCTACAATGATCAGCAGCCTGATAAGATATTTTACCAGGGGATGGCATGGCTAAAACTGGGAGAAGATTCAAAGGCAACTACCATCTTTAACAACCTGGTTAAATACGGTCAAGAACATATTAATGATGAGATAAACCTGGATTACTTTACTGTGTCCTTACCTAACCTGCTGATTTTTGATGATGATTTTAGCTTAAGAAATAAGATCCATTGTTTATACATTTCAGGCTTGGGATTGCTGGGTCTGAATAAGTCAAATGAAGCAGCAAGTGCCTTTAGTAAAGCTCTGGAGCTTGATGCGATGCACTTTGGTGTGAAATTACATCAGAAGATGTTACTTAGTAATGTTTTATAAAGGGCGATGTCGTCAGTTCTGTGAGGGAGGAGACACTGCGGGGGAAATGAAAGGCGGAGAACTGCAGGGAAATAAGAAACCTATCCCATGCATTACGATTCCCAATCGAGTTGGGAATGACGAAACGTCTTATAACCACTCCGTCATTCCCACGCAGGTGGGAATCCTAATGCGATTGCAGGGAAAAGCTATTCCGTTCATTACGATTAGCTGGTATGACGAAGCGCTCCGCAGTTTGTAGCTCCGCAGAGTCACGGAAGGAGGAGACACTGCGGGCAATTCAAAGGAGCAAAATAGAACTGCTGGGAAATGAAATAAGTATTTAAAAAAACACAGACCAAATAAGCATGAAATCTAAAATAACAAATCTGGTACTTCTAATTCTTCTGATAGTATTTTCAGCATTTAAAGAAAAAGAGATTCTTCCGCTACAAGGAACCTGGAAGTTTGAAATTGACCGCGACGATAAGGGAATTACCGAAAAATGGTTTTCCCGTAATTTAAATGATGAAATAAAACTGCCCGGCTCCATGGCCGAGAACCTGAAGGGAGATGATATCACTTTAAAAACTAAATGGACAGGCACTATTTACGATAGTTCCTTTTATTTCAATCCTGCGATGGCAAAATACCGCCAGCCGGATAATATTCATATTCCTTTCTGGCTTACTCCTGCCAAACATTATGTAGGTGCTGCATGGTATCAGAAACAGGTAACCATACCAGCCAACTGGAAGCAGAAACGCATTGTTTTATACCTGGAACGAACTCATACCGAGACCAGGGTTTGGGTAGACGATAAAGAGATTGGAATGCAGAATTCCCTGGTTGCAGCGCATGAATATGATTTAACACCATACCTTAATCCCGGCAGTCACCGGATTACTATTCGTGTAGATAACCGGGTAAAGGAAATTAATGTAGGGCCCGATTCGCATAGTATAGCGGACCATACCCAGGGAAACTGGAACGGAATAATCGGGAAGATGGCTTTAGAAGCAAGTGATCCGGTGTATTTTGAAGATATACAGGTGTATCCTGATCTCAAAAGTAAAAGCGCAAGGGTGAAAATGCGTATTAGAAATGCCAGCCCGTCTACGTCGGCCGGAAAAATCTCGGTATCTGCTAAAAGTTTTAATTCCAAAGACAGTGATCAAACACAGGTAGTTAGCACTAGGTTTTCCGCTATAAAATCAGGTGTTTCAGAAATTGAATTATTATTGCCTTTTAGCAATAATATGTTAACGTGGGATGAGTTTAATCCTGCGTTATATAAACTTACTGCAAACCTGAGCTCAAAAGGGGCTGAAAGTTCAAAGGAAGTTCAGTTCGGCATGCGGGAATTTAAAATCGAAGGAAATAAGTTTTTAATAAACGGCAATCCGGTGTTCCTGAGAGGCACTTTGCATAATTGCGAATTTCCTCTCACTGGTTACCCCGACATGACGGTTGAAGGCTGGGAAAGAATTTATAAGATAGCAAAAGCACATGGGTTAAATCATATTCGTTTTCATTCCTGGTGCCCTCCTGAAGCTGCTTTTATTGCCGCCGATAAGATTGGTATTTATTTACAGCCCGAAGGTCCAAGCTGGCCAAATCATGGACCAAAAATTGGTCTGGGTCAACCTATTGACCAGTACTTATACGACGAAACAAACCGGATGGTAAAGAATTATGGGAATTATGCATCATTCACAATGCTTTCTGCCGGTAATGAACCCGCTGGTAACCAGGTAAAATATCTGAACGAGTTCGTGGATTATTGGAAAGCGAAAGATAGCCGTCGCGTTTATACCGGTATGTCGGTAGGAGGCAGCTGGCCGGTAATTCCTAATGCACAGTTTCAGGTGCGTGGTGGCGTCCGCGGTTTGGCCTGGGATAAGTTACCTGAGACACAATCCAATTACAGTGAGGGCATTTCAAAATTTACGGTTCCTTTTATAGCTCATGAGATGGGACAATGGTGTGTGTTCCCCAATTTCGATGAGATAAAGAAATATACCGGAGCTTACAGAGCTAAAAATATGGAGCTTTTCCAGCAGCATCTGAAGGACCAGGGAATGGGAGATCAGGCTCGCGATTTTCTAATGGCTTCAGGCAAGCTTCAGGTTTTGTGCTATAAAAACGAAATCGAAAAGAGCCTGAGAACTCCCGGGTATGCAGGCTTTCAATTGCTCGGCTTACAGGATTTTCCTGGTCAGGGGACAGCCTTGGTAGGTGTTATTGATGCATTCTGGGAAGAAAAAGGCTATGTCTCAGCCAAAGAGTTCTCCCGTTTTTGCAACACTACAGTTCCTCTTGCCCGTATTCCAAAATTTGTGTTCACTAATGATGAAACGTTCCGGGCAGGTATTGATATTTTTCATTCAGGTTCAGCACCTTTAAATAATGCGGTTTTAAAATGGGCAATTAAGGATACCGGCGGCAAGGAACTTAAAACGGGTTCATTCAATGCCAAAACTTTTGAAAATGGGAACGGTATCCCGGTAGGCGATATTAGCATACCATTGGCCGGTTTTGCACAACCGGTTCAGCTAAAACTTGAGGTCTCTGTCGTGAATACAGATTTTGTAAATGATTGGGACTTTTGGGTATATCCTGTTAAAAATCCCGAAATTAAAACAGATGTTTATTATACTACTGTGTTGGATGATAAAGCAAAATCTATACTGAACAAGGGCGGGAAAGTGTTTCTTAATGCTGCCGGAAAAGTGGTAAAAGGAAAAGAAGTTATCATGCATTTTGTGCCCGTTTTCTGGAATACATCTTGGTTTAAAATGCGTCCTCCGCATGTTACTGGAATGCTTATACAGGATAAAAGCGCAGCTTTTGCGGATTTTCCGACAAGCATGCATTCTGATCTGCAATGGTGGGATATAGCAAACCGTTCGCAGGTGATGATCCTGGAGGATTTCCCTTTTGGTTTCAAGCCCTTGGTTCAACCGATAGATACCTGGTTCTTAAATCGACGCCTTGCGCTGGTTTATGAAGCAAAAGTCGGGAAAGGAAAGTTAGTTGTAAGCAGTGCTGATTTACGGCAAGATATCGATCGTCAGGCCTCTAAGCAGTTGTTTTACAGCTTGCAGAAATATATGGCCTCAGATAAATTTAATCCTAAAGATGAAGTAAGCTTTGAGGTGGTGAAAGATGTGTTTGTAAACCCGTCGAAAGAAGCATTTAAAACCTATACCAATGACAGCCCGGACGAGTTGAAGCCCAATTCTAATCAGAATAAATAGTTAGATTTTTGTTTTGGATATCGAATGCAATCTTCGAATAATGAGAAAATGTCTGAAAATTATCGCACTGATACAGGTCATCAAGGCGATAAAGGTGGGCACGACTCACCAAGAATGATACAATACTTGATGATGACTTAAATCAAGACTTATTAGAAGCAGCTCAAGACCTTAAGGTTGAGGTGCTAGGATTATATTCCCAGATCGATAATACAAGGGGTATCCTGAACCGTTTAGATGTCTATCTGAGCAATTAACAATCATAATTGACCAATTAAAGGAAAAGTTGCAGAGATAAAGATACGAGAGGATTTAAAAACCGAATTCATGCTTTAAACTTAGGTATAACGTTAGATGCTTTTCGAAAATTTGAAAAGCTTATGATGATGAAATTTCTCAGTAAGATTAGTGAAGAAAATTATTCCGTCCTTGAAAAGGAAATATTTAAAGATTCATCAAATTATCGAAAGAATGGAGGCTTGGTATCGGACAATTTAGTAAACCAAACTATTTCCTCTATTAAATTAGGTCCGATTTAATAGGGTTAAAATATTTCATTAAACATCAGAGTAATACCGAAATAATTGAAGCCTTAAAGGAAAAATTTTCAAAATTACCGCCACAAAAAACGTTTAATGTATTCTTTGCATTAGTCAATATTGGATTAATATCAAAGGATTTAATTAATAACGATACCAGAATTACCAAAGCTTTATACGCAACCTTAAATGTCGATACTAATACCGTAAATTCATTAAGGTCGTGAAAGAATTCACATTAACCTTTAATAAAATCTAAGCCATGGGACAGTTCAAAAATATACCAACAGACGGTTATACCATTGAAAATAATAAACTACTTTTAGATACTAATCATTTGAGTCTTTTAAAGAAATATCTGCAAGTATCGCTTTAGATTATATTTTCTATAAAGAGAACCCTGGAGTAATGACTAAGGAAGTTATGATGGATACGCTTTTTGAAAGACTAGACAAGGTTTATACCAAGTATTTTGGAGAGATATGAAGCCGGGTTCAAATAGTATTAAAACTGGAAAGTCCAGTGCAATACATAAAAATTTGTTTTGTCCGGATGCCGGTAATAAAAAGGAATTACAGCATTGGGTAAGGCAGCTTTGGAGCCGGTGGATTAGTGAGGTACAGTATTCAAAACAGCTTGAAAAAGAAAATCGAAAATTAAAGTTACTTTGTAAACAATATAAATCTGAATTAATTAAATAATAGATTAATAAATAAAAGTTCGGTCGTTCTTTATGGGCTTACTATTAGTGATGGTCTGCCAACTCTCCACTTAAACCTCGGTTAGAACATCCGGGGTTTTCTTGTTTGATAGACTAAAAGTTAAGCAAGCTAAAATATAGAAGTTAAGCCGGTAGAAGTGGCTCTACCCCATGCTTTCTCATATAATTTTCTATTACTCCCACATCATCACTTGCGACAATATCGAATGTCTTTGAATCCTTAACAGCCTTCCAAAGTGAATGATTCTCAAATTGAGCCTTAGGAGGCTCATCTCCTATAAAAAAGAAATGTGCATTTTTCCCATTCGGAGATTGTTTTATTTTATCTACCAAATGAAAATGAGCATTGATTTGCTGTTTTAAAATACCTAGATTATGATTGGAAAAGTCTTTTGCATCTCCAGTAACCTGTACATCATTTTTACCAATAAAAAGTACTTTCGCGGGAATTACTAGCCCTGGAATAACTTTGTTGTCAAGCTCAATTTCCCAATTAACATTATCTTTTATTGATAAGGCAAGCCTTTTTCTGGCAATTTCAATCGGTTTTTGTCCTTTAACTTCAGTTATAGGAAAAACAAATTTTTGAAACAACTTCTCAAAGTTCATTTTAGAAACTTCTAAATCAATAGGTACTGGGTATGAGAACGTAATAAGATTATTTGAATACTGAGAAAGATATGCAAATAATTGTTCTTTTCCTAAAGTCGTTCGACTGGAAGTCTTAGAAAAAATGTCTTCTTTATACGGTTGGCAATCTTGAGAATCGGTAAGTCTTTGCAGTGATTTTAAACTCGTTTTCAATAAGGAGAAAGAATTGTCTGTTAATAATGGCTTAATAAAACCAGCTTTCTCTGATGAGAAATCAAAAAAGCATTTCTTATCATCACCGAAAAAAAGCCCAATTGTTATCCTTTCCTCGATATTTGATCGAAGAGTACAATATATTATGGAATAGAAGGCTTTCATAATGTTCTTAAACGGAATTTATTTCAACAAGTTCTTTAAAGTTTTTAATAGTTTCGTCTAACCAACTTTGATTTTCAACTATTAAGTCTCTAACGGAATTCAGGATTGATGTCTTGTCTTTGCACCACTCATCCGGAATACCTGCTACTATCTCTGGCAGCTTATCATTGCAATTGTTTACAAAATTACTAAAGTTATTAACAATTTCTAACGATATTTCCTGAGCATTTCTTTTTCTGAAAACAAACGTCTTTAATAGTTCTGAAGATAATATACTATCCTCCTCTGTTAATTGGGAAATTTTTCCTCCTAAGTTTGATCCGTCGAATATCTCAGAATGATCAATAGGAACGAATTCGAAGCCATTATCAGTCGGTCTAATTAGCATATTATAGTGGTTAATATTCCTATCGTTATGAGCTACCCATAAATCAAACAATGCAATCTTTAATAGATCCTTCCTGTTTACAAATTTATTTATTTCATTATAATCTCCCCGTAATTCAGGTAAAACCATGGTTACGTCAGGTGCATTCTCATTGTACAGTAAACCAAACGTTGGTTTGTTGAACATCCACTTTTGAAGACGTCCTTCGATGAACTTATCTAAAATATGTTCTTGCCGTATCTGAACAAAGGCTGCTTCAAATACAGGTATTCCCCAGATCTGTAAGAACTGATGAGCCAGGTATTCATTTATTAGTTTTGAAACAGAATCATATTTACATATATAATACTCGATATTCTCTGCTAAAATAATTATAGGCCAACTACCATTAGTGCCTGCAACTTTTTCTATCGGAGCTATTGAATTATATATAGGGATCAAATTAAACTTAGTAGGTTAATTAAACAAACAGTTGATATATATCTACATAAGCTAATTAATGCTATCGCTTTCATATCTTTTGTATATTCATGGCTAATGGATTTACTTGCTATGCAATTATTATCGAAAGTATGAATAAGATGTTGAAAATGAAATTGAGATAGGTAAGAATATTAAGGCAAGTATCTCTACCGGCCTTAAAGCTTAATTCTTTATAGTTATCAGGGGATAACACCTCAAATTTAAGGAAAATTAAATTAATCTGTGTCCAAAAGTGTTGCCAATTCAATAAAAAACCCTCCTAAGATTACTTAGGAGGGTTATTGCGTGGACCCGGAGAGATTCGAACTCTCGTCCAAACATGGAACAAATTATGCTTTCTACATGCTTATCTGCCATTTAATTGTCGGGAAGGGGAAGGCTGGCCGATTGCCTGTACCGTCTTCCTTATGTGCTTTATCTCGTTCGGTTTTCGCACCCTTAACCAAACCAGTCCTGTTTGTCGATGCCCCGTATGCTGATAGAACAGAACAGACTACCAGCGGGACAAAAGCTATGCTAATTCTAAATTAGGCAGCTAAGGCGTAGTTATTTTCGCCAATTATTGTTTTGAGAGTTCAGATTAGAGCGCTAGTCTCACAACGCGCTGCATGCTTACATACCTGCCGCCATCCTGTCAATTCCGGTCGGGCCCATATAGTAAATAAAAAGAACGTTTGTTTGTTTAAGCCTTCTGCTTTAAGCTTTCACCTTTAAGTTTTCTGCCCGGATATTCCAACAAAGCTTTTTCCAGACAAATCATTGCATTACCTAAATCTTCTTTATTCAAAACGTATGCCAATCTGATTTCGTCTCTTCCAGCGCCAGGTGTGCTGTAAAAACCGGCTGCTGGAGCCATCATTACTGTCTGATTGTCATAAGAAAATTCTTCCAGCATCCATTGGCAGAATTTTTCCGAGTCGTCTACCGGAAAACGTGCCACTACATAAAATGCACCGCCTGGATTCGGACAAAATACACCTTCCATTTTATTTAATGCCTCAAACAGCATATTTCTTCTTCCGGTATATTCTTTATTCACTTCTTCAAAATACGAAGCAGGAGTATCCACTGCAGCCTCAGCTGCAATTTGAGAGACCATACCGGGGCTTAATCTTGCCTGGGCAAATTTCAGAGCCGTTTCAATTACTTTTTTATTTTTGGTAATAAAACAACCCAGCCTCGCACCGCATGCGCTGTATCTTTTAGAAACGCTATCAAAAACAATTACGTTATCATCAATACCATCCAAATGCATAGGAGAGTAAAACTTATTCTCATCGTAGCAAAATTCGCGATAGGCCTCATCTGCAAATAAGTATAAGTCGTACTTAATGCACAGATTTTTTAAGTCTTCCAGCTCCTGGTAAGAGTATAAATAACCCGTTGGATTATTAGGATTACAGATAAAAATTGCTTTTGTCTTGTCAGTAATCTGTTTTTCAAATTCGCTGACAGGAGGTAGGGCAAAACCAGTTTCAATAGTTGACAGAACAGGCTTTATAACAACATTGCTCATCCAGGCAAAAGCATTATAATTTGCATAGAATGGTTCCGGAATAATGATTTCATCACCATCATCCATACAGGTTTGTAGTGCGATTACAATGGCTTCAGAAGCACCGGTAGTCACAAAAATATCTTCAATACTGATATTGTATCCCGCAAGGTTATAATATTCTACCAGTTTTTTCCGGTAAGAAAGATTGCCTTCAGACTGTGTATAGGCCCAAACTTTAAAGTCGACATTCTTAATTGCATTGATCATAGCCTTCGGAGTTTCTATATCCGGTTGGCCTATATTTAAATGATATACCTTTTTGCCCTGCTTTTTAGCCTGGTCTGCATAAGGTGTTAATTTTCGTATAGGAGAAGCAGGCATCTGCTTTCCCTTATTAGATATTCTTGGCATGGGCTACAAAAATAAAAAAAACCTCTCTGCTAACAGAGAGGTTTTGAAGATCTTGTGATATTTATTTTAATTACCGCCCGTTGGGGTAACTTCTCCCTTAATATAAAGATATTTTAAAGGTGTTTTAGTGTTCGATTTAACGGTTACTACTTTGTTAAATGAGCCAACAGCAGCGGCATTAAAGGTAACTGTAATCACACCTGTTTCGCCTTTTTTTACCGGAACGTTAGAAAATTTTGGTATGGTACAGCCACAACTTGCTTCAGCAGAAGTTATTATTATAGGAGTATCACCAACGTTTGTAAATTTAAAGTCGTAAGTAACAGGTTTTCCCTGAGGGATTTTACCAAAATCGTGCGTTTCTTCTGCAAATTTGAATTCTGCCTCAACGCCTGCTTTCATCGCAGTTATTGCTACAAAACTTAATAATACTGCACAAAATGTAAATAGCTTTTTCATGTGTTATGTGTTTATCTTAATTAGACTTGAATATATGTGCCCGGTTTAATTAAAATTTATTTAATGCTGTAACGGCGCTTTCCTCCAAGTGTTGTACAAATATATAGTTTTTTTAATAGGATTATTAAGGTACTAAATACGTATTTGGGTAAGATATGGTTTCATACCATGTATATTTTATTAATTTTGACTCCAGAGTGAGAACATCTGTAATGCAAATGAAAGTAACTAATCAATTCGATGTTTCTGAGCTAAGCTTTGAAGACTTCAAACAGATAGTCATAAATGATTATCGGATATGCTATGAAAGCCGTCAGGCTAGTTTATTGGGGCGTAAGGAAGTACTTACAGGAAAAGCGAAGTTTGGTATTTTTGGTGATGGTAAAGAGGTAGCGCAGATTGCTATGGCGAAAGCCTTTAAAAAAGGCGATTGGCGCTCGGGCTATTACAGGGATCAAACATTTATGTTTGCTACAGGTATGGCAACTATAACGGAGTTTTTCTCCCAGTTATACGCCAATACTGATTTAAAACAAGAGCCTTTTTCGGGCGGGCGGCAAATGAATGCTCATTTTTCGACCCGTATTTTGAATGAAGACGGTACCTGGAAAGATCAAACGGAGATGAAAATATCTTCTGCTGACATTTCTACTACCGGCGGACAAATGGCGCGGCTTGTAGGATTGGCTCAAGCTTCCAAACTTTACAGAGATAATGCCGATTTAAGTTTTTTAACCGGTTTTTCGGTTAATGGCAATGAGGTTGCCTTCGGTACAATTGGAAATGGATCTACTTCTGAAGGAGTTTTTTTCGAAGCTATAAATGCGGCAGGGGTGCTTCAGATACCTTTAGCAATTTCTATCTGGGATGATGGTTACGGCATTTCTGTTCCGCAGGAATACCAAACTACAAAACAGGATATATCAGAGGTTTTACGAGGCTTTCAGCGTGATGAAAAGGGCGAAGGCTTTGAGATATTTAAGGTAAAAGGATGGGATTATCCGGGATTATGTGAAACTTATGAACGGGCAATAACTATTTGTCGCGAAAAACATGTTCCGGTAATGATTCATGTAAATGAGATGACCCAGCCCCAGGGACATTCCAGTTCGGGTTCTCATGAACGCTATAAAAACCAGGAACGATTAAACTGGGAAGCGGAATTCGATTGCCTTTTACAAATGCGCAAATGGATTCTTCAATCTGCTGTCGCAACTGAAGATGAATTGAGTGAACTGGAGAGCCAGGCAAAAAAGTATGTCAGAGAATGTCAGAAAGAGGCTTGGGATGCTGTCCGGAACCAGTTAATAAGCGAGGCACAGGAAGTAGCAGAATTGTTAAGCGCCTTTAATAAGGACGACTTTAATAAACTGGCAGGTTCCTTAAAAAGCAATAAAGAGGTTATCAGGAAAGATATGTTTGTTGCCATACGTAAAGCCTTGCGTTCATTGGCTCAGGAAAATTCCGAAGCAAAACAAAATCTTCTTGCCTGGTATAAAGAAAATACTGATCTGAATAATGAGCGTTACAATTCACGCTTATTTACGGAGTCTGTTGAATCTCCTTTTACTGTTCCAGTTGTACCAGCAGTGTATAATGATAATTCTAAACTGATCGATGGCCGTGAGATTTTGAATGCCTGCTTTGACGAAAACTTCATTCGCGATGCGCGGATTTTAGCTTTTGGCGAAGATGTAGGAAGTATTGGAGATGTGAATCAGGGATTCGCGGGCTTGCAGGAAAAACATGGAAAAACACGTGTTGCCGACACCGGAATCCGTGAAAGTACTATTATAGGACAAGGTATAGGTATGGCATTACGCGGACTTAAGCCCATAGCAGAAATTCAGTATCTTGATTATTTGCTGTATGCCTTATATGTGATTAGTGATGATTTGGCATGCTTGAGCTACCGCACGAAAGCGGGGCAAAAAGCACCATTGATTATCAGAACACGCGGGCATCGCTTAGAAGGAATATGGCATTCGGGCTCTCCGATGTCTATGATTTTGGGCTCTATGCGGGGCGTTCATATTTGCGTTCCCCGTAATATGACCCAGGCTGCGGGGCTATATAATACGTTATTAAGAGGAGATGAACCTGCAATTGTAATAGAAAACCTGAACGGTTACCGTTTAAAAGAGCTTTTACCGGCTAATGCGGGCGATTTTACCGTTCCTTTAGGTATTGCAGAAGTTGTACGGGAAGGAACAGATATGACCATTGTATCTTATGGTTCTACCTTACGTATTGTTCAGGATGCAGCAGAAGAGTTGCAGCACTTTGGTATTTCTATCGAAATTGTCGATCCTCAAACACTTCATCCATTTGATTTAAAGGAGGAATGTGCAAGGTCATTAAAGAAAACCAATAAGCTTTTGGTTGTTGATGAAGATGTTCCGGGGGGAGCCTCAGCATTTATCTTGCAGCAAATTGTTGAGAAGCAAAAAGGATATTTCTACTTAGACAGCGCTCCGCGCACTATTTCGGCAAAAGAACATCGTCCGCCTTATGGTGATGATGGAGATTACTTTACTAAACCATCGGTTGATGATGTGGTAGAAACAATTTATGAGATGATGAGCGAAGCGAATCCGGGGAAGTATCCGGCCTGGTTTTAGGTTTAGCGTAAGTAGTTCTTCTCTCTATAATATCTTCATAATAATTTCATTGTAGTGGGATTTGATTTCTTTGCTGACCAGAAACGATTATTTGCGCGTTTGTGTTAAGATTTTGGCCTTCCTGGGTGACTCCGGGATAAACTTCAGGATTGGAATTACCTAAGCTTCTGTATTTCATCCTTCCTGGATTAACATGTTCTTTCTTTAATATTCATAGATATATTCAGCTCTATTGACAGACAAATTATACTCATGAGTATCGTTTTCTAATCCGTCACCCAGTTTTAGGAGCTAATTCATCTAAATTGCCTCAAGATAGACTCCATTTCCCTCAATCTTCCATTTCCATTTTCATAATACCCCTTGCGAAGCCATTTTGAAACTCATAATCGCTGGTGAATTACATTTAACACATTTATAAAGCTTATTCGGAGGCCTTTCAAAATTTCTCAAAAGTGCTTTCGAATATTGACTTCGTCTCATACTCTCCTTAAATTAGAGAAAAAAACCAGCCTTATGAAATATACCCCACGATTATTTATTTACACCGCCGATATGGTAAAGATTAGCGGTAAATGCGAGCGCAGTTGTCAGCGGCAAATGCAAAAGATGCGAGAACATTTCGGCTTAAAGAAAGGGCAGGGCGTAACGCTCTACCAGGCTAGTCAATTCCTTAACGTCCCAACCGATCAGCTGGCTCCCTACCTTATGAGTTAGGCTTATCCCGCGCTAAACAATTCTTTCTTATAAGCCCCAACGCCAATATGGTGTCGGGGCTTTTTTTCTGACTGATTATTGCACCAGCCTGTCTCCTAAGGTAAAACTGCCATTTTCGTCTAAAACCGACAAAACCAGAATTCTCCGTTACAATCCGACAATATTTTACTAAGTGCCCTTTGAGCGGTCCTTGAGCGGTTCTAAAGCGGTGCTAAGAGCCGCGTCAAAAACAGACATTCGGGCATAAAAGCGCAGCTTCCGTACAAAGCCGACTTTCCGGTACAAAACTGTGCTAAACCGCCATTCGGGTATTAACCATGAGGTTTTTGTTCAATGCTGCCTTACCTTTGCTTAAGCATTTCGTTACCGGTAATTTCAAATGTGAGACAAATGGTTTAACATAAAAATTAAAAACATGGAATTAATAAATAATGACTTAGTAAAGGGTGCGAGCGGCCGCATTGGCGATCAGTTAGTTTACAGGCAACGCGGTGGTAAAACCATTATTGCCAAAAGGCCAAGACCAAAAAACAAGCCCGACACGGCAGATCAGATAGCTACACGTAATCTTTTTTACGACGCAGTGCTGTATGCCAAGACAGTTATTGCCAACGAAGCAATAAAAGCTATTTATCAGGCTAAAACCCGGGGAAACCAAACCGCTTTTAACCTTGCCGTATCTGATTTTTGCAAGGCTCCGAAGATTAAGCTATGTGATGCTTCTGCTTATACCGGCCTTGCCGCACAGGTTATAAGAATCAGGGCAACCGATGACTTCAAAGTAGAATTGGTGCAGCTGGAGATTAAAGACGGCAACGATGCAACAATCGAAGAAGGTGCAGCGGTGCTGGGAGCTAATGGTGTCGACTGGTTCTACACTACTACGTTAGCGAATCCACTTCTGGCAGGCACAAAGCTTATGGTAAGCGCTGCTGATATACCGGGCAACCTTACTAAAGAAGAGTTTATCCTTTAAATTGAATAATCCCGCGAGGCTGGTTCGAACCGAACCAGCCTCTTTGCTGTATATAGGCACCGTATCTTTCTTTATACATAAGCTGAGCGTTTTGATTGGGCTTATACCGAAAGGCTTTCTTCCTTGCATTTAAGTATCTAAGGTGATTTTATAAATAACTCTCGCTTGGGTAAGTGATGCTGAAATTTTAATTATCGGCCCCCCAGAAGCCGGAATTGTACCACGATTATCTGATTAACAACCAACTGCCGGCGAACGTTTAGGTGCTTATTAATCCATGATGCGAGCTGCGGACAAGCCGCTTTAAAACCTGACGAATTTTAAGACGATATTAATAATAGAGGAAGCTTCGCTTAATTTTCTCTTTTTCGCAATAAAGCAAACTTCCGGCGGGAGCGGGTATTCTGTTAATCCGTTAATCGCTTATAGACAAAGAATCAGAAAGATGTAAATAAAAAAAATAGCATTAAGGAAATATTTTAAACTTTATTAAACCTAAACCTAAACATTTTCTAATGGAATGGAAAGCAGCATTGATTACCCATCGTGATAAAAAGAGAATAGCCGTCTGGTTTGAGAAGGACACGGGGCTTATAGCGAGAATTAAGAAATTAGAGGATGCGCGATGGAGCCAAACGTTGGCGGCCTGGCATTTACCCAATACTGTTGAAAATAGGTTGCGTTTTAAGATTACTGATCCAAGTGCTTTACACCTGGATAAAGTTGAGCAGGCAGAGCAATTCAGAACTTATTTACAAGTAAAAAGATATAGCGAGAATACGATTAAAACGTATACAGAGGCTTTGAAATTGTTCTTTATGTTTTATAACGAAAAAGAGGTTGCTGCTATTGACAACCAGGACGTCGAAAGTTTTCATCACCAATATATCCTTAAAAATAAGCTTTCCAGTTCATTCCAAAATCAGATTATAAATGCTATAAAGCTCTATTTCAAAACCATTAAACATACTCAGTTGGTGGTAGAGAAAATTTATAGGCCGAAGCGCGAAAAGCTTTTACCAAATGTATTGAGCAAAGAAGAAGTTAAGGACATTTTAAATGCACATACCAATATTAAACATCGAACTATGCTCAGTATGATTTATAGTTGCGGTTTGAGAAGAAGTGAATTGCTGAACTTGAAACCAGCAGATATAGATTCCAAAAGAAATGTAGTAATTATTAGGCAGGCTAAAGGAAAAAAAGACAGGATTGCACCTTTGTCTGTTAACATACTGGCGATGCTACGAAATTATTTTATGGCTTATAAGCCCAAAACCTGGTTGTTTGAAGGTAAGCAAATAGGCGAAAAATATGATGAAAGAAGTTTAGCTGAAGTAATGAAGCAAGCATTGATTAAAGCTAAGAATAATAAACCAGCAAGCCTACACTGGCTAAGGCATAGTTATGCTACGCATTTATTGGAAAGCGGAACAGATTTACGTTATATTCAAGAAATTTTAGGCCATAAAAGCAGCAGAACCACAGAGATTTACACGCATGTAAGTACTAAAAGTTTACAAAACGTGAAAAGCCCATTTGATGATTTATAAAATAATTACCTTGCGGCAATATGCAGTAATGCACCCCCATAACACAACACAAAATGGATGTGTTACGGGGGATTTATTGCACATATATGTAAGTTAGCACCAATTTGAAATGACCAGAATTCTCTTCATACTCATGTACCTTATTTTGACAGCTTTAGTCATTGCATATATTGACAATGGTATTAGAACGCATGACATGGATTTTTACCATGGAAAGGATAATGGGTACATCGTGCGTTTTGAATCTATTCTTATTCTAAATGCCATCTTCTTTATTTTACTGACAATTGGGAAAAAGCAAGCATTAATTGACTATGCAAAGGTGGGATTGCTCGGATTTGTGACTGCAGTTATAACGGGTATAGTTTGCTATTTAATTTTTCTAAGTGCAGACTACTACGGACTGACATATCATATAGCAACGATTATTATTTGTTATTCCTCATACTTTGGACTAAAAAAATTAAAACTGGTGCTAACACGGGTTTTGCATTAGTGGGCAGACAGTGCGAATAGAAACATTTGAGCAATTAATCAACATTAGTGCGGGTAGACAGTTTACGCTTTCAAAAGCCCACCAACGCAAAGCCCCAAACCGTTATGTGCCACTTTAAAAACCCGACAACATGGACATCGGATTTCTGATAATAATCTTCCTAGTGTTTCTTTTGGCTATAGTGGTTTCAAAATTGAAGTTAATCAAGAAGAGCAATCCCATAATTTTTTGGTGTATATCACTCCTGTTGGGTTTTAGCTTGCTGTTCGGCATAAACGAGTTTTTCAGAAGAGTCCTTGGCGGATTCGCTGGCAGTTACCCATTTGTAGAATACTGGGATTTGAATGCTACCGAGAAAGAGGTTGTTGATGCAATAAAAGAGCTTAAGACTGAGTATCCCGAACTACAGCCACCAAACCAAAAGCAACTAACCTCAACTCGTCTTGTCGACTACGATTGGAGCACCGAAGAAATGATAAACTATTCACGAGCTGTCGAAAAAGATTCACTGCTACCATTGCCTCCGAAAACGAAAGCCAACACAAAGTCAGGTTACTGGTTGTTTATCGACTTTTACTATCCGGACACAAAAGAAATAGTTCATACCTGGACAAGACCCAACCTAGATACAACTTATACGACCTTTGCATTCGTGAGCCTCAGTCGAATAGGCGACTCCAAGGATGATAGACTAATCAATCGAGATTTTTGGTACATCGCTAATAAAAGGCAAATCAATAAATTCAAATCGATTTTTGTTGACAGAATCCAAGAGAGGATTGACCAGAAAAGAAAAGCGGCACATAACACAGGGTTTAAGTAATGCCCGGGTGACGTGATTCTCGTTCCTTTTCTTCTTTTTAATTACTTTAGTGCTGGGTGAGAGTGCTTTTAATCGGGCACAACTTAAACCCTTAACCGTTAGCGGTAATGGTGGACAGACCGACAACAACAGACAAACAACAAGATAAATAATAAAATATTATGATAGAATCACCAAGAGGTATGACAATAATGGAGGCTTATGAAGCCTACAGAAATAACAAACTGTTTATTAACAGACGTTATCAAAGAAAACTTGTTTGGAGCCAGCAAGAAAAAAAAGACTTAATAGAATCTATACTTCTTCAATATCCAATACCGTTAGTTCTACTTGCATCACAAAATGACAAATATGAAATAATAGATGGTATGCAAAGGTTAAATGCAATATTCGGATTTATTGAAAATCACTTTCCTGTTTTCATTGGTGGTTCAGACAAATTTTTTAATATACCTGACTATACATTTGCTCAATCCCAAGTAACTAAAGGTGTAATATTCCCTAAAACAGACGTAGAATTTTTAACTCAAGAACAAGTTTCTGCATTTATTCAATATCCATTCCCAGTAACAATTTTCAAGACTGGCAGTTCAGATGAAATTAACGAAACATTTAGAAGAATAAATTCGACTGGACGAAAACTTTCACCACAAGAAGTAAGACAAGCAGGTAATGTTTCTAAGTTTTCATTACTAGTAAGAGAGGTTGCTTCCGAAATCAGAGGTGACGCATCACGAGAAATTTTACTTCTACAAGAAATGCCCGAAATAAGTATTGATTCAAAACTTTCAAAACATCAGTATGGAATCAATGCAGAAGAAACTTTTTGGTGTAGGCACGGGGTTTTAAATGTCTCTGACCTCAAAGAAAGTGAAGATGAACAACTTATTGCTGATATAATTTTATCTTGTGCTTTAGGTGTTCCATTTCCTGCAAGTAGAGTTGCCTTTGATAACTATTATGGCAGTGGAAATGACGATAAGTCAAATGATATTGATGTAAAAATCAATGCAGTCGGTGAAAAAAATATAAGGACAGAAATACTTACAGTTTTTTCAGAAATATTTAATCTTGTTGACTTTCATTTTGAAGGCGAAAGATTAAAAACAATTTTAAATCCAAATGCTGGAGGTAATCCTGTTAAAGAAGCTTTCTATACATTATTTATGGCTTACTATGAATTGATGATTAAGGAAAATAAAGCTGCTTTTGACTATAAAAAAATTAAAGCAAGTCTTAAGAACATACATACAAAACTTGTAAGGTCAAGAAATTATACTACAACAGATGACAGAAGAAATAACATTAATATTTGTAAAGGTTTAATTCAAGACCATTTCAAAAAGACGGATTCAACATTCAGAAGTACTACTTCATATGTAATTGACTTTCAAGCGTACTTAATGAAATCAAAAACAGAAGCAGCAGTTTATGATTTCAAGCAAGGTTTTTATACATTGAATCCTAGTAATCGTGAATTTGATGAGAATAGTTTTAATAAAATCCTATGTAATATTTCGGCATTAGCAAACTTAGGAAAAGACAAGACTGGATTTTTATTCATAGGAGTTACTGACAAAGAAGCTGACACCATTCAAGTTGAAAAATTGGACGGACTAGTAAATGTCCCAAGGTATCACGACTTTGGTGTAGTTGGTCTTGATAGAGAAGCTAAAATAAAAGGCGTTAATCTCGACCAATACATAAGTTACATAACAAGTCGGATTAGTTCTTCTAATCTTGATTCAGCTTTAAAGACTCGAATTACAAAAGATATTACACCAATAACTTATCACGGACATACTGTATTAATGATAACAGTTACTTCAGGTTCAGAACCTGTATACTTTGACGAAAAATTATATCAGAGAGATGGAGCTAATTGTGTAGAAGTTGTTGGTTCAAAACAAAAGGACATTTATAAACTATTCTAATGCGGGAAGAAACCACTACTGCTAACAGGCGTTTGGCAAAAAAGCGGGTTCAGTGCTTAATTGAAGCTTTTTGCTTCGTATCAAGTTCAGTGCTGGCAGATAGTTTAGTGCTTCGAAATCCGCTTCTTCGCCAAGCGCCAAAACGTTAGCGGCAATAATGGGGACACTGCTAACATCAAACTTACGAGCATTTAATAAACTTTGTTCCAGACATTAGCACACTAAAAAATAAACATTATGCAAACGAACAGACGAAATTGGTTAAAAAAAATCGGTTTAGTAACGGCAGGTTTAGGCGTTGCTCAATTCAAAACTTTTGCGTTGCCGACAACAAATCTTTTGACATTTGCACCGACAGACGATAGCCCAATTCGTTTAAGTTCTAACGAAAATCCTTATGGACCTTCACCATTAGCAAAGATAGCAATGACCAACAGCATCAACAACAGCAACAGATACAATTGGAATACTACGGGAGATTTAATTTCGGCACTTGCAAAAAGGAACAATGTAACTGATGACAATATTTTAATTGGGGCAGGTTCAACAGAGATTTTAGATTTAGTGGTTCAATATTTTGCTCTTCAAAAAGGAAATTTTATAGTAGCCAATCCATCATATACCAGTTGGACAAAGACAGCAGAAAAGTTAGGGCTTAAAAAAATATCCGTTCCTCTTACAAAAGATAAACAACATGATTTGACAGCAATGTTATCAGCAATTGACGCTGATACAAAGTTGATTTATGTTTGTAATCCTAACAACCCCACAGGGACGATTTGTGACAGTGCGGCACTCATTTCTTTCATTAAGGAGGCGACAAAAAAAGTAACCGTAATGATTGATGAAGCATACATTGACTTTACCGACCAACCTTCACTAAGCAATCTTGTTGCCGACAATAAAAATTTAATCGTTGTAAAAACATTCTCAAAAATCTACGGATTGGCAGGTGCGAGAATTGGTTATGCGATAGCACAAACCGACACCATAAGTAAAATTAGTGATTTACAATCCTGGGCAAACGGAGGGGTAAGTGTGGTATCAAGGGCTGGTGCAATCGCATCTTTAACGGATGATGATTTTGTAAAACAATGCTATGCTAAAAACGAAGCGGCAAAAAAATATACAATTGAACAACTGACCTTGCTTAACATAACTTGCATTCCATCTCACACAAACTTTATTTATTTTTCACTGACTAACTACAAGAAAGATTTTTTTGCTTCACTCAAAAGCAACAACATACAAGGGACATACATTTACGAAGAAGAAGGCAAGTGGACAAGAATCACAGTTGGCACAATGGACGAGATGCAGAAATTTATCACAGCAATAAAATAACTTATGTGCAAACTCGAACCGACACAACTCCGACCGAACAGTTTTACTGCCGCTAACAAGGGGTTTGCGATAGCGGGGGTTCCGTGCTTCGCAGACATATTTGTGCAAGGTGGAAGTTCAGTTCTCCGAATGAAGTTTAGTGCTAATAATCCCCGCCATCGCAAACCCCCGAAACGTTAGCGGGTATTGCTACTGACTAACATATAGCGGTTTATAAAATATTTGCCGACCGAACTGAATTTCATTTTTTTTGCATTTAGTATTTATGCCGACCAAATCGCTCAACTACGTTTTTTTGACCGAACTGGAATTACCGACCAACAAAATGTTCCAGCCGACCTGGACGACGAACTCAGTCGGAAAACCTGAACTTTTTTGCATTTAAGAACAAAACTCAGTACAGACCGACCGAACCAAATTCATAAATTGCTGACCGAAGTAGACTTGAAGAACTTAAATACCGCAGGAAAAGCAACCGCAACACCCGCTAACAACAGGTTTAAAAAATTGCGGGCGAAGTGCTTTCACTTCCTTCACCACTTTTTATTAAATTTAGTGCGGGCTGACGGAGGTTCTGCAGGCAATATCGCAATTTCTCAAACCCGCAAACCGTTATGTGCAATGCTATGAAAACCGTTACAGAAACAGAAATTATTCAATTTTTAAAGCAAAATGTAAAACCAATAAATGATGATTTTTTTGGTTCTGGATACAGAGCTTCTGTAGTTTTAAAAGATGGCACTGAACTTCCTTGCGTAACGTTTAGAAATCCAAACAAAACAATAGATTTGGCAATCAAAAGATTTAAAGAAGAGCAAATTGGAAAATCAATATTTTCAAACAAAACTAAAGGATTTGGATACCGAGAAATAGTAAAAACATTTGTAACTTCTGGTAACTGCATTAATTCATATGATATTGCAGAAATTAAAGAAAGTAGATTTGCAATTCCATTTGATGATTTAAAAGAAATTCACGGTGAAACAGCAATGAGTTGGACTGCGTTTGTTATCGAATTTAAAGACCAAAGAAAGTTAAGTTTTGGCACAAATTGGAGTAATGAATTTTTCGATTTACCACTGGATTTTGATTTTAAAAATATTTCAAAGATTTATAGCGGTTGTTATCTTTCAAAAGACAATGAATTAATACCTCATAAATCGCTCGGAATCTTAAGCGAATTAGAAAATTACCAAAAAATGTATCGTGAAAGACAATTTTTTGAATGTTATGTCGAAAATTTATAATCTCTAAAAAGCACTGCACATAACAGAGTATTTCTATTAGCGGGGTTGAAGTTTACACCATAAAGATTTTTGCTAATTGTTCATTTTGTTATATTTAGAAAGGCCAGTTATAATAATCCCCGCCAACAGAAATACCCAACCGTTAGCGGTAAGCTTAAAAACCCACCAAATCACTTATGACCATTGAAATAAAGGAAACTAAGGACGTTAAACAAGACGATATTATTGAAATCTATAAGGCGAATCACTGGTCTTCCGCAGAAAAGCCAGACCAATTGTTCAAAGCTTTAATTAATTCTCATTCTTTTATTACGGCTTGGCATAATGAAAGACTCGTCGGACTTGGAAATGCTCTTTCGGATGGATATTTAGTAGTTTATTATCCGCATCTAATCGTTCATCCTGACTATCATGGAAAAGGAATCGGGAAACAGATTTTAAATAAATTTCAAGAAAAATACGGCGACTTTCATCAACAAATTTTAGTTGCTGACGGGAAAGCAATAGACTTCTACGAAAAGTGTGGATTCGAGCAAGCCGGTGAAACGAAATCGATGTGGGTTTATCAAGGGCAAGACCATTAAAAAAAGCCTACCGCTAACATCATGTTTAAATTATGCCCGTGTGACGTGGTTCTCGAACTGTGCTACTTTTTAATTACTTTAGTGCGGCTCGACCCGGAAGTGCTTTTTAATCGGGCACAATATAAACCTCATCCGGACACAAACTTGATTTAATTGAATTAAATTATTCATCAGCCGACAGCGGCTTTGACCGAGAAACAATTTTTGAGAATAAAAATGTCGGACTTATTTCAGAACTTGGAGCAGAAACATTTTATTGGGAAATTTTCGACCCGACATATTCCGAAAATGATGGAAAGCCAAATGCTGGCTGGACAACAACTGACAGAGAAGCAAGTCAAGGTTGGTTAGTGGATGACTTCGCAGACATTTATAGAGATTTGAAAATTGAATTAATAAAGATTGAAAAAATTGGAACTGACGAAGCTGTTGAAGATGCACTTTGGCAAATAAAATGGAGCTTTGTACATCATTGGGGACAACATTGCATTAACGCATTGAGATATTTTCATTACTTGTATTATGATGGAAAACAAACACTTTGACATAAGAAGTACTGGTGCTAACAGCCGTTTTGCAAAAGCGGGGGTTTGGTGCTTCTATGACAGTGAAGTGCTAAATTCAAGCTTTGTGCATCTAATGAAGTTTAGTGCTGAAAATCCCCGCCTTCGCAAAGCGGCAAAACGTTAGCGGGCATTGCTACTGAAAACTTATAGGGGTTTATAAAAAATGCCGACCGAACTGAACGAAATTTTCAATTTGGTTTTTAGTCGGACAAATTTCTAAAGCCGTTTTGGGGACCGACCGAACTGAAATTTTGAAATAGCATTTAAAGCCAATTTTGCCGAATAAACCGCTCAACTGGTTTTTGACCGACCTGAACAAACCAATAAACCAAATGTTTCAGCCGACCGACCTGAACCAAAAATGCACAGGAAAACTGAAAATTTTATTTTGCATTTAAGAACAAAATCAAATGCAAATTGACCGAACAAAATTCATAAATTGCTGTCGGAAATGAATTTACAGAACTTAAATATCGCAGGAAAAGCAACCGCAACGTCCGCTAACAACAAATTTGCGCAAAAATGGCTGACGGTGGTTCATGTTAATTCATCAGTTATTTACTTAATTTAGTACTGTATGACAATGGTTCTGCAAGCAATGCCATTTCTGCACAAATTTTCAAACCGTTAGTGGCAATTTAAAATGACAGTTTAATGAAAATAGCAGTTGCACAAACAAGACCAATTAAGGGAGACATTTCTGCAAATATTGAGGCACATAAAAAATTGATAGACCTTGCTATTTCTTACAAGGCGGACACAATATTTTTCCCTGAACTTTCTGTAACAGGTTATGAACCTGAACTTGCAAAAGAATTAGCAACAAATCAAGACGACAAAGTGTTTGATGGCTTCCAAGAAATTAGTAATAAAAACAAAATTACTATTGGACTTGGTATGCCGACAAAGACAAATTCAGGAATAAAAATTAGTTTGATAATTTTTCAACCAGACACACAAAGACAGACTTATTCAAAACAACAACTGCATTCTGACGAATTTCCATATTTTATAAATGGTAAAAAGCAACTCGTTTTGACAGTTGACAATAAGAAAATTGCGCCTGCAATCTGTTATGAAAGCTTACAAACTGACCATTCAGACAATGCGAACAAACTTGGTGCAGAAATTTATGTAGCAAGTGTCGCAAAATCACAAAATGGCATTGACAAAGCAATGACACATTATCCAGCGGTTGCAAAGAAATTTTCAATGCCGGTTTCAATGTCAAATTGTGTCGGTTATTGCGACAATTTTGAAAGCGTTGGTAAAAGTTCGATTTGGACAAAGCAGGGAAATTTAGTAGGACAACTTGACGATAAACTTCAAGGAATATTAATTTTTGATACCGAGACCGAAGAAGTAATTGAACAGACATTGTAGAAATAAACTGCCACTAACAGGGGTTTTGTGTCAGGCGGGCTGACGTGCAAAATTCAGCTTTTGGAATACTATTAAACATCAGTAATAAACTCGGCTTTTGTGCTTCGATTGCCCGCCCGAACACAAAGCCCCAAACCGTTACCTGCAAGCGTAAAGAACGACATTGCAGACAAACGGGGGAGCTGAAAACCGACCAGAGTAGGCGCAAATAAAAAATTAAACAAAATGAACAAAATTCTCTTGACAGGTCTGACAATTATGATGACTGTAATCGCAAACGCTCAATCAATCGAAGAGCGAGCAACTAAAGCAGGCAACGATGCATTTGCAAACGCAATGATTAGAAATGTTTTAATTATAGCAGGTGTTGCAGTCGTTTACTATCTGTTCAAATCTTCTTCTAAGAAAAACGACAAAAAAGATTAAGCTATGAATAACTTATCCAAAGGAGCTAAATTATTACTGTGTATTGTAGCAGGTGTTGTTGGTTTTATAATCATTCCCGGCATTTGGACTGCTTGGCAACAAAGTATGGGATTTAAAACCCCAGGCGTAATATTCATAATGTTAATTTGGGGTGCTACTGCGGCTGCAATCAGAGCAATTTGGCGATACCAGCCTGAAAGCGACACAAACTCTAATCAAAATAATTCATCAGCCGAGAATGACCATCATAAATTAGATAAGAACTAATTTTTATGTTCAAAGACTATTATGCTATTCTCGAAATTGATGTATCTGCCACACAAGATGACATTAAAACGGCTTTTAAAAAGCAAGCATTAAAGTGGCATCCTGACCGAAACATAGGACAGGACACAACTGCAAAAATGCAGGACATAAATGAAGCTAAACTAATCTTACTTGACGCAGAAGCAAGGGAAAGATACAACAGAGAATACAACAGATTTAAGGATTACCAGAGCCAAAAAGAAAACGAGAAAGGGCAACGAGAAAAACAAACCAAAGAAAAAAAACAGTATCAAGAAACAGAAAGTCAAGCCAAAGACTATAAAGTCGAAGATGAAATTTTAAATAAATGGATGAATAATGCAAAAAAACAAGCCGTTGATTTAGCAAAAGAAACAATCGAAGACTTAAAAGGTATGACCAAAGAAGGAATGAAAGCAGCTTCGGAGAAAGTGGGCAGCCAAATACCATCTTTACTCATTATGGCTGTTGTGTTTCTGATTATTGCACTATTAATTAAAACTTGTAACAATTAAAAATATGAAGACAAAAATCATTTCATTAATAATTTTAGCACTACTTTTTGTTGCTAACATTTACGGACAAGAAACATATCAAACATTTGCAACCGCAGGTTTCAAGGTGAAATGCCGATGTAAACTGTATGTCAACACAACATTTATTCAAATGGCAAAACAACAAGGAATGAATAATATTTTAGCAGCATACATTTGTGCTGAAAACGAAGACAATCCTGACATTGGGGTTATTTACAACATAAATATTTATGACGAATCTAAAAGTTATAAAAACATTCAACCTTCAGGTTATGCGACATTTGAAAAGAAGTATCTTGAACAATATGCTACTAATCTGAAAAATGCAGGAATGAGTTACACCTATACAACATATCAAGGTGTTTCTGCAATTGAATATACTTTTGACCAACAAGGATTACCAACCAAAGCTATAATTTTCTTAAAGAACAAGAAATCATATTTACTTCAAGTTGGGACAAGAAAGAGCCTAACCACAAAATATAATTCATTGAAATCAAGTTTTGTAATCTTATGACAACAAGAACGCCAGCAGGTAACAGCGGTTTGGCAAAAGGCGGGCTGACGTGCTTCGTAGAAACATTAGTGCTAAAACAAACATTTGTTCTTCGTATGAATCTTAGTGCTAAAAATCCCGCCCTTCGCCAAGCCGCAGCCCGTTATGCGTCACCCTATGACGACCGACAGTGCAAACATTAAACGGACAGACAAATGAGAAATAAAGCCAACGCTTCAAAAAAACAAAAAGAGGTGCAACGCCCCCCACAAGCCGACACACCGTTGCACCACATTTGTTTTTTCCCAACCGCACAACTAACAATATGAATCTTAGTGAGACTTTTTCTTCATACGACCTAACGCCAGGACAAACAACACTAATTGACGAGTTGGAAAAGTTTCTTGCCGACAACTCAACCTGCTTTTTGCTTAAAGGTTATGCAGGAACTGGAAAAACTTTTATGATGAAAGGGCTTACAGACTTTCTTTCTGCAAATAAAAGAAGTTTCAGAATTTCTGCACCGACAGGGCGAGCTGCTAAAGTAATTTCACAAAAGACAAAACACAAGGCATACACAATTCATAAATCAATTTATTCAAGCAAAGACTTGAAAGAATTTAAGGTAAAAGAAGAAGACGGAACAGAAACTTACAAATTCTATTACGACTTAAAGAACAATGAAGACCCTGCAAACACAGTTTACATAATTGATGAATCGTCAATGCTCTCTAATGTTTATTCCGAAGGGGAATTCTTTAGGTTCGGTTCAGGTTATTTATTGAGAGATTTAATCAGTTATATCAATTTTGACAACAACGACCACAACAAAAAAATAATTTTCATTGGCGACAATGCACAGTTACCGCCAGTCAATATGAATTTTTCACCAGCATTAGACGGTAAATATTTAAAAGAAAATTGCAACATTGAATCAAAAGAGTTTGAGCTTACAGAGGTAGTTAGACAAAAAGCGGACAGCGGAATACTGCACAACGCAACCAAAATTCGTGAATCATTAAAAGCTAATCTTTTCAATCAACTTGATATTGAAACAAATTTCAAAGACATAAACAAAACGAAGCATGAAGAACTTCTTTCAAAATATTTGCAAGCCTGCAACAACAGCATTGATGACGAAACAATAATTGTGGCTCATTCCAACTCATCGGTAAAAGAGTATAATGACTTTGTCAGAAACCATTTTTTTCCGAATCAGCAATTTCTTACGGTTGGGGACAAAGTAATTTTAGCTAGCAACAATTACAATCATCAGAAAATGGAGCTGCTCAATGGTGATTTTGGCTTTGTAAAACAAGTATCACCAGTAAATGAAAGTAGAGTAATTAAACTAAAAAGAAAAAACAGAGTTGGAAAGACAATTGAAATTGATGTTCGCTTGACTTTTCGCAATGTGATGATTGCTTTTACAGACGAAGAACAAAACAAGCAAGACATTGAATGCAAAATAATTGAGAATCTACTCTATTCCCATAATCGTGATTTAAGTTCAGACGAGTTGAAAGCTATTTACATTGATTTCAAAATTCGCAATAGTTCATTGAAAGCTGGAACAAAAGAGTTTAAAGATGCTTTAAGAGCAGACCCCTATTTCAATGCTTTAAGAATTAAATTTGGCTATGCAGTAACCTGTCATAAGGCACAGGGCGGAGAATGGAAAAACACTTTTCTGAATTGCAAAACGTCAATGGGCTATTTCAATTCAAGTTATTTCCGATGGCTTTATACTGGAATCACGAGAGCAAAAGAAAATCTGTTTACAATTGATGAACCACATTTCAAAATTGGGAGTAATCTTCAACCGCCAAGGATTGAAAACATTACACCCCGACAAGATATTCTTGTTTTGTGTGATGAAATGTTAGAAATGGAAATTCCTTTTGACCTTCCAATTGAAACGCCATTTATAAGAAACATATTTCTTGCAGTAACTGAAATTCTGAAAGATGCGAACTTGAAGATTAACTCAATCAAGCACACAAATTATTTGGAGCATTACACATTTTCACAAGGAAATGAAAATGTAGTTTTTAAAATCCATTTCAACAATCAGAATAAAATCACAAGGATTGAGAAACCAACAAATACAACGCCACTTGTTGAATTAATTCATTCCGCAGTAACACAACTTGAAAACAAAACAATCATTTTACCCGAAGAAACAACAACGGAATCGGTAAGCGAAAAAACTTTTGAATTTGAGAAGCCCTTTTTGAAGGAATTTTACGAGAACTTAATTTTCAAAATGAATGGAAGCGGTATTGTAATACGTGATATAGAGCATAAACAGTATCACGAAATTTATGTGTTTCAAAAAAATGGTTTTACAGCAACTTATAAATTCCATTATAACGGTCAAGGAAGATTTGGGAGATTTGAAATAATTCAAAATCAAACAACAGGCTTATCCGAAGAAATTAATTCAATCCTAAATACCAACGAATAATATGGCTTCATTATTCGACTTTAGTCAAGCTATTTCTAAACTCAACAAAGAGAAAAAATTTGCTGAGACATTAAAATATTTCAAAGATTCCAAAAACGAATTTACACCGGAACAAATCGGATTAAACAAATACATTGTTTATGAGATGATTTCCGCTTTAATTGAAACAAATCATTACGATGTTATTTTTACGTTCATTGAGCAACATAATGTGGTTTTAGACCCCAAAAACTTTTCGTATTTACTTAAAAAATTCAAAGATAAACCTTCTGTAAATTGGACAGTTGTAGATAGATTTTGTGATTTAGTTTCTGTTGATTCCCTTGACACGGAATGCAAAACCATTGAAGTTGAACGAAAAGGAGAAAAGAAGCCAATGGAACTTGCATCAAGTAAAGAAGATTGGTTTGCGGTAAAAACAAAAGCACTTTTTGAAACGCAACGTTATCAAGAATGTTTTGAATTATCAAAAGTTGCTCTTGAATCATTTGAAAAGTTCCATTATTCCAATGAAGTTTGGTTTGCAAGAAGAATAGCACTATCAAAAAAACAACTTGGCAATTCTGCTGACGCACTAAATGAATTGCTTTTAATTCTTAGACGAAAAAAGGAATGGTTTATTCAAAACGAAGTTGCTCAGATTTATAAGGAAAATGGAGATTATGAAAAGGCTTTTAAGTTTGCCATAAGTGCAATTAATAATTTTGGCGACCTTGAATATAAAGTTGGGCTACTCGTTTTAATCGCTGAACTATTAGCTTTAAAAGAAGAAAAGGAATTAGCCTTTAAACATTACTCATTATCAAAATTATTGAGACTACAAGAAGAATGGAACGTTCCAAATTCTGTTTCTTCGGCACTAAGTCAATTTTCTTATGAGCAAATCACAATTGAAAAATTACCCGATTTAAAAAGAGAATTAAAAAAATACTGGAGTAGTTTCAATCCACAGCAAACAGCACCAAGACAAAATACGACCCAAAGACAAACGGGAAAAATTGATAGGATTCTGCACAATGACGAAAAAGGTGCAGACGGTTTCATTAAATTGGACGGTAATAAATCTGTTTACTTTCGAGTAAACTCGACAGAAGAAATTATTAAAAAAATAGCGATAGGTTTAGAAGTGGAATTTAAAATATTACCAGCGACAGAAGACAAAAAAGAAAAAGCGGTTCAACTAAAGACAAAATAAAAGCCAACGCATGGTAGCACATTTGCAGTTTTTCCAAACGCACAAAGCCAAACAAAAAACTGCAAAAGAGCTACCAAACCAACGCACAACGACACGACAATGGACAGACAAACAATGACCGAGAAAGAAGGGCGAACGCATAACAGCGGTTTGGCGTAATGGGGGCGGACGTTCTCCGTATGAAAATTTGTGCTAAATTTAAACTGCGTGCTTCGTATGAACTTTAGTGCTAAAAAGCCCCCACTACGCCAAGCCGCAAAACGTTGTACGCCACTTTAAATATCATACGAATGAAAATATCGTTTTTAATTTGTTGCCTATTTATTTCATTTTCGTCCTTCGGACAGGCGCCTCACCTCAAGGGAACAATGTATTTAGACATTCCGAAGGGGTTAGTGACTTGTGAATTCGAATTCTCAAATATATTAACAAACGGTTCTTACGCAGTTTTATTAAACAGCGGATTTAATCTTAAATATTTCAAAAAGGGGGACAAGGTGCTCGCCCATACAACTAAAGACAATTCAGGGATAAAAGAATACGAATTGTATTTAAGGACAGATGATTCCGTGGCATTGAAATCAGTAGAAGGAGTAAGTGTCTTTTATACGGGAGCTTTTCCAACTTACACAACAGACAGCGCAATAAGCGATGATATGGGAGTAATCGCAATAAAAAACAACATTTTAAGGGCCACCGTGCAATCCGTTTTTATACCAGAATTAGTGGACAGGATTACAAAAAAACACATTACAAGTTATACATACGACATAGTAGTGAAGTGCAGCAAGAAAGAAACTGTTTATCTAAACGGTTCTACACCGCAGACAGGTAAAGTTTTACACTTTGTTAAGACCTCTCCATTTGACTTTTTAATTTATGCAGGCAATTACAATGTTCAGCATCATAATAATTTGTACCTATTAAATACAAATCTTGACAAACAATACGTCGATGTTTTAGCAAAAACAACCGAACAAATCAGCCAGTATTATGCAAAAAATATGGGTATTCCTTATGATGCAAATATTGTCTTCCCTCAAATATTTTCAATCGGACCTAAAAATCAATATGTAAAATGGGCATTTACCGTTACGCCGACCATTGTAATGGACGTGAATGAATTAAAGACTAAAATTAATTTGAAGTCAAAAACAATTACCGACCCTAATACTTTTAAAATAATTGCTCACGAAATGGCACATAAATATTTTATGCAACAATTAAATGCCATTGGAACAAGGAATCTTTGGAGATTTTACCATGAGACCTTAGCAGAGTATTTAGCATTTAAAGCTGTGGAAAATTTACTTTCTGAGACTATTTATCAAGAACAACTAAGGAAGTTTGTTTTTACAGAAAAGAATAAGAAAAACCCCTTTCCCACCTTTGACGAAATTGAAAATTCAGAAAAGGATTTGACTAACGCATCTTACAACTACTATCCACTCTACTTAATCGGCTTTGAAAAAATGTTTGGCATAGATAATACATTTAAACTTTTACGACAACTAGTTTTGGACAAAGAACATTTTACATTTGACACAGAATATTTTAAAAAACGAATCCAAAAAATAGGAATTTCACAGCAGGACTTTGAAAGTTATCAGACGGCCTATTTGAACTCAACAAATTGCAGCACCGAATTTTCATCTAAATAAAAGCAGCGTACAACACGGGTTTTGCGTCAGGCGGGGTGACGTGCAAACTTGGAGCTTTGTGCTTCTATTAAAGTTAGTAATAAATTGAACATTTGTGCTCCGAAACCCGCCCGAACGCAAAGCCCGAGAACGTTATAACCAATTTTAGACCGACAAAGCGCATAAGAAAAAGCTAAAAATGAAACAGAAAATCTTATATGGACTTTTGACAATCCTAGTTTTCGGTGGACTTTATTTCGGACTTCGTTTTGAATTCGGACTTTTTACTCCGTTCAATTTTTGGACAGCTGACAAAGACATTAAAAGCGGAAAAATTCAAATTATTGAAATTGGAGAACTTCCCCTGAACTTCGACAGAAAACAAAAATTGGCAAACTCTTATGGTTTCAATTTCCGACTACCTGGCTGTATTGTTACTAAAGATATAATTAACGGAACCGAATATTACAACAAAGCAATGGTTAACCATTTAAAAAGCAAATACAGAAATCATTGGTGGACAAACCTTCAAACTAAGCTCGACAGTATTGATGCGAAAAACAAATCTTACTGAAATAAAAAGAAAAACTGGTTATAACAGCAAATTTGTACAAAAATGGCTGACGGTGGTTTATGTTAATTCATCAGTTATTTACTTAATTCAATGCGGTACGACATTGGTTCTGCAAGCAATGCCATTTCTGCACAAATTTTCAAACCGTTATAGCCAATTTTAGGACGACACAGTAACCAATGACGACAAGACAATTTCAAGCCATTTTCTTTGCCATAATCGGACTTTGTATCCTGACAATTGTTCTATCATTTACATCATTTGACTTTATTGAAGTTGACACTGCGACAAGTTGGACAATGAAATATTTCGCTTTACCAATTCTCATTGTTATGACACCAAGTTGTTACTATATTTATTTAAGGTTCATTCGACAACACGAGACAAAAGAATATAAATCGAAAATTTGGAGCCAACTACGGACAATTTTTAGGATATTCATTTTGACCTTAGCAATGACAGGAATTTTTATCGGGACAACTCTTTCGTTAATAATCTTGACCAACACATATATTGGCGACAGTAAGACGATAAATCTAAATGCGCAAATTGTTGACTACTATACTTTGACAAGCAAGGGACAAACACGACATTATATTAAAATTCAAGACCAGCAACTCGACAGAATAATTGACCTAAAAGTTCAAGGACAATATCAAGTTGGACAAACATTTAATAAGACAATGCAAATCGGAAAATGGGGACTACTTTACTCGGAGAAATAAAAACTGGCTATAACACGGGTTTTGCGTTAGTGGGCGGACAGTGCGAATATAAACATTTGAGCAATTAATAAACTTTGGTGCTGGCAGACAGTTTACGGTTTCTAATGCCCACCAACGCAAAGCCCGAAACCGTTAGCAGTAATGGTAGGACGACCGTCAACACGACAATAAACAATGACAGAAATAACAAGAAATAGAACAATAAGACCTTCGACAAGACTTGAAAAATCGAAGAGTTATAAAATCGACACCAAGACTGTTTCTCGGGGCGACATTTTGGTGGTTAACATTGACCACGAGACAAAACCATTTTGCAAGTCATACAAGTTTAACGGTTCGGACATTGCACATAAAGACAGTATCAGTTTTAGAGTAAATGATTACGGAACTTCAATTGACATAAGTTGGAGCGGTGCGACACCAATAGGAACAGTAGTATCAAAAGCTACAACGCCATCGCCAGCACCAAAACCATTGACAAAAAAAGTGGCTGACAAAGTTGTTTCTAAACCAATCACAGCACACACTAAAACCTCATTCGACCCTATTTCAAATGCTGACACAACCATTTTGATTTTAGGAACTATGCCAGGCGACAAATCACTTGAACTTGGCGAGTATTACGGACATTCAAGAAACAGATTTTGGAAAATCATTTCGACAATTACAAACAATGATTTACCACTGAATTACCCCGACAAAAAAGCACTTTTATTAAAATCACAAATTGGAATTTGGGACGTAGCTCATAAAGCAAATCGAAAAGGCAGCCTTGACAGTGCAATCGAAGACGAAGAACCAAACGACTTGGACAACTTTATCGCCAGACACAAGAATTTAAAAGTTATCGGTTTCAACGGGACAAAATCCCAAGCGCTTTTCGACAAATATTTTGACAGAAAAAGTGACTTAAAATATATTTCTTTACCAAGCACAAGTCCTGCAAACACAGGCATTGACTTTGACAGCATTTGCAAACTATGGCGACAACTATTGACCAAATAATTGACGGACGACCAAGAACCACTACTGCTAACACGGGTTTTGCGTCAGGCGGGCTGACGTGCAAACTTGGAGCTTTGTGCTTCTATTTAAGTTTCGTGCTGGTTGACAGTTTTGTGCTCCGAAACCCGCCCGAACGCAAAGCCCGAAACCGTTATAGGCAAACCAAACTCGACAAAACGTATAAACAAATTAAGAAATAAGATATGAAATTTTTAGCATCAAGATTATCAGAAGGGAATAAACTGTTCCCAGCCGAAGTACATATTGAACAATACGGTATAAAAGTACGTATTCCAAGTTTTTTCAGTGGAGACACTAAATACATCAATTTTGAAGACATTTCCGCTGTTGAGATTGACACTCCGTTTATTGGATTCTCAACTATTAGATTCTTTCATAATGGAAATAAAGTTCAGGCTCACGGTTTTACGAAAGATGATGCAAAAAACATAAAATTACAAATTGACTTAGGCAGAAAGGGGCGCAAAAAGGAGGCTAAAAACATACGGAATACTTACGGAGATGATGACTATTCTGAAAGACTTTCCCCAAAGGCTGAAAAGAAGTCCAAAGCTGAAAAGAACCCTAAAAACCATGAAGAACATAAAGAAAATTTTTCGCGAGAATTTGAAGAATCAAATAGTGAACCTATAATACAAATTATTAATGAATCTCCGAGTGTGTTTTCAACGGCTCTCTCCTCATTTGGTAGGGCAACGAAAACTCTCTTTGATGAAGCACAAAGACCAGCAAATATTCAAAGAGAACGAATTGAAAAGGCAAAGGAAGAAACTAAGGAAAAAGTAGAAGAAATTGCAAAAATCTCATTCTCGAACGACAAAGAAGAAATAATAAACCAACTTCAATATCTATTAAGCATATGTTCGTCAAAACCTGAAAAAACAGTAAAAAATGTAATCATCGAAAAAATGGAATTTGGCATTATGAAGCTTAAAAATAAAGATGCTAATGATGAAATTGAATTTTTCGGAAATAAACTAGAGTTATTAAAGAAGAAAAATATTTTTGATTATTTATCTTAAATAAAATTTATGAAAGAGAAGCTTTTAGAAATTCTAAATTCCGGTGCGTTTAAGAAAAAACTGAACGATATTAACATCAACTATCCTAACTTAAAACAAGAAAATGTAATTCGAAATTCCATTTTGGAATTACTAAATTCTAATTTTCAAAAATCAAATCCTTCCCTTAAAACATTTGCAGAACATCCGAGAGACAAAAGTTCAAGGGTAGATTTATCAATCATAAATGAGCATGAATTGTTAAATCCATTTCTTATCGAATTTAAATTCCAATATACTAACGACTTCAAACAGTTTTTGGACTACGAAAGATTTGTTGAAAGAGATTTTCAGAGAATTGTTTGCAATAAACAATCGGACTTATTCATTTTAATTATTTCACATTGGGACAAAACCGACAAGCATGCGTTTGACAAAAAATGGGGTTTGACGTCTAACCTTTCTCGCTTCTTATCACTTGAAGAGACGTGGAAAAAAAACATTGGTAATCTATTATGTAAGTTTGAAAATACAGAATTACAAGAATTAAAAATTGAAGTTCCTCAACCTTATAAAACTACATATGACTTTTTTATTATAAGCAGAAAAATGGTCAGCCTATAACCACAGGTTTGCAAAATTGCGGGCGAAGTGCTCTCACTTCCTTCATCACTTTTTACTAAATTTAGTGTGGGCTGACAGAGGTTCTGCAAGCAATCTCGCAATTTCTCAAACCTGCAAACCGTTATAAACCATTTAACCTGACCGAATTGCAATGAAAAAGATTCTATTCATTTTACTTTTTTTTACATTTAATAAGGTTGCTTTCGGACAAAATCGAATATTGACTGACGAAGATTT